>MCND01000152.1_pt1 | contig 31954 bp, 26 predicted proteins | sample 778211 | NCBI WGS metagenome assembly MCND01 (sample SAMN04296812, study PRJNA304217) | bioreactor metagenome | isolation source: activated sludge enriched with benzalkonium chloride | place: Turkey: Istanbul urban wastewater treatment plant
TGCCGCCGGTGTAGGTGTTGTTGGCCGTCAGGATCGTGGTGCCCGTACCGATCTGGTTGACCACGCCACTGCCGGAGATCTGACCGGCGAAGGTCTGGATGTCGGAGCGGTTGAAGGCCAGCGCGCCGTTGTCCACTACGTTGCCCAGGATGGCGCCGGTTGTGCCGCCGTTACCCAGCTGCAAGGTGCCGGCGGAAATCGTGGTGCCGCCCGCATAGGTGTTGTTGGCCGTCAGGACCGTGGTGCCGGTTCCGATCTGGTTCACCACGCCGCTGCCGGAGATCAGGCCGGGGAATGCCAAAGTGTCGGAACGGTTGAAGGCCAGCGCCCCGTTATTGGTCACATCGCCCAGGATGGCGCCGGTAGTGCCGCCGTTGCCCAGTTGCAGTGTGCCTGCCGAGATCGTGGTTGCGCCCGTGTAGGTATTGTTGCCCGTCAGCACCGTGGTGCCGGCGCCGATCTGGCTGACCGAGCCGCTGCCCGAAATCTGGCCGCCGAGCGTCAGGGTGTTGGAGCGATCGAATACCAGCGCCCCGTTGTTCGCCACGTTGCCCACGATGGCGCCCGTGGTGCCGCCATTGCCTAACTGCAGGGTGCCTGCCGAGATCGTGGTCCCGCCGGTGTAGGTATTGTTGGCCGTCAGTATCGTGGCGCCAGTGCCATTCTGGTTGACCACTCCGCTGCCCGAGATCAGGCCTGCGAACGTCACGCTGTCGGTACGGTTGAAGGTCAGGGCGCCGTTGTTCGTCACATTGCCCACGATGGCGCCGCTGGTGCCGCCATTGCCCAATTGCAGCGTGCCGCCGGCTATCGTGGTGCCGCCCGTGTAGTTGTTGTTGGCGGTCAACACCGTGGTGCCGCTATAGGTGCTGAGCTTGCCCGCGCCGGTGATGCCCGGAGTGAACACATAGCCGGTGGTGTCGGTGTGATTGAACACCAGCGCCCCGGTGGCGCCCAGCGTCAGGCTGGGACTGGGGCCTGTCAGCGTCAGCGTGCCGGGCGCCGCTGCGGCAGCCAATGCCGCAGCGCCGATATTGATGACGCCCTGTGAAGCAGCGGTCACGCCTGCCCGCGCGCTGACCGCGCTGACCGTGGCGTTGTTCGAGATGGTCAGCGCGCCGGAGCCGGCGTTGCCCACAGTTAGGACCCCGGAGTTTGTCCACGAGGAGCCGGTGCCGTCGATGGTGACCGCACCCGTCGCGTTCGCGCCAGCGCCTATGGTTCCAAGCGTATTGGAAACCGCGGCGCCATTCGAGATGTTGAGTTGGCCCTTGCCGGTGGTGCCGACGCTGAGTTCAGCGCTGCTGTTCCACTGCGATCCAACGCCGCTTATGGTCACCGTACCCACGCCGGTCGTGTCGTAGCCGATGTAGCCAAGGCCATTTGTCACGACAGCGCCGTCGGTGATTTGCACTGTGCCAGTGCCTGTCTGGCCCACGCGCATGAATCCAGCGGTGTTCAGCTGCGAGCCCGCGCCGCTTATCGTCAGCGTGCCGGAGCTGCCGGCTGCAACACCCAGGTAGGTATTGGTCGTGCTCGTTACATGGCCGCCATTCGAGATGCCCAGCGTGCCGGTGCCGAAATTCCCGATATTGAGCCCCGGCCCGGCGGTCCACTGCGCGCCTATGCCATTCACGGTCACGTTGCCCGTGCTGCCGACTTGGCGGCCGATAAAGCCGGATCCGCTCGATACCACGCCGCCCGCGCCAATCTGCAGCGTGCCGGTGCTGGTGTTGCCTATCGTCAGCGAATTGGTTCCCAGGTTCCAGGGCGAACTCTGCGACCCGGGAACAGTGACTATCGATCCGCCATCGATGGTCTGGGAATAAGCGGGGAAAGCGCCCAGCGCGATCAGGAATGCGCTGGAAAGCCTGAATGACAAGCGGACATCAATTGGTGACAAGGGCTGCATCTTCTCTACTCACTTATTCAAAAGAAATTCAGTGAAGTGATCGTCTGCGCGTAATACCTGCCAATTGAGTTTGCCGGGTGGTGAACAGACGGCAAGGGCAGGCGATAAGAATAAGCCTGTTTATCGTTGTCTTTACAACAATAAATAGGGACGTATTTTGGCGCGCAGAGATGTGTGGCTTCCCGTCCATTCAGACGGGAACCACGGGTATGCGATGAAAATGCCGGGCGATCAGGGAACCGAAGCGATTCCGATCAAAGGCTGGCAATGGACGGCTTGCAAGCCCGGATGCGCGCGCAAGGCGGCGCGGCGGCAGGCGAGGCCGAGGGGGAGGGGGGACGTACAGGCAACGCGCATGGCAGATCGAACCGACAAAAAAGAATGCCTAGCCTCAGTAGTTCTGTTCCATGGCAGAGCAGCTTGGACCTCCGGATTCAGCACATGGTCTGGAAATGCACGAACGAGGGTTTTGCAAAGGAGGTCAGGTTCAGATTAGTGCTGGAAAATCCGGGTGCGATTGATGTAGATCAATGGCCGTGCGCGAGGCGCGTTTAACCGCCTGTTCATGCGCAGAGCATTGTCTTGTTCGCACAACCGATAGCAATACTGTTGCGGATTGCAGCGATGGTGAATGGCGCGGCGTCCGGTGTCTGCACCGCTCAGGCGCCGATTCGGCGCAGCAGGCAGGTTGGCGTGCACAGGCTCAACAAAGGATCGCCGGCTTCCATCAGCACAGGTTCGACGGACTGGCGCAGGCGCGGCAGCAGCCGCGCCAACAGCATTTCGCAATCGCGCCGCAAATAACTGGTTTCGCCCGTCAGCTTGCCGATGGCGCGGGCCCACGCCGAGTCCTGCGCCAGCACCAGCAGCGCCAGGCTGTCGTTGCTGGTGTCGCGCAGCACCCAGACGCCGGTGGCGATGCGTAGCAGCGGATCCAGCGTGTCGGCGAGTTTGCGCAATTCGGATTCGTTCAAGCCATGCGCTTGATAGCGCGCGTCGTCGCCGTCGGCCTGGGCCTTCCGCTCCAGCATGTCCGCCTCCGTCCGCCAGGCTTGCGCCTGGCTGGCGTCCCCGCGGCGCAACGCCGCGGCCGTCAGCAGGCGCAGGCAGGGCAGGCGATGGGGGCCGGGTTCGTTGACGGCTTGCCGCCATAGCGCCTCGGCGCTCGCCTCAAGGCGCGTAGCTTCGCCGCCGGTCTTGCGTGCCGCTTGGCGCAGCTGCAGCGCGGCCAGCTGGCACAGCGTGGGCAGGTGGCCGGCATGTTCCTGCAGATTCTGCTCCAGCAGGGCGGCGGCGCCGTCCGAGTCGCCCGTCAGCGTATCGGCATACCAGGCCATGCGCGCCCGTTCGTCGGCCGATAGCGCGCGCAGGCGCTGCTTGCGCAGCAGCTCATGATGGTCGGCGATGGCCAGTTCGCGTTCGTTGCGCACCTCGCCAGCAACCTGTTCAATGGCGTTGCGTTGCGATTCGTCCAGCGCGCGAGCCAGCGGCAGGCGTTGGCTGCCGAGCCATTCTTCGGCGGCATTGGGCGAGGCGCGACGCCAGGGCAGCCGCCTGGCGCTCGTTTGCGCCGTGCTTTGATGCTCCTGGCGGGGCGACGTCGTGCCGTTCCGTGGGTCCGCTGCATCCAGGGCAGCCAGGCGGTCCGACAACGAAGGATGCGTGTCGTGATCGGCGGTCGGCAGGCACAGCGCCTGATGTAGCCAGGCCTGCGCTTCGGCTTCGTCGCGAGGGTAGGCCAGCTCGGCCCCGGCAGCCAGCCGCCCATGTGGAGAGGGCGGTTGTGCGTCAGAGGCTTGTGCGTACACGTCCGGCCAATATTCGCGCAAGGCCCGGCCATGCAAGGACACGGCCAGCAATGCGCTCGCTGCCGCAGCCGCGCCACAGGCTTGCGCCGATTGCGCATCGGCTTCGTACTCGCACTCCCGTGCAAAGTCCAGGCTCGCTGCCAGAAAGCGCGGCACGTGCCAATTCATGAACAGCCGCAGCGGCCCGGTCGACAGCCCCTTGCGCCGTTCCAGCTGGCGCGCGGCTTCCTGCCATTGCAGCCGCGCAAAGTACACGCGGCTGGCATAGCGCCCGTGGCTCCCCGCGATATGCGCGCACTCATGCGCCAGGATGGCGCGGCAGGATTCGGCCGACAGCATCTCCAGCAGCGGCTGTCCCAGCGACAGCACGTTGCGCGTGCGGCCCAGCAGGCGGCGGTGCTGGCGGATGCTGGCGTTGAACTCGCTGTTCAGATAGACGGCGTCCAGCGCCGGCGCGCCCAGGCGGACGCGCATCTGCTCGATCTCGTGGAACAGCGCCGGCGCGTCTTCGGCTTGCAGGCGTATGCCATCTTCCGCGCCAGGCGGGCGGGCCGCGAAAGGCAGCCGGAGCATCGCCCAGCCCGCGAACGGCAAGGGCAGCGCCAGCGCCGCGGCTGCCACACCCAGCACGCCCGGCAATGCTGCATACAGCCATGCGGGCGCGGTGCACAGCGCCACGCCTGCGCCCGCCAAGGCGGCGTCGCCCAGCAATAGCCGGGCCGACAGCTTCCATCCCGCCGGGCCGTGGCGCGCCATGTCTACTGCGCGGCCGGCTTGGGCGGCAGGTCTTCGGCCGACACGCCGCCGCGGCCCAGATAGGCGCCGAACACCGTGCCTAGGGTCTTGACCAGGCTGTGCGAGTTCATCACCTGCGCCTGGATATCTTCGATGTCCTCGTCGTCCGGTTGCAGGCGGCAGGCGTGCTGCGCCCATTCGATTGCGGCAAAGCGGTTCTTCTTGGCGCCGCGGCCGTGCGTGTAGGCCAGCGCGATTTCGGCGCTGGCGCGCCCGGCGCGCCAGTCGTCGTCTTCCTCCACCAACGGACGCAGGTAGGCGCGCACGCCTTCCTGCTGTTCCTGTTCGGTGCCGTGGTCGCGTAGCAGCACGCCGATGCGCAGGCGGGCCAGCGCTTCCGCGCGCGGTTCCTCGCGCGCGCCTTGCAGCAGCCACAAGACCTTGTCCAGGTTCTCGCGGCGCGAGAAATCCATCTCGCCGTCGAAGATGTTGCGATGGGCCATGTTGTACTTGGCCAGCGGCGAGCCGTCCTCCACCGCGCGCTGCAGCCACTGGTCGCGCACCTCGTTGTCCAGATAGCTGTCGGGCGTGTTGTCGCGGAAGCCCCGGTGGATGTCGTACATGCTGCAGGCCGAGTCAGCCACGCGCCGGTCCGCCAGCTGACGCGTCAGGAAATATCCCTGCTCATGGTCGCCGCCATCCCATAGCATCGCGGCCGCCGCCAGCACATTGAAGTCGTCGTCCATCTGGTCGGCGGCAAGCACCGCCGCGCGGTCCAGTAGCTGCTGCGCACGCGCCGGATCCTGCGCGAAACCCCAGCGGCCGAACTGATGCGCCACGGCTGCCAGCGCATGCGCCGTGGCCACCTGGTCCCAGCCGCACATGCGTTCCAGCACGCGCTTGAACGCGCCATCGTCGTCGGGCTGGTGATGGATGATGCTGACGTGGGCGAAACTGCGGAACGGTCCGTCCACCTGCGCGAAATACTCGTTCGGTCCGAATGCCGTCACGCTTTGGCCATGCAGCGCGCGGGCGCGGGCCTGGTCCTGCAGCGAATAGCTGGCGAATTGCGCGTAATAGCCCAGCGCCATGCCGCGCTCCGTCGGCCGCAGTTCGCGCGCCAGGAACGACTCAAAAATCCGGCGGTACTCTTCCACGGCTTCGGTGTCGTCCGGCTCCGGATAGCTGTCCAGCGCGTCATGGATCCCGATCCAGCGGATCGCATTGCGCTGCGGCTCGGACAGCGCCGTGCACAGCGGGCCGCCGGCCATGCCGTCGATATCCTCATAGCTGCCGCCCCAGCGCGGCTGCAGGTATTGCGCGTAAGCCGTCAGGGCGCCCAGATGCCCGGGCCGCAATTCCAGGGCCCGCAGCAGCCAATAGTCCTTGGCCTGTTCCATTTCATGCTCGGCGCGCGGCGCCAGCCAAGCCGGCAAGGCTTGCGGCGCCTGCGCGAGACGCGGCACGCCCACTGACGCCAGATGCGCCAGCGCCGCATCCATCAGGCCTTCTTCCTCGATGTCGTCATGCGTCAAGGTCTCGGGCGGATTGCCCGCGTACAGCGCACGCAGCCAATACGGCTCCTTGAAATGGGCGGCCAGCTGCATCATCGTCACGCAGGCCGCAATCGGTCGCGCGGAAAGCGCCATCGCCTGCAGCAAGGCAGCGGCTGAACGCTCGCAAGCCAGCGCCGCGCCCAGCCAGCGGTCCTGAGTCACGCTGTCCGCCCAGCCATAACCGCGTATATCGGCCGCGCGGCCGTAGCAGAAATTGCCCATCACCAACTGCGCGTGATACGAATTCGGGCAGGCGGCGATCCAGGCTTGCAGGAAATCCGAGGCGTCCTGGTACGGCACCGTCGAATAGTCGAACAGGGTGCCGGAATTGGCCGCCTCAAAATAGGGTGCGCCGGGGTCTTCCGTATTTGCCCAGTCTTGCTGTTCCAGATCGGCGTAATAGGCGTCGAGCTGCGCGTAGGCGCGGGATTGAACCAGGGCGCGGACGTCGCGGCGGATGGCGGTGAGGGATTGCAAGGAGGCACCTGAGGGGAAGGGCGGGATCGGCCCGTTGGCGGAAGCGGGCCAATGATGCCTCAGATGCGATTCATGGTGAAGGATGAAAGCTACAAAATAAACATATAAGTTTCAAAATGTATTTAAGTGTTGAAAGGGCGAATCTCCGGATGGCCGGGCACCCGGAGCCCTTGCAGAAAAACCCGCGCTCAGTGCGGCTTGATCGCTACTTTCAACACCCCGTCGCGCTGGTTGGCGAACAGTTCGTAGGCCGCGACGATGTCATCCAGTTTGTAGTGGTGCGTGACCAGCAAGCCCAGATCCACGCGCCCCGAGGCGATCACGTTCATCAGTCGGCGCATGCGCTCCTTGCCGCCAGGGCACAGCGCCGTGTTGATCTGGTGATCGCCCAGCCCGGCGGCAAAGGCGTCCATGGGTATGCGCAGGTCGGTGGAATACACTCCCAGGCTGGACAAGGTGCCGCCCGGCTTGAGGATGCGCAAGGCCGATTCGAACGTGCCCTGGGTGCCCAAGGCCTCGATGGATGAATCCACGCCGCGTCCGCCCGTGAGCTTGAGCACCTCGGCCACGACGTCGCAATTCTTGAAATTCAGCGTCACGTCCGCGCCCATCTTGCTGGCGATTTCCAGGCGGTGGTCATTGCCATCGATGGCAATGATGGTGGTGGCGCCGCGCAACTTGGCGCCCGCCGTGGCGCACAGGCCGATAGGCCCTTGCGCGAACACGGCCACCGTGTCGCCGATCTTGATGTTGGCGTTCTCCGCGCCCTTGAATCCCGTGGACATGATGTCCGGGCACATCAACACCTGTTCATCCGTCAGCCCGTCCGGAATGGGCGCGAGGTTGGCCTGCGCGTCGGGCACCAGCACGTACTCGGCCTGCGTGCCGTCGATCAGATTGCCGAAGCGCCAGCCCGCCGTGGCCTTGTAGCCATGGCAGCCGCAGCGCCCGCTGGGAATCAGATAGGCGCCGTCCTGGCTCGGAAAGCCATCCTGGCTGGGATACGAGGTGAAGCTCGGGCAGATGGCGCCGGCGATCACGCGCTGGCCCTCCTGGTACCCGATCACGGCGCTGCCCAGCTTTTCGATTACGCCAACCGGTTCATGCCCCACGGTGAGACCCTGGGCGACGGGGTACTCGCCTTTCAGGATGTGCACGTCCGTGCCGCAGATGGTGGTGGTGGTGATGCGGATCAGCGCGTCGTTGGGACCGACGTCCGGGATGGGCTTGTCGGTCAGCTCGATCCGGCCGGGCGCGACGAAGATTGCAGCTTTCATGAGAGCGGGCATCAGAGTCTCCTTGGGGCGGTGGGTGATTCCTCAGGCTAAACCGGAGCGGTCCGCAGGCCAACTGCAGTGCCGCAGTCAATTGACGTGGGTCAAGATAAGTCGGCAGGTGGAAAGCGCGGCGAATGCGCGTTCTTCGCAAATGCTGGCAATCCTCAATGACACAAGCGTCGCAAGGTATCATGCGCAGGTTTTCACGGATCGACCTCCTACATGGTCAGAAGGCTTTTCAATGAAAAAAAGCATTCCGCTGGTATTGCTGTCGTCCATGTTGCTGACAGCCTGCGGTCCCGACAAAATCATCGCCGATCTCCCTTCGCCAGGCGGGAAGTATCACGTCGAGGTCCGTAAATGCCCGCAGCGCGGCTCGTTGACCTGGGACGAGATGACCCAGGTTTCCGTGGTCGAAGCCGGCGTGTCGGAAAAGTGCAATGCGTTCATCGTGGCGCTGACGCAGTTCCGGTCGTATACGCCTGACGAGCAACTGCAGCTTGAATGGATTTCCGATACGGAACTGCGGGCCTGGCATCCGGCGTTCGAGCCGAAGAATGGCCCCTGGGCCCAGACCTTCAAACAGAACTCGCCAGTTCAGGTGATATTCGCACCCAAGAAGTAATTCGCGGCGGGCTTTCCCACGAGTCTCCGTGGCAATATCGTAAACGTTATAGGTTGTTGCGGAGGACCCTGTGTTGACAGTTGCGGCCCATGGCTGAGCTGGCTGCGCCGCATTGGGTTGGAATTGAGCATGAATATCGAGAACATCAAAGGCCGGCTGGCCTTTCTGCAGGAAGCCGAAAAACTCAAAAGCGTGCTGCGTAGCGGATTCACGTCCACCGGCCGCCCCGAAAGCACGGCCGAACACAGCTGGCGCCTGTGCCTGATGGCCATGGCCTTCGAGGACGAACTGGCCGGCCTGGACATGCTCAAGGTCCTGAAACTGTGCGTGCTCCATGATCTGGGCGAGGCCATACATGGCGACGTTCCGGCCATCGAGAAACACCAGTATCCGGACAAGAGTGCACAGGAGAAAGCCGACCTGCTGCATTTGACCCGTTCCCTGGATGAGAAACAGCGGGCCGGCATCATGGCGCTGTGGCAGGAATATGAGGATGCCGTCACCCCGGAAGCCAAAGCCGTCAAGGCCCTCGACAAGCTGGAAACCATTCTGCAGCACACGCAGGGTCTCAATCCGCCGGATTTTGACTATGGGTTCAATCTGACCTACGGCCAGAAGCACACCGACGCGGATCCCTTGTTTGCATTGGTACGCAGCATCCTGGACGAGAAAACGCGCGCGCGTATTGATCCGCAGGCCTGAGCCAGCCCGGCCGCGAATCAAGCTGCGGCGCGCCGCTCCTGCGTGCCAAACCAGACACCGGACAGCACCAGCACGAAAGCGCCCGTCAGGCGCCAGGTCAGCGGGTATGAGCCGCTCAACAGTTCGATCAACACCGCCGTGATCGGCGCCAGCGCCTGAAACGACATGACTCGGCTCGCCTCCAGGCGGCTCAGCGCCCACAGCAGGCAGAAATAGCCCACCGCGCTGGAAAGCCCGATGAACACCACATTCGCCCATTGAAAACCCGACAGGCCGGGCAATAGCGGCGCGCCGCGCGCCAGACAGACGCCTGCCAGGAACAAGACCGAGACAAACATCGCCACCACGCTGACATACATAGCCGGATAACGCTGCAGGTACGGACGATATAAAAGACTGCAAGCCGCGCCGATAAACGTCGCGCCCAGCAAAGCTGCCCATGCCCAGCTATCAGCAGCGCTGCCCACCGAGGCGGCAGAAGGCTGTAGCAACAGCGCAATCCCCGAGACCGCCACGCCCGCGCCGGTCAGCCGCGCCCAGCTGAACCGTTCGCGTCCCGTGGCAATCGCCAGGCACAGGGTCACCAGCGGCAGCGTGGAAAACACCAGCGCGCACGTGGCGGCCGGCAGCCGGGCCAGCGCGTAGTTCAACAGCAAGATGAGCATCGCGAATTGCAGTATGCCCAGGCCCGCCACCGCACAGAAATCCTTGGCCGTGAATCGCGCCGACCAGCGCCGCAGCATGGGCGCGGCAAGCACAACCGCCCCGATGGCATAACGCAGGAAGGCCAGGGTCTCCGCCGAGACGTCGTTCGACACTGCACGCGTGGAGACCATCGCGGCGCCCACCAGCGCGCCCGTGACGGCGGCGGCGCAAACCGCTTTGGCGCGCTCACTCATCGCAGGCGCGCCTGTCCGCAACCACGGATTTCATCTGACCGCAGCGATGCATCGCCGTCCTCACAGATCCCGCGCCCAATACTGCCCCACCAGATCCTTGCCGAAGCTGTGGTGCTGTTCTTCCTCGACCAGCTCGAAGCCGGCCTTCTCGTAGATCCGGCGCGCGTCCGTCAGCACGCTATTGGTCCACAGCACCATGCGCTTGTAGCCCGCCTGCCGCGCAAACCGCAGGCATTCGTCCACCAGTCGATGGCCGATGCCCAGCCCGCGCGCGGAGCCGTCCACATACAGCAGGCGCAGCTTTGCTGTCGTCTCGTCCTGACGCACCACGAAGACCGAGCCCACCATCTTCCCGTCCTTCTCCGCGATCCAGCAGCGCTCGCTCTCGCGGTCGAACTCCCGAATGAACTTCGCCACGATCTCGGCCACCAGCGCTTCGTACTCCGCGTTCCAGCCGAATTCCTGGGCATAGACCATGGCCTGGTTCGCCACCACCAGCCCCATGTCGCCCGGCCGCGGGTCGCGCAGCACATAGGGCAGGGGGGCTTTGTCGCCGAGCAGGTTTTGGATTTCGTTCATGGCATTGACCAGCTGCGCTTGCGCCGGCTCCGATAGCTGTTTGAGGATGGCGATGATCTCGTTGCGCGACGCATCATTGAGCGGCGCAAACGCAGCCCGCCCGGCGTCCGTGAGTTCCAGCAGGCCCACGCGGGCGTCCGCCGCCGAGCGCGTCTTGGCGATCAAGCCCTTTTTCTCGAAGCCCGAGATCACCCGGCTGACATACCCCGCGTCCAGGTTCAGCTCCCGGCAGAGGTCCGAGGTGCTGAGCGCTGGGCGGTGAGCCAGCTCGTAGAGAATGCGCACTTCGGTCAGCGAGAACTCGCTGGCCAGCAGATGCTCATGCAGGACCCCGATCTGGCGGGTGTAGAAGCGGTTGAAGTATCGGACCGCTTCGGCGCGGTCGTAGAGCGATTGCTCTGTCATGGGGACGTCCAATTGCTTGCCTAAAGCATATTATTATTTGCTTTAGGCAAGTATTGGAAGATTTTTTTGAGCTGTGGCGGACAGTCCGATAGGGCGCCGTCTCAGAAGAAGGGCGTAAATCCCCCGTTGCGCAGGGCGTCATTCATGATCCGCGCGACCTCGGCCCGGCGTCCTTCGTTTAGCCTGGATGCGATGGCGCCGACGCTGATTGCGGCGTAATGCGTGGGCGTGGCCTCGAATGGCACGCCGACCGCATAGGCGCCCTTGGTGATCAGGTCGATGCCGGTGGCGTAGCCGTTCTTGAGGGTGCGCTGGACCATCTGCCGGATCCGGCCTTCCGAGAAGCCCTTGCTCGCGTAGTCGGCCGCGTGCCGGCGGTACAGGTCGCGCAGCTCGGCGCTGCTCAGCGTTGCAAGCAGGGCCTGGCCGGCGGTGCCTTCGCCCAGCAGCCGGAAACTGCCGGCAAGCGAGGTGATGACGCGCACCGGGAAAGCGCCTTGCTCCAGGTGCAGGCAGTGCGCGAAATCGCCATTGCGCACGACCAGGAACACCGTATCTTCGGTGGCCCGCGCCACCGCCTGCATCAAGGGGCGGCAACGTTCGACGATGGGCGGACGGCTCATCGCGGTCAGCCCGAGTTGCATGGCGTTGATGCCCAGCCGGTAAGTGCCGCTGTCTTCATGATGCTGGCCGTAACCCGCCTGGACCAGACTGCCCAGCAGGCGGAATGCCGTGGAGCGGTTCAGGCCGGCGGCCGCAGCCAGCGCCGGCAGCCGCACGCCCTCCTCGTGGTGGCGCGCCAGCAGCTTGAGCAGGGCCATGGCGCGCGATACGGCCTGGACGGTCTGGCTGCTGCGAGAAATGCTGTTCATATTACGCACAAACTCAGTAAGGGTGTTTGTATGTTGGCGCAGGCTTTCTGTTAAATCAACCACGCATCATGCATGCAGCCCTACGGAAAGAAAAGGACCGCCGTGACGGTCCTGGCTCCGGGAGACGAGGGCGCCATGGGCTCCGGCGATATCCGCCGGATTTGCCGAACCGATCGCCAAGGAGAGATCGATGAAGTTGCTGGCCTTGTTGTTGTCCGCAATGTGCGGCCTGGCGGGCGCCGCGCCCGCCGCGGCGGCCTTTCCGGAAAAACCCATCACCCTGGTTGTGCCGTTCCCGCCTGGGGGCTCTACCGACGTGCACCTGCGGAGCCTGGCCAACATGGCTTCCAAGGAACTGAACCAGCCCGTGATCATCGAGAACCGGCCCGGCGCATCGGGCTCGGTGGCGTTGACCTCGATACGCAGCGCGGCCCCGGACGGATATCGCCTGACGGTGCTGGTGCCCACCAGCCTGCGGCTGCCGGTATTGCAGCCCATGGGCTACGACCCGCTGAAGGACTTCACCTACATCAGCATGCTGTCGCGCTACACCTACGTGATCGCGGTGCCGGCGAAGAGCCCATTCAAGTCCTGGGCCGACGTGCTGACCTACGCCCGCGCCAACCCCGGCAAGCTGAATTACGGCAACGCGGGCGCGTACTCCAGCACGCACCTGACCATGGAGGCCATCGCCGCCAAGGAGGGCGTCCGCTGGAACGCGATTCCCTACAAGGGCGACGGCGACCAGGTCCAGGACCTGACCGGCTCGCAGCTGGACCTGGCCACGCCCAGCGTGGGCGGCATCGGCCCGATGGTCGACGCCGGCAAGGTGCGCCTGCTGGCGGTCATGAGCAGCAAGCGGACGCAGCGTTACCCCGACGTTCCCACGCTGCCCGAGGCCGGCACCGACGTGGTGGCCGATGTGCCCTACGGCATCGTGGGGCCGGCCGGCATGGATCCCAAGGTGGTGGCCGTGCTGTCGCAAGCGCTGCGCAAGGCCTCCATGCAGGAAGACAACCTGAAGCTGCTGGTGCAGTTGGGCCAGGAGGACGCCTACAGCACGCCCGAAGCCTTCGATAGCTGGGCGCGGACAACTTACGTGAAGGAACGCGCGCAGATCGAGAAGATGGCGCAAACCAAGGGAGACAAGCCGTGAGCGCAAACAGAACCGCCGTGGTGACCGGCGCGGCCCGCGGGATCGGCGCAGCCACCGTGAGCCTGCTGGCCGATGCTGGCATGAATGTCCTGGCCTGCGATATCGATGCCGGCGAACTCGAGGCCTTGCTGGCGAGGCTGGGCTCGGACCGCGTCGCGATGCTGCCGTTGGATGTGGGCGCAGCGGACGCGCCTGCCCAGGTCCAGGAAGCGCTGAGCGCGCGCTGGAGCGCCGCTTCGGTGCTGGTCAACAACGCGGGCATTGCGCCGAAGTACAACGGCGTGGCGCTGAACATTCTGGACATGACGCCGCAGGAGTGGGAGCGGATCCTGCACATCAACCTGACGTCGGCGATGCGGCTGTGCCAGGCCTTGCTGCCCGCCATGAAGGAGAACGGCTGGGGACGCGTCGTCAATGTGTCGTCTTCGGGCGGACGCACGCGCGCGCTGGGGCCGGTCGGACCAGCCTACATGGCGTCCAAGGCGGGCATGCTGGGGTTGACGCGGCACATCGCCGCCGAACTGGGCCCTTATGGCATTACGGCCAATGTGGTCGCGCCGGGGCGTATCGCCACGACGCTGGGAGCGACCACTGGTCAGGCTGTTGCGCAAGACTATGCGCGGCGCGTGCCGGTGGGGCGCATCGGCACACCTGCGGAAGTGGCCGCGGCCATCGCTTTCCTGGCCTCGGAAGGCGCCAGCTTCGTCAACGGCGCCGTCATTGATGTCAATGGCGGCATGTTCATGCTCTAGGTAGCCCAGTCATCATGCTCTACACACCAGAACACCACGCGCTCATGGATTCGATGCGCCGCTTCATTGAGGCGGAGATCGAGCCACACACCGAAGAATGGGAAGACGCGGGGATTTTTCCCGCGCATGAATTGTTTCGCAAACTGGGTCAGGCCGGATTCCTGGGAGTCGGCCGGCCGGAGGAATACGGCGGTTCCGGGCTGGACTATTCGTACGGCATCGCAGCGGCGGAGGCCTGGGGCAGAGTGTCCTCGCAGGGCGTGAGCATGGGCATCATCGTGCAGACCGACATGGCCACGCCGGCGCTGGCCCGCCATGGCAGCGATGCCCTGCGGCGCGAATTCCTGGCGCCGGCGATCTCGGGCGAGGCAGTCGTTTGCCTGGGCGTTTCGGAAACCGGCGCCGGTTCGGATGTGGCATCGCTCAAGACCCGCGCCCGCAAGGACGGCGGGGACTATGTGATCGACGGCTCCAAGATGTGGATCACCAACGCCACCCAGGCCGACTGGATGTGCCTGCTGGCCAACACGTCGGATGGCGCCCCGCATCGCAACAAGTCGCTCATCATTGTGCCGCTGCGAGAGCGCGGCCGGCTGCGTCCCGGCATCGAGATGCACAAGATACGCAAGATGGGCAATTGCGCGTCCGACACGGCCCAGGTGTTCTTCGATGGCGTGCGCGTGCCGCTGCATCATTGCATCGGCGAGGAGGGGCAGGGCTTCGTCTATCAGATGGAACAGTTCCAGGAGGAACGTCTGGCGGCGGCCGCGCGCCGCCTCGGATCCGAGCATCTGATCGCCGGCGTGGCCGACTACCTGCGCCAACGCATCGCCTTCGGCAAGCCTTTGCTGGACAACCAGTACATCCAATTCAAGTTGGCCGAGCTCAAGACCGAGATCGAGGCGCTGCGCGGGCTGATCCACATGGCGGCGGAGCGCTACATCTCGGGCGAGGACGTGGTGGAACTGGCTTCCATGGCCAAGCTGAAGGCCGGCCGCCTGGCGCGCGAGGTGGCCGACTGGTGCGTGCAGTTCTACGGCGGCATGGGCTACACCTGGGACAACCCGGCAGCGCGCGCATTCCGCGATTCGCGGCTGGGTTCGATCGGCGGCGGCGCGGACGAAATCATGCTGTCCATCATCGCCAAGAAAATGGGGTTGACCAGCCCGCGAGCGGCTCGCGCCTGAAGCGCGCGGGGACGCGGCGGCGGTCAGGCGCCGCGTCCGAAGACGGGCTCGCGCTTTTCGGCGAAGGCCGCCAGCCCCTCGCTGAAATCCGCGCTGGCGGCGCAACGGGCAAACGCCTCGGCCTCGGCCTGCAACTGCTGCGGCAGGCCAAGCTCGGCGGATTGACGCAGCAAGCGTTTCATCTCGGCCCAGGAGGCGCGCGGCCCTTGCGCCAGACGTTGCGCCACCATCAGCGTCGTGGCTTCCAGGTCGGCGGCTGCCACCACCTGATTGACCAGGCCCCAGCCCAGTGCGGCCTGCGCATCGAACTCGGGTTCCAGCATCAGCATGTGCAGCGCCCGGCGCCAGCCCAGCAGGCGCGGCAAGGCCCATGAGACGGCGCAATCGCAGCTGGCGCCCAGGCGGGCATAGGCGAGGTTGAAGCGTGCGTTCGATGCCGCGATGACCACGTCGCAGGCCAAGGCCAAGCCGACCGCGCCCCCTGCCGCCACGCCTTGCACCGCCGCGATGACGGGGATGGGCGTTTGCGCCAGCGCGTTGATCAGGGCGTGCAGCGGTTCGATGATGCGCGCGGGGTGGCGCGCGGGATCGGCACGCATGCAGACGGTGTCGCCGCCGGCTGAAAACGCCTTGGGCAGGCCGCGCAGCACCAGCACGCGGGTTGCCTGGTCCTGCAAGGCCTGCGCGCAGGCCTTGCGCAGCGCTTCGGTCATCTCGACATCGAAGGCATTGAGCGCGCCGGCGCGCTGCATCGTCACATAGGCGATGCGGCCGGGTTGCAGGCTGACAAACTGCGGGGCGTCGGATCCGTCGACGCTCAGCACATCAGCGCTCCGCCGTTGATGTCGATGCAGGCGCCAGTGATGAAGCCGGCGTCTTCGGAGGCCAGGAAGGCAATGGCGGCGCCGATTTCATCGGGCGTGCCGGCGCGGCCCACCGGCGTCTTGTCGCGGATGCGCTGCAGCAGTTCGGGCGAGACGCGCGCCGTCAGCGCGGATTCCACCAGGCCGGGGGCGACGGCATTGGCGGTAATGCCGCGTCCCGAAAACTCCGAAGCGAACGAGCGCGTCATGCCCAGGACCGCAGCCTTGCTGCTCATGTACGCGACGCTGGCGGCGTTGGCGTGCGAACGGCCGGCGCGGGATGACACGTTGACGATGCGGCCCCAGCGCTGTTGCAGCATATCGGGCATGAATTGCCGGGCCAGGCGCATGCCGGCGGTGACGTTGACGCGGAACACCTGCTCCCATTCCTCGTCCGCCATGCTCAACAGGTCCGCGGCCAGGCCATCGTGCTTGGGCGAGATGGCGGCATTATTGACCAGCACGGCTACCGGGCCCCAGGGCCGGGTCTGTTCATGGATATGAGCGGGCGCGGCGGGATCCGCGATGTCCGCCGCCACGGCCATTACGCGGTCGGCCGGGAATGAGGCACGGGCCTGTGCCAGCGCGCCCTCGTCGCGGTCCACCATGACGACGCGCCTTCCGTGTTCAAGCAATTTACGCACCGCGCCCTGGCCGATGCTGCCCGCAGCGCCGGTCACTACCGCTGTTCTTTGCATTGCTGTCTCCTTGTCCTGTGCGGGGCGTTGTGGGGCGCCCTCGGAGCAGCTATTCAAAGCCATCGGGACAACAGGCCGCAAACTTTGCCCAAGAAAAAGTGCGCAATATGAACGGCGCGCGGATCAGGCCATGCCGGCCACCGGCGTGAAGCCGCGCGCGCGCAGCTGCTCGCGCATCAGCTCGGCCAGCCACAGGCGGCGCGGCGGGGGCATGCGGTCGATGATCGAGGCCACGCTCAGCGCCGCGTGGCCGCCGTGGCCGATCTCGAACGCTACGCCGACGCCGCACACGCCAGGCGTGATGACGTCGACCGTCACCGCATGGCCGTCGGCGCGGATCTGCTGAACTTGCTTGGACAGCCGCGCATGCGTCAGGCCATGCCTGTCGTATTCATCGCGGTGGCGGCGGTGGATGGCATCCATCTCGGCGTCCGGCAAGGTTGCCAGCAAGGCCAGCCCCGCCGTGCCCAGTCCCAGCAGCCGCATGCCGCCCACGTGTTGCGTCACTGTGCGTATGGGAAACGTGCCTTGCTCCAGGTGCAGGCAATGCGCGAAGTCGCCGTTGCGCACGATGAGGAATATGGTGTCTTCGCTGGCCCGCGCCAGCTCCAGCATGGCTGGCGTGCACTCGTCGAGGATGGGCGCGCGGTCCATGGTGGTCAGGCCGATCTGCATGGCTTCCATGCCGAGCCGGTAGCGGCGCGTGACGGCGTCGCGCTCGACCAGGTGTTCATGTTCCAGCGTGCCGACCAGCCGATAGACCGTCGTGCGGTCCAGGCCGGTGGCCGCGACGAGGTCCGCCAGCGCCGCGCCGTCGGCGTGCTGGCGCGCGATCAACCCCAACAGATCCAGGGCGCGGAAGACGCTCTGCGCGCCTTCCACCGATTTTTGCGGCTTGTTCATATTGCGCACATATTTGATTTTATTGAGTGCAGTGTGCCGCACGAGCCTTTGAAATGTCCAGCACGGCACATCGCCGGGATGGAGACAACATGCAAAACGACAGCCCCCTGATCATCGAGAACCGCGGCGCCGTGCGCCGAATCTGGCTAAACCGTGGCGATGCCGCAAACGCGCAGACGCGGCAGATGCTGATCGACCTGGATGCCGCCGTCGCCGCGGCGTCCGCGGACGAGTCGGTGCGCGTCATCGTGCTGGCCGGCAAGGGCAAGCACTTTTCCGCCGGGCACGACCTGAAGGAAGCCCAGGCCAAGCGGTCTGACTTCAGCGCCCAGGAGCGCTGGCGCTACGAGGAATTCCACTACCTGGATTACTGCCTGAACATCTGGGACTGCCCCAAGCCCGTTGTCGCGCAAGTGCAGGGCGCGTGCGTGGCCGGGGGATTCATGCTGGCGAACATGGCGGATCTCATCATCGCCGCCGATGATGCCTGGTTCTGGGATTCCGTCATGTTCTCCATGGGGCTGGCGGCCACCGAGGTGTTGTTCCAGCCCTGGGTCATGGGCATGCGCCACGCCAAGGAATTTCTCTTCATGGGTGAGCGCATCACCGCGGCCGATGCCTACCGCATCGGCATGGTCAACCGCGTCGTGGCGCGCGATGCGCTGGACGAGAGCGCCATGGCGGCGGCCGAACGCATTGCGCAGGCGCCGCCGTTCGCGATGCGGGCCTTGAAGAAGTCGGTCAACCGCACCTACGACATCCAGGGCTTCCGCAATGCGGTCCAGGCGCACTTCGATACCCATCAGGTCACGCACGCGTCCTCTGAATTCGCCGAGATCCGGGATCGTGGCATGACGGAAGTGATTTCGCACAACAAGACGGACCTGAGGAGCGTCCATGGGTAAGCCTGAAGCCGTGCTGGCGTCGCATCCACCGCATGCCACGCCCATGCAGCGCTTGCTGGACCCGCGTTCGATCGCGTTCATCGGCGCGTCGGCCGACCCCAAGCGTTTGGGCGGCATCGCCATCGATCACCTGGTCGACTTCGGCTATGGCGGCGCGGTCTATCCGGTCAACCCCAAGTACCCGCAGATGCACGGGCTGACGTGCTATCCGGATGTCGAATCGCTGCCGCAGGCGCCCGATCTGGCGGTGCTGGCGATCGGCGCCGAGGCGGTGCTGCCGACCTTGAGGCGCTGCCATGACCGGGGCGTGCGCGCCGCGATTGTCTACGCCGCGGGCTTCGCCGAAGCCGACGAAGCTGGCGCGGCGCGCCAGCAGGAACTGGTGGATTTCGCCAACGAAACCGGAATGGCGGTTTGCGGGCCGAACTGCATGGGCTTGGCGAATCTCAACACGCGCGCCATCAGCGCCTTCGCCACATTGCTGAAGGACTATCCGCCCAGCGAGCCGGGCCATGTCGCGCTGCTGACGCAGAGCGGCAATATGTGCGCGGTCATCTACGGCGCGGGCCGGGACCGTGGCGTGCGCTTCAATCAATTTATCAACACAGGCAACGAAGCGTGCCTGGAGTTCGCCCAGTACCTGGATTACCTCGTCGACGATCCGCAGACCCGTTGCGCCATCGGCTACCTGGAAGGCTTGCGCGACGGGGAACGCTTCATCGGCGTGGCCGAACGTTTCCGCCAGGCGGACAAGCCGCTCATCCTGATCAAATCCGGCGAGACCGAGCAAGGCTCGGCGGCGGCGATGTCGCACACGGCGTCGCTCGCCGGCAATCAGGCAGTCAATCGGGCGGCGTTCCGCCAGCTGGGCATCATGCAGGCGCGCGATCCCGGTCATCTGGTGGACCTTGCCTATCTGGCCAGCTTTGGCGGCCGGCGCGGCGGCCGCCGAGTGGCGGTGGCTTCCATTTCCGGCGCCATGGGCGGCCTGCTGACCGATCTGTTGGTCGACAGCGGCTTGCAGGTGCCGCCGTTGGCCGCGCACCTGCAACAGCGCCTGCGCCAGACGGCGCCGGAGTTGGGCATGGTGGGCAACCCCATCGACCTGACCGCCAACCTCTACAACCGCGAAGGCATCGCCGGCAAGGTGTTCGGCGCGCTGGCCGATGACGACGGCGTGGATACCGTGCTGGTGTACGGCACGGGCTACCTGTTGGACCGCATCGCCCAAGAATTGATCGAGGCCTCGCAGGTGTCGGGTCGTCTGTTCATCGCGATCGATACGGGCCGCGCCCGCTCGCGCGGCGAGCTGGAGGCGGCGGGCGTGCCCGTCTTTACCGATGCCGCGCGCGCCGTGGCCGCGATGGCGGTGTACCTGCCGTGGTTTGAAATGGCCGACAGCCGCGAACATTGGGCGCGGTTGCGCCAGGCCCTTGGTTCGCCGCAAGCGCTGCGGGCCATCCCGCGCCGCCTGGACGAATTCGAGGCCAAGCGCCTGTTGGCCGAACACGGCGTGCCGATCTGCGATGAGCAGCCCGCCGAGACCCCTGATCAGGCCGCGCAATGCGCGCAGCAATTGGGGTACCCGGTGGCGCTCAAGGTGCTCAGCCCCGATATCCCGCACAAGACCGAGATCAGCGGCGTGCGCTTGCGGCTGGGCGACCAGGCGGCCGTGCGGGCAGCCAGCCAGGAGATATTGGGCAACGCAGCCCGCAACGCGCCGGGAAGCGAGGTGCGCGGCGTGCTGGTGCAGCGCATGGAAAGCGGCGTCTGCGAGTTGATCGTCGGCGTCACGCGCGATCCGGTGTTCGGGCTGGCCATGACGGTAGGCCTGGGTGGCGTGTTCACCGAAGTCTTCCGTGACGCGGCGCATCGCGTGCTGCCGGTGGATGAGCGCATGGCTCGCGAGATGCTGGAAGAGCTGCGCGGCTTTCGGCTGCTGACCGGCTATCGCGGCCAGGCGCCGGCCGACCTGGATGCGGTATGCGGCGCCATTGCCGCCATATCGCGCGCCGCCTTCGCGCTGCCCGAGGATGTCACCGATATCGAAGTCAACCCGCTGCTGGCCAAGGCGCAAGGGGCGGTCGCCCTGGATGCCTTGATTCTTCAACGCTAAGAGGACGGCCGCCGCGCGGACCCGCCCCGAGGAGGAGACACATGTTGCACTTATCGAGATTGTTGGCTGGCGTGACGGCCGGCCTTGCCGTGGTTGCGGCCGCGTCGGCGGCGCCGGTTTTTCCAGCACGCCCCATCACCGTGCAGGTCGCCTATTCGCCGGGCGGCAGCACCGACCGGCAGTTGCGCGTGCTGGCCGAACTGGTCAGCCAGCAACTGGGCCAACCCATCATCGTCGAGAACCGCCCCGGCGCGGGCGGAACCCTGGCCGCCGGCGCGTTGGCGGCCAAGGGGCCGGCCGACGGCTATACGCTGGCCCAGGCCCCGGTCAGCGTGTTCCGGCTGCCGCATCTGCAGCAGACCAACTGGGATCCGTTGCGCGACTTCACCTACGTCACCGGGCTGTCCGGTTATCTGCTGGGCGTGGCGGTGCGGTCTGACTCTCCCTTCAAGACCTGGCAGGACGTGGCCGACTACGCCCGCGCCCATCCGGGCGAGGTCAGCTTCGCATCGGTGGGCATAGGCAGCACGCAGCACTTGGGCATGACGGAACTGCAACGCCAGACCGGCTTGCAGCTGAACCACATACCCTACAAGGGCGGCGCCGAGACCGCGCGCGCCTTGCTGGGCGGCGAAGTCACGGTCAACGCCGACGCCATCAGCACGCTGACCGCCCTGGGCGACAAGGCGCGCATCCTGATGATCTGGGAGCCGGAGCGCAGCCCCGCGCTGCCCGACGTGCCCACCGCGCGCGAACAGGGCATCGACCTGGTGCTGCAAAGCCCGTACGGCCTGGTCGGCCCCAAAGGCATGCCCCCCGAGGTCGTGCAGAAACTGCACGCCGCTTTCTCAAAAGCGCTGGACGACCCGCGCCATCTGGAACTGCTGACAACCATCAACCAGACCGCCTGGCACCGCAATCCCGAAGAGTACGCGGCCTACGCCCGCCAGGCCTATAAGGACGAACGCCGGCTGCTTGAGAACGCCGGTCTGGAGGTCCGCCCCATGCCTGAGGAGAAGCCATGAGCAGCCTATACACCGCAGAACACGAGGACATGCGCCACGGAATTCGCAAGTTCGTCCGGCTGGAACTCGACCCACATGCCGACGCCTGGGAAGAGCAGGGCGAGGCCCCGCTGCCGCAGCTCTTTCGGCGAGCCGGCGAACTGGGCCTGCTCGGCATCAACAAGCCGGCCCGCTACGGTGGCCTGGAGCTGGACTTCTCCTACGTGATGGTTGCGGCCGAAGAGCTGGGCCATGCCCACTGCGCCAGCATCCCCTTCGCTATCGGCGCCCATCTGTCCGCCATTCCCGCCCTTGCCGCGCACGGCAGCGACGCCTTGCGCGAAGAGTTCCTGGCGCCGGCGATTCGCGGCGAGGCGGTGGCCAGCATAGGCGTCAGCGAGGCCGGCGCGGGATCCGACGTATCCGCCGTCGCCACCCGAGCCCGCAAGGATGGCGACGACTACGTCATAGACGGCGCCAAGATGTGGATCACCAACGCCACCCACGCGCGCTGGATCAGCCTGCTGGTCAACACCGGCGACGAAGGCGGGCCCTACCGCAACAAATCGCTCATCGTGGTCCCCATGGACGCGTCCGGCGTCCAAATCGGCAAACCGCTGCGCAAGTTGGGCATGCATTGCTCGGACACGGCCCCCGTCTTCTTCGACAGCGTGCGCGTGCCGCGCCGTCACCTCATCGGCGAGGAAGGCAAAGGCTTCCTGTACCAGATGGAACAGTTCCAGCAGGAACGGCTGTGGGCCTGCCTGCGTACCGTATCCGCGCTGGACGACGCCGTCCAGCTGACGGCCGACTACACCCGCGAACGCCGGGCATTCGGCCGCCCCTTGATGGACAACCCCGCCATCCACCACCGCCTGGCCGAAATGGCCACCCAGGTCGAAGCCCTGCGAGCGCTCGCCTACAGCGCGGGCGAGGCGCTCGTCGCCGGAGACGACGTGGTGCGGCGCGCCTCCATGGCCAAGTATCTGGCCGGCAAACTGGCGCTGGAGATCCCGTCCGCCTGCGCCCAGTTCTTCGGAGGCCAGGGCTATATGTGGGACAACCGCATCGCCCGCATGCTGCGCGACCTGCGCATCGTCGCGGTGGGCGGCGGAGCCAATGAGGTCATGCTTGAAGTCATTGCCAAGCAAATGGGCTGGATAGGGAGGCCCCGTGGGCATGCATGACACCATGTCCTGCATGGAAACCGGCGCGGCCGGCGCACTGCGCCTGACTAGCCGCCCGCGCCCCGAGGCAGGCCCCGGCGAAGTCCTGATTCGAGTTGCGGCGGCAGGCGTCAACCGCGCTGATCTCGTCCAGCGCCACGGCGGCTACCCGCCGCCGCCAGGCGCCAGCGACCTGCTCGGCCTGGAGGTCTCGGGCCACATAGCAGCGCCAGGCCCAGGCGTCACCCAGTGGCAAGTTGGCGACGCGGTGTGCGCGCTGCTGCCCGGCGGGGGGTACGCCGAATACTGCGTGGCGGCGGCCACCTCCTGCCTGCCGGCGCCGCGCGGCGTCAGCCTGGAAGACGCCGCCGCACTCCCCGAAGCCGCCTTCACTGCGTGGACCATGCTGTGGCAGCTAGGGAGGCTGGCGCCTTGCGAAAGCCTGCTGATACACGGCGGCGCCAGCGGCGTGGGCACCCTGGCCATCCAGATGGCAGCCGCCCTGGGGCACCCCGTCTACGTCACGGCCGGCTCCCCCGAGAAATGCGCGTTGTGCCTGCAACTGGGCGCGGCTGCCGCCATCGATTACCGCCGCGAGGACTTTGCCGTTCGGATTCGCGAAATGACCTGCGGGCGGGGAGTGGACGTCGTGCTGGACATGGTAGGCGGGGATTATGTCGCGCGCGATCTCAACGCGATGGCCGTTGGAGGGCGGCTGGTGTTGATCGCTTTTCAGCAGGATAGGATGGCGTCGATTGACATTGCCCGGATGATGATGAAGCGATTGAGCATAGTCGGCGCGACGCTGCGCGCTCGGTCCGCTGAGGTCAAAGCTGAGATCGCCGTGGCGCTGCGGGAACGTATTTGGCCGCTGATTGAAGCCGGGGCGATACGACCGGTGGTTGATTCGGTCTATGCGATGGGTCAGGCCGAGGCTGCGCATGAGCGGCTGGCGTCCGGGGCGGTTAGCGGGAAGTTGTTGTTGCGGGTGGGATGAGTCTGGACTTACTGGCTAGACCTCATCGCTGTTGCCCCTTTTGAGCATCCCAATGCACTGCGGCCGGCGACGGGCCGCCCACCGCCATCACCGCTGCCGGAACTGCTTCCGATACCCCGCAGGCGACACCGAGAACGCCGCCGTGAAATGCTGCCGCAGCGACACCGTCGACCCAAACCCCGTGGCCTCGGCCACCCGGTCCACCGACAACGCGCCCGTTTCCAGCAGCCGCGGCGCAGCGGCCAGCCTGTGGTTCAGCACCCATTGCGTCACCGTCGTGCCCGTCTTCAGCTTGAAGCGCCGCGTGAAATTGCGGCGGCTCAGGCCGGCGTGGTCGGCCAGGCGGTCCAGCCCCAGCGGTTCCTGCAAATGCTCGATGGCCCATTCCATCGCGATGCCTATCGGGTCGCCGCCATCCTCCCGCGTCAGCGGCCGTTCGATGTACTGCGCCTGCCCGCCATCGCGGTGCGGCGCCATCACCATGCGGCGCGCCACCCGGTTCGCCAGCTCCGCGCCATGGTCGCAGCGCAGCAGATGCAGGCAGCAATCGATGGCGGCGGCGGTGCCGGCCGAGGTCAGGATGTCGCCGTCGTCCACGTACAAAGCCTTGCGGTCGAGCCGGATCTGCGGGTACTTGCGGGCGAAGTCGTCACTCCATACCCAGTGCGTCGAAGCCGGGCGGCCGTCGAGCAGACCGGCCTCGGCCAGCACAAAGGCGCCCAGGCACAGGCCGATGATCCGTGCGCCACGGGCATGCGCCTCGCGCAGGGCCTGCAGCATGGTTTCCGGCGGGCGCTCGTCCGGATCGCGCCACGCTGGCACGATCACCGTGTCGGCCTCGGCCAGGGCTGAATAGTCGTGCGGCACATGGATATCGAAACCCGACATGGTCGGGACCGGCCCGACGGCTTCGCCGCAGACCAGCAGGCGGTAGCGCGGCACGCCCAGCCGGGCCAGGTCGTCGCCGAACACCATGCAGGGCACGGACAGGTGGAAGGAACTGATGCCCGCGAAGGCGACGACGGCGATGGTATGCATGGCGGGAAGGGCAGGAATGCGGATTTGGCCCGATCCTATCATTTATTGGTATTCGGGCCACTTTCGGGCTACCGCCCGATGGCGCATCCTTGATACCGTTCGCCCGCATGCGTGAACTGCACACTAAACGCCTACAGATCAAGGACCTACGATGAACCACCCGACCATCCGCGCCATCGCCGGCGCCACCGCCCCGCAGTCCATCGACCCGGCCAGCACCGCCTTGCTGGTGATCGACTTCCAGAACGAGTACTTCAGCGGCAGGCTGCCCATACCCGAAGGCCCGGCAGCCTTGCGCAACGCCGCGCAGCTCGTTGCCCACGCCGATCGGCATGGCATCCCGGTCTTCCACATCCAGCACGCCACGCCCGCCGGCAGCCCGGTCTTCGCCGACGGCAGCGCAGGCATCGAATTCCATCCCGACCTGCGTCCCGCGCCGGGCCATACGGTGCTGCGCAAGTCCACGGTCAGCGTGTTTCCCAGCACCGACATCGACCAGCGCCTCAAGGCGGCTGGCGTGCGCACGCTGCTGATCACCGGCCTGATGACCCACGCCTGCGTTGCAGGCGCGGCTCGGGACGCAGTGCCGCTGGGCTATCAGGTGATCGTGGCGGCCGATGCCTGCGCCACGCGCGACCTGGATACGGGCGCGGGGGAACAGTCCGCGTTGCCGCATGCGATGCTGCATCGTGCGGCGCTGGCGAGCATCGATGACACCTTCGGCGACATCATGACGACGAAGCAGGTGCTGGAGTTGCCGTTGGGTTGACGGAGTAGGGGGGCGCCAGGCGCTCCCCATCGCGCAGTCCGTTACGCGCCGGCCTGGCTCTCCGCTTCACCGATCCGGAAAACTTGAGATAGATCCCAATCTCCCATGCCGCGCTGCGCGGCATCCTGCAGCAGGCGCCGCACTTCCGGCAGCACGCGTTGGATTGTGGCGCTCGCTTCGGCCAGCTCCGCAATCGCGTCCAGATCCTTGAGCAATACGCGCACCGTGCCGGTGGCATGTTCGGGCGGGGTCACCATGCGCGGCCACAAGGTTTGCAGCAGCACGGAATCGGCCCAGCCGCCTTGCAGGGCCGACGGCAGGGCCGCGGTATCGATGCCGCTACGCTTGGCCAGCACGAAGGCTTCGGCCAGGCCGGCGAGGGTGGTCGCGACGATGGCCTGATTGGCGAGCTTGGTGGTCTGGCCCGCGCCGACTTCGCCCATGCGCGTGACGCGCGCGGCGTATGCGCGCAGCACGGGCGTCACGGCTTCGATCGTGTCCGCCGGGCCGCCCGCCATGATGGCCAGCTTGCCGGCCGCCGCGCCGTCCGTGCCGCCCGAGACAGGCGCATCGATCCATACGCCGCCGGTCGCCGTCGTCCAGCGCCCAGCCAGGGTGCGCGTGAGCGCGGGTGACAAGGTCGAATGGTCGATAAGACAAGAGGGCGGCGTGGCGGCGTGCGCAAGCCCGTGTACACCGAACACCACGTCCTCCACGGCTCTGCCGTCGCCCAGGCAAAGCAGGGCGACGTCCACGCTCTCGCCCAGCGCCTGCGGCGTGGTCTTTGCCACGGCTCCCGCAGCGACAAGGGAGCCGAGCTTGGCGCTGGAGCGGTTCCAGACGGCGACCTCGTGCCCCGCGGCCAGCAGCCGCCGGGCCATGGGGTCACCCATGCGGCCGATGCCGCAAAAGCCGATGCGTGGCGTCTTGGTCATTCCTGGCCTCCCTGGGCTGACGTTTCCCCGAGGGACGCTTCATAAGGCCACGTCACGGCCCCGGAGTGGGTCACTGCACCTAGCTTGGCCGGACGTACCAGCGCTTCATACTTCTCAAGCACGCCGCCCAGCCTGCCGCGCGCGAACGGCTGGCTGGCCTTCGCCCGCTCCGCGAGTTCTTCGTCCGACAGTTCGACGTCCAGGCTTCCCTTGATCGCATCGATGTGGATGCGGTCGCCGTCGCGCAGCAGGCGTATCGGACCGCCCGCCGCCGCTTCGGGGCCCACATAGCCGATGCACATGCCGCGCGTGGCGCCCGAGAACCGGCCATCGGTCAGCAGCGCGACCTTTTCACCCATGCCTTGCCCATAGATCGCCGCGGTGACGCTCAGCATTTCACGCATGCCCGGGCCGCCCTTGGGCCCTTCGTTGCGTATCACGAGGACGTCGCCTTCCCGATAGGCGCCGGCCGCGACCACCGCCATGCAGTCCTCTTCCGTCTCGAACACCCGCGCCGTGCCCGAGAACACCAGCTGCTTGAGGCCGGCCGTCTTCAGCGCGGCGCCGTCCGGGGCCAGATTGCCGCGCAGGACTACCAGCCCGGCGTTGGGCGAGAGCGGTTCGTCATGCGGCTTGACCACGCGGCCGTCCGGGCCGGGGAAGGCGCGCAGCGCCGTTTCCAGCGTCTCGCCGCTTTGTGTGAGCGTGTCGCCATGTATATGCCCGCCCGCGAGCAGGGCGTTGAGCACCGCCGGCACGCCGCCGACATGATGCAGGTCCACGGCCAGATAGCGTCCGCCCGGCTGCATGTCGCCGATGAGCGGCGTGCGCGCCAGGACTTCCGAGACGTCGTCGAGCGTGAAGGTGATGCCCGCCTCGTGGGCGATCGCCGGGATGTGCAGCATGGCATTGGTCGACCCGCCGGTGGCGGCGACGGCCGCGCAGGCATTCTCCAGGCTCTTGCGCGTCACCAGGTCGCGCGGCAGCGGCCCGCCGTTGCGCAGCGCGCGCATGACGTTTTCGCCGGCGCGGCGGGCGATCGCGATGCGTTCGCTGTAGACGGCCGGCACCATCGCCGAGCCCAGCGGAGCCAGCCCCAGCACCTCAGCGACCATCGCCATGGTGTTGGCCGTGAATTGCCCCGGGCAGGAACCGGCGGTCGGCGTGCAGCGCTTTTCTATGCCGCACAGCGTCTCGGCCGACATATCGCCGCGCTGCGCCGCGCCCACGGCCTCGATGGCCGTCAGGATCGTGGCTTGCGAGCCGTCCGGGGCCACGCCCGGCAGCATCGCTCCGCCGAACAGGAACACGCCGGGGACGTTCACGCGCACCATGCCCATCAGGATGCCGGGCAGGGTCTTGTCGCAACCGGCCACGCCGACCAGCGCGTCGTAGCAGTGGGCGCGCACGAACAACTCGACGCTGTCGGCGATGGTCTCGCGCGACACCAGCGAGAAGCGCATGCCCGAGTGATTCATCGACGTGCCGTCGGAGACCGAGATCGCCGAGCCGCGTATCGGCACGCCGCCGCCCGCCGCGATGCCGAGACGCACGTTGTCCGAAATCTGGTTCAGCGACATGGAACAGGGCGTGTTCTCGCCGTACGTGTCGACGATGGCGACGAACGGCTTGTCGATGGCCTCGTCGTCCAGGCCCGTGGCGCGCAGGAAAGCGCGGTGCGGCGCGCGCGTCACGCCCTTGGTGACCGTGCGGGAGCGGTGTTTGTGCAGATCTTTCATGGATGGAATTCCTAGTATCAGTATCGGGGGAGGCTCAGGTGTTGAGCATCAAGCCGTTTTCCAGGGCCAGCACCTGGCCGGTCATCGCCGGCGCGCGGGCGGCGATGAACCAGGCCAGTTCCGCGACTTCCGACGGCTGCGACACCCGCTTGAGCGGCGCGTTCTCGCGCATGCCGTCGATCACGCGGGCGTAGGCCTCGTCGCCGAGCACGCGCCGCAGCAGGCCGTCGTCGACCATGCCGGGAGCGATGGCATTCACGCGGACCTGCGGGGCGAGATTGCGCGCGAGCGACAGCGTCAGCGAATTGACCGCGCCCTTCGAGGCCGCATAGGCGATGGACGATCCCGTGCCATTCAGGGACGCCAGCGAAGAGATATTGATGACGCAGCCCGATGCTGCGCCTGCCGGCCGGTCGCGCAACAGGGGAGCCGCGGCACGCGTCACCTGGAACATGCCGATGAGGTTCACGCGGTAGACGCGCTCGAACTCGCTGGCATCGACCGCATCGAGGTCGCCGTGCGGAATCACGCGCGTCGTGCCCGCGCTGTTGACGACAGCGTCCAGCCGTCCCCACCGCGCCGCGACCGCATCGACCATGCCGCGGCAGGCAGCGTCGTCGCCCACGTCGGCATCCACGACGATGGCCTGGGTCCCGGCGTCGCGGCACTGCGCGGCCACCGCCTCGGCCGCCGCCCGGGTGCCGTCGTCGAAATTGTTGATGGCCACCGCCCAGCCTTCACGCGCAAAGCGCAGCGCCGTGGCGGCCCCGATGCCGCTGGCCGCGCCGGTCACCAGGCAGACGGGCGCGCTCATGCCTGCTCCCGCTTCGTACGCAGCGACAGCGCGATGAAGGCGCCGCCTACCAGCGCGCAGGCCAGCAGGATCATGCCGGGAAGCAACTGCCCCGTGGTGTCCTTGAGAAAGCCGATGACATACGGGCTCACGAAGCCGGCCAGGTTGCCGACCGAATTGATCAGCGCGATGGCCGCCGCGGCGCCCGCGCCGCTCATCATCGCCGTGGGGATGCCCCAGAAGACCGGCGCGATCGAATTGATGCCGATGGCGGCGACGATGAGGGCGGCCATCGACCACAACAGGTGTTCGGCAAGCAGCACCGATACCAGCATGCCGACGGCGCCCAGCACACAGCACACGGCAACGTGGATACGGCGTTCGTTCGTGCGGTCCGCATGGCGCGCGATGAGTATCATCGCCACCGCGCTGACCAGAGACGGCACCGCCGACAGCAGGCCGATATTGCCCAGGTTGGCCACGCCCGCGGCCCGTATCATCGTCGGCAGCCAGAACACCAGGCCGTAATTGCCCATGGCGATGCAGAAATAGAGCAGGCCGAGCAGCCACACTTTGCGGTCGCCGAACACGTGCCGCACGCTATGGCGGGCCCGGGTGCTGTCGTCGGCGGCGAGATCCTGCGCCAGCAGGCGCTTCTCGTCCGCGCTGAGCCACTTCACCGTCTCGATCCGGTCCTGCAGCATGAAGAAGGCGGCAATCCCGACCAGCAGCGACCCCAGGCCTTCAACCAGGAACAGCCACTGCCAGCCGGCCAGGCCATGCGCGCCGCCGAACCGCTCCATGATCCAGCCGGACAGCGGGCCGCCGATGGCTCCCGACACCGGAATGGCCACCATGAACAGCGCGATGATCTGCGAGCGCCGGCTCGACGGGAACCAGGTCGACAGATACAGCACGATGCCCGGGAAGAAGCCGGCTTCGGCCACCCCCAGCAGGAAACGCAGCAGATAGAACGACAGCGGTCCCTGCGCGTACATCGTCAGACAGGAAATGATCGACCACGTGACCATGATGCGCGCGATCCAGATGCGCGCGCCCACGCGATGTAGGATCAGATTGCTGGGCACCTCGAAGATGAAGTAGCCCAGGAAGAAAACGCCGGCCCCCAAGCCGTAAACCGTTTCCGACATCGACAGATCGGCCAGCATTTGCAGCTTGGCGAAGCTCACGTTCACGCGGTCGATGTACGCGACGATGAACGACAGGAACAGGAACGGCATGATGCGCCAGGCCAGCTTGCGGTACAGCGCGTCAAGCTGCGCAGGATTCTGCGCCGCCTGCGAGCCGGCATAGGCCGGCGCGCCGCCGGAAAGGGACGAGCTCATGGGTGTTGTCTCCGTGGGTGTGTGCCATGGGGCACATCGAGTTATTCGGCAGTCTGCGAGTTCGGTTATGCGATGCGGCATCGGCGTGGGATCAATCCTTGCTTCCGGCGATTCGTCGATGCTCCATGAGAAGCCCGCACTACAGTGCTGTCCGTTCGAAGGGTACGGGCTGCCCGGACCCGGCGGCAAATCACACTTTGCGCATTCGGCATTACCATTTGGTTATGATTGGCGACGTACGCCACTACTCGATGGCGACCGATACCCCCGTCTTTCCACTCCCGATATGCCCGCCAGCACGCCGTCCGACAACTCGATAGAACGTTTCTTCCGCAGCGGCCTGAAGCTTGGGCATCTGCGCATCCTGGTGGCGCTGGGCGAGCTGCGCCAGGTGACACGGGTAGCCGCCGCGTTCCACGTCACACAGCCAGCCATCTCCAAGCAGATCGCGGAGATCGAGGAGGCGCTGGCCACGCCGGTCGTGCGCCGCGTAGGCAACGCCATTGAATTGACGCGCATAGGCCGCGTGCTGGTCGAACGCGGGCGCGAGATCCTGCGCCAGATCGAACTGGCGCGGCGCGACGTCAAGGCGCTGGCCTCTGGCACGGCCGGCCACGTCAGATTCGGCGCCGTGGTGACGATCCCCCAACCCCTGATCGCGCATGCCGTCGAACTGTTCACGCGACGCGCGCCGAACGCCTCGTTCTCGTTCGTCGAAGCCACGCTCGATCGCCTGCTCAAGATGATGGACGAAGGCAACCTCGACCTGGCCTTGGGCCGCAACCGCGTGACCGGGTATCTGCCGGTGATGCGCCACGAATCCTTGCATCACGAGCCGTTCGTGTTCGTGGTGGGCACGCGCCACCCATTGGGCGGCCCCGACACCCCCGTGACCTGGGACGACCTGCAGGACGTGCGCTGGATCACGCCCATGCAGGGTTCGCCCGCTTTTGCGACCATGGTCGAGATCCTGGCCGAACATGGCGTGACCCTGTTGCGCCCGACCATCGAGTCCAGTTCCTTGGCGCTGAACCTGTCCTTGCTGCGCGACGGCGGATACGTCTCGATCCTGCCGCTGTCGCTCGCGCGGCGCTACGTGCAGCGCGGAACGATGCGGATGCTGCCGCTGCCGCCGCTGGGGCCATTGGGCGAGGCCATCCTGTACTGGCGCGAAGACACCACGACATCCACCACGCAGCTGTTCGCCGAGTGCCTGCGGGAGTCCTCGGCGGAATTGATCGACGCCGCCGGCGCCTAGCGGCCGGCCGCCTTATTTCGACCCGGACCCGGTCCGCTCCACATAGATCGGGCTGGAGTAGATGCGCGCAGAAATGGTGTCAGACTACAATTTAGCTAACCAAATTGCAGTCTGACAGCATTAATTACTCGCATCGCCACTGGAATCGCCGCGCCTCGCGCACTCCGCCGCCGGCGGTGACTCTGTTCACTTCATCGGCGGCTTGACTCCGCGGCACGGTCGAAGCAACCGAACAAAAACACGGCAATTGCGAACCCCAGTGTGACGACGCACACGCCATTCCATCCCGCCCATGCCCATGCCGCGCCTGACAGCGCAGCACCAATTGCGCCGCCGACGAAAAAGATGCCGACAAAGAGCGCGTTCAATCGACCACGAGCCGCCGGATTAATCAGGTTGATCGCGCGTCGGCCGAGCGTTTGATCGGCGATCACACCGGCGTCGAGCGCCGCCGCCCCGACTACCAGCAATGCGAGCGCAAG
>MCND01000153.1_pt1 | contig 31840 bp, 28 predicted proteins | sample 778211 | NCBI WGS metagenome assembly MCND01 (sample SAMN04296812, study PRJNA304217) | bioreactor metagenome | isolation source: activated sludge enriched with benzalkonium chloride | place: Turkey: Istanbul urban wastewater treatment plant
ATCGCGCACTGCAAGCTGCTGCTGCCCGGCTTCAAGGTGCCGCGCGCGGTGCGCTTCGGCGAGCTGCCCAAGACCTCCACCGGCAAGATCCAGAAATTCGAACTGCGCGCGGCCGTGGGCGCCACCAGCGCCATCGACCTGTCCGGCCCCGCCGCCGATCCCAGCAAGTCCGCCTGATTCCAACGACAACCACATATCCAGGAGTTCCGACGCCATGCCGTACCAAGCCCCCGTCAAAGACATGCTGTTCGTGCTCAACCACCTGGCGGGCCTGCCCGCCGTGGCGGCCCTGCCCGGCTTCGAGGAAGCCACGCCCGACACCGCCCAGGCGGTGCTGGAGGAAGCCGCGCACTTCGCCGGCGAGGTGCTGGCCCCGCTGAACCAGCCCGCCGACCGCGAGCCCGGCGCCTGGCGCGATGGCGCCGTCACCACCGCGCCCGGCTTCAAGCAGGCCTTCCGCCAGTACGCCGAGGCCGGCTGGCAGGGCATGAACCACCCCGCCGAATACGGCGGCCAGGGCCTGCCCGGCCTGCTGGGCGCGGCCACCTCGGAAATGCTGAACGCCGCCAACCTGTCGTTCTCGCTGTGTCCGCTGCTGACCAACGGCGCCATCGAGGCGCTGCTGACCGCCGGCTCGGCCGAGCTGCGCGAGCGCTACATCGGCCCGATGATCTCCGGCAAGTGGACCGGCACCATGAACCTGACCGAGCCGCAGGCCGGCTCGGACCTGGCCCTGCTGCGCTCGCGCGCCGAACCGCAAGGCGACGGCAGCTACCGCATCTCCGGCACCAAGATCTTCATCACCTACGGCGAGCATGATCTGGCCGAGAACATCATCCACCTGGTGCTGGCCCGCCTGCCCGACGCGCCCGAGGGCGTGAAGGGCATCTCGCTGTTCCTGGTGCCGAAGTTCCTGGTCAACGCCGACGGCTCGCTGGGCCAGCGCAACGACGTGCACTGCGTGTCCATCGAGCACAAGCTCGGCATCAAGGCCAGCCCCACCGCCACGCTGCAATTCGGCGACGCCGGCGGCGCCGTGGGCTACCTGATCGGCCAGGAGAACCGTGGCCTGGACGCCATGTTCATCATGATGAACGCCGCGCGCTTCGCCGTCGGCATGCAGGGCGTGGCCGTGTCCGACCGCGCCTACCAGCATGCGCTGGCCTATGCCGCCGAACGCGTGCAGAGCCGTCCGGTGGATGGCTCGTCGCGCGAGGCCGTGACCATCATCCACCACCCGGATGTGCGCCGCATCCTGGGCACCATGCGCGCCGTCACCGAGGCCGGCCGCGCGCTGGCCTACTACACGGCCGGCCACGCCGACCTGGCGCACGCTTCGCCCGACGAGAAGGCCCGCGCGCGCCATCTGGCGGTGCAGGAATACCTGGTGCCCATCGTCAAGGGCTGGTGCACCGAGATGTCGATCGAGGTCACCAGCCTGGGGGTGCAGGTGCACGGCGGCATGGGCTTCATCGAGGAGACCGGCGCCGCGCAGTTCTACCGCGACGCGCGCATCCTGGCCATCTACGAAGGCACCACCGCGATCCAGGCCAACGACCTGGTGGGCCGCAAGACGCTGCGCGACGGCGGCGCCGTGGCGCGCTGGCTGCTGGACCAGGTTCGCCAGACCGAGGATGCGCTGCTGGCCCGCAACGATCCGGCCGCCACCCGCGTGGCCGGCCCGCTCAAGGCGGCCCGCGAGGCGCTGTCCAGCGCCGTGGACTACGTGCTGGCCAACGCGGCCGGCAAGACCAACGCCGTGTTCGCCGCGGCCGTGCCCTACCTGATGCTGGCCGGCACCACGCTGGCCGGCTGGCAGATGGCGCGCGCGCTGCTGGCCAGCCTGGACCTCAAGCAGGAAGATCCCGAGTTCCACGCCGCCAAGATCGCCACGGCGCAGGCTTATGCGCTGCACAAGCTGACCCAGGCGCCGGGGCTGGCCGCCGTGGTGCTCGGCTCGGGCGAGTACGAAGTACAGCCCTGACCGGGACGGACCCAGGCTGGCCGCGATCCACGGGCGGCCAGCCTGATCGCTCCCGCATCAACCCGCGGCGTTCTGGCACTGCCCCTCACGCGGCTTCGCGGCCACGCCGCGCGGCAGCGTCGCCAGCCAGAACAACAGCGCCGCCGCGCTGAAGCCCGCGCCCAGCGCGCATACGCCCGGCCAGCCGGCATGCGCGTACACCGTCGTGGCCGCGATCGCGCCCAGGCCGCTGCCAGCCGCGTAGAACAGCATGTAGGCGCCGACCAGCCGGCTGTGCGCCTGCGCGCCGATGCTGAAGATCATGGCCTGGTTGGTCACGTGCAGCGCCTGCAGCGCCACGTCCAGCAGCAGCACGCCCAGCGCCAGCGCCCACAGGCTCCAGTCCAGCAGCGCCAGCGGGATCCACGACAGGCACAGCAGCACGAGGCCCGCGCCCGTGGTGCGCTGGCCCTGCCCGCCATCGGCCAGCCGGCCGGCGCGCGCCGCCATCAGCACGCCGGCCACGCCCACCAGCCCGAACGCGCCGATGGCGGTGTGGCTCAATGCGTGCGGCGGCGCCGACAGCGGCAGCACCAGCGCGGTCCAGAACACGCTGACGGCGGCGAACATCAGCAGCGCGATCATGCCTCGCACCCGCAGCACCGGCTCGGTCAGCACCAACGCATACATGGAGCGCAGCAAGGCCCCATAGCCCATGCCGGCCGACGGCAGCCGGCGGCGCGGCAGGCCCAGCGCCAGCGCCACGGCCAGCAGCGCGGACAGCGCCGCCGACATCAGATAGACCGCGCGCCAGCCCCACAGATCGGCCAGCGCGCCGGACAAGGTGCGCGCCAGCAGCAGGCCGATCACCACCCCGCCCTGGGCCGCGCCGACCACGCGGCCGCGCTCGCCGGGCGCGGCCAGCGCCGCCGACAGCGCCAGCAGACCCTGCGCCATGGCCGTGCCCAGCAATCCCAGCGCGGCCATGCCCGCCAGCAGCCAGCCTGCCCCCGACGCGGTGGCCACCGCCGCCAGGGCCAGCATCAGCAACACCAGCTGGCCGATCATCAGGCGCCGCCGGTCCAGCAGGTCGCCCAGCGGCACCACCAGCAGCAACGCCACGGCGCAGCCGATCTGCGTGGCGGTCACCACCATGCCCACCGCCGCCTCGTCCAGCCCGAACTCACGGCCCATCGCGTCCAGCAAGGGCTGCGCGTAATACACGTTGGCCACGCTGAGCGCGCAAGCCACGGCCAGCAACAGCACCCGCCAGCCGGGCATGGGACTGGCGCTTTCCGCTTGGGACGGGGCTTGGACTTGGGATCGATCCGGGGATGGCATGGTGGGCCTTTAAGGTTTCATAACGAAACCAGAATGCTATGCCTCATGGTTTTATAATGCAACCACTAAATCCGTCAGCGACGGGCCCGAACCCGGGCCCGCGTTTTCCCGCGAGGATCCGGCACATGGTCAAACGCACCAGTTTCGAAGAAGCCGCCTGCCCGGTGGCCCGCTCGCTAGACGCTATCGGCGACGGGTGGTCGCTGCTGATCGTGCGCGACGCCTTCGACGGACTGCGCCGCTTCGGCGAGTTCCAGAAGAACCTGGGCATGGCCAAGAACATCCTCAGCGACCGCCTGCGCACGCTGACGGCGCACGGCATCCTGGAGGCCGCGCCGGCCTCGGACGGCAGCGCCTACCAGGAATACGTGCTCACCGAGAAAGGACGCGGCCTGTTCCCCGTGATCGTGGGCCTGCGGCAATGGGGCGAGGACCACTACTACGGTCCGCGGGAAGCGCACTCGGAACTGATCGACCGCAAGCGCGGCCAGCCGGTGCGCCGGCTGGAGATCCACGCGCAGGACGGCCGCCGCCTGGAGCCGGACGACACCGTCGTGCGCAAGGTGGCGCAGGGCTGAAGCCGCCCGCCGCCGCGCCGCCCGAACGCGCCGTCCGCTACAACGCCGCCGGCCACTGCCCCGTTGCCAGTGACGTGGGCGCGTAGTCGCCGAAACGCCAGCGCAGGGCCAGCGCGCCAGGCCGTCGCACCGCCCGCCGCGCCCGCACGCGCCACAGCCGCTCGGCGCCTTCGAAGCTCGCCACCTCCGGTCCCTCCAGCACCAGCTCCGTGGGGCCGCTGAGCTGCAAGGTATCACCGCGTTCGAAGTCGATGAACAGCAGGCCCGCGCGCGGATTGGCTGCCAGATTGCCCAGCGTGTTGAAGTAACGGTTGCCGGAGAAGTCAGGGATCGTCAGCACGTCGCCGTCGACCCGCACGAAGCCCGGCCGCCCGCCGCGATGCGATATGTCCACCTGGCGTCCGCCCTCGGGCGTGTCCGCGTAGCTGGCCACGAAGAACGTGTCCGACCGTCGGATCAACGCGGCGGCCGCGGCATCCAGCCCCGCCGATTCCCGCGCGCCGCCGGCGAAGCGCAGGCCGGGCGCGCGCGAAAAATGCCATTCGCGCGTCTGGATGTACTGCGGACAGTTGCCGAAGGACTGCCCCACCGTCACCTCGAAACGCCTGCCGTCCCAGGCCGACACCAGGCCATTGACACGGTTGCGCCTGCGCGTCTGAAGCTCGATGCCGAGCAAGCCCAGCGCCTTGCCCGGCCCCAGTCCCGCCGCCAGGGGATCATCGGCGTCCGGCATGGCCGCCACGCGCAGCACCCTGGGGTCGGGCGACCAGGCGAAGCCCGGCTCGCCTTCCAGCGCGCCGGCCCAGGGGTCGCCCGCCGGATCCACCGCCCCCGCCAGCAGCAGCGGCAGCTGCGCGTAGAAGTCGCGGTGCTGATCTGGCATGTAGTCGCGCAGCACCTTGGGGCCGATCTGCGCCATGCGCGCGGCCACGCCCACGTGCTCCTGCAGCAGGCGCTCGCCGGCGTGCCAGGGCGAAGCCGGCATCTCGACCGGGGCGGGATCGGGCTGGATTACGGTAGTCATTGACGGAGCCTCGCGCGCTCAGGCGGCCCGCAGGCCGACGTGGGAAAAGACCATGGGCACGAAGCCCGGCAGCGCCTCGACCCGCGCCAGCCAGGCGCGGACGCGCGGATAGTCCTGCAGCGACACGTTGCCCTCGGGCGCCAGCGCCACATAGGCGTAGCAGGCCACGTCGGCGATGGTGGCGGCTTCCCCGGCCAGCCAGTCGCGGCGACCCAGCTCGGCGTCCATCACGGCCAGCAGCGCATGGGTGCGCGCCTGCGCCGCGCCGCCGGGATCGGGCACGCCGAACAGCGTGGCCAGCCGCGCCGCGTTCGGTCCCGAGGCCAGCTGTCCGGCAGCCACCGAGAGCCAGCGCTGCACGGCGGCGGCGCCCAGCGCATCCTCGGGCAACCAGCGGGCCTGGCCCTGGTAGCGCTTGGCCAGATAGACCAGGATCGCGTTGGAATCGGCGATCACCGCGCCCTCGTCCTCCAGCACCGGCACCTGACCGAAGGCGTTCAGCGTCAGGAACGGCGGCTGCTTGTGCTCGCCGCCGCGCAGATCGACATCGACGCGGCGATACGGCAGGCCGAGCAGCGACAGCAGCAGCGTGACGCGGTGCGCATGGCCGGACAAGGGAAAGGAATAAAGCGTGATGGCGGGTTCGGACATGGCCGGCCTTTGGAAACGGGAACAGGCAACCATGTTGAACCCGCGAGGCGCCGGCGGGAATGACCGGCGGCGGCAAGACTGTCTTGCACGGCGTGAAAGAAACGGCGGACGAAACAGGAAATGCGCCGCCGTCGTGGCGGCGCCGGTCGCGCGTCAAGCGGGCAGCAAGGCCAGATCGCGCCGCAATGCCTGGACGCAGAAATCGACGAAGCTGCGCACCTTGGCCGACCCGCGCCGCCCTTCCGGATGCACCACGTGCACCGGCACCGGCGGCAGCTCGTAGTCGCGCAGCACCACGCGCAGCGCGCCGCTGGCCAGGTGCGGCGCCACCTGATAGGACATCACCTGCGTCAGGCCCCAGTCCTGGCGCGCGGCCAGCACCGCCGCCTGGAACGAGGTGACGGTCAGCTGCGAATCCACGTCCACGCGGCGGGGTTGCCCGTCCTGCAGGAAGCGCCATTGCGGCCCCCTGCCCTCCATGGCCGCGGTGATGGTGCAGTAGCGCGTCAGCGCGTCCGGGTCTTGCGGCACGCCGTGACGCTCCAGGAAGGCCGGCGAGGCGCAGACCACGCGCCGCACGTGCCCAACCGGCACCGCCGTCAGCGTCGAATCCGGCAAGGCGCCGATGCGCACCGCCACGTCCACGCCCTCGTCCAGCAGATTGACGACGCGGTCCACCAGCAGCGTGCGCAGCGAGACCTGTGGATGCGCGCGCAGATAGTCCATGACCACCGGCATCACGTGCAGCTCGCCGAACAGCGCCGGCGCGGTCAGGCTGAGCGCGCCGCGCGGCGCGGCCATGACGCCGGCAGCCGCGTCGTCGGCCTGTTCAACCTCTTCCAGGATGCGGCGGCAATCATCCGCGTAGCGTTGGCCAGCCTCGGTCAGCCGAAGGCTGCGCGTGGTGCGCAACAGCAGCAGCACGCCCAGCCGCCGCTCCAGCGCGGCCACGCTGCGCGTGACCGAGGGCGCCGACATCCGCAGCCGGCGCGCGGCGGCCGCGAAGCTCTGCGCCTCGGCCACCGCCAGGAACACGGTCATTTCTTGGAATCGGTTCACGGTCCGCGTTCTCCGGTTGCGGGCGCGGCCCGGATGGCGAGCGGCGCGTAAGCAATGCCCGACATGATAGCCGCGCGCGCGCCCGGCTCAGGCCTCGAATTCGCGCGCCAGCCAGTCCAGAAAGGCGCGCACCGGCGGATGCCGTTCGCGCCCCGGCGCGCACAGCGCGGTATAGGCCGCGCCCGGCACACGGACCTCGGGCCGCAGCGGCGCCAGCGCCCCCAGGCGGACGCTGTCGGACACCATGACCGAGCTGGCCAGCACCAGGCCCTGCCCGGCGATGGCCGCCTGCAGCGCGTAGTGTTCTTCCTCGTAGGCATGGATGGCGGCGGGCTTGCGCCAGCGCGGCAGGCCGGCCGCCTCGCACCATTGCCGCCAGCCCTCGTCATACAGCCGCGAATCGCGCCAGCGCACCGTGACCAGCGCGGGCGCTTCCCGGCCGGCGCGCCCCCCGCCCAGCCTCGCGGCCAGGGCCGGCGCGCCGTACACGCCGAAGGACTCGGGCAGCGAGCAGGCCGCCACCAGCGCCGGATAGCGCTTCTGGCTATAGCGGATGGCCACGTCCACGCTGGCGTCCTGCAGCAGGTCCACGGGCCGCGCATTGGCGTCCAGCCGAAGCTGGTATTGCGGGTATGCCTGATGGAAACGCCCCAATCGCGGCACCAGCCACAGCGCGGCGAAGGAATGCGTGGTGGAGATCGTCAACGCGCCCGCATCCGGCGCCGGCCGCAGCGCGTCCAGCGTCTGCGCGATATCCAGCAGCGCGCCATGCACGCCGGCGAACAGGCTGGCGCCCCTCTCGGTCAGGCGCACGCCGCGCGGCACGCGCTCGAACAGCGCGACGCCCACGCGCTGTTCGAGCGCCTTGACCTGGTGCGACACGGCCGTGGGCGTGACCGCCAGCTCCGCCGCCGCGAGCTTGAAGCTGCGCAGCCGCGCGGCCGATTCGAAGGTGCGCAGCGCGGTCACGGGCAGATTGGCGAACATGGCTAAGGCAAACCTTACAGATGATTTTTTCTCATCTTAAAGCAGGATTCCTCATTTGTCCGGCGCCGCCAGAAGACCCTAAATTCCATCCTGAAAACGGCGCCTTCGCCGTTCATGAACAAGGATCACAACATGAATTCAGATCATCAATCCAACCGCCTGCTCATCCTGGTGGGCAGCCCCCGCCGCGACGGCAACAGCGCCGCGCTGGCCGAAGCCGCCCGGCGCGGCGCCGAGACCGCCGGCATCTCGGCCGAACTGCTGTTCCTGGACGACCACATCAAGCATTTCCTGACGGACCTGCGGCATGCGCCGGCGCCGGACGACGGCTACGACGAACTGTTCCTGCGCCACTTCCTGCCGGCGCGCGGCGTGCTGTTCTGCACCCCCATCTACTGGTACGGCATGTCGGCGCAGACCAAGGCGTTCTTCGACCGCTCGTTCAGCCACTACGCAGGCTCGGGCAACGGCCCGGAAGACGTGAAGACCCGCATGCAGGGCAAGCGGCTGGGGCTGGCCGTGGCGTCCGAGGAAACCTATCCGGGCGCGGCGCTGGGCATCGTGCACCAGATCCAGGAATTCGCGCGCTACACGCATTCGGACTTCGTCGGCTTCGTGCATGGCGCCGGCAACAGCCGGGGCGAGATCGCGGCCGATCCGCGCCAGCCGCTGCTCGCCGCGCAGGCGCTGGGCGCCGAATTCTTCACGCGCAAATACTCGGACTACCGGATAGAGACGCCGCGCAGTCACACCGTATGGGAGTCGCCGGCAGCGGCGCCCACTGCCCGCGCGTGAGCCAGCCCAGCGCGATCGGCCAGAGCGTGTCGCGGAAGCGCTCGTGGAAGAAGGCGAAATGGCCGATCGACGCCAGGCCCATCGACGCCGGCGAAAGCCGCAGATGGGTGCGGGCGCTGCCGGTGTAGTAGGCCAGCAGCCGGTCGATGGCGGCCTCGGTGCCGAACTCGTCGTCCGTCACGCTCAGCGCCAGGATCGGCGCCGTCACCGCCGCCATGGTGGCCACGCGCGGATCCGTGCCGTCGGCCGGCGCGCCGCGCGCCTCGAAGCGCGGCCCCATGAAACTCCAGTCGCGCACCACGCCGCGCGGCGTGTCCTCCAGCCAGCCCAGCCGCCGGCCGGGAAAGTAGCCCAGGCAGGCGGTCAGGACCGGCATGGCCAGGTGCCATTTGGCCAGCATGCGCAGCCGGCGTTCCGGCGCGTAGTCGCGCCAGTAGGCGTACTGCGCCCCCATGGTGAAGATGCGCCGCAGGCGATGGCTGGACGGCGCCAGCCCGGTCACGAAACCGCCGATGCTGTGCGCGGCCACGTCCACCGGCTGGCCGGGAAACTCGCGCCGGGCATAGGTCAGCACCGCCTCGAAATCCTTCTGGCCCCAGTCCATCCAGGACGCCTGGAAGCCGCGCATCGACGCCGGCCGCGATTCGCCGATGCCGCGATAGTCGTAGGTCAGCACATCGAAGCCGTGGCCGTGCAGGTATTCGGCGAAGCGCGAGTAATAGCGGCAGCGCACCGAGGTCGCGGCGTTGATGATGACCAGGCCCGGTCCGCCGTCCCTGCCGCAGCCGTGGCCACCGCGCGCGGCGCCGGCGGGTTGCGCCACGCCGTCCCGCGCGCGCGGCGGATGGCGCCAGAGGAAACCGCCCAGCGCGGTCGCGTCGGCGGTCGGTATCGTGATGCGTTGCGGCTGGCTCATGGCATTCCTCAATCTCAATCGAAAAAACAGGCATGCGCACATGCAGGTTCATTAGATATTGAGGAAATTCTCCTCTCAAGCGATTAATGGTTGTCCATTACATGACCATCAGGAATGCCATATCGGCCTTTCAGGGCAGCCGGACGGCAGCCGAGGCCTTGCGGAACACGCCCGGCGTGCTGCCGTAGACCTGCTTGAACACCCGCGTCATGTGAGCCTGATCGGCGAAGCCCACGGCATGCGCGGCGTCGGCCAGCGGCAGGCCGCCGCGCAGCAGTTCGCGCGCCCGCGCCACGCGCCAGTTGCGCAACCAGGCCTGCGGCGGCAGGCCGTAGCGGCGCGCGAACTGCTTGACCAGCGTGGTGCGGTGGCGGGCCTGCGCCCGGGCCAGCGCCTCCAGGTCCGGCGCGCAGGCCGGATCCTGCGCCATGCGCGCGCGCAGCCGGTCGCAGACATCCTCATCCTCGGACGCCATCGGCCCGGCGGCGCGCGCGTGCCCGCGCAGCAGCGCGAACAGCGCGGCCGAGATGCGCTCGGCCCGGCCCGCTTCGTCCATGTCTTGCGGCGCCAGCGCCGCCAGCCATTGCGCGCACAGCGCGGGATCGCGGATCACCGGACCGTCGAACGCCGCCGCCGCGCCCAGCAGCGCGCGCGCGTGGTCATCGAGCCAGGAAGGCTCCACGTAGAGCATGCGATAACCCAGTGGCGTCTCGGACGTGCCGCCGGTATGCACGTCGCCCGGCGCGATCACGACCAGATCGCCGGCCTGAGCCAGATGCGGTGCATCGCGCACGGTGAAGGCGCAGGCGCCATAGTCGATCGCGCCGATCGACCAGGCGTCATGGAAATGCGGCCCATAGCGATAGGCGCGCAGGTCGGTGATGAGCACGTCGCCGGGCAGGCCGGCGCCGCAATGCCAGATATGTTGGGAAACCGCCATCGATGCAAGAACCGGATCCGGCCGTGTCGGCCGGGGCCGGTTTCCTAGCCCTGACCCGCCGCGTATCCATCCGAATTCAGGGATCGCGCCAACAGCCATGCGTTGCGGGGATGCTCCCCCACCCGGCGGATGGCATACGGCCACCAGTCGGCGCCGAACGGGAGATACACCCGCAGGTTATAGCCCATCGCGCGCAGGGCCAGCTGCCAGTCGGTGCGCACGCCGTACAGCATCTCGAACTCGAACTCGTCGGGCGCCCAGCCACGTTCGCGCGCCAGGGCCATGAGCGCGCCGGCCAGCCGGTCGTCATGGGTGCCGAACACCGGCAGGAAACCCGCCGCGCGCGCCTGTGGCGACAGCATGATCGCGGCCGCCTCCAGATAGGCCGCGTCGATGCGCGCGCGGCCGCGATGGTCCAGCGCGCGCACCGGGAAGGCCCCCTTGACCAGGCGCAGCGAGGTGCGCTGGCGCACCGCCCACTCCAGGTCCGGCAAGGTGCGCAGGCGCCGCGCCTGCAGCGTCAGGCCCGCCGGCAAGCCGTCGTCCAGCAGTTCCCGATGCAGCGCGCAGGTACGCTCGCGGATGCCGTCGTCCTCCATGTCCAGCACCACCCAGTCGCGCCCCCCGCCGGCGGCCCGCCGCGCCGCCGACGCGATGCGCCGCGCATTGTCGCGGCCCAGCGCGTCGCTGTGCGCGTAGCCGATGGCGGTGGGATCAATCGACACATGCACGTCCAGGCCCGCCGCCTCCAGCGCGCGGCAGGCGGCGACGGTCTGCCCGACGGTCTGTTCGATGATGGCGGGGTCGGCGACGTATTCACCCAGATAGAACAGCGAGGCGCGGATGCCGTGACGCTCGCGCAGGCGCGCGGCGGTCGCCGCCGCCTGCCCGGCCGTGGCGCCGCCGACAAAGCGGCTGGCCAGCGCGCTGCCGGCGGCGGTGGCCCGCATGAGGCGGCCGGCGCCGGGACTGCGCGCCAGCGCGATGGCGGCTTTCTGGAAGATGCTCATGGGCGCTCCTGTGCAAAAGAGCGCCACTGTGCGCGCGGGCCGGGCCGCTGTCTTGAACGCCCGTGCGGGCCCACCCGCACGCCGCGCGACGCGGGCCGCCCTGCGCGGGCCGCCCGCGATACCGCGCCGGCGAACTCAGGCCTTGCCGGCCGCCAGACCAGCGCCGGCGCCACGGCCGAACAGCGGACGCTGCACGGTCTGCGCCAGCAGCACGCCGGCCAGCGTCACCGCGCCGCCCAGCAGGTGGTAGCCATGCAGCTGCTCGCGCAGCAGCGCGAAGGCGGCCATGGCGGTGAACAGCGGCAGCAGGTTGATGAAGATGCTGCAACGGTTGGGGCCCAGCCGATGCACGCCTTCGATCCACAGGAAGGACAGCAGCACCGACGAGAAGATGCCGGCGTACAGGATCAGCGGCACGGTCTTCACGTCCAGCGCGGCCTGGGCGGCGGGCACCTTGAGAAACAGCGGCAGCATGTAGAGCAGCGCAAAGAACGATTGCACGAAAGTCGATTGCCAGGCCGGCAGCGGCACCTTCCAGTGACGCAGCAGCACGCCGTACAGCGCATAGGAAAACGCGGCCAGCAGCATCAGCCCGTCGCCCACGTGCACGCCGTTGTGGAACACGGCCAGCATGTCGCCCTGCCCCACCAGGTACAGCAGGCCCAGGAAGGACAGCACGCCGCCGACGGCCATGCCCAGGGTCAGCGGGTCGCGCAGCACCACCACGCTCAGCAGCATGCTGAGCAGCGGAATCAGCGCGGTCACGATCGCCATGTTGGTGGCGGTGGTGGTTTCGGCGGCGCGGTAGGACAGCGCCTGGAACAGCGCCGAGGACAGCGCGCCGTACAGCGCCAGCTTGGGCCAGTGGCGCAGGATGATCTTGCGGTTGCGCCAGGCCGGCACGGCGGTGAACAGGCCCATGATGGCCAGGGCCAGGACCAGCCGGTAGAAGGTGATGGCGGTGGGAGAGATGGCGCTGGCCGCCATCTTGGACACGATGACGTTGCCCGCCCAGAACAGGATGGCGAACAGGGGGAACAGATAGGACATGATGGGGCTCACCCGGAGAATGGGAATCGGTTTCCGCTTCGCCAGGCAAGCCCGGCGCAACGGAACCGCCATCCTATTGATGCGGGGTCGGCCCGTCTGCCGATGAAAAGGCAATCGCTATCGCAAAAAGGACATTCCCGTGCGGGCTGCCCCGTCGAGACGGCCAGGACTCAGGGCTGGAACGGCGCCGGATCCAGCGGCAGTTCCAGTCCGCCCATCTGCGCGCTCAGCAACGCCGCGCTGCCGCAGGCCAGCGTGAAGCCCAGCGCGCCCTGGCCGATGTTCAGCCACAGATTGTCGGCGGCGTGGCTGCGGCCGATCAGCGGCTTGCCCTTGGGCGTGGCCGGTCGCAGTCCGGCCCAGGGAATGGCCTGGCGCAGGTCCAGGCCGGGGAAGGCCTCGTGGACCTGGCGCTTGAGCAGCGCGATGCGTTCCGGGTCGATCTGCGCGTCGCCGCCGCCGATGTCCACCATCGCCGCGATGCGCAGCACGCCGCCCACGCGGGCGTACACGATGCGGCGTTCGTAGTCAGTGACGCTGATGGCGGGCGCCATGTGGTCGTCGTCGGCCAGCGGCACGGTCAGGCTGTAGCCCTTGAGCGGATAGAGCGGCACGTCGTGGCCCAGCGGCGAGAGCAGCGCGCGCGTGCCGATGCCGGTCGCCAGCACCACCGCGTCCGCGCCGATGTCGCCGTCGCGGCTCTGCACCGCCACGACGCGGCGGCCTTCCCGCTGCAGGCCCGAGACCGGATTGGACATCGCGCATTGCACGTTGGCCATGCCCTGCAGGCGGTCGAACAATGCCTCGGTGAACTGGCGGCAATCGCCCGCCTCTTCGCTGGGCGTATAGATCGCGCCCGCCAGGCTGGCGCCCATGCCGGCCAGGGCCGGCTCCAGCGCCAGGGTCTGGGCGGCGTCCAGCACCTGCTGGTCGGCGCCATGCGCGGCCTGGTAGGCGACCAGCGCGCGCGCCTTGTCCAGCAGCTCGGCGCTGCGGTAGGCGATGAGCTTGCCGTTCTTCAGATGGCCGAAATCCAGGTTCTCCTGGGCCAGCAGCGCGTGCATGACGTCACGGCTCAGGTAGGACAGGGTGAGCAGCTCGGCGGTCGAGGCGCGCGCCACCGAGGCGCGGCAGGCCAGCGCGAACTGCAGGCACCAGCGCCATTGATGCGGATCCAGCCTGGGCCGGAAGCGCAGCGGCGAGTCCGAGCGCAGCAGCCAGCCGGGCACGCTGGGCAGCACTCCCGGGCCGGCCAGCGGCGCGACGTAGCTGTAGCTGAGCTGGCCGCCGTTGGCGTAACTGGAAACTTCCGCAGGACGCGGCTGGCTGTCGACCAGCACCACGTCATGCCCCTGGCGCGCCAGGAAATAGGCCGAGGTGACGCCCACCACGCCAGCGCCGATCACGCAAACCCGCATACCTTCATCCAAATAGACTGACACTGCGGCCTATTCTGGAGCGCCGGCCCGCCGGCGGCAAATGCCAATACCGGGCAGACCCATAACAAAAGATCATGTCCCAGGGTGAACGCGAGCCGGGCGCGGAACGGCGCGGCCAGCAGGCGCTGGCCGGCAGCGGCACGGCCGGCCAGGACAGCGATGGCTCAGGCCGCCCGATGCAGCCGGATGATGGCCGCGCCCGTCGGGTCGCGCACCAGATCGGCCAGCGTGTGGGCGTTGAGCCCGTCGAAGAAGGCCTGCATGGCCTGGGCCAGCACGCCGGACAGCCGGCAGGCGCCATCCAGCGCGCAGGGCGGCTCGCGGCAATCGATCAGCGGCCCCTGCTCTTCCAGCTCGCGCACCAGGTCGCCCAGCCGGTAGGCGGCAGGCGAATGCGCCAGGCACAGCCCGCCCCCCTTGCCCCGCGTGGTGACCACCCAGCCGCGCTGCGCCATGAAATGCGCCACCTTGACCAGATGGTTGCGGGACGCGCCGAAACGGTCCGCGATCTCCGGGATGGTCACCGCCGTCGGGCGGTCGCGGCACTGCGTCAGGTACATGAGCACCCGCAGTCCGAAGTCGGTGAAGCGGTTCAGTTGCATGGCGGCTGGAAGGAAAAGGACGGCGGCTCGGCACAAGCCGGACCGCCAGGATACACCGCGTTCAGGCCGGCGCGCCGCCGCTGCCGAAGGCTTCGGCGTGAATGCGGTCGGCGCCCACGCCCAGCGCCAGCAGCGCCTCGCGCTGGGCGCGCATGAAGCCCGCGGGGCCGCACAGGTAGTAGTCCGCGCCCGGCAGGATGGCGGCGTCGCGGATGGCGCGCAGGTCGACGCGGCCGGCGTAGTCGTAGTCGCGGCCCGGCTCGTCCCCGCCGCCCACTTCCTCATAGAAGACCGCCTTGCGCACATTGCCTCGGCCGGCGGCGATGGTGTTGACGTGGTCGCGCATGGCGTGCGCGTCACGGTTGCGGCAGCCGTGCACGAAGCGGATCTGGCGCCCGTCGTCGGCCCGCACCAGGTGGTTCAGCATGGACACCATGGGCGTCAGGCCCACGCCGCCGCTCAGCAACACCACGGGCGCGCCGCCGGCCTCGCGCAGCTGGAAATCGCCCTGCGGCGGCGCCACGTCCAGCACGCCGCCCACCTGCAGGCGATCATGCAGGGCGTTGGACACGCGGCCCGCTGGCGCGCCGGCCACGCCCGGCTCGCGCTTGACCGAGATGCGCAGCCGTCCCTGCCCCGGCGCGTCCGACAGGCTGTACTGGCGCGGCTGCATCAGGCCCAGTTCGGGCACGTAAAGGCGCACCGACACGTACTGGCCCGGCTGGTAGCCCGGCACCTGGCCACCATCGGCCGGCTCCAGGTAGAACGAGGTGATTTCGCTGCTTTCCGCCTCGCGCCGCGCGACGCGGAAGGCGCGCCAGCCGGTCCAGCCGCCGGGCTTGGCGGCGGAATCGGCATACAACCGCGCCTCTTCGGCGATCAGCAGGTCCGCCAGCTGACCGTAGGCGGCGGCCCAGGCATCGACGAGTTCATCGGTGGCGGCCTCGCCCAGCACTTCGCGGATCGACGCCAGCAGATGCTTGCCGACGATGGGGTAATGCTCGGGGCGCACGCCCAGGCTGACGTGCTTGTGCACGATGCGCGTCACCACCGGCGCCAGCACCGACGGATCATCGATCTGCTCGGCATAGGCGGCCACCGCGCCGGCCAGCGCCTGCTGTTGCTCGCCGCCGGCCTGGTGTCCCTGGTTGAAGATGTGCTTGAGCTCGGGGTTGTGCTCGAACATGCGCGCGTAGAAGTGACGGGTCAGCGCGACGCCGTGTGTTTTCAGCACCGGGGCGGTGGCCTTGACCAGGGCGCGGACGGAGGGACTCAGGGCGGGGGAAAGGGACATCCAGGACTCCAGGGGCGCGAGAGGGCTCGCTTTTAAAGATGTATTAATAATACATTTTTAAAACAGCCTCCCGCAAACCCATGGCCGCCCTGCCCGCCCGGGCCTCGTCCGCCCATCCCGCGGGCGGGCGGACCGGCGCCGCGCGTGGGCCTTACGGGGATTCGGCGTATTGGGCCAGTCCATGGCCGAAGGACCAGTTCTCCTTGGCGACCTCGACGATGTTCACGAATACGTCCTCTCCCCGAAGGCCGGGGCTCTCGCCCAGCAATGCCGTGATCCGCCGGAACAGCGCCTTCTTCTGGTCCAGGCCGCGTGTGTTGTTGGCGGTGATCTGGATGAACACCAGATCGTCGCTGCGCGCGATGTTCATATAGGTCGCGCCGTAGCGGAAGTTCGCCGCCTCGTGCTCCGTGATGGTCATGAACTGGTCGTCTTCCGGCACGTTGAAGGTTTCCCGCAGCGCGCGGTAAACGCCGTCGAAGAGGGCCTGCCGGTAGGCTTCCGGCTTTCCGGCGCGCAAGGCGATGTGCACGAGTGGCATGGTGAATTCCTCGGTGGGTTGTAGACCCGATCCATACTAGTTATTCTTTTTCTTTATTCATACTTATATCAGTCATTAAGGCTCAAAATGAATGAGCGCTCGCTGGACCTGGACACCGTCAAGGCCTTCATCCGCATCGCCGAGCTGGGCAGCTTCACGCTGGCAGCGGATTCGCTGCGCATGACGCAGGCCGCGGTCAGCCTGAAGCTCAAGCGGCTCGAAGACCGGCTCGGTTTCCGGCTGGTCGAGCGCACGCCCCGCCATGTGGAGCTGTCGGCGCGCGGCGCCGGTTTTCTCGAACACGCCCGGGAACTCATGGCGGCGCATGAGCGCGCGCTCGCCCTGTCGGTCGAAACGCGGCAGCGCCTGACCATCGGCATCAGCGACCATGTGGCCGGCCCGGAGCTGCCCGCGCTGATCGCGCGCATGAACGCGCAGGATCCCGAACTCCTGATCGAAATCCGCATCGGCTCCTCGGGCGACCTGCTGCAAAGCTATGACCGGCGGGAGCTGGACACCGTGATCGCGCGCCTGCACGCCGGCCGCGACGACGGCACGGTGCTGGCCGAGGAACAGCTGGGCTGGTTCGCGGCGCCGCACTGGCAGCACCGCGCGGACGAGCCGCTGCCGCTGGCCACGCTCGCCGAACCCTGCGGCGTGCGCGCGCTGGCCGCCAAGCGGCTGGACGAATCGGCGGTGCCGTGGCGCGAGGTCTTCGTCGGCGGCGGCGTGGCGGCGGTCGCGGCGGCCGTCATGGCCGGGCTGGGCGTGGCCGCGCTGGCGCCCCGCATGCTGCCGTTCGGCGCCGTCGACGTCGGCCCCCGGCTGCGGCTGCCCGAGATGCCGCGCCTGCCGGTGCTACTGCACACGCGCGCCAGGGGCGGCCGCCCCCAGCAGGCGCTCGCCGCGCTGTCGGCGGCGTTCCAGGGCGCGATACGCGGCTAGTGTGCTGTTCCGCAGATACGCCCGCACCCAGGCCGTGCGCCATACCCTTTGCCGCCGCAGTCCTGGCGCCGGCCCGGTTTACACTCACGGTTTCGTCGCAACACACCACAAAGGTTCATCCATGAGCACCGCTACGCTCAAGACCCGCCTCTCCGATTCCGTCAAGGAGGCCATGCGCGCCAAGGCATCCGAACGCCTGACCACGCTGCGTTTCCTGCTGGCCGCCGTCAAGCAGAAGGAAGTGGACGAACGCCGCGACCTGAACGACGCCGAGATCACCGCCATCATCGAAAAGCAGGTCAAGCAGCGCCGCGAGTCCATCGCCGCCTTCGAGCAGGCCGGCCGCACCGAGACCGCCGAGCAGGAAAAGGCCGAGCTGGCCGTGCTGCAGGAATTCCTGCCGCAGGCCGCCACGCCCGAGGAAGTGGCCGCCGCCATCGACGCCGCGCTGGCAGAAGTGGCCGCGCAGGGCGTCACCGGCGCGCCCGCGATGGGCAAGGTCATGGCGCTGCTCAAGCAGTCGCTGGCCGGCCGCGCCGACATGACGGCGCTGTCGCAGCAAGTGAAAAGTAGGTTGTAACCCCCCCGAAGCGCTACGCGCTTCCCCCCCAGGGGGGCGCCACTACGGACCGGCAAAGCCGGCTCCGTGTGGCCCCGATTGGGGGGCACCGTCTCAGCTTGGGGGCACCGTCTCAGGTTGGAAGCACTGCCCCAGGTTGGAGGGCACCGTCTCAGGTTGGGTTGTGGCGCTTTAGAACGCGCCGCCGAAGAGGTCCGGCTGGCGGGACTGTTCCTGGGGGTCGGCGAAGTTGCTCATGCCGACGCCGGCCAGCCGGTACAGCGTCTGTGGCGGCAGGTCCACCCGGTCGCACAACAGCCTGGCGATGGTCGCCAGTTCCTCGGCCGATGAGGGCGGATTGGCGCTGGTCAGGCTGCGCGTCAGGATGCGGAAGCGGTCGGTCTTGAGCTTGAGCACCACGGTGCGCCCCAGCGCGCCCTTCTTCAGCGCCTGGTCCCAGACCTTGCCCGCCATGCGGTCGATGGCCTCGCCCAGCGCCTCCAGGCGCACGTCTTCCGAGAACGTGGTTTCCGCCGACACCTGCTGCACCTGCTGGTCAGCGTCGACCTCGCGCTCGTCGATGCCGCGCGCCAGTTCGTAGAGCCGGCGGCCATAGCGGCCGAAATAATGCTCCAGCTCCTGCACCTCGTGCGTGGCCAGGTCGCCCACGGTCTGGATGCCCAGCTGCTCCAGCCGCGCCTGCGTCACCTTGCCCACGCCCGGCACCTTGCGCACCGGCAGCGGCGCCAGGAACTCCAGCACCTTCGAGGGCCGGATGACGAACAGGCCGTCGGGCTTGTTCCAGTCGGAGGCGATCTTGGCAAGGAACTTGTTGGGCGCCACGCCGGCCGAGGCGGTCAGCCCGGTTTCCTGGCGGATCTGGTGGCGGATGACCTGCGCGACCTCGGTGGCGGACGGCAGCCCGCCCTTGTTGACGGTCACGTCCAGGTAGGCCTCGTCCAGCGACAGCGGCTCGATCAGGTCGGTATGGCGCGCGTAGATCTGGCGCACCTGGCGCGAGACTTCGCGGTAGCGGTTGAAATCGGGCGGCACGTAGACCGCCTGCGGACAGAGCCGCTGCGCGCGCACCGCCGACATGGCCGAATGCACGCCGAAACGCCGCGCCTCGTACGAGGCCGCGCAGACCACCGAGCGCGGTCCGGTCCAGGCCACGACCACGGGCAGGCCGCGCAGCGCGGGGTTGTCGCGCTGTTCCACGGAAGCGTAGAACGCGTCCATGTCGATATGTACGATCTTGCGCAAAGGCTCGGGCATGGTCGGTGATCGAACGCGGAATGAGAACGGGCGAAGCATGGCGCGCGCGGGCGCCGCAAAAAAATATATTATGACCGCGAATCCCGCCTGCTTTCCTCTCCCCGTACCGGCCCATGACCGCAACCGCCCCGCAAGACTATTTCGGCCTGACCATTCCCTTCATGGACTACATCGGGCTGGTCCCCGAGCAGATCGGGCCGGCCTATGCCCGCACCTCGCTGCCCTGGCGCCGCGACCTGACCAACAGTCGCGGCGACGTGCACGGCGGCACGCTGATGAGCGTGCTGGACTTCACGCTCAGCGCCGCCGCGCGCGGCTCTGCCGACGCCGCCGTGGGCATGGCCACCATCGACATGAACACCACTTTCCTGTCGCCCGGCACGGGCGACCTGGTGATCGAGGCGCGCTGCCTGCGCCGTGGCGCGTCGATCGCCTTCTGCGAAGGCGACGTGCGCGACAAGAACGGCGAACTGGTGGCGCGGGCCACGGCGACCTTCAAGATCATCCGCCGCCGGCCCGGCGGCGACTGAACCGGCCCCGCCCGACTATTTCTTCGGCGCGGGCGTCTGCGGCTGCGGATCGCGCGGCATGAAGGAACTGCAGGACACCAGGTTGTAGGACACGGCGTCCTTCATGGCGCGCAGCGCCTCCACGTCCCAGGTGCCCTTGCCCCAGACCACGATGCGAACATCGGTGCTCTTGTCGCCGGCGGCCTTGACGTTCACGCGCGTCATCTCGGTATCGGCGAAGGGCGCCAGCACGCGGACCTCGCCCGAGCGCGAGGCCTCGTCCAGGCTGGGCACCACGCGGTAGGCGTTGTCGGTGCTGCGCAGGCAGGCATTGGCCTGCCGGATGGCCGCGTCGTAGGCGTCCTTGTAGTTCACCGCCGCCTTGAATTCGGTGTGGGGCGACGAACCGTCGCCCGAGATGCCCACCGAGCAGCCGGCAAGGCCGAGCGCCAGCGCGCAGGCGACCAGATTCCTGTACATAAGTCTCTCCAGATTGATAGGCGCGATTATCACGCAAACCGGCCCGGCGCAGAAACAGCCCGTCTCCGCCCCGCGTCCGGCGCGCGCCGCCGGGCGGTTCGACACCCCCGCCGCGCCTATGGCATGATCGAGCGCGCCGCCGGCGCTATGCGCGCCCCCTACCTCGCGGCCGCGCCCCGCTTGCCAGGGCCGCCGGCCGCGCGGGCACGGAAATCCATGGAGATCCCATCTTGATTTCGTTCATGAAACACACCCTTTTCGCCGCCAGCATCCTGGGCGCCTCGCTGGGCGCCAGCGCCGCGCAGCCGCCGCGCTATCCGCTGAAGGACTTCTTCCGCAACCCCGAGCGCGGCTACTTCCGCCTGTCCGAAGACGGCAAGACGCTGGGCTTCATGCAGCCGGCCAGCACGGACGGCAGCCCGGCGCGCATGAACATCTTCGTGCAGCCGCTTGACGGCAGCGCGCTCGTGGGCGAACCGCGCAAGCTCACCAGCGAAACCGCGCGCGACATCAGCAATTTCTTCTGGAAAGGCCCCGACGTGGTGCTCTACCAGAAGGACTTCGGCGGCGACGAGAACTTCCACGTCCTGGCGGTGGACGCCAGGACCGGCAAGGTCACCGACCTGACGCCCTACGACAACGTGCGCGCCAGCATCATCGACGACCTGGAGGACGATCCGGACCATGTGCTGGTCACGCACAACCAGCGCGATCCGCAGGTCTTCGACGTGTACCGCGTCAACGTGCGCAGCGGCGCCGCCGAGCTGGTGGCGCGCAATCCGGGCAACATCGTCGGCTGGCAGACCGACCATGCCGGCAAGCTGCGCGCCGCCGTCGCCAGCGACGGCCTGAACACCACCCTGCTCTACCGCGACGACGAGGCCGCCGAATTCCGGCCGCTGATCACCACCGACTACCGCACCAGCGTCCATCCGGCCTTCTTCACCTTCGACGACAAGAAGCTCTACGCCCAGTCCAACCGAGGCCGCGACAAGCTGGCGCTGGTTGTCATCGACCCGGCCAGGCCCGATGTCGAGGAAGAAATCTACGCACCGCAGGAAGTCGACCTGGACGCGGCCGCCTACTCGCGTAAACGCCGCGTGCTGACCCTGGCCGTCTACCAGACCGACAAGCCGCAGTACAAGTTCTTCGACGCCCAGACCGAAACGCTGTTCAAGAAGCTGACGGCCAAGCTGCCCGGCTACGACCTGGCCCTGCAGGGTTCGAACCGCGATGAGAACAAGTTCATCGTCGCCGCCTACAACGACCGCACGCCGGGCTCGCGATACCTGTACGACGCTGCCTCGGACACGCTGAGCAAGCTGGCCGACCTGAACCCGTCGCTGCCGGAGTCCGGCATGGCGCGCGTGCAGCCGATCAGCTACCAGAGCCGCGACGGCCTCACCATCCACGGATACCTGACGCTGCCGGCTGGCCGCGATCCGAAGAACCTGGCGTGCATCGTCAATCCGCACGGCGGTCCCTGGGCGCGCGACGGCTGGGGCTACAACCCCGAAGTGCAATTCCTGGCGAACCGGGGTTTCTGCGTGCTGCAGATGAACTTCCGGGGCTCGACCGGCTATGGCCGCCGCTTCTGGGAAGCCGGCTTCGGCCAGTGGGGCCTGAAGATGCAGGACGACATCAGCGATGGCGTGGCCTGGCTGGTCAAGCAGGGCATCGCCGATCCCAAGCGCGTCGGCATCTACGGCGCCAGCTACGGCGGCTACGCCACGCTGGCCGGCGTGGCGTTCACGCCCGACCTGTACGCGGCGGCGGTGGACTACGTGGGCGTGTCCAACCTGTTCACCTTCATGCAGACCATCCCGCCCTATTGGAAGCCGATGCTGGCCAAGATGCAGGACATGGTGGGCGACCCCGTGCGCGACAAGGACCGCCTGGCCGCGACCTCACCGGCGCTGCACGCGGACCGCATCAAGACACCGCTGTTCGTGGCCCAGGGCGCCAAGGATCCGCGCGTCAACAAGGACGAAAGCGACCAGATGGTCAAGGCGCTGAAGGCGCGCGGCGTCAACGTGGAGTACATGGTCAAGGACAACGAGGGCCACGGCTTCCACAACGACGAGAACAAGTTCGAGTTCTACGAGGCCATGGAGAAGTTCCTGCTCCAGCACCTCAAGCCGTAGTCGCCTTCGATCCCGCGGGGCTGGCCGCGACGGCCGCATTGGCCGCTTCCGCCCCGCCCTGCGCCGTCCAGTCCCAGGTCGCGGCCGCGCCGAAACCGACCGAGCCGCCGGTTTCCACCCGGTCGCGGCCCAGTTCCTTGGCGCGGTACAACGCCACGTCGGCGCGCGCCAGGATGCCGTCCGCCGTATCGCCGCGCCGGTAGGCGGCCAAGCCGCCGCTGACGGTCATCCTGATCTCGCCATCCACGGTATGCAGCGGCGCATCGCGCAGCGCATCGCACACGCGCTGCGCCTGCACCAACGCGCTGGCGGGCTCGCAGTCGTACATCAGCAACGCGAATTCCTCGCCGCCCAGGCGGCCGAAGCGGTCGCTGGCGCGCACCGCGCGCTGCACCACCCGCGCAAAATGTCGCAGCGCCTGGTCGCCGGTGGCGTGACCATGGCGGTCATTGATCGCCTTGAAGAAATCGATGTCCAGCAACAGCACCACCAGCCGGCCGTCGTTACGCTCGCAGCGCCTGAGTTCGTGCTGCAGCTCGTCCATGAAGCTGCGCCGCGAGTAGGCCTGCGTCAGGCTGTCGAAGGTCAGCGCCTCCTGCATGCGCTCGGACATCCGGGTCTGCACCAGCAGCAACAACGCCAGGAACAGCGCCGGCACGGTCACCGAGCCGCCGACAATGAAGAACAGTGCCCAGGGCGTGGGATGCAGCATCGAGCCGGGCGCTTCCCAGCCCAGGCCGTAGACCAGCACGCGCAGCAGATGCAGCGCCGCCAGCCCAAGGATGGACAGCAGAAGGTACAGCGCCACGCCGCGCGTGCGGATCTGCCTGCGCCCGTCGAAGATCACGCAGGCCGTGGCGCCCATGCCCACGCAGGTGATCACGGAAAACAGCACGATGCGCGCGGCCACGCGATCCTGTCCATACAGCATGGCCGTCATCACCACGACGCACAGAATCGCCAGGGCGGCGCTGCGCCACACCTGCGGATGCAGCCCGAAGAACTGCCGCACGCCCACATAGACCAAGGCCAACGCGCTGATCCACGCGGCATTGGACACCATCACGGTCGCGTTCAGCGGCAGGAAGCTGCCCGCCGCGTACAGCAGCAGGGACAGCACGGTCAGCGCGTTCGCCAGCATGAAGGCACGCACGCCAGGCACGCCGCTGGCGTGAAACTGCAACAACAGTGGCATGGCCAGCGCGGTGGCCAGCCCCCACATCAGGAAGAACAGAGAAGTTGTCATGGTGTTTGCCAACCGGAGCGTCGGGCTCCGCAGGCCTTAGGGAATTGCTGTTTCACTGGGTTCGTTTCCCCGCGCGTGTCGCTGCGAAGGGGGGACGGGCAATCCGCGCCGCCTCGCCACCAGCCGCGATACGCGGCCCGATTGCAAAAGGCGTTACATGCATCCATTTCTGACGCTTTTTGTTACCTACACGGCAAAAAGAAACCACGCGCGCGAGGCCCCAACAGGCCGCGCATCCGTCCGCCCTGAACCTTTAAGTCCCTGGAAACAAGCAGCAATCCCGGGATGCTGAGAAGCATACGCCAGGCCGTTGGCCCGTGGCTGCCTGTTTGCAGTAATTGACAGTCTCTTTCTAGGAAACGTCCTAAAGTTGCGGCTATCGACGGCGCCGACGAAAGCGCCGCGATCACGCCCTACGGGCGTGGCGCGTACTAGCCATGCACTCCGATCGCGCGAGTGCGAAGGTCCCCGCAGCGGGCGCCGCGCATCAAGAAATCCACTGTTCACTTCCGACGCCAGCGCTTGCCGCGCGGGCGCGAGCGCTTTCGGCCATGCCGCTGGCGCAAGCCTGGGCGGCCCCGTTGGGCCGGCCGGCGGCAGGCCGCCTCTGCGGCGCGGACGTGGACGCCTTATGTCGCAACTGCGGATTTACAGATGCACAAGAAGAATGGAAGACACTTGCCGCCGGCGCCTCGCGAGGCCGCCGCATTGCCCCGGCTCCGCGGGCCGGCTGCTCCGCCGCCAGCCCGCCTGCGGCGCTGCCTGACCGCCGTCTGCGCCGCCCTGGCCCCCCTGCTCAGCCCCGCGCCCGCCCAGGCCGGCGACGACTACGACGTCCTAATCCTGCGCGCGCGCGCCGGCGACCACCAACCAGCGCTGGCCATGCTGCGCGCGCTGGGTCCGGCCGGCGGCCCGCGCGCCATCCAGGACCGCATCCTGGTGGCCAGCTGGGCGGGCCGGCCCGACGAGGTGACGCAGGCCTACGCGCAACTGCCCGCCGGCGCGCAGCCGCCCGCCGACGTTCGGTTGGCGGTGGCGCGCGCGCTGCGCGACCTGCGCCGCTGGCCGGAAGCGCTGGCGCAGTTCCGCGACGGCATGCGCGCCTATCCGTCCCAGCCCGCCTTCGCCGCCGGCATCGCCATGACGCTGGCGGACGCCGACCGGCTCGACGAGGCGCTGGCCGCGGGCGAGCAGCTGGTCCGCGCCCGCCCCCGGGACGCGGACGCCCACCTGGCCCTGGCCTATGTCCATGCACGCAGGAATACGCCGTTTGAAGCGTTGCATGCGACCGACCGCGCGCGCGACCTGGCGCCCGGCGCCGCCTACGTGGAACGCGAGTATGTGTTCGCCCTGCAACGCGCTCGCATGGCCGGCCCCGCGTTGGAACACGCCACGCGCCGGCCCGAGCTGTACACGGAAGCGCAGATGCGCCGGCTGCAGGCCGACGCGTTGGCCGAGCAGGTGCGCCTGGCCTCGATACCGACGCGCAACGAGGCCGACAGGTTCGCGATCGCCGATCGCGTCCTGGCGCACTACGACGCGCTGATCCCGGCCTGGTCGACACAAGGCGACGAGACCCGCGACGATGTCATCCGGGCACGCATCGACCGCCTGCACGCGCTGCACGCGCGCTACCGCATGCGCGATCTCGCCAGCGAGTACGAGGCGCTGCGCGCCGAGGGCGTGGCCGTGCCGCGCTACGCGCTGGGCGATGTCGCTTCCGCCTATCTGTATCTGCGCCAGCCGGAGCAGGCCGCCGCCATCTACCAGCAGGTGGCCCAGGCCGAGGAAAGCCACGACGACGATCCGGTGGACAGGCTGGGCAACCAGACCGGCCGCTACTACTCGCTGGCCGAGGCCGAGGATTTCGACGGCGCCTCTCAGGTCATGGACGAGACCCGCGAGGGCTATCCGGCCTGGGTCTACGTCAAGGGCCAGCCCATGCGCATCCCCAACGACCTGCACCTGCAGAGCATGCAGGTCGACGCCGGCGCGCGGCTGCAGGCCGACGATACGCCCGAGGCCCAGGCGCGCCTGGAAGGCATGGCGCGCAACGCCCCCAACAACTCCACGCTCAAGAGCGAACTGGCCGCGCTGTATCGCGCCCGCTCGCTGCCGCGCGCCTCGGAGCGGACGCTGAAAATGGCCGAGACGCTGACGCCGCGCAACATCGGCGTGGAAAACGGCCAGGGCTTCACCGCCCTGGCCCTGCAGGAGTGGCGCCAGGCCGAGGCGCTCAGCCGGGACACGCTGGCGCGCGCGCCCGAGAACCCGCTGTCGCGCCGGCTGGCGCGCGAATGGGCAGTCCACAACAAGGCCGAGCTGCGCATCGGCGGCTACCGTGGCCTGGCCTCTGACAGCCCGGTGTCGGGCAGCGGCGATTTCGGCATCGACGCGGTGATCTATACGCCGCCGCTGGACTACAACTGGCGCGGCTTCGCCGGCGGCGGCTACGCCAACGGCGACTTCGAGGAAGGCCGCGGCACCTACCGCTGGGCGCGCGCCGGCGCGCAATGGCGCGGCCGCGACCTGACGGTCGAGGGCGAAGTGTCCGCCAACCAGTACGGCCACGGCGCCAGGACCGGCCTGCGCCTGTCGGCCGCCTACGACCTGGACGACCACTGGCAGATCGGCGGCTCGGCCGAGCGCCTGTCGCGCGACACGCCGCTGCGCGCGCTGGCCAGCGGCGTCTCGTCCAACGGCCTGTCGGCCTATGCGCGCTGGCGCGCGCACGAGCGCAGCGAATGGACGCTGCGGCTCTCGCCCTCGCGCTTTTCCGACGGCAACCAGCGCTGGGCGCTGGGCCTGGACGGCCGCGAGCGGATCCACACCACGCCGCACCTGAAGACCGACCTGACGCTGGAACTGTCCTCGCAGCGCAACAGCCTGGACGCGGAACGCCCCTACTTCAACCCGCGCTCGGACCTGATGGTCCTGCCCGGCCTGCGGCTGACGCACACGCTGCACCGCCGCTACGAAAACGCCTGGGAACAGATCGGCACGCTGGGCGCCGGCGCGTATACGCAGCAGGGCTACGGCACTGGCGGCGTGATCGCGCTGGGCTATGGCCAGCGCTACCGCGCCAACGACGTGCTCGACATGGGCGCCATGGTGACCGGCATCAGCCGGCCCTATGACGGTCGGCGCGAGCGCGAGCTGCGCATCACGTTCGATCTTGCCTACCGCTTTTGAAGATGGGCCCCACCCCCACAGGGCTACGCGCTCCCCCCTCAAGGGGGCGCCGCGGCGGACCGGCAAAGCCGGCTCCGCGCGGCCCCGACGAGGCTGTGCCATGGAGAACTGAATTGCTTGAACTTCGATTCCCCCGACTGTTGTTCGCGGGCCTGCTATTGCTGGCCACGCTGCTCCTGGGCGCCTGCGCCAAGGACATCCCCGTCTACGTCGCGCCCGCCGAGCGGCCGGTGGCCCCGGTCGACCAACCCTGGGTGCAAGGCCATTTCCTGACGCTGGCCTACCACGACGTGGAAGATGAAGACCCCGACCAGGGCTTTCTCAGCGTGCGCACCGACCGGCTGGTCGACCAGCTGAACTGGCTGCGCGAGAACGGCTACCAGGCCGTCTCGGTGGACCAGATCCTGGCCGCGCGCCAGCCCGGCGGCAAGCCGCTGCCCGAGCGCGCCGTGCTGCTGACCTTCGACGATGGCTACCGCAGCTTCCTGACCCGCGTGCTGCCCATCCTCAAGGCCTACGGCTGGCCGGCGGTGCTGGCGCCGGTGGGCACGTGGATGGACACGCCGGCCGACAGGAAGGTCGATTTCGGCGGCAACATGCAGCCGCGCGACCGCTTCCTGGACTGGAACGACGTGCGCGAGATCTCGCGTTCCGGCCTGGTGGAGATCGCCGCCCACACCGACGCCTCGCACTACGGCGCGCTGGCCAATCCCCAGGGCAATACCGAGCCGGCCGCCGCCGTGCGCAAGTATGACGCGCGCAATGGCCGCTACGAGAACGAGGCCGGCTTCGAGCAACGCATGGGCCGCGACGTGGCCGCGATCAGCGAAAAGATCCGCCGCGCCACCGGCAAGGCGCCGCGCGTCTGGGTCTGGCCCTATGGCGCCGAGGGTGGCACCACGCTGCGCATCGCCGGCGAACAGGGTTATCAGATGGCGCTGACGCTGGAAGACGGCCCCAGCCGCGTGGGGCGGCTCATGTCCACGCCGCGCATGCTGCTGGCCAACGACCCCACGATCCGGCACTTCGCCAACAGCGTGGCCAGCATCGAGGCAGTGCCCGCGATGCGCGTCGCGCACGTGGACCTGGACTACATCTACGACCCCGATCCGGCGCAGACCGACCGCAACCTGGGCGAGCTGGTGCAGCGCATCGTGGACATGCAGATCAACACCGTGTTCCTGCAGGCCTACGCCGACCCGCAAGCCGACGGCCTGGTGCGCTCGGTCTACTTCCCGAACCGCTGGCTGCCGATGCGGGCCGACCTGTTCAACCGCGTCGCCTGGCAGCTGCACAACCGCGCCGATGTGTTCGTCTATGCCTGGATGCCGGTGCTGGCGCTGGACCTGGACCCGTCGATCGCCCGCGTGGTCCGCTGGGATCCGAAACAGCCCGAGGCCGCGCCCGCGCCGGACCCGGACCTGTACCGACGGCTGTCGCCGTTCGATCCGGTGGCGCGCCAGCGCATCGGCGACCTGTACGAAGACCTGGCGCGCCATGCCTTCTTCGACGGCATCCTGTTCCACGATGACGCGATGCTGGGCGACTTCGAGGACGCCGGCCCGGCGGCGCTGGCCGCGTACCAGAAGGCCGGCCTGCCCGGCAGCATCGCCGCGCTGCGCGCCGATCCCGAGACGATGCAGCGCTGGACCCGCTACAAGAGCCGCCACCTGGTCGATTTCACCGCCGAACTGGCCGATCGCGCCCGCGCCGTGCGCGGCCCGCGCATCAAGACCGCCCGCAACCTGTACGCCGAGCCGCTGCTCAACCCCGCCAGCGAAGCCTGGTTCGCGCAGAACCCGGACGACTTCCTGGACGCCTACGACTGGACCGCGCCCATGGCCATGCCTTACATGGAAAAAGTGCCGGCGGGCCAGGAACTGGCCTGGCTGGACCGCATCGTCGACGCGGTGGCCAGGCGCCGGCCGGACGCGCTGGACCGGACCGTGTTCGAGCTGCAGGCCGTCGACTGGCGCACCGGCCCCGGCCGGCCCGAGCCGACGCCCGTCGACACCGCGACGCTGGCCGGCTGGATGCAGCGCCTGCAGCTGCGCGGCGCGCGCAGCTTCGGCTATTACCCCGACGATTTCTCGCAAGACCAGCCCCGGCTGCAAGGCATCCGGCCCGCCATCTCCGAAGCGTGGTTCCCCATCCGATGATCGACCGTCTTCTCGCCCTGCTCATCCTGTGCGCGGTGCTGAGCGCGCCCTTCGGCTTCGCCCTGGCGCTGACCAGCCAGGCGCTGCTGGGATTCGTGTTCTTCTACCCGCTGTTCATGTCCGGCCTGTGGATGGCCGGCGGCCTGTACTACTGGTGGCACTGGGAGCGCCACTGGGCCTGGGGCGCGCGCCGCGAAGCGCCGGCCCTGGCCGGCAATCCGCTGGTTTCCATCCTGGTGCCCTGCTACAACGAGGCCGACAACGGCGAAGACACGCTGCTGGCCGCGCTGAACCAGAACTATCCCCACATCGAGGTCATCGCCATCAACGACGGCTCCAGCGACGGCACGGCGCAGATGCTGGATCGCCTGGCCGCGCAACACGAGCGGCTGCGCGTGGTGCACCTGGCGCAGAACCAGGGCAAGGCCATGGCGCTGCGCATGGGCGCGCTGGCGGCCCGCAGCGAATACCTGATCTGCATCGACGGCGACGCCATGCTGGATCCGGACGCCGCCGCCTACCTGGTGGCGCCGCTGATCGACAACCCGCGCGTGGGCGCGGTCACGGGCAATCCGCGCATCCGCACGCGCTCCACGCTGATCGGCCGCATCCAGGTGGGCGAGTTCTCGTCCATCATCGGCCTGATCAAGCGCACGCAGCGGGTCTACGGCCAGGTGTTCACCGTGTCCGGCGTGGTGGCGGCGTTCCGCCGCACGGCGCTGGACCGGGTCGGCTACTGGAGCCTGGACATGATCACCGAGGACATCGACATCAGCTGGAAACTGCAGCGCGATCACTGGTCGATCTTCTACGAACCGCGCGGCCTGTGCTGGATCCTGATGCCCGAGACGCTGCGCGGGCTGTGGAAGCAGCGGCTGCGCTGGGCCCAGGGCGGCGCCGAGGTCTTCCTGAAGAATCTGCGCTCGATCTGGAACTGGCGCCACCGCCGACTGTGGCCGCTGATGGCGGAATTCTGCCTGTCCACGGCCTGGTCCTTCGCCTTCGCCATCTCGGTGCTGCTGTGGCTGGTCAGCCAGGTCGTCGCGCTGCCCAACAACATGCACGTCGCCAGCCTGCTGCCGCCGGCCTTCACCGGCATGATGCTGGCGGTGGTCTGCCTGCTGCAGTTCACCGTCAGCATCCTGATCGACCGCCGCTACGAGCCCGGGCTGGCGCGCTCGCTCTACTGGGTCATCTGGTATCCGCTGGCCTACTGGATGGTGAGCCTGCTCACCACGCTGGTGAGCTTTCCCAAGGTCATGCTGCGCAGGCAGGTCCGCCGCGCGCGCTGGACCAGTCCCGATCGCGGCATCAAATCCAAGGAGGCATCATGATCATCACCACGCGCCGGTCCCGCGCCGGCTACCTGTTCGACCTGCTGCTCACGGCCGGAGGCTGGTTCGCCTTCGTCTATCTGTTCGGCGCCGGCATCCTCGCCATCCTGCGCGGGGCCGCCGGCGGGCCCGAGATCTCGCTGTGGGCGGTGTTCCTGCCCACGGCCAACACCCTGTGGGGCTACGCCGCGCTGGCGCTGGCCAACGGCGCGGCGCTGGTGGCCTGGGCGCTCTACAACCACCGGCGCTTCGCCGGCAAGGACCGCCGCCGCCGGGCGGCCGCCGTCGGCGACGCCCAGCTGGCGCGCAGCTTCACCGTCGCGCCCGCGCAGTTGCAGCAGCTGCGCCGCGCCCGCGTCGCCGTCATCCATCATGGCGACGGCGGCGAGATCATCGGCATCGAACCGGCCCGCGCGCAGCTGCGCAGCGTGGCCTGAAATCGCGAGCGGGCCCGGGCCGCGCAGCCCCGGACCCGCTCGCGGCAACGCCTCTCAGGCGCGCTTGCCGCCCATCTTCGGCAGCAGGATCGCCACCACGCCCAGCAGCGGCAGGTAGGCGCAGACCTGGTAGACATAGCCGATGCTGGTGGCGTCGGCCAGCCGGCCCAGCGCGGCCGCGCCCAGCCCGCCCATGCCGAACGACAGGCCGAAGAACAGCCCCGCGATCATGCCGACCTTGCCCGGCACCAGCTCCTGCGCATAGACCACGATGGCCGAGAAGGCCGAGGCCAGCACCGCGCCGATGATCACCACCAGCACCGCCGTCCAGAACAGGTTGGCGTGCGGCAGCATCAGCGTGAACGGCGCCACGCCCAGGATCGACACCCAGATCACGATCTTGCGGCCGATGCGGTCGCCCACCGGACCGCCCACCACCGTGCCCACGGCCACGGCCGCCAGGAACAGGAACAGGTACAGCTGCGCCTCGCGCGTCGACAGGCCGAACTTGTCGATCAGATAGAAAGTGAAATAGCTGTTCAGGCTGGCCAGGTAGAAATACTTGGAGAACACCAGCACGCCCAGCACCGCCAGCGCGGCCAGCACGCGCTTGCGCGGCAGCTCCACCGCCGCGCCGTCGCGCCGCGCGCGCGGCTTCAGGCGGGCACGGTTGGCGCTGTACCAGCGGCCGATGCCGGTCAGCACCACGATGCCGAACAGCGCCGCCAGCGAGAACCAGGCCACGCTGCGCTGCCCGTGCGGAATGATGAACAGCGCCGCCAGCAGCGGCCCCAGCGCCGAGCCGACGTTGCCACCAACCTGGAACAGCGATTGCGCCAGGCCGTGGCGGCCGCCCGAGGCCATGCGCGCCACGCGCGAGGACTCGGGATGGAACACCGACGAGCCGGTGCCCACCAGCACCGCCGCCACCAGCAGCCAGCCGAAGGACGGCGCCACCGACAGCAGCAGCAGGCCGGCCAGCGTGAAGCCCATGCCCACCGGCAGCGAATACGGCTTGGGGTGGCGGTCGGTGTACAGCCCGATGAAGGGCTGCAACAGCGAGGCGGCCAGCTGATAGACCAGCGTGATCAGGCCGATCTGCGAGAACGACAGGCTGAATCCTTCCTTGAGCATCGGATAGATGGCCAGCAGGATGGACTGGATCATGTCGTTCATCAGGTGCGCCACGCTGATCGCGCCCAGCACCTTGAAGGCGGTGGAGGCGTCCTGCGCGGCGGCGTCGCGCGCGGGGCCGGGCGCCGCGACGGGGGCCGGCTCGGCGGCGACGGCGGGATTCTGGGCAGCGTTCATGTCTGAGCGGTCGGGAGTCTGAAAAGGCGGGTCTGAGAAAACGGGATGTGGACGGCGAG
>MCND01000154.1_pt1 | contig 31609 bp, 28 predicted proteins | sample 778211 | NCBI WGS metagenome assembly MCND01 (sample SAMN04296812, study PRJNA304217) | bioreactor metagenome | isolation source: activated sludge enriched with benzalkonium chloride | place: Turkey: Istanbul urban wastewater treatment plant
CGTCTGGATCTGCGCGCCCGCCGCATCATGCTGGGCGATGCCAACGGAACGCCGTTGACGCCGCATCTGAACATGAAACGCCTCGCGCTGGGTTTCTCCCAGGTGACCATGGACGCGACGGAACGCATTTCCGCGAACGGTGAAGGCAGTGTGGGCGTCTATCAGTCTCGCGGAGATTACTCGAACGGCGCGTTTTCCTATTCGGGCGGCGACCTGGTGCTGCGCACGCCGCTGCTGACAGGCGAAGCCGCGTCCGTGTCCCGCATCACGGCCGGCGGCGCGCTGCGCCTGTCGGGTGCGGGACAGGCGGTCGGCGCCGCGGCCATCGGCGGATCGTTGTACCTGGTCGCGGACAGCGTCACGCTGGACAGCGCCATCGCCTTGCCCAGCGGCAAATTGAGCGTGCGGGCCGAACGGGACATCACGCTGGGCGACGGCGCGCGCATCGACATGGCCGGGCGCGGCACGACGCTGTTCGACCAGACCCGTTACAGCTGGGGCGGCGATGTCGAGCTGGAAAGCAAGTCGGGCAACATCATTCAGACGGCCGGATCGGTCGTGGACGTTTCCGCCGCCTATAACCACGCAGGCAGCCTGCGCGCGTCGGCCATGGGCGCGGCGGCTGGCCTGATCGCGCTGCGAGGCCAACTGCTGGGCAGCGCCAGCGGCGAATACGATGCCGGCGGCACCTATGTGCCCTTCGAAAACGGCGGCATCCAGCTGAAAGGGCAATCCATCGAGGATTTCGGCGGTCTGAATCGCCGCCTCACCCAGACCGGCGTCACCGGATCCCGCAGTTTCCAGACCAGGATCGGGGACCTGACGGTCGGCGACGAAGTCCGCGCCCGGCACGTCGTCATCGCCGCCGACGGCGGCAGCCTGCGCATCAATGGCAAGATCGACGCCAGCGGCGCACAGGTGGGCAGCATCCGGCTCGCGGCCATGAACGATCTGGTTCTCAACGGGCTGCTTGATGCGCACGGAACGCTGCTGCGCGTCGACAGCGCCGGCGCCATCATCGACAGCCCGAACCGCGCCGTGATCGATCTGACGTCGCGCAAGGGACGGCTGATCCTGGCGGCGGGCGCGGAAATGGACCTTCGCGCCGGCACCGCGGCACCCGCGGGGACGGGCCCTGGCAGGAACGACGGCCGCGCCCGCGGCACCGTCGATTTGAACGCCTCCCGCATCGGCGCCAACGACGTCGCCTTGGACGTGCTGGGCGCGCCCCGCATCGCGGGCGCGATGCGCGTGGCGGTCAATGCGTTCGACTACGCCACCTACATCGATGCGCCGGCCGCCGGCGTGCCCGATGTCAACGGCAGGCGACCCCAGCAGATCACCCAGGCCTATCTCGATCGTGTCCACCGGGACAATACGACATACATGAACGGGGCGTTGAACAATGCCGCGCTGTCCGGCCGGCTTGCCGCCCTGGGACCGTACCGTCTACGTCCCGGCGTGGAAATCAGCAGCGCGACGGCCGACGGCGACCTGACGATCAGCGGGGACCTGGACCTGTCCGGCTATCGCTATGGTCCGGGCGCGGATCCGTCCAACCCGGCCCGGCGCGGCATGGGCGAGCCCGGCGTTCTGTTGATACGGGCCAAGGGCAATCTCAATGTCTACGGCAGCATCAACGACGGTTTCGCACCGCCGCTGAGCACGGATGAAGACAGCCGCGCATGGAGGCTGGTGGGCCGGCTGGCGACGAACAATCCGAACGGCGTGGATCTGTGGCAGCAGAGCATCATCGTGCCCAAGAGCATCACCCTGCGAGGCGCCGCGGCTGGCGTCACCACGACGTTTCCCAATGTCGAGGGAGAATCGCTGAACTTCGACGCGCCGCTGCGCTCCAGCGTCATCAAGGCCCGCGTGCGCATGCCGACCGAGGTCCAACTCGAGAGTTATTTCAACCTGCGCGCTGGCACGGTGCTGGGCGGCGCGGTCACCACGCCCGACGGCACGGTCTACGCCGCGGGTACCATCGTCGCCGCCAACCTGCTGCTGGAGCCGGGAACCACGCTGGCCGCCGGCTTCATGGCTGACCAGAGCATTACGGTGGCGCCTTTCACCCTGCCCAAGGGCACGTCGCTGGGCATCTTCGACATGCAGCCTGCGCTGTCGAGCAACCTGACCCTGGCGCCGGGTTCCTATCTGCCATCGGGTTCGACGTTGCGCTTTGCCGGCAGCAGCGTGCCCCTGCGCGATCTGGACGCCAATGGCAAGCAGGGCCGCATCTGGGCCGTCGCGCCCATGTTGCCCGCCGGTACCGAGTCGTGGAGCCTTCGGCTGGCCGGCGGCGCGGATCTGGCGTCGGCCGACACGCGCGCCTTGCTGCCGTCCATGCAGCTGGCCGGTGGCGGCCAGGTCCGGCTGGCGGATCTGCATTATCAGCAGGACCTGTCGGGAGGACGGCTGGGCGAATCGCCCATTTTCAGCGTCATCCGAACCGGGAAGGGCGACCTGGACATCCTGTCCGGCGGCGACTTCCGCCAGACCTCGTTCTACGGCATCTACACGGCAGGCACGCAGTCCGGCCCCGTGCGGGATCACAATGGCAACCCCGTCCTCAATGCCCTGGGGCAGGACGCCTACAACCTGAAGCGGGCCAGCGATCCGGACCAGTCCCTGGCGAATGGCCGCGAGTCCGTCCTGGGCGCGGGGTCGGCCCGCTACGAACCGCTGGTGACGGGCGGTCAGTACGCCGCCTGGTACCCGGAGCAGGGCGGCAACGTCTATATCGGCGTGCAGGGCAATATGCGTGCCGCCACCCGGGGCATCGCCAGCGGGCCGGAGCTGTCCGACAAGCGCGGATCGGGCTGGATGAGCGGAGGCTACACGGGTACCTGGCTGTGGCGGCAGGGCGGCGAGGACCTGGGGCAGCGCACCGCGTGGTGGATCAATTTCGGCACGTATGTGCCGACCGCGTTCTATTCTTCCATTCGCCAGCCGGGCGTCACGATAGAAGGCTTCACCGGCATTGGCGCGCTGGGCGGCGGCAATGTTGATGTCGCGGTGGGCGGCGATGCGGGGATCCAGAGAAAGCCCGGCAGCACATCCTCCTTCCGTTTCCCTTATAGCGACGGCCTGGTGCTGGCGGTGGGAAGCACGGGACGGATCACGCCGGACGGCGCCCGCGTCACGACGGGCGGGGGAGACCTCAGCCTGAAGGTGAACGGCGCGTTGAATCCCGTGGCGACGTCCAGCTACGATGCCGCCGGCGCCGTCAATGGCGGGGTCACGAGCGACATGAACGGCGTGCTGACGAACCTGCGCGGCGCTCTGGACGTGTCTGCACGTAGCATCGGGCGTGTGGATCCCATGCGGATGGTGCCCGATCCGTCGGATTCGCGGCCCATGAATACGGATTCACCGACGCTGGGCCTGCCCTCGGGGGGCATAGTCATTGTGCCGGGGGACGCCACGGCGCGCCTGTCAACGAACAGCGATCTGGTGCTGGGTGGCGTCGGCGACGCCGGCCGCAACCGGCCTCTTGGCGGTACGCGCCTCATCAGCGGCGGCACGGAAATCGGCGGCGGCGCGCAGAGCTGGTTCAGCTTGTGGACCGATCGCACGAGCATCGACCTTCATGCCGCCGGCGGATCGCTGACGCCGATCTCGACTCAGCATGTCGACGGCACCAACGCATTTCCATTGATGTTCAACAGCGGGTTGATGGGCGAGAGTTTTCTCTATCCGTCCCGCTTCAGTGCGGTCGCATCGGCCGGCAGCATCTACTACGCTCCCCGGAAGGATACGGCCGGCGCGGCGTGGACCTTCGCGCCGGGCCCCAACGGCCGGGTGGAACTGTTCGCCGCCCGTTCGCTCAACGCTGGCGGCATGCCGACTGAAATGTCGGGCGCGGCCCCCGCCGTCATGCCGACGCCGGAGCGGCCCGCCTATCTCGTCGAATGGAATGTCGGCGGGTCGGCCATCCGGAAGACCAACGCCATCGCGCCTCCCGGCGCCTTGTTCGCTTTCGGGCTCGACACGGCGGCAGGACGGGCGCCGCAGTCCGACGCCAGCATCGCCCGCTACTACGCGGGCATGGACATCGTTGGCCTGCAGACAGGCAGCCTGGTGACGTCCATCGATGGCAATCAGTATCGCGCCGCCCGTCCGGCTTGGATCCAGGCTGGCCGCGACATCGTCAACCTCAAGGGCCTGATCCTCAACCAGCGACCCAACGACGTTTCCCGGATCGCCGCCGGCCGCGACATTCTCTACGCCAATGTCGATATTGCCGGGCCGGGCTGGCTGGAGATCATCGCCGGCCGCAACCTGACACAGGAAGACAGGGGCCGCCTGGGCAGCGTCGGCCTGATCGACGGCAAGCCCGCCACCGGCAAGGGCGGCGCCGGCATCGTCGTCAGCGTCGGCGGCGAGGGCGACTACACCGCCTTCGCCCGGCGCTACCTCGACCCCGCCAATCGCGCCGACCCCGGCCAGACCCTGGCCAGCCAGCCAGGCAAGGCCATCAAGACCTACGAGCGCGAACTGGCCGACTGGCTGCGCGCGTTCCAAGGCTACGACGGCCCGGCCGACCAGGCGCGCGCCTACTTCGACGCGCTGCCGCCGGAGCAGCAGCGCATCTTCCTGCGCCAGGTCTACTACGCCGAGCTGACCCAGGGCGGGCGCGAGTACAACGACGCGGCGGGGCCGCGCCCCGGCAGCTACGTGCGCGGCCGGCAGGCCATCGCCTCGCTGTTCCCCGAAGCCGACGCGCAGGGCCGCCCGATCCGCTACCAGGGCGACATCACCCTGTTCGGCGGCTCCGGCATCCAGACGCTGTTCGGCGGTCCGATCCACCTGCTGGCGCCGGGCGGCAAGATGATCTTCGGCGTGGAAGGGATGGCGCCGCCGTCGACCGCCGGCGTGGTGACGCAGGGCGCGGGCGACATCCAGATGTACGCCAAGGGCAGCATCCTGCTGGGGCAGAGCCGGGTCATGACCACGTTCGGCGGCCACATCATGGGCTGGTCGGCGGAAGGCGACATCAACAGCGGCCGAGGCGCCAAGAGCACGGTGGTCTACACGCCGCAGCGCCGGCTGTACGACGCCGTGGGCAACGTCAGCCTGTCGCCGACGGTGCCCAGCACCGGCGCCGGCATCAGCACGCTGAATCCGATCCCGGAAGTGCCCAAGGGCGACGTCGACCTGGTCGCGCCGCTGGGCACGGTGGATCCGGGCGAGGCCGGCATCCGCGTGTCGGGCAACATCAACATCGCCGCGCTGCACGTGGTCAATGCCGCCAACATCCAGGTCCAGGGCGAATCCAAGGGCATCCCGGCGACGGCGACGGTGAACACCGGCGCGCTGACCTCGGCCAGCTCGGCCGCGTCGTCGGCCACGCAAAGCGCACAGGAGATGACGCGGCAACAGCAGGCATCCGCGCGCCAGAACCTGCCGTCCATCATCTCGGTGCAGATCCTGGGCTACGGCAACGAGCCGGCGTCCGGAGCGACCGGGGAGGGCGCGGCGCCCGCCGGACAGCCGCCACGGCGCGACGGCAGCGCCAGCGGCTACGATCCGCGCAGCGTCTTCCAGATGCTGGGCAACGGAGACATCCCGGAAGCGCAGCGGGCAAGGCTCACGGACGCCGAACGGCGCAGGCTGTCGGGAGGCTGAAGCGGGCGCCGTTCCTGTCACGCGGCAGTCATACGCCATTACTACATTGCCTGTTCACCGATCGCCACCGCGTCCGGCCGGCTCCCGGCCCGCCGGACGCGGCATGGGCGGGGCGCTTGCGCGGCAGGCGCGTGGCGCTCCGTCCTTGGGGGCAGCAAGCGCACCGCGTGCGTGCGGCGTGGGGGGGTATGTTTTTTTGGCGTTCGAAGGCGGCCCGCTGCACGCGCACGCTATGGCGCGCGCGCCGCTGGCCGGCGCTGCTGTTGCTGGCGGCCTGTTGCTGGCGCGCGCTGGCCGCGGAGGCGCCGCCCGAGCCTCGGCCCATTTTCGCCTTCGACATTCCCGCCCAGCCGCTGCAGGCCGCGCTGGAACAGTACAGCAATGTGACGGGCGGATCGGTGGTGTATCGCGCAGCGTTGACCGTGGGGCGGCGTTCGGCCGCCGTGAAGGGAATCCATACGCCGGAGGCTGCCTTGCGCATGCTGATCGAAGGTTCTGGCCTGGTCGCCGAGTACACCGCGACGAACGCCGTGGTGCTGCAGCCCGAGCCGGCCGCGCCGGCCGTCGCGCGGCGGCCGGCAAATCCCACCGGGTCGTTCTATCGCAGTTACTACGGCCTGATCCAGGCCGGCGTGCGCGATGCGCTCTGCGGCCTGCCGGCGCTGGCCGTGGGCAGTTTCCGGGCGGCGGTGAGCTTTGGCGTGTCGGAGCAGGGACGGGTGCGGGACGCCCATCTGCTGGATTCCAGCGGCGACGCGGACCGCGACGAGGCGATCACGCAGGCGCTGAACGGCATCGCCCTGGGCAAGGCGCCGCCCGAGGGCCTGGCGCAGCCTTTCGTGATGCTGATCGTGCCGCAGTCGGCCGACCACGACCGCGCCTGCGTCATCCGCTGAGCGCCTGATCCGGATCCATGATGCCTTCCAGCCTGGCCGTACTGCGCGATTTCATGCTGCAGCGCTACGACGATCTCAAGGCGCGCCTGACGCGGCGCCTGGGCTGCGCCGACATGGCCAGCGACGCCTTGCAGGACACCTGGTTGCGGCTCGAAGGCAAGGATGAACTGGGGCCGGTCGACAGCCCGGGCGCGTACCTGCTGCGGATGGCGGTCAATGTGGCGGTGGACCAGCAGCGCGCCGAGAACCGCCGGCTCACCTCCAGCGAAGCCGAGGCCTTGCTCGCCTTGCCCGACCCCGCGCCCGGTCCGGCGCAGACGGCGCAAGGCCGCGAGGAACTGGACACGCTGGTGCGGGTCATGGGCGAGCTGTCCGAGCGTCAGCGCGGGGTGCTGTTGGCCGTGCGGCTGGAAGGACTGCCGCAGGCCGAGGTGGCGACGCGCATGGGCGTGTCGTTGCGCACCGTGGAGCGCGAATTGCGCAGCGCGCACGAGCACTGTGCGACGCGCGTCCGTAATTTATTGTCACCATAAAAAACGCATCCCCAAGGCGGATTCCGGCTGCGAGAACCGTCATAGGGGTAGCAAGGGGAATAACGGCGCGCCGCCGCTCCATGCCGGCATCGCCGTACAGAGAGAATCGTCATGAAGAGTGCATCCCGCGACGCCCGACGCAGACAGGCGGACATCGAGCGCCAGGCCCGTGCCTGGATAAGGCTGCTGGCCTCCGGCCAGGCCACGCTGCATGACGCCGAGGCCTTGAAGCTGTGGTGCGCGGCCAGCGAGGCGCATGCCGCCGCCTTCGCGCTGGAACTGCGGTTCTGGAACCAGGTGGGACCCGCCGCGCAACAGTTGCAGCGGCAGACGGCGCGGGCGTCCCACGCGCGCCCGGCTGCCCGCGCCTGGGGCCGCCGCGCGTTCCTGGGCACGGCGCTGGGCGGCACGGCCGCCGCCGCCATCGCCGCGGTGGTGGCGCCGCCGTTCGGCCTGTGGCGCTCGTTCGATGAGTGGGACGCAGACTACCGCACCGACACCGGCGGGCGCCGCCAGTTCGGCCTGGACCGGCAGGTGCAGGTCGACATGAACACGCAGACCAGCATCGCCCTGCGGCCGGATGTGGCGGGCGCGCTGGGCATGGAGCTGATCACGGGCGAAGCGGCCTTCGAGGCGCTGGCGCCCGACCGCAAGGTCACGGTGCTGGCCGGCGCCGGCAAGGCCAGCGCCAGCCAGGCGAAGTTCGAGCTGCGTCGCACCGGCAGCAGCGTCTGCCTGACCTGCGTCAGCGGCGAGGTCGCGCTGTCGCACGCGGGCGGCGAGCTGGTCCTGGCGCCGCGCCAGCAGGTCAGCTACGACCGCGAGCAGGTGGGCGCGATCCAGACGATAGACCCCGATGAGACCTCGGCCTGGCGGCAGGGCGCGCTGGTGTTCCGCCAGACGCCGCTGCCGGCCGTGGTGGCCGAGATCAACCGCTACCGGCGCGGCCACGTGGTGCTGCTGGACGGCAAGCGCGGCGCCAGCGCCATGAGCGGCCGCTTCGAGATCCGCGACATGGAGAAGGTGCTGGTGCAGATCGAGCGCGCCTTTGGCCTGACCGCCACGCGGCTGCCCGGCAACGTCGTCCTGCTCAGCTGAGCGGGCCCCCCGCGCGCCGGCTCATGGGCCAGCCGCGCGGACCTGCCTGCGCCGTGTCGGTTTTGCGCCGCGAAACTCGTCCTACCCATGCAGACCCGGTAGCAGAGCGCCAGGCAGGCGCGGGCCGCGGCTGCGCGATGGAGATAGCAGCAGTGTCGCGCAAACCGAACATAGGCATACGAGAGCTGAAGGAAAACCTGTCGGCCGTGGTGGATTCCGCCTGGGAGCATCCCGTGTCGGTGCACCGCTATGGCTCGCCCTGGGTCTGGATCGTCTCGCACGAAGTCTGGACCCGCAATACGCGCCGCATCGACTTCAATCCGGCCGGCCATCCGCTGGCCGCCGTGCGCCAGCATCTGGACATGGCGATGCGCGAGCGCCAGCCGCGCCTGCATGCGGCGGCGCTGCGGGCCATGCTGCGCATCGAGGCGCAGCCGCTGCTGCGGGCGCTGGCGGTGCAGCTGCTGTACGGACTGGAAACCGAGGCCGCGCTGCATGAGCAGATCTCCTGCAACCTGCTGTTCCGCTGGTTCGTCGGCCTGTCCCTGGACCAGCAGATCTGGACGCCGCAGGAATTTGGATATTCGCTGGAGCGCGTGCTGGCCAGCGCCGAGCTTGTGGCCATCCTGGAGGAACTGCTGCTCGGCGCGCCGGTGGCGCCGATCGCGCAGGCTAACGGCATTCCGCTGAACCAGGCTTTGTTGAGGGAGTGGCGGGCCCGCAGCGTGCGGGGCGGTTGAGATGGGTTTGGCGGGTTTTTCTTCTAGGAATCGTCTTAGAGAAAGACCGCAATGCCGGCCCCTGCCGGACCCCTGCAAGGAGATCGCCGTGTCAGCCATCGTCACCGTGGGTATGTTGGAACTGGACCGCAAGCTGTCCAAAGTGCTGGATAGCGCCCGCCGCGTTCCGGTGTCGGTGTCGCGCTATGGCTCGCCCTGGGTGTGGGTGGTGTCGCACGAGGCCTGGATGGGGCAGGTCCAGCTCACCCGCTTCGTGCCGCCCAGGCATCCCCTGGTGGGCCTGCGCGAGCACGTGGACGACGTGCTGCGCGGCCATGCCGCCATGCTGGAGCGGGCCGTCGCGCAGCTGGCGCTGCGCACCGATGCGGCGGTGCTGTGCCGCGCCTTCATCCTGCAACTGCTGTATCCGGTGGGCAGCCGCCGCTACTTCCTGGAGCAGATCGCCTACAACCTGCTGTTCCGTTGGTTCGCCGGCCTGACGCAGGGGCTGGGCGCCGACGAGGAGGCCGACCTGGACCGGGAGCTGGACCTGATCGGCCGGCGCCCGGAGATCGTGCAGGTGCTGCACCAGGCGCTGGACGACGGCTTGCTGACGCCGCCGAGCTGGGCAGTGCGCAAGCGGGTAGCCAGGAGTCCGGCCGGCACCGGACAGCGCCCGCTTGCGCGAGGCGTTGCGGGCTACGCGGCGAACGCGGGCCTGGCCGGCGCGCGTTGACGCCGTGGCATCGCGCTCCCGTCCGACGGACAGCATCGGCATGACGGTCACGCCCGCCCGCCGCCCACCCGCGTCCGGCGATGTCCGGGCCTGTCTGAGCGATTTCCTGGTCGCCAATTACGCGCGGCTGATCGGCCGCCTGCGCGCCCGCCTGGGCTGCGAAGACCTGGCTTCCGACAGCCTGCACGACGCCTGGCTGCGCCTGGCGGATGGGCCGGCGCCGGAGCCGGGTGGCGCGGCGGGCGTCGTCAACCCCGGCGCCTACCTGTTCCGCATGGCCTGCAACATCGCCATCGACCGCCTGCGCGCCGAGCAGTTGCGGCGCGCGGGCGGTCCCGAGCTCGAACCGGACGAGGTCGAGGACGGCGCGCCCGGCCCGCAGCAGATCGCGCAGGCGCGTTCCTCATTGCGCGACTTCCTTCGGGAAGTGGACACGCTGCCCAGGCAGCAGCGCGCCGTGTACATCGACGTGCGCATCGAAGGGCTGCCGCAAAGCGCGGCGGCCTCGCGCTACGGCCTGTCGTCGCGCATCGTGCGGCGACACCTGCGCGATGCAGGCCGGCACATGGCGGGGTATGCGCACAGGCTGGCCTGTCCGACGCCGCCACGCGCGCAGTGAAACGGCCGCGCGCGCAGGCGAATCTGTCGCCGCGGACGCAAATCCTTCATATGGGGTCGCTACGATTTTCGTCACCCGCCCGCCGCGCGCAGCCGGCGTGGCCGCCCCGTCACCGTCCAGCCCCCGTTCGAGTCCATCCGCCATGCCCAGGAATCCTCCGCGCGACACAGCAGGCCAGCAGGGATTCACGCTGGTCGAGGTCATGGTGGTGCTGGTCATCGTCGGCATCGCCACGGCGGCCCTGGGCCTGTCCATCCGTTCCGATCCGGCCCGCAGGCTGCGCGACGACGCTCAGCAGCTGGCGCTGCGCATGCAGACCGCGCAGCAGGAAGCGCGCGCCGACGGCCGGCCCATCGCCTGGCAGGCGGATCTGTCCGGCTACCGTTACACGCGCGGCACCTGGGCGCTGGACGACGCCGCGCCGACGCTGGACATGACGCGGCTGGACGCCTTCGAACGCGACGCCACGCTGCGCCCGCAGCGCTGGCAATCGGGCGAGGTGCGCGTGACGCCCGCCAGGCCGGTGACGCTGGATGGCGAATGGTTCGGCGAGCCCTGGCAGCTGAAACTCTCCAACGGCGCGGCCGAAGTGGTCTTGCGGCGCACCGGCGGCGGACGCTATGTGGTCCAGTAGCGCGGGGGCCGGCGGGCAGCGGGGATTCACGCTGCTGGAAATCCTGATCGCGCTGGCCATCGTCAGCGTGGCGCTGGCAGCCGTGATGCGCACGACCGGCATGCTCACCACCAACAATGGCGTGCTGCGCGACCGCGCGCTGGCGCTCATGTCGGCGCAGAACCGGCTGGTTGAGCTGCAGCTGGCGCCGCCCGTGGCCACGGTGAGCCGGGATCGCGCGCCCTGTCCGCAGGGCGGATTGGCGCTGGTATGCGAAACGCGCCTGACCGACGTGGTGCGAGGATCCCGCCTGGCGACCGTGGAAGTGTTCCGCGACCGGCAGGCGGGCCCCCGGCTGGCCACGCTCAGCGCGGCGCTGGACAATCAGAGATAGAGAGCCATGGACCGGCGCCGGCAGAGTGGTTTCTCGCTGATCGAGGTGATCGTGGCCATCATGATCATGGCCATCATCAGCCTGCTGTCATGGCGGGCGATCGACAGCGTCTCGCTGACCAGCCGCAAGCTGGACGCGCGCAGCGACGAGATCACGGCGTTGCAGCGCGTGTTCGACCAGTTCGAGCGCGACGTCGCGTTGCGGGCCAGCCCCATGCAGGCCGCCGGCCAGGACTTCGGCGGCGTAGCGATCCGGCTGCGCGCCGCGCAGTCCGACCTGCGCAGCGTGGAGCTGATGCGCAGCGTGGCCGGGCCGGCGGCGGGCTGGCAGCGCGTGCTGTGGGAGCGCGATGGCCGCAAGCTGTTGCGCGCGGCCGGTCCCTCTGGGGATCGCTATCCGCTGGCGCCGCCAGGTCCGGGCGAAACCGTGCTGGACGAGGTGCAGGAGTTCAACGTCCGCGCCTGGGTGCCAGGCAGGGGGTGGGGCGCGTTTCCAACCGGCGACGCGCCCGCCGCGACCGGGCTGGAATTGATCATCGCGCGCGGCCCGCCGGGCGAGCTGCAACGCTATCGCCGCGTGTACGCGCTGCACTAATGCGGCAGATCAATGCAACCGCAATTTTCGCGCGCGCCACCTGGCCACGCGGCCCAGGAGTCATATGCCCATGCGTGAAATCAGAATGCCTTCCTTGTCCGCCGCCCGCGCCGCCAGTCTGTGCCTGATGGCCGCCGCGCTCGCGGGCCTGGCGTGGTGGGGGTGGGCGCTGATGGAGCCCTTGCCCCAGGCCGCCACGCCCGCCGCCCGCGCCGGGGTGCCGCCAAGCGGCGCGGAACAGGCCGCCGCGTGGCTGGCGCCCGGCGCCGCGCGGCTGGATGTGAGGGTTGCGGGCGCGCTGTCCGGCGCCGGCCGTGGCGCGGCGGTGCTCTCGGTCAACGGCGGCCCGCCGCAGGCCTATGCGATCGGCGATGCGCTGACCGGCACGGCGCGTCTGGCGGACATCGAGGCGCAGGCGCTGATCGTGGAGCAATCGGGCGAGCGCATCCGCCTGCCCATGCCCGCACTGCAGGACAGCGCCAGCGGCGGACTAACGGCGGCGGCGCGCCAATAAAGCCATTCAGTCGCCAAGATGCTTGCTTTTTATGGCAATAATGCTTTAAAATACGCTATGTTGCATTCATTTGGCGTTGCGCTCTGTTCGTGCGCAAGTCATGTTGATCGCAGCTCATCTCCATGGCGCGGCCGTCCGATGCTCCCCCCGCAGCAGCACGCATCCGGCCCGCCCGACACCCTGCGCATTGTGTCTTGGCGGGAAGGCCACTGCCTTGAATAGGAGAGCATTCATGTTTCGCAAGCTCGGCGACAAATGGCAATTCGAAGTCGCACCGCTCAACTGGAAGGCGCCCGACACGGGCCAGCACACAGAGGCCGCTCCGGCTTCGGCTGAAACCCAGGGCTCGGAACGTTCCGACGGCCAGCGCGACGCCAACTAAACCCGCCTCCTGGCCCATCACGGCCGCCGCCGGTTCTCACCGGCGGCGGCCGTCGTCTTTTCCGGCTCGCCGCGCCTTTCAGTCCGCCCGGTCCAGCAGCACGCGGTTGCGTCCGCTCATCTTGGCCTGGTAGAGCAGTTCGTCGGCGCGGCGGAACAGCGTTTCGGCGTGTTCCGCGCCGCTTCCCCATTCCACATACGACACGCCGAAACTGGCGGTCATGCCGAAGCGGCGGCCGTCGCAGCTGGTCACGCTAGCCTGGGCAATGCCCTGCCGCATCCGCTCGGCCATTTCCAGCGCCTGCCCCGGTTGGCTGGTGTGGCACAGGACCGCGAATTCCTCGCCACCGACCCGCGCCACCACATCGGCGTGGCGGAAGTTGCGGGCGCACAGCGCGGCGACGACCTTGAGCGCCTCGTCGCCAGCGGCATGACCGTAGGTGTCGTTGATGGACTTGAAATGATCGATGTCGAACAGGATGAAGGCCAGCACCGGGTCGGCGCCGCGCCAGCGCTCGCGCGTCTCTTCGAAGCGTCGTTCAAATGCGCGGCGATTGAGCAGGCCGGTCAGGAAATCCGTCTCGGCCATGGTCGCCAGATCCAGTATCAGGCGGTCGCGCTCCGACTCCAGCCGCGACTTGCTGGCGGCGGTGTCCTTCAGGACGCTCAGGGCGCTGAACATCCCGTTGATCTCGCCCCGGTAGCGGTCCAGTGGAATGGCGGGGACTGGACCGCCGTCCGCGATCGCGCCGATGATGCGCGTCGCCTGCACGAACGGTCGGATGACGCGCTTGCGGAACTGGCTCAGCGACAGCAGCAGAGCAGCGGCCAGCATTGCGGCGGCGGCCAGCGTGGCCAGCAGCACGCGGACCGAGGAGGCGCGCTGAGCGGCGATGCGCTGCTCCACCCGGTCCAGCATGAAGTCGCGGAATTGCGTGATCGAGCGCATCAGGGGCACGTAGGCGTCGGCCACTTCGCGCGTCGTCAACCCGGCGCCCGCCGGACCGCGCGAGGCGAGTTCGCGCAGCCGCTCGATATAGGCGATGCCATCGCCCATGTACAGGTGCTTCATGTCCATGTAGGCAATGGTGCCGCGCAATTCCGGAATGCTGGAAATGCGCGCGTCGATCAGGGTCTGCAACTCCTCGATGCGGCCGAGCACGCGTTCGATCTTCAGCTGGTCCGCATCGTTCAATGCCCGGTGCCGGCTCAGAGCGGGAGTGAATGTCGAACCGAGCAGGCCGGCCTGTTCGCGCAGCTCGCCGGCCAGGATGGCCAGCGCCATCATGTCCGAGGCGTCGGATTGGTTGCGCATCACGATGCCGATGCTTTCGACCATGCCGGTGCGCAATTCAGGCACCACATCCACCATGCCGTCGACCACGGACCACACGTTCTGGCCAGACCTGGCGCCTCGCGGCGCGTCGATGGCGAGGTCGGCGTTCGCGCGCGCGATCGCCAGGGCCTGGCGGATGCGCTGAATGTTGGAGAATTCCTTGGCGCCGTGCGGGCTCAGCGGCGCGCGGTACAGGGCCAGCAACTCGGCCAGCTTGGCATCGCTGCGTTCGCGGGCATCCCGCAGCGAGGCGAGGAGGGCGGGCGGCACCGGCAGGTTCTCGCCCAGCGCGGCGTTCATCGGGCCGCGCTCGGCCGAGACCAGCTCCATGGTCTGCAACGTGCAACGCACGGCGGTGAAGGCGGTGGAGGCGGCGGCGGTCGAGGCGTAGGCGCGCCAGTTCTGCTGGACCACGATGCCGGTGAGCACGGATACCGGCAAGACCACGCCCGTGGCCAGTATCAGGAAATACCGCTCCAAGGATTTGAGGGCGTAGGCACTGCGCAACATACGGAAAAACCGGCCCTAAAACAATGTCTGTGCCGCGCAGAATACTTGAATTGCTGCAGCAGGAGCGCCAAGCGCGCGCAAGCCGTCGCAATTTTGAAACGCTATATCAGAATAAATCTTTAAGTTTCAACAGAACTCGGATTTTCATCAGATTGTTGCGCCTTCGCGCATCGATGCGCGCCCATGCGGCGCTCAGGCCTGGCCTTGCAGCACGACCCGGTTGCGGCCGCCTTGCTTGGCGGCGTAGAGGGCTGCGTCGGCCTCGGCGAAGGCCTGCGCCGGCTCGGCGCCGAAATCCTGCCAACAGGCCACGCCAGCCGACACGGTGATGCCGCCGATGCCGGGCATTGGACAGGCTTCGACCCGCTTGCGCAGCCGCTCGGCCACCAGGCCGGCTTCCTTCAGGCCCGCGCCGGGCAGCAGCATCAGGAATTCCTCGCCGCCGTTGCGGCACAGCACGTCGGCGGGGCGCGAGCATTCGCGCATGATCTGCGCCATGTGCCGGATCACCTCGTCGCCGGTCGAATGGCCATGCGTATCGTTGACGTTCTTGAAGTGGTCGATGTCCAGCGCGATCACGCCATAGCGGATGGCCGAGGCGCGCATTTGCTCGACGGCGTCCTGCATGCCGCGCCGGTTGCGCAGGCCGGTGAGGGGATCGGTGATGCTGGCCAGGTTGAGCTTGCCGATCTTCTCCTGCAGGCTGGTGAAGCTCCAGATGACGGCATGCTTCAGGCGCTCGGCCTCGAAGTACCAGGCTTTCACCGACCGGACGCGTTGCATGGCGACGGCCACATCGTGATGTTCCACATTGGTCGCCAGCTGCGCGAGCGGCAGCGAGATCATGCGAGCGCACCACCAGATCGCCAGCAGGAAAGCGATCGCCAGGGGCGCGGCATAGCCGAGCAGGGCCCAGATCAGCTCCTGGATCGGTTCCAGCGTGACGGCGGTGGGGCGCTGGGCGATGATGCCCCAGCCGCTGCTCGTCACCACCGCGTAGCCCGCCAGCATGTCGACGTCCTTGGTGTTCAGCAGGCGGCGTGCGCCTGACTCGCCTTGCTTGACGGCGGCGACCACGGGATTGTGCGAGACATCCTCGCCCAAGCGGCTGGGATCGACGTGGTAGATCAGCTTGCCGTCCCGGTCCACCACGTACAGATAGGAGCCATCCTGGTAATGGTGGCGGCCCAGCAGTTCCTGCAGGGCGCTCTCGTTGCGCAGGTGGATCGAACCCGCGATATAGCCACGATAGCGGCCATCGCGGGAGTAGATCGGGTGCGACAGCGTGATCAGCAGATTGCCGGCGATCGACACATAGGGCGGGCTGATCAGCGCCTGGCGCGCCTGGATCGCGGCCCGGCTTCCCGGGCTGTCGACGCGCGCGCCGAGAAAGCCGCGAAAGTTTCGCGAGGCCGCCAGGATGACGCCGTCCGCGCCGACGATGCCCACGGAATTGAAGCTGTCGCTCTGTTCCTGCACCCGGCTCGCCTCGGCCTCGAGCGCGGCGGGCGAGTCCAACGCGTCGGCCACGTGCTGGGCGCTGTAGCGCAGTTGCTGCTGCGCGCCCTTCAGGAAGTTGGCCGCGCTCTCGGCCAGCTTGGCGGCATAGACGCGGTTGGACTCAAGCGTGTTGGCGATGAGCTGGTCGCGTTGCACGCAGTAGCTCGCGTACAGGGCGTTGGCGGTTGCGGCAATGGCGCTGAAGACGGTAAGGGCGAGCACCAGCCCGCGCAGATGGATACGCATCGAGAACGTGGCGGACATGGCTTGGTGCGGGCGCGGCGGCCACGTGACGGGTCAGCTTGTAGAGAGAGGGGGGATTACGAGCGAGATTGTAATCAGGAGCGGGCCGGCGCCCTCCAGGTCGTTGCGCTATCGGGCGGCGCCGGCATCGCCGGCGTCTCGCGGGGCGGCCGGCTGCTCCGTTGCCGCCAGATCGAACAGGCGGGCGGCCTTCAGCGTGGCCGCCGCGCCGGCGCGGTAGTAGCCCATGGCCGTGGCCACGCTGGCGTGGCCCGTCATGGCCATGGCATCGCCCAATGGCACTTGCTGGCGACCGGCCTCGGTGATGAAGCCCGAGCGCAGGCTGTGCGCGGAATAGCTTTCGTCCAGGCCCGCCAGCTCGCAGCGCTGGCGCACGATATCGCGCACGGCGGCGGCGGCCAGTGGCTCGCCCAGCACATCGCCGCGCCGGATCCGGCGGAACAGCGGGCCTTGCGTGATGCCGCTGGCATCCAGCCAGGCCTGCAGGGCCCGCGCCGCCGCTCCCACGATCGGCTTGGCGTCCTCGGCCCGGGCGGCGCCCGCCTGGTTGGTCTTGGAGTGGCGCAGCAGATAAAGAAAACCGTCCTCGCCGCGCGGCGTGTTCTCGACGGTGGCGCGCACGACTTCGGAGCGGCGCCGACCGCCGCTGGCCCAGGCGAACAGCAGTAGCGCCCGGTCGCGCAGTCCGCGCAGCGAATCGTCGCAGGTATCCAACAGCGCCTGCAGCGGCTCGCGCGTCAGGGCCGGCTTGCGCGCGGGCGCCGCGCCGCGCCGGGCATGCGCGCGGCGGGTGCGGGCGAGCAGATCGCGCAGCCCCTGCGCGCGGCACGGGTTCGGCAGCCCCAGCGTGTCATGCGCCTTGGACAGGACCGATACGCGTTGCAGCACCGTGTTCAGGCCCGGTGGCCCCAGGCGTCCCTTGACCTTCAGGCGGACGAGTTCCTGGTCCAGCGCGGCCGGCATTTCGCTGGTCAGACCTTGTTCGGTCTGGCGGCGGGCGTGGTCCACGACGAATTGCACGACAGCGGTCTCGGGCAGGGGCAGGGCGAAGCGCCGGCCGTAGCGCAGTTCGAACCAGGCCGCCCAGTAACGCATCGCGGCGCGGTAGCTGGCCGCCGTATTGGCCGAACTGCCTTCCCGCATCAGGGCGCGCGCGGCCTCGTCCGCGCTGCGGTCCAGAACGGCGGGGTCGAGCAGGGGCAGGGCGGGCAAGGGCTTCAGTTGCATGGAACGAGGTGATTTCGTGTGTGCAAGGCGATTTCCGGCCAGGATTCGGCCCAAAATCTTGCTTATGTATTATTTAATATGTATTGTGTTTGATATCTAACACAACTACCAGATTACTCACGATAAGCTTCCATTATCGTGAGTAATTCCAGCCCTGCGCAAGGCAAAAACACCGAACGAGATCACTATGGCCACCGGAATCACGGAATCAGACGTCTGGACGGCGGCGGACGCGCTGCTGCTGGAAGGCGCGCGCCCCACCATCGAAAGAGTGCGGCAGAAGATCGGCCGGGGCTCGCCCAACACCGTCAGCCCCTATCTGGAGACCTGGTTCAAGGCGCTGGGCGCGCGCATCCGCGATCCGCGCGCCTTCGCCAGCCAGGAGGCCGTGCCCGATCCGGTCGCGCAGGCGGCGGCGCGTCTATGGGACGCCGCGCTGGAGCTGGCGCGCGCGGAACAGACCGCCGCCCAGCGCGACGCGCAAGCCGAACTGGCGGCGCAGCGGCAGGCCAATGCCGACGAAGCCGAACGCCTGCGCCAGCATGCCCTGGCGCTGGCGGCGCGGGAAGACGACATGCGGCTGAGCCTGGCCGTGGCCGGCACACAGCTCGAAGCGGCCGAGTCGCGCCTGCGCGCGGCCGAGGCGCAGTTGCGCCAGCGTGATGCCCAGTGGGATGCCGCGCAGGCCCAGCTGGCCGAATCCCGCGCGGCGGAACAGGCGCTGCAGGCGCAGGCGGAACAAGCCCGCGACGCGCATGCGCAGGCCCAATCCGCGCTCGAATCCCGCCACGCCGCGCATGAACGCCGCTGGCTCAACGAACTGGACGCGGAACGCAGCGCCGCCAAGCGCCTGCAGTCCAAGCTGGACGAGGCCGTCGCGGCGAGCCAACGCAAGACGGCCGCGCTGGAGGCAGAGCTGCTACGCGCCGGGGAACGCCAGCAGACCGGGGAACGCGAGGCCCAGGCCCGGTTTGCCGAACAGGCGGCACGGCTGACAAGGCTGGAGGCGGAACTGGCCGCGGCGCACTCGGCGGCGGAACTGGCGGCCGGGAGCGCGAGGGCGCGGGAAGAGAGCCTGGAACAGCTACGCAGCGCGGCGCAGACTCAGACGGCCGAGCTGCAGGCCCGGATCCGGGAGCAGGATGGGCAACTGGCCGCGCTGACCCGGCATCTGATGATGCTGACCACGCCGGCGCCGGCCGCTCCGGAAATGGCGACCGGGCAGGGGAGCGACTGAGCCGGAGAGGCGGGCAAGCCGCGAATTACTTTCAGATTTGTCTGATTTCTATGGGCAGGCATGCCGCGGAAGATGAGCGCTCGACGCAGCCAGCCAAGGCGGGCGCGCCATCCTCATACTTCTCCGACGCCGCCCGGACGAACAGACGACCGGGCGTCGCCGGCAACAGCGACCGGGAGATCGACAGCCTCCTCCCGGACTGACAGGCACGGTCATGTCGCGCAGGCACGCGGCCAGAAAGAATCCATGACGATCAAGCTGCATCATCTGCAGTACCTTGCGGCGGTGGCCGGACGAGGCAGCGTGCGTTCCGCGGCGCTGACTTTGCGAGTGAGTTCTACGGCCGTCAGCCGCGGCCTGATCGACCTGGAAAATCTGGCCGGCCTGCCGCTATTCCAGCGCGGCGCCGCCGGCATGCTGCTGACCGATGCCGGCAAGGCCCTGCTGACCCATGCGCGCCAGGTGCTGGGACAGCTGGACGCCGTGGATCAAACCCTGGCGACGCTGCGCGGCGGAACGACGACGCGCATCACGATCGGCGTCACGCCATGGGTCGCGCGCGTTCTGCTCGGGCCGACCCTCCATTTGCTCATCCGGCGCCGCCCCGATGTGCGCTTCGATATCCACGAGCTCATCGGAGCCGAATACAGCGCGCTGCGCGATGGCACCCTCGACATGGCGATCGGCGTTGCGCCGCCGTCGGACGTGGCGGAATTCACGGTACGCCCCTTGCTCGACTACAGCATCACGGTGTCCTGTCGGCCAGGACACCCCTTGTCGAATGCGCGGGACCTGGAGGAGCTGGCCGGCCAGGACTGGGTGCTGATCGGCGAAATAGAACACCATACCCCGGGCGTCCAGCGCTTGTGGCGCCGCGTCCTGGCGGCCTCCCAGCCGGTCCGGCTGCATTACGCGCGGTCTGCCCAGGTGGTCGGCGCCATCGTCAGAACCACGGACATGCTGACGATCAGTCCATGGCCGTTGATCGAGGCAGAGAAGGCGCGGATATTGCATCCGCTGACCCTGCGCGAAGAAATTCCGGAACAGACGATCGCGCTGCTGACCAAGCACAACTTCGCCCTGAGCGGCGCGGCGCGGGACTTCATCGATTGCCTCATGAGCGTGATCGAGCAAGGCCATAACTCGGAGGATCCGGCAATACGCCGTTCCTTCATGGCCGTGACGCGCTCCGATCACTGACGCGTTCCCCCATACATCCGCCTACATCCGCAGGCCGCGCCGCGCAAGCGTCGACGATGCAAACCGTCGGTTGGCATGCCAACCCCGGCATCCTATTTTTCCCTAGGGACTGGCGTCGGCCGCGCTTCTAACATCCCGGCTTCGCATCGCTCGTGGCGGGTTGCATGGGCCGAGGCGCCGCATTTTCAACAGCATCACTGTTCCCTTCAACGTCCCGATCTCAGGACGACCTTCAACCATGGCGAGCGATAAATGGACGCATTCCTAAAGTCCCTGGGCACCGATGTGCAGGACTTCATCGATCTTAGAAGAGATCTGCATCAGCATCCCGAACTGAGTTTTGCCGAGCATCGAACCAGCGACATCGTGGCGAAACGCCTTGCCCGCATGGGCTACACGGTGGAGCTGGGCATCGGCGGCACCGGTGTGGTGGGGCAGCTCAGGCGCGGCAATGGCTCGCGGCATATCGGCATACGCGCCGACATGGATGCCTTGCCCATCGAAGAAAAAAACGCCTATTCATGGGTCAGCCAGTCCAGGGGCGTGATGCATGCCTGCGGCCACGACGGCCACACGGCGATGCTCCTGGCGGCGGCACAGGCGCTTGCCAGCGATACCGCCTGGAGCGGAACCCTGACCTTGATTTTCCAGCCGGCGGAAGAAGCCGGGGGGCCGCGCAGCGGCGCCGCGCGGATGATCGAGGACGGTCTCTTTGACAAGTACCCAGTCGACGCGGTCTATGCCATGCACAACGCGCCGGGCGTCGCCCAAGGCCGGCTGCAGTTTCGCGAAGGGCCGGCCATGGCATCCAGCGACAGGGCCACCATCCGCCTGGAGGGCGTGGGCGGGCACGCGGCCAAACCCGAGCGAACGATAGATCCGACCGTGGCGATGGCCAGCCTGGTGATGGCATTGCAGACCATCGTTTCCCGCAATGTCGGACCCGTCGGCAACGCAGTGATCAGCGTCGGCATGATGCATGCCGGCGAGTCGCGGACCGACGGCGCATACAACGTCATCCCCCAGGATGCCGTTCTGGGCCTGAGCATACGCGCATTGGATCCGGCCGTGCGTTCGCTGCTGGAGGAGCGCATTCGCGAAATCGCCCACGGCCAGGCCAACAGCTATGGCTGTGTGGCGCACGTCGACTACTTCCGGGGCTACCCCTCCGTGGTCAATACGGGCAGGGAAACGGATTTCGCCAAGTCTGTCGCGCTGGAGCTGATCGGCGCGGAGCAGGTGGATCTGGAGCGTCCCGTGGCCATGGGCAGCGAAGACTTCGCCTACATGCTGGAAAAGAAGCCCGGTTGCTATCTCTTCATCGGCAACGGCTCCATTGGATCCAAGGGCGGCAACACGATCCACAACCCGAATTACGACTTCAACGACGACAACGTCGCCATCGGCTGCGCGTATTGGTACCTGTTGGCCAAGCGCTATCTCGTTCCCCTTTGACGCAGACCATTGAACCCAGCCGCCTGTTGTTCCCCAGATAGCCATACATAGGTCCCGCCATGTCCAAAATTACTGATCCTTCCGCTTGCGACGATGCGCTCTATCGCAAGGTCACCCTACGAATCGTGCCGCTCCTGTTCCTGGGTTACATGGCGGCCTGCATGGACCGCATGAATGTCGGCTTCGCGAAGCTGCAAATGATGGATACCCTGGGATTCAGCGATACGGCGTTCGGTATCGGAGCAGGCATCATGTTCGTGGGGTATTGCCTGCTGGAAGTCCCGAGCAATCTGCTGATGGCGCGGATCGGCGCGCGCAAGACCTTCGTACGCATCATGGTGCTGTGGGGACTGACCGCCGCGGCGACGGCCTTCGTCCGGACGCCCGCGCAGTTCTATGTGGTGAGATTCTTCCTGGGAGTCTTCGAGGCCGGCTTCTTTCCCGGCGTCGTGCTCTATCTCAGTTACTGGTTCCCGGCGTCCCGGCGCGGCGGCGCGATTACCCTGTTCTCGTCGGCAGCGGCGGTGACCGGCGTCATCTCCGGCCCCCTCAGCGGCGCCACCATGAAGTATCTGCACCAGCTTGGCGGCCTGGAAGGCTGGCAGTGGGTCTATCTGACGCAAGGCCTCCCGGCCATCATATTGGGCATGGTGGTCTGGGCGGTGCTCAAGAACGGCCCGACGCCGGGGGGCTGGTTGAACGAACAGGAATGCCCACGACTCGCCGAGAACCTGCGGCAGTGCCGGTCGACCGAGCACAAGCTCACGGTGCGCGAAGAGCTGATGCAGGTCGTCCGAATGCCCGCGATATGGCTGCTGGCCATGGCGACGTTCCTGGAGCTTGGCGCCGTCTACGCCTGGGGTTTCTGGTTGCCGACCCTCATCAGGAACCTGGGCGTCACGAATCTGGTATCGATTGGCGCCATCGCTTCGGTGGCGAGCGTGGTCGGCGCCGTGGGGGCCATCGTGGCGGGGCGACGCTCGGACCGCTGCATGAACCGGCACTGGTATTTCTTGGCACTCACCTTCATCGGCGCCGCGGGCCAGATGAGCTTCGTGCTTGCTGGCGGACGCTTCGTGCCTTCGATGATGGCCATCGTGGCCACAGGCCTGAGCCTGAGCGCCGGCTGGCCGCTGCTGGCGGTCGTGGCGACGGATTATCTCCCCCGGCAGATCGCGCCGGCGGGTATCGCGTTCATCTCCTCCATCGGCATTCTTGGCGGCGCCGTGTTCCCGGCCGTGTTTGGCTATTTGAAGTCCCGCACGGGGGACACAATATCGGGAAACTACCTGATCGCGGGCATGCTGCTGCTTTCAAGCCTGATCCTGCTCCTGTCGCGCCTGGCCATCCGGCGCCCGGACGGGTCGACCGCCTTGGCCCAGGGCTGAGGACCTGGCCTGGCCGTGCCTGTTGGCGGCGCGAGCGCGGCGTCTCCGCGAAAGGGGACGGCCGCCAAGCGCGCCGGAACATGGCGGCGCCCGCCGATCACGGACGCTCAAGAATGCGCGGCCCCGGCCCTTCGGCGGCCAGCGCGTCGTTCGGATTGCGCAGCGGACAGTCCTGCAGCGACAGGCAGCCGCAGCCGATGCAGTTGTCCAGTTCATCGCGCAGGCGGGTCAGCCGCTTGATGCGTTCGTCCAGCGTCTGGCGCCAGCGCGCCGACAGGCTTTTCCACTGCGCCGCCGTCAGTTTGCTGTCTGGCGGCAGCTCGCCCAGCGCGGCGCGGATCTCGTCCAGGGGTATGCCAGTGCGCTGCGCGACCTTGATGATGGCGATGTAGCGCAGCACGATGCCGGAAAAGCGCCGCTGGTTGCCTTCGCTGCGGGTCGCCTTGATCAGGCCCTTGGACTCGTAGAAGTGGATCGTCGACACGGCCACGCCGCTGCGCTTGGCCACTTCGCCGACGGACAACGAGCGCGTGTAGTCGATCGCCACGACCTTTGCCATATGAATTGACCTGAAGTTAAGCTGAGGTCTTATAGCCCGTCGGACGGGCTTTGGCAAACCTCCCCCCGGCAGCCATCCGGCGACGAGAAAAGGCGTAACATCCGGCACTTGCAGCCGCGCAAGCCGCAAGCGCACCTGGCCGCCGCGCCAGCCCTTGCCGTGATCCGCGCGCCGGTCTTTCAGCAGTCAGCCTTAATCCATGATGCCTTCGCCCGCCGACCTCCGGCCCACCTGTGCCTCGTTCACCGCGCACGGCTTCGCGCCGGCCGCCACGCGCCTGAGCGCCCATTCCATTGATTTCCTGACGGCGAGGCCGCAGCGATGAGCGCCGACGACAAGATGGCGGATGGCACTGAACGCCTGGCCAAGCGCGTCGCGGTCCAGCAATCGTGCTCGCGCGCCGACGCCGAACGCTATATCGAAGGCGGCTGGATCGCGGTGGACGGGCAGGTGGTCGAGGAGCCCGGTTTCCGGGTCGGCGCGAGCCAGACCGTCAGCCTGTTGCCCGGCGCGCGCCTGGAGACGCTGCGGCCGGTGACCATCCTGGTCCACAAACCCGTGGGCGTGTATGCCAACGACGAACCGGGCTCGGCCCGCGACCTGATCGTGCCCGCCAACCGCATGGAGGGCGACCGGTCGCCGCAGCGCTACCTCAAGCGCCTGCTGGCCGGATTGCGATTGGTGACGCCGCTGGAGCGCGCCGCCAGTGGCCTGGTGGTCTACACGCAGGAATATCCGGTGGCGCGCAAGCTGCAGGAAGAAGCCCGCCTGGTCGAACAGGAATACATTGCCGAGGTCAGCGGCAGCCTGGACGCGGAAGGACTCGCCTGGCTGCGCCGGGGCCTGCCTTACGACGGCCGGCCGGCCTCGCCGATGCAGGTCAGCTGGCAGAACGAAACCCGGCTGCGTTTCGCGCTCAAGACGCCCGCGCCGGGCTTCATCGAGTACGCCTGCGACGCCGCCGGGCTGGAACTGCGGGCCTTGCGCCGCATCCGCATCGGCCGCCTGCCGCTCGCCGGGCTGCCCGCCGGCCAATGGCGCGCGCGCCTGGACTACGAGCGCTTCTGAGGCCGACGCGATCCGCCGAGCAGCCGACATACTCAAGGAGCACGCCCGACCGATGCCGCACGATTCCATCCCGCCAGCGCGCCGAGGTTTTCTCAAACAGGCCGGCATGCTCGGACTGGCCGCGCTGACCCTGGGCGGCTGCGCGACCCGGCGCACCGTCGCGCCGCGCTCGTCCGGCGGCGCGCAAGCGGCCATGCCCGCGCAGGGCGCGCCCGTGCCGCCGCTGCGGCCCGGCGGCCGCGTGGCCATCGTCGCGCCCGCGTCGGCCGCGCCGAACGCCGCGGACGATGCCGCCGACTGGCTGCTGTCGCGCGGCTATCAACCGCGCATCATGCCGGCCGCCCGCAGCCGCCTGGACACGCCTTTCGACTATCTGGCCGGCACGGACGCGGAGCGCGCGGCCGACCTGCACGCGGCCTTCACTTCCGCCGATATCGATGCCGTCTGGTGCCTGCAGGGCGGTTTCGGCTCCTGGCGCCTGCTGGACCTGCTGGACTACGACCTGCTGCGCCGCCACGCCAAGCCCTTCATTGGCTATAGCGACATCACGGCGCTGCATCTGGCCATCCAGCGCCATGCGGGCTTCGTGACCTTCCATGGCCCGATGCTGGCGCAGGATCTGCTGAACGGGCGCGAGGAACCCACCGAGTCCGCCCTCTACGCCATGGTCGGCGGCCGGATGGGGCAGGGCGCCTGGATCGGCGCGCCGGACTATGCCTTGCCGACGACGCTGATGCCCGGCACGGCCACCGGCCGGCTGGCGGGCGGCAACCTGGCGCTGATCTGCGCCATGCAGGGCTCGCGCCACGAGATCGACACGCGCGACGCCATCCTGTTCATCGAGGACGTCAACGAAGCCGTGCCGCGCGTCGACCGCATGCTGTCGCAGCTGGCGGCGGCGGGCAAGTTCGAATCGATCAAGGGCGTGCTGGCGGGCAGTTTCACGCGCTCCGGCGCGCGCGACGATGCGCAGTTCCAGTACGCGTTCCATCCCCTGCTGCGCGAGCGCTTCGGCCCGCTGGGCATTCCCGTGCTGGCCGGCTGGCCCAGTGGCCACGGCGATCCGAACCTGACGCTGCCGCTGGGCGCGCGGGTCACGTTGGACGCGACGCGGCAGGGCCTGCGGCTGGAGCAGGCGGTCACGCGTTGAGCCACGGGCGCCTTTGCCCATGCACGATCATTTCATTGATATTTGAACCGTAAGGGTGTCATGAAGAAGGCGGTGATTGCGGGGGGTGTCCTGGCGCTGGGCGCGGCATGGACGGGCGCGGCCTGGTACTCGGGGAAGATGGCCGAAGCCTTTCTCCGGGAATCGCTGGAACAGGACAATGCGCAAGCAAAGGCGCTCGGCGAAAGCACGGGCTACTCGATCGTCACCGAGTTGATTTCATTCGAACGCGGCGTGTTTACATCCACGGCCCGCTCTCGCCTGACGCTTTCGATACCCGGCGCTGAAACCCGGGAGATCGACATCGTGGAACATGCCGACCACGGTCCCTTTCCGTTCCGAAGGCTGGCCGCCGGCGACTTCAGGCCGGCCATGCTGGCGACCCGGCTCGAGCTTCAAGCAACGTCGCATGTCAACGCATGGTTCGCCGCGACCCAGGACGTAACGCCTTTGACCGGCACGTCCCGCGTCAGCTATGGAAAGCAGCTCGAAGGCACGTATGAACTGGCCCCGATGGCGTTTGTCAGGGATGGCGCCAAGCTGTCGTTCTCTGGAATGAACCTGCTCTGGAGGTTGGACCGCGTGGCCGGAGCCAGCGAGTTCTCGGGTCGGCTTGACAGTTTGACGCTGGACCATGCGCCGACAACGACTGGCTTGACCGGCATGGCGTTGCAGGGAGGCGCCTTCGCCTTTCGCGGCAAGCCCGGCAAGAACGATGTCCCCCTGTTCGACCGGAAGCTGTCGTTCCAGACGCTGACGATACGGCACGCCTCCTTGCCGCCGATCATCGTCCAGTCAACCTCGTTGGCGCTCGATCTCATCGAGGCCGACTCTGGCCTGGCGCTCAAGACCGCGTTGGACGTCGGCATGATCAACGGCTGGGAAAAGGACGTCGCCACGGCAAGGCTCGCCCTGGACCTGAAGCATCTGGATTCCGACGCGCTGTCCGCGCTCGATTTCATCAATTTCCTGGTAATCATTCGCACATGGCAAGGTGTCGTGCAGGGGAATATCCCGCCATTCTCGTCAGATGACCTCGAGGAACTGATCACCAGCATCGATCAGATCCTGATGGGCAGCGCCCAGGTCTCCCTGGCGCCGTTGCAGCTGGGTGCGGTCGCCGGGGCCTTGAACGTCAACCTGGATATGGAGCTGCGCAAGCAGGCGGCGGCCTCCCGTGGTTCCGCGGGCTTGGCGCGGATACGCAAGCTGAACACCGAAATCGAGCTGTCCCAGGCCGGCACGGTGGATCTGCTGGTCTTCTGGGCAAGACTCATGGGCGTGCCTGCCGAGCAGGCGCTTGCACGGGTGCGGCCCGTGGTCGCGGAGGCTGCCGGGAAATGGGCTGCCATGGGCCTGCTGAAGATCGAGAATGATACGGTCCGATCGACCTTGTCCATCACGATGGACGAAGTCGACGTCAACGGGACAAGGATGCCTCTTGACCAATTCCTGCGATGGTTCACGGCTGGCAATGGAGCCGCCAGGGACTAGGCGCTTGCGCCGTCGGCTGAATAAGACCAGGCGCTTGGCTGACACATACGGGAACCGGACACGGCCGGACTCAGTCCGCCGGTCCCGCGACATCCGGCCACCAGGACGGCCGCCCATCCTCGAAGGAATGGCCGTCGGGCCGCAATGCGGGATCCCGGTGCTCGTCGAAAGCACCAATCAACAAGGCCACCGTCGGCGCATCGTCGATCGCGCCCAGCGAACTGCCGCAATGCGGGCAGAAGGCGCGGCTGGAATAGTCCGATGAACGATAGACGGCCGGCGCGCCGCCCGGGCCGGTCCAGCGCAGCATCGAGCTGGGATACTCCACCCAGCCGACGCTGGGCGCGCCGGTGTGGCGGCGGCAGGACTCGCAGGAACAGGCATGGGGATTGCCCGGCTGCCCAACGGCCTCGAAGCGGATCGCGCCGCACAGGCAGCCGCCATGGCGGATATCCGAATGACCATCCATGTCCCGCCCCCCTTACAGGCTATAGCGGTAGTCGCAGCTCATGTTCGCCTTCAACGGCAAGTCGCCCTCGGCGCGCGCGCCGGGACGCGGCCCCAGCAGCTTGGCCTGGAACTTGCCCGCCATGTCGCCGTTGGGCTGCATCTTGACCGTGATGGACGCGGGCAGCGCATACAGCGTCAGCGCCACGGGCTCACTGGGAATCACCAGCGTGAACACGCCCACCGGGAAATTCTCGACGACATGGCCGGACGTTTTGTTGGAATTGAACGTCAGCCGGGTCTTCATGTAGTCCAGCGTCAGCGCCATTTCCTCGGACGAAGGCGATGGGATCTGGCCTTTGATCGTGACCTTGCCGCTCTCGGAAACACAGGACAGCTCGGCGGGCGCCGAGCCGGCCAGCGCGGACGAGGGCAGGACCAGCAGGCACAGGGCGGACATCGCGGCGGAACGGCGCATCATCGGAAGGTTCTCCAGGCGAGGGCAGGGCGCGACTGGCGGTGGGCCGGACATGGCGACACCGCGCCGCGCTGGATGGATTATCCACGACTTGGCGCGGGACGCGCCGGGGATTTCCCCCTCAGCGGGCCGCTCGCAGGCGTTCCAGTTCGGCGGACAACGCCTGCACCAGCGCCTGCGCCCGCGCCAGCGGATCTTCCGCGTCGCCGGACGCGGCGGCGGACTGTCCGGACTCCGGCACGACCGGCTCGTCGCGCAGGCGCGGCTGCACGCTTTCGTGGGTGTCGTTGACGTCCACGTCGAACACCAGCTGGTCGCCGCGATGCCAGGTGGTGAACCATTCCATGGGGCGGCCGTGCTGGTCCAGGCCCTGGCCTTCCAGCATCAGCAACGGGCTGCCAGGCTTGGCGTCGAGCAAACCGGCCTGGACCCGGTCGGCCGCCACGGCGCGGATGCGGTTGCGGCCGCTGTGCGGCTGCAGGCCGTAGCGCTGTTGCAGCACGGCGTGCAGCGACGCGTTCTCCAACTGCGCCGCGCTCAGCCCGGGCAGCCGGGCGGCGGGCAGCCAGGTGCGCACATAGGCCAGTGGCGTGCCGCCGACGTGGCGCAGGCGCTCCAGGCGCAGCAGCTGGCCGGTGCCGAAGAACGCGGCGACCTCGGCCGGCGCGTCGGCCGGCTCCAGGCCCAGCACGCGGGTCTCCAGCGCCACGCCGCTCTGCGCCAGCTGCTGATGAAAGCCGGTGGAGCGCTGCACCAGCCGGCGATGCTGCTGCGGCACCGCGACCACGGCCGGGCGTCCCGTCTCGCGCCGGATCAGGCCCTCGGCCGCCAGCGAGGCCAGCGCCTGCCGCACCACGCTGCGAGCCACGCCGTAGCGCTCACATAGCGCCGCCTCGCTGGGCAGGGCGGTGCCGGCCGGCGCGCGGCCGTCGAGGATCGCGCCGCGCAGCTGCGCGGCCATCTGGGCGTGCAGCGGCAAGTCGCCTGAGCGGTCTAGTACGGGGCCGGCATCGGCCTGGGCGGGCGCCATGGGAATCAACCTCCTGTTTGTGCCCGCGCAGTTTCCCATACATGCGACCAGCCGGGGGCCAGGTTGGCGGCGCGCTCGGCGGCCAGCACCAGGCTGTCCTCGCGCGCGATGCCCTTGCCGGCGATGTCGAAGGCGGTGCCATGGTCCACCGACACCCGCACCACCGGCAGGCCGACCGTGATGTTCACGCCGTCGTCGCCATAGACCGACTTGAAGGGCGCGTGGCCCTGGTCGTGATAGCAGGCGATCACGAATTCCCACTTGCCGCGCACGGCCTGCGGGAACAGCGCGTCGGCCGGAATCGGGCCGGCCGCCAGGATGCCGGCGGCATTGGCCTCGGCCACCGCCGGCGCCAGGATGTCGGCATCCTCGCTGCCGAAAATGCCGTTCTCGCCCGCGTGCGGGTTCAGGCCGGCCACGGCCACCGGCTTGTCGCCACGGCCCAGCGCCTTGGCGAAGGCGCCGGCAAGGCGCAGCACGGCGCGCATGCGCGCCGGATTCACGTCCTCGATGGCCTGGCGCAGCGATACGTGGGTGGTCGCATGGAATACGTACAGGTCGCCGGCGGACAGCACCAGCGAGAAGGTCTTGACGCCGAACTCATGCGCCAGCAGTTCGGTGTGGCCGGGCCACTTGTGGCCGGCGGCGTGCATCGCGGCCTTGTTCAGCGGCGCGGTGACGATGGCGTCGACCTCGCCGGCGCGCGCCAGCGCGCACGCGGTGGTGACGAAGCGCACCGAGCCGTCGCCGGCCTCGGCGCTGATCTCGCCCAGCTTGACGTGCGCCAGCGACGGGCCGGCCTGCACCACCTCGATGGTGCCGGGCGCGTTGGTCGCGTCCGCCGGACGCGCCACCGTGCGCACGATGGACGGATCGCCGCCCAGGCCGCGCACCGCGTTGGCCATCACGGCCGCGTCGCCGACCACCACCAGCCGCGCCTTGGCGCGCAGGGCCTCGTGGCCCATCAACATCTTGGCGGTGATCTCCGGACCGATGCCGGCGACGTCGCCCAGCGTGACGGCCAGCAGCGGCAGGTTGCGGGAATTGCTCTGAGTCATTGCTTGAATCTCCGTTCGCGGATCGCGCGCACGGCGCGAACCAATACATCTTCCGTGCCAAAGCCGCCGGCCTTGGTCACGATGGGCAGGCCGGCGGCCTGGCCCCCGGTCAGCGTGCCCAGGGGCACGCCGCCCATCACTTCATCGGCCAGCGCGATGCCGCCCGCGTCCAGCGCGCGCAGCACCTCGCGGGCGCCATCGCCGCCGGTGGCGACCACGCCGGCCGCGCCACGATTCCGGATCCAGGCGGCCGCCAGGCCGCCCAGCCGTCGCGCCACCATGTCGGCGTCGAGTCCGTCGGCATGGCCTTCGGGCGCCAGCAGCAGCGCCACGCCGCCCTTGTCGGCGGACGCGTCGAGCAGGGCGGCGCTCCAGGCGCGCCACCCGTCGGCGTCGGCCAGCTGCGCCGGCGCCGGCATCCAGCAGCGGGCGCCGGCGGCGATCAGCGCCGCCGCCTGGGCGCGCGCGGCGCTATGTTGGGAGGTCACGACCACCAGCACCGTGCCAGCCTGTTCCGCGCCAGCCCAGACACGGGCCAGCGGCGCGGCCAGGCCGCCCGCGCCGACCGGCAGCGCGCGCTCGCCCAACAGGCCGATGGCCTGCGCCAGCCGCTCCAGCTCGGCCTCGTCGGCCGCGTCGACCACGACGATCCGGCCGGCGCGCTCGATGCGGGCCGCCAGCTCATCGGCCGAGGCCAGGCCGTCCTGGCCGACATGGGCGCATCGGAGCAGGCTGGGGATATGGCTTTCGGTGACCGGCGTGACCGGGTCGGTCGCGGCCGAGGTCTCGGTGACCGGTTTGCCGTTCACCAGCAGCACGCCGCCGGACACGGTCCGGCCGGTGGCGGGAAAAGCAGGGCAGATGACCGCGATCGCGTCCGGCGCCCAGGCGGCGCAGGCCGCTTCGATTTCGGCCAGGAACGGGCCCCGCAGCGTGGAATCGACCTTCTTGTACAGGCGCTTGACGCCGGCCTGTCGCAAGCGCTCGACGTTGGCGCGCACGATCCCGGAGGCCTGATCGGCGGGCAGGGCGCGACTGTGCGTCGTGACCGCCAGCACCTCGGCCTGCCCGTCGCCGGCCAGCGCCTCGTCGGCGCCGCCGATGGACAGGTGCGTGCTCCAGCCGGCGCGCACGAATTGCACCGCGGTGTCGCCAGAACCGGTCAGGTCGTCCGACACGATGGCGATCACGGGATTCACAGCGCTTCTCCGCGCGCCGCGCTCAGCGGCGCGGCCGGGGCCACGCCTTCCTCGCCGTCTACGGCAACCGGCTTCAGTTCACCGGCGCGCTTCAGGAAGTATGACGCCAGCACCGGCGCCAGGATCGAGCTGATCAGCACGCAGGCCGCGACCTGGGCGGTGGCGGTGCCCACGTACTGCTGGAACGAGGGATCGGCCGCGGCCACCACGGCCGGGGTGGCGATGGCGTTGCCGGCGGTGGTGCCGGCCGCGAAGCCCAGGCC
>MCND01000157.1_pt1 | contig 31000 bp, 29 predicted proteins | sample 778211 | NCBI WGS metagenome assembly MCND01 (sample SAMN04296812, study PRJNA304217) | bioreactor metagenome | isolation source: activated sludge enriched with benzalkonium chloride | place: Turkey: Istanbul urban wastewater treatment plant
TGCGGCAGGCGTTTCTCGGCGATGTCCAGGTGGGCCATGATCTTGATGCGCGAGATCAGCGCCGAGTGCAGCGCCTTGCGCGGGCTGACCACGTCGCGCAGGCCGCCGTCGACGCGGTAGCGCACCACCGAATGCGTCTCGAATGGCTCGATGTGGATGTCGCTGGCGCCGTCGCGCGCGGCCTGGGTGAACAAGGCGTTGATCATGCGGATGACGGGCGCGTCGTCCTGGGCGTCGAGCAGGTCCGTGACTTCCGGCATCTCGTGCATCAACCGGTCCAGGTCAACCTCGTTCTCGGCCGCGCCGACCACGGCGGCGGCATCGCCGGCGTCGGCGTAGGCCGCCGTCAGCAGGGACTCCAGCTCGGCGTCGGCGGCCTGGCGCAGCGGCACCGGGCCATGGCGGCGGCGCACTTCGGTGATGGCCCAGGAAGGCGTCAGCGGGCTGACGACCAGCTCGTCGCCGTCGCCCGCGCGGCGCAGCAAGGCCCGCTGCGCGCGCGCCCAGGCATAGGGCAGGCGCGTCCCGGCGCCTGGCGTGGCTTCGCCGGCGGGCGCGCTCATAGGCCCAGCACCATCTCGGGCTGGTAGCCCAGCTCGCGCAGCAGCTGCAACGCGGTGTCCACCGAGCGCTGGTCGCGCGGCACGCTGGCGCGCACCACGTAACTCTGCCCGCCCGGTCCGGACAGGGTGTAGGCCTTCAGGCCGCTGACCTGCACGCGCCGGGAGACCGCCGTCGCCTCGGCTTCCGTGGCCACGTCGGCGAACTGCAGCACGGTGTTGCTGGTATCCGGCTGACCGTAGAGCGCGGCGGGATCGCTGGCGACGGTCAGGCCGGCCGGCAGGCGCGTGCGCACCTCGGTGCGCTCATCGGCCGGGCTCTTGACGGCGGCCAGTTGCCTCGGTTCGGTCGTGCCCTGCGTGGCGGGCGGCTCCCGGCGCAGGGTCTGCTCCAGCGAACCGGCGCGGAAGTCATAGGGCTGCCCCGCCACCGGCACGCCGGCCGGCGGCAGCACCGGCGCCCGCATGTCGGGCAGCAGCGGATGGTCCGCCGGCTGCACCTGGCTCTGCACGCGCCGCATGTAGTTGTAGCGGCTCTGGGTCAGCCCCATGCCGCCAGCCGAATCGCGAACCACGTAGGGGCGCAGGAACACCATCAGGTTGGTCTTGCTGCGCCCGCGCGTGTCATAGCGGAACAGACTGCCCAGTACCGGGATGGAGCCCAGCACCGGCACCTGGTCCCGGCTGTTCGTGACGCTGTCTTCCAGCAGGCCGCCCAGCACCATGATCTGGCCGTCGTCCAACAGCACGCTGGTGTCCATGGCGCGCTTGTTGGTGACCAGCCCGGCCGCGACATCGGCCGTCCTGTCGATGCTGCTGACTTCCTGGTAGATGTCCAGCTTGACCGTGCCGCCCTCGGATATCTGCGGCCGGATGTTGAGCTTCAGGCCGATGTCCTCGCGCTGGATGGTCTGGAAGGGATTGCTGTTGGTGCTGCCGGGCGTGATGTACTGGCCGCTGACGAAGGGCACGGTCTTGCCCACCATGATGGAGGCCGGCTCGTTGTCCAGGGTCAGCAGGTTCGGCGTGGACAGCACGTTGCTGCCTCCCTTGGTCTGCATCGCGCGCGCCAGCACGCCCAGGTTGGCGACCTCGCCAACGCCGGGGATGTTGATGGTGCCCGAGATCACACCGATGCTCAGGCCGCCCTTGGGCAAGGCCTGGATGGAATTCTTCCCGCCAGGCGTGAAGGTGTCCTTGCCGAAGTTCGCGCCGCCGAACACGCGGCCGCCGCCGGCCAGCCACTGAATGCCCAGCTCCGCGCCGTCGTTTTCCGTGATCTCCACGATCAGGCTTTCCACCAGCACCTGGGCGCGGCGCTGGTCCAGCAGGTCGATCACCTTGCGCAGGCTGCGGTACATGGGCTCGGGCGCCGAGATGATCAGCGTGTTGGTGGTGGCGTCGGCGTTCACCGTGACGCCATTGGCCGAGAATGCGGAGCCGTCCTGCCCCTTGCGGCCGGTGGCGCCGGGTCCGAGCGCGTCCGTGCCCCGGCCGTTGTAGCCGCCGCGGGCGGCGCTGCCCGTGCCGCTGTTCTGGCCAGAGCCGGAGCCGCTGGCGCCAGTGGTATTCGTCTGCTGGCCGTTGGCATTGCCCGAGCTGTTGCCCAGGCCACCGCCGAAGGCCCCGCCCGGCCCCAGCGCGGCGCGCGCGGCGGCATCGCCGCCAGCGCCGCCGCCGTCGCTCTCTCCGGTCAGGACGCCGCGCAGCACGCGGGCCAGATGCGTGGCCTGGGCGTTGCGCAGGTAGACCACGTGCAGGTTGTCCGGGTCCGTCTGCGAGCTGTCCAGCTGGCGGATCAGGTCGCGCGCCAGCTTGGCGCGGCCGGGGCTGCCAGAGCGCACGATGACGCTGTTGGCGCGCGGGTCGGCCACCACGACGACGCGCTGGCTCGGATCCTCGTTGCGCTGGGCGTCCAGCAATTCCGAGGCCATGCCTGCGATGTCCACGGCGATGCCCTGCCGCACCTTGACGACTTCGGTGACCAGCGACGAGGGATTGTCGATGCTGGCGATGATGCGGCCGATGCGGTCCAGGTTGTCGGCGTAGTCGGTGATGACCAGCGTGTTGTTGGCCGGATAGGCCGTGATGCTGTTGCTGGGCGCGATCATGGGGCGCAGCACCGGCACCAGCGCGGTCGCGTTCTCGTAGCTCAGGCGGAAGGTCCGCGTGACCACGCCGCCGCCCGCCGGCGCGTCGGCGCTTTGCACCGGCCCGCCCTGCAGCTTGGCGTCGGCTTCCGGCATCACCCTGGTGCCGCCGGCCACGTCGACCGCCGCGTATCCCTGCATGCGCAGCGCGCCCAGCAGCATGCCGTAGGCGGCGTCGGGCGCGACCGGCCCCTGCGACACCAGCGTCAGCGTGCCCTTGACGCGCGGGTCGACCAGGAACTGCTTGCCGGTGAACTTGGCCAGCACGCGCAGCACGGCGGGAATGTCGGCGTCGACGAAGTTCAGCAGCACACCGTCCTGCGCGGCGGCGGGTTTGCCCGGCGGGACGTTGGCCGCCGGGGTATCGCTGGTCTTCTGCCCGGCGTCGGCCTGCGCCGACAGCGGCGCGGCGCGCTTGTCGCCGCCCACGGCGCGCGATGCCTGCGCGGTGCGCAAGGGCTGCGCCCGCGCGGCCTCGGGCGCCGGCGTCGCCCTGGCCTGCGCGGTGGGCGCCAGCGTCATGGCCAGCGGTGGCAAGCCATCCAGCCCCGTCTGCGGCGCGTCGGCGCGTCGGCCGCCGTCCGGCGTCGAGCAACCGGCAAGCGCGGCCAGGACGGCCATGCTCACGACCTTGCGCCGGGCCGTCGTGCGGGCGGCTTGCGGCAAGCGATACTGCGTCACTGTGTTACCTCTCGTTCCGGGTGGCGGGGGACAACTCGATCGATGCGCGGTACTGATCCAGAAGCGACATCCCGGTTGGCGACACGGCGCCCTTGCCCGGTACTTCCAGCACCGTGACGGCCGGCCTGGACCCGGCGGCGGCGGGCGCATCGATGCGACGCAAGTCGATCCGGTCCGGCCGCAGCGACAGACGCCCAGGCTGCGTCAGCAGCCAGCGCAGCAAGGGTTCGGCCCGCGCGTCCTCCAGGCTCAGGCGCCAGCGGCCATCCGGGCCGGGCGCCGTCACGTCGGCCTGCAAACCGGTCTGCTCCAGGCCAAGGCGCAGCGACGCTTCCGTCGCCGGGCCGCGCACGGCTTGCTCGCGAGGCGCGCTGGCCAGCAATGTTTCCAGCTCGATGCTCAAACCGCGCAGGCGCGTCAGTTCGGCGCGCGCGCGCTCGGCCCTGGCCAGCGCAGGCTCGATCAGCGCCAGCCAGCACAGCGCGGCCAGCGCCAGCAGGGCGCAGCCGGCCAGCATGCGGCGCTCGCGCGGCGCCAGTCCGAGCCAATAATTCCCGGCGCGCGCGCGCCAGTCCGCGATGCGCTTGCGCCCTGCCGCGAACGGCGCCGCCGCCAGGGGCCGGAACGCGAAGCTCATGAGCGGCTCGCGGGTGCCGCGCCCTGTGGCGGCGCGCGGCGCAGGCGCCAGCCGCCGGCTTGCGGCTCGACGGATACGCCGTCCTTGGCCGCCGCCTTGATCCAGTCCGGCGTGCCCCCTTCCGGCGCCGGGTCACGGCGCGCGCCGGGCGCCATCTCCACATCCAACGCGCCGTCCGCATAGCGCAAGCCGGCCACTTCGCCGGTGGCGAAGGCCAGATGCTGCGTGGCCGCGCCCAACAGGAACGCGAACTCCGATTGCCCGGGACCGCCTTGCAACTGCTGGCGGACCTGGCGCAAGGGATCGGTCACGCGGGCCAGGGCGGGGAACGCCTGTTGCACACGGTCATGCACGTGCGCGCGCAGTTCGGCGACGCCGTGTTCAAGGCGCCAGGCCTGCAACTGCAGGCCGCCGATCCACACCGTGGCGGCGATGGCGGCCCATTTGATGGCGCCGCGCCACGATCCGGCCACGGCGCTCGCGCGGCGGGCCAGCGCTACATTCCAGCCTGGTGCGACATCGGCGCCAGCCTCGATCTCGCGGCCCTGTTCAGCGGGCATGTCATGGGGCCACCAGGGCGGAATCCCGCCGATCCAGACGATCCGCGCCGGTCTGGCGGTCTCCAGCGCGCGCAAAAGGGCCTGCACACCGGGGATGTAGGCTCCCGACGCGCCCACGCCCGGCTTGTCAGCGCCGGCGGCATGCCCGCCCACGGAGTCCATGGCGCCTGTATCCGCGCGGGAAACATCCCCGGAAGGCACGTCCGCGCGCGCGATCGCATGGATCTCCACGTGATCGGAGCCGGCGCGCAGCGCTACCCAATCGTCTCCCTGCATCAAGGTCCAGCCGTCGGGTGTGCGCGGCAGCCATAGCGGCAGCGGCGCAAGAGCCGCTGCCGTCAGGCCGCAACCTTCCATCAGCGCCTGCGCCCGTTCCGCCTGTTCGCGGGCGATCCAGGCCAGGCAGACATTCCCGTCCGCGGCGCGCGCGCCATGGGCCACCAGCAGCGCGTCGGCGTCGCCCAGGGCCAGCAGTTCCACCGCGCCCGCCGCCGCCACCTTCAGGCGCGCGGGCGTCAGCGGCGGCAAGGGCGCGGCGGCCAGCGCCATGTCCCCGGGCTGCACGAAGGCGGTCACGCGCGCCCCCCGGTGCAAGCCCGCCAGCTCGGCAAGGCTGCGCGGCGTGGCCGATCGCAGCCAGATCTTGCCCTCGCGCAGCGCATAGGGCAGCGGCGTGTCGGCAGAGAGCAGGCGCAAGGCCGGCAACAGGACGCGGATCTCCGGCATCAGGCGCCTTCTCTCGACCAAAGCACCTCGGGCCACGGCTTCGCGCCGCGCGCCAGCAGCGCCTGGAACGGCACCAGCGCCGACCCCAGCCGCGCGGCGCCAGCGAGCCGGAACCAGTTGCTCTGCACGGCCACGCGCGCGGGATTGCCCTGTTGCCCGGGCAGGTTCAACCGGTTGGCGAAATCGCCTTCGGTGGCGAACCACATGCCGGCATCGCGCTGGGCGACCAGCGCCTTCGCCTGCTCCAGCGACAGATCAGGCACGCGGGCGGCGATCACTTCGGCCCGGGCGGTGTTCACGTTGACCAGGGTGACACGCGGCAATACCGTGACATAGGGCCGCAGGCGCGCGACGACACCGGCGTCCACGCCCGGCGCGCCGGCAAGCTCATCCAGGCTGCGCGGAAATGGCGCCAGGCCGGGCCGCCCGGCTTCACCCGGCCGGGCCGAAGCCGCGCCGTCGCCAGCTTTATGCGGCGGCGGCAATGACGCCAGCATGCGCTGCGCCAGGGCGTCCGCGACCTCCGGCCGCAGCCCCAGCGATTGGCACAGGCGGGCCAGCTCCTCGACGCCGTCCTGATACAGCTTGCCCTCGAAGACCAGATTGCGCAGGTTGAGCTTGCCCTGCTCGTCTTCCAGGCGGCCCAGGAACACCGGCTGGCCGCCGGCCGTGGCCGCGAGCCGCGCATCGGTGATGGGCGCGGCCCAGGGCGCGTCGCCGCGCGTGGTGGCGTTGCGCTCGCCATCCTCCTTGATCAGACGCAGGGCCAGGTTCAGGCCGCCGCGCAGCAGCGCCTGGGCCTGGGCGCGGTTCTGCGCGGCCTGCACCCCGCGCAGGAAGGCGTCCTGGCGTTGCAGCAGCGAGGCGGTGATCATGGTCACCGCCGCCACCACCAGCAAGGCGCTGATGACGGCCATGCCTTGCTGCCGGACGCGGCGCTCAGAGCTGCCAGGAACCGATGTCGGCATTGCCTGCTTCCCCGTCCGGCTTGCCGTCGGCGCCGTAGGAAAACACATCGATTTCGCCGTGCGCGCCGGGATTCAGGTACTGATAGGGATGGCCCCAGGGATCGTTGGGCAGGCGGTCCAGATAGGCGCGCCAGGCGCTGTTGGCGCCCGGCCCCGTAGCGGGCCGCTCCACCAGCGCGCGCAATCCTTGCTCGGTGCTGGGATAGCTGCCGGTGTCCAGCCGATAGAGCTTGAGCGCCTGCATCAGCGCGCTGATGTCCTGGCGCGCGGCGACCGCGCGCGCCTGATCAGGGCGGTCCAGCAGACGCGGCACCACCAGCGCCGCCAGGATGCCCATGATCACGATCACCACCATGATCTCGATCAGCGTGAAACCACGCTGCCGATGGCCGGGCGGGCAATGCGTATCCGTCTGGTGCCGGCTTGCTTTCATCGCGCGGGGACTCCGAGGCTGCCGTTGGGCCCGAGAACCGGCGCGCGTCCGGGTCAGTCGGGCGCCGTTCAGGTCCGGAGATATTGGCAAGCCCGGATTTCACGCATTTGACGCATTGTGCGGAGGATTGAAAGCTACGGCCGGAACGCCGCAAGCGCCAGCGAGGTGGATCCTGGCGTGCTGTCCCGCGCATACGCCCGCGCGCGATCCGTCACTAGCCGGCGTAGGCGCCCAGCAGCTTGCCCAGCAGGTCCGCGAGCTGGCGCTGCTCGGTCGCGTCCAGCGGCGACAGGACCTCGGCCTGGTTGCGCACGTGCGCGACCACCGCCCGATCGATCAGTTTCAAGCCGGCGCGGGTCAACCGCACCAGCGTCGCGCGACCATCGCCGGGATTGGGCACGCGCTCCACCAGGCCCGCGCTTTCCAGGCGGTCGATGCGGTTGGTCATGCTGCCCGACGAGATCATCATGTCCTCGTACAGTGCGGTCGGGGTCAGGCCCTGCGCCGCGCCGCTGCGCCTGAGCGTGGCCAGCACATCGAATTCACCCGGTTGCAGGCCGAATTCCGCGAACAAGGGGTTGATCCGGTCGCGAGTGATGACCAGCGCGCATTCGGCGAGGCGGCCCAGCACCAGCATGCTGGACACGTCCAGGCCCGGCAGCTCGCGATTCCATTGGGCCACCGCGCGGCCCGCCCTATCCATAACCATGACGGCATCTCCAGTTATCTTGACGTCAAGATAAATTCCAAATATCTTGACGTCGAGATATTTTAGCAACGCGGCCGTTCAAACGTGGGCCGATCACAGGGAGCAGCAGTGAATCTTTCCGTAGCGCAACGGTGGCAGGTGGCCGCCATCATCCTGGTGGGCCTGAATCTGCGCCCCGTGCTGGCCTCGGTGCCGCCCCTGCTGGATGCCTTGCAGGCGGCGACCGGCATGTCCGACGGCGCGGCGGGCCTGATGACCGCCCTGCCCGTCTTCGTCATGGGCATAGGCGCGCTGAGCGCGGCCCCGCTGCGCCGCCTGCTGGGCGAGCGCCTGGGCGTGCTGCTGGGGCTGGCCGTGATCGCCATCGCCGCCGGCGCCCGGCTGGCGGCGGATCATACCGGCGCGCTGTTGGCCACCGGCGTCGCGGCCGGCCTGGGCATCGCCATCGCGCAGGCCCTGCTGCCGGGCTACATCAAGGCACGCCTCGCGGCTGCCAGCAGCGGCGTGATGGGGCTCTATTCGACCGCCATCATGGGCGGCGCGGCCATCGCCAGCGTCGCCACGCCGCTGATGGCGCGCCAACAGTCGCTGTCCCTGTCGCTGGCGGCCTGGGCCTTGCCCGCCCTGGTCGCGCTGGCCTGCTGGGCGCGCGCCGCCGGCCGCGCCGAGGCCGTCGCGCATGCCGCAGGCGCCGACGGCGCGCACGGGCGCCGCGCCTGGCTGCTGGCCATTTTCTTCGGCCTGGGCACGGGCGCCTATACGCTGGTGCTGGCCTGGCTGCCGCCCTACTACACCGCGCTGGGCTGGACGCCGGTCGCGGCCGGCAGCCTGCTGGGCGCCGTCACGGTCGCGGAAATCGCGGCCGGCCTGCTGGTGTCCGCGCTGATCGGCCGCCTGCCCGACCGCCGCCCGGCGCTGTATCTGGCGATCGGTTCGCTGCTGGTCGGCCTGGCGGGCCTGGCCATCGCGCCGCTGGCCTTTGCCTGGCCGGCCTCCGTGCTGGCGGGCCTGGGCATCGGCGCCCTCTTTCCGTTGTCGCTGATCGTGACCATGGACCACGCGGCCACGCCCGCGCAGGCCGGCCGGCTGGCGGCCTTCGTGCAGGGCGTGGGGTATTTGATCGCGGCGACGTTTCCCTACGCGGCCGGGCTGATCCGGCAGCATGTGTCGGACCTGCGCCCGGCATGGGGAGTGATGATGGCGATCTGCGCGATCCTGTTCGGGATGGCCCTGCGGTTCCGGCCGCAGGCGGGCCGGCGCTGACGCGGCCCTCAGTCTTCGGCCGGGCCCTTGCGATGACCGTCCACGTGGCCCAGCGGGCGCGAGGGATCGATCAGGTCGCGCACGCGCTGCTTGAGCGTCTTGGCGTCCGGAAAGCCGCCGTCGCGCTTGCGATCCCAGAGCAGTTCTCCGTCGCAGCTGACCTGGAACACGCCGCCCGTGCCCGGCTGTAGCGCGACCTCGCCCAGATCGGTGGAGAACGTGGACAGCAACTCCTGAGCCATCCAGGCGGCGCGCAGCAGCCATTGGCACTGGGTGCAATAGACGATGACGATGCGGGGGCCGTTGATGTCGCTCATGCCGGCGATTCTAACTTGAGCGCCTGGCCGGCGATGGCATCGCAACCCGCCCGGCATGTCGCCAGCGCCCGATCCGGGCTTGAGGGATAATCGAGGGTTTTTCCCTAGCCCCTTTGCGGCCTGGACCCTGCAATGACCCCTGTATCCACTACCCGCGGCCAGGCTTGGCTGATCGGCCTGCTGATGGCCCTGGTCACGCTCACGCCAATGGGCATCGACATCTACCTGCCTTCCCTGCCCGGCATGGCGCAGGATTTCGGCGTCACGATGGCCGCCATGCAGACCAGCGTCACGCTGTTCATCTTCGCGGTCGGCCTGAGCCAATTGCTGATCGGACCGCTGGCCGACCGCCACGGTCGCCGGCCGGTGGCGCTGGCCGGGGTCGCGGCCTACGTCGCCGGCTCGGCGCTGGGCGCCTGCGCGGGCACGGTGGAGTGGTTCTATGCCGCGCGCGTGATCCAGGGCATCGGCGCCTGCGCCGCTTCGCTGGTGGCTTTCGCCGCCGTGCGCGATCGCTACGCCCCGGCCGAAGGCGCGCGCATCTACAGCTACCTGAACGGCGCGCTGTGTTCGGTCCCGGCGCTGGCGCCCATGCTGGGCGGCGCGCTGGCGGTGCTGGCCGGCTGGCGCAGCACCTTCGTTTTCATGGCGCTGTTCGCGCTGACGCTCGCGCTGCTGCTGGCGCGGCGCTTCGGCGAGACCCAGCCGCCAGCCGCCGGACCCGCCGCCCGCGTGGCGGGCTGGCGCCAGTACCTGCCCATCGCGACGAGCGGCCGCTTCGTGTATTTCGCCGTATTCGGCATGGCCGGCATGGCGATGATCCTGGTCTTCGTGTCGGCCGCGCCCGTGGTGCTGGTCCAGCGCCTGGGCTATTCCGAGCTGGGTTTCGGCGCCTGGTTCGGCGGCAATGCCGTGCTCAACATCGTCGCATTCTTCCTCGCACCCCGATTCATCGCGCGCTTTGGCCGTATGGTCATGCTGCGCGCCGGCCTGATTGCACTGCTGCTGGCGGCGGCCATGCATCTGGCGGCCTGGCTTTGGCTGCCTTTGTCCGCCTGGGCCTTCATGTTGCCGGTGGCGGTGCTGACGGTCGGGTTCTCGCTGGCGCTGGGCTCCGCCCTGAGCCTGGCGCTGGAACCCTATCCCGACCGCGCGGGCACCGCCGCCGCGGTGTTCGGCCAGTTCCAGATGAGCGGCTCCGCCCTGATCGCGACGCTGCTGCTGGGCCAGGGCATGAGCCCGCAGCTGGCCATGGCGCTGATCGGCGCGCTGCTGGCCGGACCGCTGCTCTGCGCTTCCGGCTGGATCGCGCGGTCCGTGTCCCGCCACGGCTGAGACTGCCGCGCTGGTATCCTGAGGCCACAACGACAGGAGATGACATGAGCACGCAATCTTCCGCCAGCCCGGCCCTCGAACCGTTGCTGCTGCGCACCGACAGTCAGGGCATCGTCACGCTGCGCCTGAACCGGCCGGGACAGTTCAACTCGCTGTCCGAAGCGCTGCTGGCCGCGTTGCAGGCGCAGATCAATGCGCTGGCCGGCGACGCGAGCCTGCGCTGCGTGGTGCTGGAAGCCAGCGGCCGCGCCTTCAGCGCCGGGCATGACCTGCGTGAAATGCGGAGCCAGCCGTCACTGGACTACTACCGTGAGTTGTTCCGCAAGTGCGGCGCGGTGATGCAGGGCCTGCAAGCCCTGCCCGTGCCGGTCATCGCCAAGGTGCGCGGCATCGCCACCGCCGCCGGCTGCCAGCTGGTGGCCAGCTGCGACCTGGCGATCTGCGCCGATGACGCCCGTTTCGCCGTGTCGGGCATCAACGTCGGTCTGTTCTGCGCCACGCCGGCGGTGGCCCTCAGCCGCAACGTATCGGCCAAGCGCGCCTTCGACATGCTGGTCACCGGACGATTCATCGACGCGGCCACGGCCGCTGACTGGGGTCTGGTCAACGACGCGGTGCCCGCAGACCAACTGGATGCGCGCGTGGCTGAACTCGCCGCCGAGATCCTGTCCAAGAGTCCGGCCGCCATCCGCCATGGCAAGCGCATGTTCTACAAGCAGCGGCAGATGGCGCTGGCCGACGCCTACGACTACGCTGGCGACGTCATGGCCCGCAACATGATGGAAGAGGACGCCGCCGAAGGCATCGACGCCTTCCTGCAAAAGCGCGCGCCGCGCTGGCGCGGCCTGGCCTGAACGGCCCCGGGCGGATCAGGCCAGCCAGCCCAGCGCCCAGCCGCCCGCCGCCGCCGTCATCACCACCCATACCGGCGACCAGCGCGCATACACCAGCAGGCCGAACAGCAACAGGGCCAGCCCGAAGTCCGCCGGTCCACGGATGGCGGACGTCCATACCGGGTCGTACAGGGCCGACAGCAGCACGCCGACCACGGCGGCGTTCACGCCGGCCAGCATGTTGCGCACGCCCGGCCGCCGGCGCAGCCCGTCCCAGAACGGCATCGCGCCGGCCAGCAGCAAGGCGCCCGGCAGGAAGATCATCGCCAGCATGCTGAAACCGCTGATCCAGCCCATCCAGCCGCCGGCGGGGTGTTGCGCAGCCACGCCCAAAAACGCGGCAAAGGAGAACAAGGGCCCCGGCATGGCCTGCGCCGCGCCATAGCCCGCCAGGAAATCCGGTTGCGACACCATGCCGCCGGCCACCGCCGTGGATTCCAGCATGGGCAACACCACATGCCCGCCACCGAAAACCAGCGCGCCCGCCCGGTAGAAGCCTGCGAGTTGCGCGGCCAGGGGCGTGGCGGCGTACTCGGCCAGGACCGGCAAGCTGATCAACAGGGCCGCGAACAGTCCCAGCAGCACCCATCCCGCGCCGCGCCGCACGCTTTGCGACGGCTGTCCGAGCAAGGGGCGAGGCGGCAGTTGCAGCACGGCCGCGCCCACCACCGCGCCCAGGGCGATGGCGGCCAGCTGCCCCGGCGCCGAGGGCAAGGCCAGGGTGATCAGCGCGGCCACGCAGGCCATGCCGGCCCGGATCCGGTCCGGACAGAGCGTGCGGCCCATGCCCCACACCGCTTGCGCGATGACCGCCACCGCCGCCACCTTCAGGCCATGGATCGCGGCGGAACCCGACAACCAGCCGAAATGCGCCAGCCCCAGGGCGAACAGCATCAGCGCCATGGCCGAGGGCAGCGTGAACGCCAGCCAGGCGGCCAGCATGCCCGTCCAGCCCGCGCGCTTCAGGCCTATCGCCATGCCCACCTGGCTGCTGGCCGGTCCCGGCAGGAACTGGCACAGCGCGACCAGATCCGAATAGGTGTAGTCGTCCAGCCAGCGGCGGCGGTCGACGAATTCGGTGCGGAAGTAGCCCAGATGCGCCACCGGGCCGCCGAAGGAAGTCAGGCCCAGCCGCAGGAACACCAGGAATACCTCGATACAGGAACCTCGCCCCACCGCCGTCTGTTCATAGACGGCGGACTGGCTGGCGACGTGTTCGTCGTGCGACGGCGGTTGCGGCATGGTGGGTGTGTTTCATCTGACCGGGCGGAACCACAGCTGTCCGCCCCGGTATTTAGCTTATAGCCCGGGGCGAGGCTCCGATTCAATCGAGAGTTCCGCCATCCCGCCCTAGTCCAGGTGCATGAATCTTCACAAATTACGAACAAAAACCGCAGATCTGTGATCAAGCCGGCGGCTAGGATCGCCCGTTGGCCCGTGGCGGCATGTCCGCCATGCCCGCCCCGGCACAAGACAACAGCATCATGAGCACCCACGGCGCATCCCGGCTCGCCCGACAGACCACCGCCCAAGCCCCGAGGCAGGCGGCCGCCAGGGCATCCATGCTCAAGCTGGCGCTGCGCATCCTCATCGTCGCAACCATCGGCTATATCCTGGCGACGCAGTTCGTCAGCCGCAGCTTCAGCTACCTGCTGGAACCGATCACCGCCGATCTCGTCTACGAGACGCTGCGCGGCCAGATGCACGCCCTGCGCACCGAACTGGATCCGCAACCGCCGGCCGAACGCGAGGCCTACCTGCGCGACCACATCAAGCCCCACTATGGCCTGGGCCTGCAGATCAAGACGCCGGCGCAGGCCGCCCTGACCCGCGCCGAGCGGGACATGGTGGACAAGTACGGCATCGTCATGCGGGACGACTACAACACCTTTCTTTCGCGCATGCCCGGCGAGCCGGCGCAGTGGCTGGAAGTGACCTTGCCCTCACAGCGCTCGCTCGAGAAGATGGTGACCTGGACGGCCTGGACCGTGCTGGTGCTGATCCTGGCCGGCGTGCTGCTGCTGTTCTGGGCCATGCCCATCCATCGCGACCTGGACGTGGTGCGCAACGCCACGCTGCGCATGGCGCAAGGCGACCTGGATGTCCGGGTGCGCCTGTCGCGCATCTCCGGCATCCGCCACATCGGCGAGAGCTTCAACCATATGGCCGAGCGCATCGCCGCGCTGGTCGACAACCAGCGCAGCCTGACCAACGCCGTCTCGCACGAGCTGCGCACGCCGCTGGCGCGGCTCTCGTTCGAGGTCGACATGCTGAGCGAGGGCGGCATCGATCCCAAGCGCAGCGCCGTCCTGCACGACATGCGCGCGGATATCGCCGAACTGGAGGCGATGGTGGCCGAACTGCTGGTTTACGCCCGGCTGGAGCGTCCCGCTGAAGACACCGTGAAGCTGGAAACCGTGGACACCGCCGACTGGATGGGCGAAGCCCTGGCCCAGGTCGCCCATCAGGCCAGGGCCCGCTCCGTGCAGTGCGCCATGCGGCCCGGCTGTCCGGCGCATGTACGGCTGCACCCGCGCTACATGAGCCGCGCGCTGCTGAACCTGGTGCAGAACGCCGTGCGCTACGCCAACTCCCGGGTGGAAATCGGGCTGACGCGCAACGCCGCCGAGGAATTCGAGCTGACCGTCGACGACGACGGCGGCGGCATCCCGCAAGCCGACCGCGAGCGGGTGTTCGAACCGTTCATCCGCCTGGACGAAAGCCGCGACCGAGGCACCGGCGGCGCCGGCCTGGGGCTGGCCATCGTGCAACGGGTGGCCGCCAATCACGGCGGCACCATCGAGGTGCAGGACAGTCCCCTGGGCGGCGCCCGCTTCGTGCTGCGCTGGCCGGCCTGAAGACGCCCTACTGCGCGGCGTCGCGGCGCGCCAGCAACTGATCGATGCGCAGCCCGTCGCGGCGCGTCACCTCGAAGGTCCATCCGCCCCATGCGATCGTTTCACCGGCGTCCGGGATGCGGCCGACGACGCGCAGCAGGCAACCCGCCAGCGTTGCGTCCGGCGCATTCTCCAAGGCTGCATCCATATCCAGCAGCCGGGCCGCCTCGTCGGCCGCCAGGCCGCCCTCGAGCAGCCAGGAGCCGTCGGACAGCGGCACCGCCTCGCGCGGGTCTTCGCGGTGCTCGGGCAATTCGCCGCCCACCGCCGTCAACACATCCATCGGCGTGACCAGCCCTTCGCAGTCGCCATGCTCGTCCACCACGATCAGCATGTGGTCGCGCGAGGCGCGCAGCTCGTCCAGCACCTTCAGCACCGGCGTGGTCTCCAGTACGTACAGCGGCTCGCGCGCCAGTTCCACCAGATCGATGGGGCCGGGATTGGACAACAGCGGCAGCACGTCCTTGAAGTGCAGCACGCCCAGCACGTTGGCCGCGTCGCCAGCGCACAGCGGCAGGCGCGAATGGCCCGACGCGAACTTGCGCACCACCGTCTGCGGCGAGTCGGCCACATCCAGCCACACCATGCGGCCACGCGGCACCATGATCGAGCGCACGTCGCGCGCGCCGGCCGCCAGCACGCGTTCGATCATCGAGCTTTCCTCGGGCGCGAAGGCCGGCTCGTCGCCGGCGCCATCGACCAGCGCGGCCACTTCGTCGGCCTGCTGCGTCGGCTGGCCGGCGCGGCCCGCGCGCAGCAGGCGCAGCACTGCCTGCGCGGTGCGCTGGCGACGGCTCAGCGCATGCGCCCCTCGGGCGCGATTGCGGCGCGCCAACTGGTTGAACAGCTCGATTAGGATCGAGAAGCCGATGGCGGCATACAGATAGCCCTTGGGCACATGGAAGCCCAGGCCTTCGGCCACGAGGCTGAAGCCGATCATCAGCAGCAGGCCCAGGCACAGGATCACCACGGTGGGATGGCGCGCCACGAAACCCATCAGCGGGCGGCTGGCCAGCATCATCACCGCCATGGCGACGACCACGGCGATCATCATGATGCTCAAGTCCTGCACCATGCCCACGGCCGTGATCACCGAGTCCAGCGAGAATACGGCGTCCAGCACCACGATCTGCAGGATCACCTGCCAGAACACGGCATGCTGCGTCTTCTGCCCGGCGTCGTGGCCGGCGCCGCCTTCCACGCGCTCGTGCAGTTCCATGGTGCCCTTGAACAGCAGGAACAGGCCGCCCAGTATCAGGATCAGGTCGCGACCTGAGATCTCGGCGCCCAGCACGGTGAACAGAGGCTGGGTCAGCGTCACCACCCAGGCGATGCTGGCGAGCAGGCCCAGGCGCATGACCATGGCCAGCGTCAGGCCGATCATGCGCGCGCGGTTGCGCTGATGCGGCGGCAGCTTGTCGGCCAGGATGGCGATGAACACCAGGTTGTCGATGCCCAGCACGATTTCAAGAATGACCAGCGTCGCCAGGCCAAGCCAGGCGGTCGGGTCGGACATCCAGTCAAAGATCATCAGTGGTCCAGATAGGGTTCAGGCGGGCGCGAGGGGCCCGGAAAAGGCATGGCGAAAACCGTAGCGCGGACGCGGGGGCGCGCACAAGACGGGCGCGGGGCCCGGCCCGGACCGGATGGACGAGGAAGGAAGGCTGCTGCGTGGCCGTTCTGACAGGACGCGCGAGGCGCGCCGGCCGGGCCGTGTCGGAGGAAGGTCTCGGGCGCCCCGGACAGCGAGGCGCCCTGCTAGGAGGAGGGTCGTCGTTCATGCTTGGCGAAAAAGGCGGCGCGGCGTCCTGCAAAGGCCTCGCGTCCGCCCGTCACGCCGGGCTCTCATTCTTACTGGAAACTGAATACTACCTGAAATCCAAGAACCGTCATTCGCCGCGATTGACGTGCGGCATGATTTTGCAGGCGGCATGAATAATGTCTTGGTGTTTACCCTAGGCCCTGGCTATACTGGGCGCTCTTCAAACCCCATTGAGATCACTGTGGACAACGACGGATGTAGTCATAGCACGACTGCTCGCGCCGCTTGACGCAACCGATCCGCAGAATCTTCTGACGGGTCCTGCGTCCAGCCAGGACCCGGCCTTACCGCCTCCCCCCTATCCGCCAGCCTTTTCACGGCCGGGCGCCATGCGCCTTGCCACGCTGGCGGATTGGCGCGCGCATGTGGACCTTCCTCATCGTCCTCCCCTCGCAAGGAGACGACCATGCGCTTCAAGCCCTTTTTCACGCTCCCCGTCCGCGCCGACGCGGCTCCCGCCGCCGTGCGCCCGGCAGCGCCCACCTATCGCTTCACCATCGTCAGCGTCAGCGCCACGCTGAACGCGCTGCGCAAGCAGCTGTACTACGAGCTGCAGGCGCTGGACCTGCGCGTGCTGAACGTGCGCATCTCGCGCGAAGAATCGGATCAGCTCGCCAGCACCACCGTCACCCTGCTCTGCCCGCCGCAGTTGCGTGGCGTGCTCAACGCCGTCGCGCTGCGGCTGGGCCAGAGCCCGGACGTGCGCCGCGTGCATTGGGAAAACGACGCCGGCGCCGCCATCGCGGTACTGCCCGCCTGAGCAACGCCATTCCGTAGTTTTCTGAATCGCGGACACGGAAAGGAGACTGTCATGAAAGACCCGTACAAGTACCTGCTGCTCGCCCGGGTGCTGGCCCTGGCGCTGATCTGGCTGGTGGCGCTGGTATTGGCCCTGGTATCGAGCTGGCAGCCCGTCTGAAGGGCTCGGCAAGTCTGGGCGCGGCCACCGCAAGGGGCGGGTCGCGCCCTGTTCACAATACGCTGCAAGAGAACAAGATGAAAAACTTCGAGAACATCCAATTGCTCACGCTGGCCAATACGCTGGTCAGCCTGCTCAGCGCCTTCGTGCTGGGCTCCATCGTCGGCTTCGAGCGCCAGTTCCGCCAGCGCACCGCGGGCCTGCGCACCAACGCGCTGGTGGCGGTGGGCGCGGCCATCTTCGTCGACATGGCCTTTCGCGTCGGCGGCGCCGACGGCGGCGCGCGCGTGATTTCCTACGTGGTGTCGGGCGTGGGCTTCCTGGGCGCGGGCGCCATCATGCGCGAAGGCGGCAGCATCCGTGGGCTGAACACTGCAGCCACGCTGTGGGGCTCGGCCGCCATCGGCGCCTGCGCGGGCGCGTCGCTGCTGCTCGAAGCGGTGGCCGCCACGGCCTTCGTGCTGGCCGCGAACACCTTGCTGCGGCCCCTGGTCAGCCATATCAACCGCCAGCCGGTCGACGCGCAGACCACTGAAGTCACCACCGTCATCCACGTGATCGCGCACGTGGACGAGCGCCAGGCAGCCATGACCGTCCTGGAAGACGTGCTGGAGGCCGAGCAGCTGCCGCTGTCGGAACTGAAGATCGACCAGTTTGGCGAGAACGAGGTCGAGATCGAGGCCGCCCTGAGCGAAGCCGCGGTCGACGAGGAAGACCTGGACCGTGTCGCCGCGCGGATCGCGAGCGCGCCGGCGGTGCGCACGGCGTTCTGGGCGGCGCGGACGGTTTGACGCCGAAGCCGTTCCGCTCCTGACCGGGAGCGCAGGACGGCGCCCGCTATTGTGTGGCGACAGGCTGGCTCGCCTGCACGCGGTCCGCCTCGGACTTCGCCGCCCCGCCACCATAGGCCTGGATCCACGACGAGGCATAGGCGGCCGACGCGGCCAGCGGTTCGCCTCCGTCGTACTGCGTGCGCAGCCGGATCATCAGCTCGTCCAGCAACATGGGCCGGCCCAGCGCGTAGCCCTGCCCGTAGCGGCAGCCCGCCGCGCGCAGCGCGGGGATATCCTCGACGTTCTCCACGCCTTCGGCCACGACGCGCCAGCCCATCCGCGTGGCCAGCTCGGCCGCCGTGCGCAACACTTCGAACGCCACGGCGCTGCGCCGCATGCGGGTGACGAAGTACTGGTCTATCTTCACTTCGGACAGCGGGATGGCCGACAGCAGCTTGAGCGAGGCATGGCCGGTGCCGAAATCATCCAGGCTGACCTCGCAGCCGGCTTCTTCCAGTTTCAGCAACGAAGCCCGCAACACGTCCAGCTCGCGGATGGGCTGATCCTCGGTCAGCTCCACCCGCAACAGCGAGGCGGGCAGCTCGGCGGCGCGGATGCGCAGCAGCAGCGCTTCGACCGCCCCGGCGTCGGACAGCGTGCTGGCCGGCGCGTTGATCGCAATGGGAACGGCCACCCCCGCGCGCCGCATGGTCTGCAGCATCTCGATCACGCGCACGCTGACGCGCTCGAACAGTTTCCTGTCCAGTCCCTGCCGGTTGATCGAGGGAATGAAATCAGCGGGCATGACCGTGCCCAGGCGGGGGTGCTGCCAACGCGCCAGGGCCTCGGCCGATACGATGCGGCCAGTAAGCAGGTCCACCTGAGGCTGCAACAATACCCTGAGCCCGTCCTTGCCGGCGACCATGGCCGCAATTTCAACGTCATCCGCAACCTGACCGGAGGCTGCCTGTTGATTCAGCGTCATGTCTGCGCTCCTGAAGCGTCCCGGATTCTGGGCCGCGCTGTCCGGGCGCGGTCCGAGACGCACTGGACATGAACGCCGACACAGAACTGCGCAGGCCGGCGATTCGGCGTGGTAACGCTTACGTTTTTTTAGGCGATTTCCGCCGATTTCTCCAGATTATTTTGCGCCCGCGCGGCGCGAATGTCACAGATGTGTAACCATACCTGCAGGTTGCCGCGAAATTGGCGATGACCTGCCACAGAAGATGCATTGGCGGCCTTCCCGGCATGGTAGGGTGAGCGCCTCGCGCCCGCCGGGCCCCTTTCCTGAACGAAGCAGCAGCTTGACTTCCTCCCCCGCTCCCTGGCGCGCCGCCGTGCGCCGCATCCTCTGGCTGGACGCCCTGCAGGCCGCCGCCACCAGCGCGGCGCCGGTGATCCTGGCCGTGCTGCTCGATGAACCCCGGCTGGGCTGGAGCGCCATCGCGGCATTCTGGGCCTGCTTCGGCGATCCCGGCGGCCCGTTGCGACAACGCGCGGGCGCCATGCTGGCGCTTGGACTGGCCGGCGGTGTGTATTGCCTGCTGGCCAGCGTGAGCGCGCCCCATCTGTGGCTGCTGCTGCCGCTGACCTTCCTGTGCTGCACCCTGGGCGGCCTGCTGCGCGTGCTGGGACCGGCGGCCGCCATCATCGGCACGCTGCTGTCGGCCGGCTTCGTGGTGGCGGCCGAGCTGCCCGCGCCCACAGTCGTCGAGAGCCTGCGCTACGCGCTGTTCTTCGTCGCGGGCGCATCCTGGGCGATTCTGATGACGGCGCTGGTGTGGCGCCGCCGCCCCTGGAAGGACGCCACGCTGGCCGTGGCCCATTGCTACCGGGGACTGGCCGATTTTGCCGACGCGCTGGCCGGCATGTATTCCGGCTTGCGCCCCGAGACTGGCGCGCCGGCATGGAGCGCCGTGTCCCGGTCGCAGCGGGCCGCCCTGCGGGCCGCGCTGGAGGCGGCCCGCAGCCGCATCGGCGAAGTGCAAGGCGCGCGTCCCTCGCGCCGCACCCGCGCGCAGCAGCTGTATTACCTGCTCGACCGGGCCGAGGACAGTTTCATCGCCATGGTCGCCGCCGCCGACCTGCTCGAATCGAACGCGCCGCGCTGGCTGGGACGCAATGCCGGCGCCCACCTGTGCCACGCCTTGCACCGCTACGCCAGCGTATGCAATGCCATCGCTGGCACCTCCGATGCCGCCGACGCGCGCCAGGCGGATCGCCTGCGCGAACGGCTGGAACGCTACGGCGCCGATCTGCGCGAACTTCGCGGCCCCGCGCTCGCGCACGCGCCCGAGCTGGCCAGCGTCATTCCGGTGCTGGACCGGCTGCAACAGTCCGCCCAGTCCGTCCGGCAGGCCCTGTTCGACGCCGCCGAGCTGCCGGCCGGCGCGGCATCCAGCTCGGCCGCCGCGCCGGCGCGGCAAGCCTGGAACACGCTGCGCCAGAACCTGCGACTGGAGTCTGACGCCCTGCGCCATGCCTTGCGCGTGGGCATCGGCGCCACGCTGGCCGTCGCCCTGTCGCGCAGCTTCGCCGTCAACCACGGCTACTGGATGTCGCTGACCCTGGTCTTCATCCTGCAACCCTATTTCGCCGCCACCTGGCAGCGTACCGTGGAACGCGTGCTGGGCAGCGTCGCGGGCGCGATCGGCGCCTCTTTGCTGGGCCTGCTGCTGAGCACGCCGCTTTCCGTCGCGCTGGCCGTGCTGCCGATCGCGCTCGGCACGTTCGCCGCGCGCACGGTGAACTACGCCCTGTTCACGTTCTTCCTGACCTCGCAGTTCGTGCTGGTCAGCCATATCCAGCAGCCGGACCTGCACGAACCGGAACTGGCCGCGCTGCGCGCCTTCAACAGCGTGCTGGGCGCCGTGCTGGCGCTGCTGATCGGCTTTCTGCTGTGGCCCGAGAAGGCGCCCCGCGAGCTGGCCGGTGCGCTGGCGCGCGCGCTGCAGCGACATGCCGACTATGTGCTGGCGCTCGTTCGGGAAAAGAGCGGCGAGGCGGCGGAGTCGCCGCGACGCATCGTCGAGCTGCGCCGGCAGGCCTGCCTGGCGGCCGACAATGCCCAGGCGTCACTGGAACGGCTGCAGCAGAACCCCTTGCACCGCGACAGCAAGGTCGACACGGCGGAAGCCCTGCTCAATGCCATGCGCCGGGTGACCGCCGCCGGCACCGTGCTGGAAATCCAGCCCGGGCTGCCTGCCGACAACGAAGCGGCATCCGCGCTGCGCGACTACGGCGAAACCCTGGCGCGGGCGCTGCACCCGCGCGACGGCGAACCGGAACCCGGCGGCCGGGTCATGCCGGTGCCGTCGGCGGTGGGTCTGGCGCAACCCGGTCTGCCGCCCCCTCTGGAACGCATCGCCCGCCAGGCGCGGCAGGTCCAGCAGCTGCGCGACAAGCTCCAACAGGCCTAGAGCTTGCGCCGGACGGGGCAAACTGAGGCCGGCTTGACGTGCATCAAGCGCCGGTCGGCGCGAACGCGCAACGATAGCGCCAACGCAAGTTCACTCAGGAGGCTCTATGTACCGCCGCATTTCCGTCCATCTGGACCAGGGTTTCGACTGCAAGCGCCGCACCCAGGCAGCCATCGGCCTGGCCAAACGCCACCAGGCGGAACTGGTCGGCATCTACGCCACCTCCGCTCCGCCGCAGTACTACTACGGCGAATCCGTGCTGATGTCCCGGGCGCTGAATGTCATGAAGGACTTGCAGGCACAAGGCCGCGACAGCGTCCAGAATGCGTTCCTGGCGGCGGCCTCGCAGGCGGACATCCCCGCCCAGGTCCGCAGCGACGACACCTCGCCCAGCGCCAGCGTGGCGCTGCACGGACGCGTCAGCGACCTGATCATCGTCAGCCAGCTGAACCGCGACGATGTCGAGGCTGCCCACGAGAACGAATTCGTCGAGCAGACCCTGCTGACCGCCGGCCGGCCGGTCCTGGTCGTGCCCTCCAGCGGCCATTTCCCGGTGATCGGCGAGCGCGTGCTGTATTGCTGGGACGGCAGCCGTGAATCGGCCCGCGCGCTGGCGGATGCCGCGCCGGTGCTGCGCATGGCGGACCACCTGGTCGTGTTGACGATGGACGAAGGCGCGGCCACGCGGGGCGCCGGATCGGCCAGCTTCGACGACCTGGCCAGCTACTGCGAGGCCCAGGGCATGCCCCGGCCCGAGCACGTGCGCCGCGACATCAAGGGCGTGGGCGTCGGCAGCACCATCCTCAACGCGGCGGCCGACTACAGCGCCGACCTGATCGTCATGGGCGCCTACGGTCACAGCAAGCTCAGGGAATGGGCCATGGGCGGCGCGACCGCCTCGATCCTGAAGACCATGACCGTGCCGATCATGTTCTCGCACTGAGCGCCTGCCTGCCGTGCCCGAGCCCCTGCCCAGGCAGGGGCTTTCTTGCTGTCGGCGAGTGGGTTTGGGCTCGGATGCTCCGCCGCGCCGCGCTACCAGGGAAAGACGATCAGGTCGCCATACAGCCGCCGCAACGTGGCCTTGACCTCGGGAGATTCCTGATAGATGGCGATGAATTTCAGCAGCCTCGGATCGTTGGCGCGCTCGGGCGTGGTGACCCAGCGGATCGCGTAGCGGCGAACGGAATCGGGGCTGTTATTGTCGAAACCCAGGCAGTCCTGCTCGCTCAGGCCGGCCTGCCTGGCGAAGGAGGGATACGTGACCGAAGCCGTCACGTCATCGAAGGTGCGGGCCGATTGCGCGCCTTCGACAGGCACGAATTTCAGGCGCTTGGGATTGAGCGTCACGTCTTCCACCGCCGCCATGTTGCCCACGCCGGGCTTCAGGCCGATCAATCCCATGGACTGCAGCAGCAGCAAGGCGCGGCCGGTGTTGACCGGATCGTTCGGCACCGCGACGGTGGCGCCCTCGGGCAGCGGCTCGCCCCGCTTCAGCTTCTTGGAATACAGACCGATGATGGTCGAGTAGCCATAGGCGATCGGCACCAGCTTCACGCCTCGGCGCGCATTGAACACCTGCAGGAACGGCTCGTGCTGGAAGAAATTGGCATCCACCGAGCCATCGGCCACCGCGATATTGGGCAGCACCCAGTCATTGAACTCCACCAGCTTGACCTCCAGCCCTTGCCGGGCGGCCAGCGCGATGGCTTTCTCGGTCGCCTCGTTGGCCAGGGCCGGAACCACGCCGATGCGCAGCGGCTTCTGCTGGGCCGCGGCAGGAAGCGCGCAAGCCATGGCGGCCAGCGCCAGCGCGGCCGCAAGACGGGGCCGCAGGAAGGAAAGAAGGGGCGGGAACAAGCGGATCATGGGCATGAATATGAAAAAATGGACGCCAGCGCTGCCGGCTTTCGGTCCATTGTGCCCCAAACGCCCGCCGCGCCATGGCAATGCCCTCTGTCACGCCATGGCAATGCGGGCGCGGGCGCGACGGCGCTAAGATGTGTCCACCAAGCCGGCCAGGCCGGCGCTGGGCCGGCGGCGGCTCCATCCGCCGCCTGATTCTGTCTTTCCTTTCCGGAGTCCGCCCCGTGCAGAAAACCGCCAAGCCGACCACCCCTTCCCTGCCGCGCGGCATCGCGCTGATCGGAGCGCCCACCGACATCGGCGCCGGCGCGCGCGGCGCCTCCATGGGACCGGAAGCCCTGCGCGTCGCCGGCCTGGGTCCGGTCATCGAGGCCCAGGGCTTCGAGGTCGAGGACCGCGGCAATCTGTATGGCCCGGCCAATCCCTGGCAGCCTCCCGTCGACGGCTACCGCCATCTGGCGGAAGTGGCCGCCTGGAACCGCGCGGTCCACGACGCGGTGCATGCCGAATTGCGCCAGGGCAAGCTGCCCATCCTGCTGGGCGGCGACCACTGCCTGGGCATCGGCTCGATCAGCGCGGTGGCGCGCCATTGCCGCGACACCGGCAAGAAACTGCGGGTGCTGTGGCTGGACGCGCACGCTGATTTCAACACCCATGCGCTTACCCCCACCGGCAATATCCATGGCATGCCGGTAGCCTGCCTGTGCGGCTACGGTCCGGCGGAGATCACCGGCCTGTCCGGCCATCATCCCGACATCGAGGCCGCCTGGGTGCGCCAGATCGGCATACGCAGCGTGGATCCTGGCGAAAAGCGGCTGGTGCACGAGGCCGGGCTGGAAGTGTTCGACATGCGCTACCTGGACGAAATGGGCATGCGCGCCACCATGCAGGCCGCGCTCGCGGGCCTGGACCAGGACACGCACCTGCATGTCAGCTTCGATGTGGATTTCCTGGACCCCGAGATCGCGCCCGGCGTGGGCACCACCGTGCCTGGCGGACCGACCTACCGCGAGGCCCAGCTCTGCATGGAGATGATCGCCGACACCGGGCTGATGCGTTCGCTCGACGTGGTCGAACTGAATCCCGCTTTCGACGTGCGCAACAAGACCGCCGAACTGGCGGTGGACCTGATCGAAAGCCTGTTCGGCAAGTCCACGCTGATGCGGCGCGACGCCTGACGCTCCCCTCTTCCGGTCGACAACAAGCAAGCCATAAAGGAGACATGCCATGAAGTGCTATTGCGTGGTCGATTTCCGCGCCCCGCTGCAGGAAATGGACCAGCCCACGCCCGTGCCGCAAGGCGCGCAGGTGCTGCTCAAGGTCCGTGCCGCCGGCGTCTGCCACAGCGACATCCATCTCTGGGAAGGGGGCTACGACCTGGGTCAGGGGCGCACGCTGTCGCTCAAGGAGCGCGGCGTTACGCTGCCGCTCACCATGGGCCACGAAACCGTCGGCGCGATGGTGTCGGCCGGCCCCGACGCGACCGGCCTGCGGCCCGGCGGCAACTACCTGGTCTATCCCTGGATCGGCTGCGGCAACTGCCCGTCGTGCCAGGCGGGCCAGGAGAACCACTGCATGGCCCCGGCCTGCCTGGGCGTGCACCGCGCCGGCGGCTACGCCGACCACGTGCTCGTGCCGCACTCCCGCTACCTGATCGACATCGGCAACCTGGACCCGGCGCAGATAGCTCCCTACGCCTGCTCCGGCCTGACCACCTATGCCGCGCTGAAGAAGATCGGCGAGCAGACCTACCGCCAGCATCCCGTGGTGATCTTCGGCGCGGGCGGCCTGGGACTGATGTGCCTGACGCTCATCAAGGCGCTGGGCGGCGCCGGCGCCATCGTGGTGGACATCGACCCCGCCAAGCGCCAGGCGGCGTTGGAGGCAGGCGCGCTGGCGGCCATCGACGGCGCGGCGCCGGACGCGGCGCAGCAGATCATCAAGGCCGCCGGCGGCAAGCCGGCGCAGGCCGCCATCGACCTGGTGGGCGCGCCCGCCACCACTTCGCTGGCCTTCGACTTCCTGACCAAGGGCGGCAAGCTCATCATCGTGGGCCTGTTCGGCGGCGGCTCGACGTGGCCGATCGCGCTGATTCCCATGAAGGCGCTGTCCATCATCGGTAGCTACGTCGGCAACCTGGCCGAATTGAAGGAGCTGATGGAACTGGTGCGCGCAGGCAAGGTCCCGCCCATGCCGGTGCACCGCTACGCGTTGGACCAGGCCGACAGCGTGCTGGCCTCGCTGCGGGCCGGCAAGGTGGTGGGCCGCGCGGTGCTCACGACGGCTTGAGCGCCAGCGCCTGCCGCGGCCAGGCGAACGGACGTGGCGGCGGGGTGCAAGCCGGATCGATCGCCGGCGCGCAGAGCGCCGGCGCCGAATGCCATATCATAGGCACCGGCGGCTCCGCCCAAACGACTCTTCGAACCCAGGACCAGCAATGACAGACCGGCAGCTCACGATACTCGCGGCATTGAACCTCATGGTGGCCGTGGGCGCGGGCGCCTTCGGCGCGCACGGGCTCAAGCGCATCGTCAGCCCCGAGCTGCTCGCCGTCTGGCAGACGGGCGTGCTGTACCATCTGATCCATGCGCTGGGCATTTTCGCGATCGCCCTGCTCGGCGCGCGCTATGGCTCGCCCCTGTTGTCGGCCGCCGGTCTGGTGATGTTCGCCGGCATCGTGCTTTTTTCCGGCAGCCTGTATCTGCTCGCGCTGACCGGCACGCACTGGCTGGGCGCGGTCACGCCGCTGGGCGGCGTCGCCTTCCTGGCCTCCTGGGCCATGGTTGCGCTGGCCGCCTACCGCAGCCAGGGCTGAACGCCCGGCCAGCTCGCGCCGGCCCTTGCGCTGGCGCCCTGCATCCAAGCCCTCCCTTCGTACGGCGCCAGGAATCGCCGTGATCCGCTGCTCCCGCCCATGTCCTCCGCCACCCTGCCTACCGCCCGTCCCTCTTCCGCCGCCGCCGGCATCGCCTGTGTGATGGCCGGCATCTTCTTCCTTACGCTCAGCGATGCCAACGCCAAGTGGCTGGGCGCCAGCTATCACCCGCTGCAAATCCTGTTCCTGCGGGCGCTGATCGCCCTGCCGGTGGTCACGGCGCTGGCGCTGTGGCTGGGCGGCCGCCGCGTCTTGCGCACCGGGCATCTGCGCCTGCACCTGGCGCGCGGCGCGATCAACGTGGTGTCGGCCTGTTGTTTCTACCTCGGCCTGAATTCCTTGCCATTGGCCGAGGCGACGGCGATCGCCTTCGCCGCGCCGCTGTTCGTGACGGCGTTGTCGGTGTTCGTGCTGAAAGAGCGCGTCGACAGCCGCCGCTGGCTGGCGGTGCTGGCGGGCTTCGCGGGCGTGCTGATCATCGTGCGGCCCGGCACCGATGCATTCCAGGCCGCCACGCTGCTGCCGCTGACCACTGCGATGCTGTACGCGGTCATGATGACCACGGCGCGCGGCATCAGCCCCAGCGAAGGCATGCTCACCACCACCTTCTACATCGTGGCCGGCCAGTTCCTGTGCAGCATCCTCACCCTGCCCTGGGTCTGGCAGGCGCCGGCCATCGGCGACCTGCCCTATTTCGCTGGCGTGGCGCTGTTCAGCACGCTGGGGCTGACGCTCATCACGCAGGCGTTCCGCATCGCCCCGGCCTCCGTGGTGGCGCCGTTCGACTACACCGGCCTGATCTGGGCCACCGTGCTGGGCTGGGTGTTCTGGCGCGAGGCGCCCGACGCGCTGGCCTATCTGGGCGCCGCCTTCATCGCCGGCAGCGGCATCTATATCGCCTTGCGCGAGGCTCGCTCGAAGCCGCGCCGCGGCAAGCGCTGAGGCGCGCTATTCGGTTGGCGGAGGGAAGTTGCGACGCAGCGCGCGAGCCACGGCCGGATTGCGTCCCGCCTCGCGCGCCACCGCCGTCAAGGCCGGGCAGACCGATTCAAACCAGGCCGGCCCCGGACGCCAGCGCGTCATCACGGCCACGTACAGGTCCAGCGCCGAAAACCGCTCGCCCAGCATGTGCGGCGCGCCGGCCTGCCGCTCCAGCTCCTGCCACAGTTCGGCGCGGCGCGTGTGCACGCGCTCGCGCAGCAGGTCGGCGGGCGCGCCTTCCGTGGTCCATTGCGGCGGATTGTCGCCATAGGTGAAGGTAGGATAGATGGCCGCGACCAACCGGATCAGCAGGTTCAGGAAGCGCGCGCGCTCGGGCTGGTCGGGCAACGGCGCCAGGCCGGCCTGCGGCGCCACGTCGTGCAGATGCAGGATCATGGCCGCGCTTTCTGTCATGACCTCACCGTCCGGCGTCACCAGCGTCGGCACCTGGCCCAGCGGATTCAGGCGCAGCAGGCGGTCGCGCTGCGGCCCCGGCTTCAGGTAAGGCACGTCTTCCAGCGTGTACGGCACATTGGCCAGCGCCAGCGCCATCTCGACGATGGCGGAACCGCAGCCGGCCGATCCGATCAGTTCGTAGGTCTTCATGGCTTCATCCCCCCGCCGGCGCGATGCGCAGCAGCTCGCCCGGCGATTCGTCCGTCAATACATACACATGGCCGTCCGGTCCGACCCGCACGTCCCGGATCCGCTTGCCGCGCTCGCCCAGCAGGCGTTCCTGCGCCACCACCTTGTCGCCGTCCAACGTCAGCCGGATCAGGTTGCGTTCGGCCAGCGCGCCGATGAAGAGCGAATGACGCCAGGCCGGAAACCTGGGCGCGTCGTAGAACGCCATGCCGCTGATGGCGGGCGACTTCGGCCACCAATACAGCGGCGACTCCATGCCCGGCAGCGTCTGGCCACGCACCTCGGGGATGGGCTGGCCGGAATAGTCGATGCCGTAGGTCGCCAGGGGCCAGCCGTAGTTCAGCCCCGGCTTGATCAGATTGACCTCGTCGCCGCCGCGCGGCCCATGCTCGCTTTCCCACAGCTCGCCGGACCAGGGGTTCAACGCCATGCCCTGCGGATTGCGGTGGCCATAGGACCAGATCTCGGGGCGCGCGCCGGCCTTGCCCACAAAGGGATTGTCCGGCGGCACCGAGCCGTCGGCCCGGATGCGCACCACCTTGCCCTGCAGCTTGCCCAGGTCTTGCGCGGTGGAGCGCTGGTTGTTCTCGCCCAGCGCGATGTAAAGATGCCCTTTGCCGTCCAGCACCAGGCGGGAACCGAAATGCAGCCCCTCGGACAGCTTGGGCTCCTGCCGGAACAGGACGCGGAAATCCTCCAGGCGGGCCCCGTCATCGGCCAGACGGCCGCGCCCCACGGCTGTGCCGGCGCGGCCGTCGCCGGCCTCGGCATAGGACAGGTAGACCAGGCGGTCCTTGGCGAAATCCGGCGACAAGGCCACGTCGAGCAGGCCGCCCTGCCCCTGCGCGGCCACCTTGGGTACGCCTTTCAAGGGCGCGGACAGGCCGCCGGGAATGCGCAGCAGCCGCAGATTGCCGGGGCGTTCGGTGATGAGGATGCCGCCATCGGGCAGAAAGGCCATGGCCCAGGGATGTTCCAGGCCGCCCGCCACGGGCGTGACCTGGGTCGGCGCGGCGGGCGGGATCCCGGTGCCGGCCGACACCGGCTCGGCGCGCGCGGTTGCGGACCAGGCGCAGGCCGCAAGCACGGCGCCGGAAAGGAAGACGGACAGCGTTGCGGCGGCACGAGGCGGCATGGTCATCTCCGGCTACGGCATGGGCGCATGGCGAATGGCGCGGCGTCCGTCGGACGATCCCGGCGCGAGGCGGCGGACGCGGCGGTATATATCGTGGGGCTATCACGCATCGTCGCCACATGAGTGGCGTACCATATGCGGCAAGGACGGGTCGCCTCCCGCCCTGCCCCACAGGAGACGCCTTCAAATGAAACTGTACTACATGCCTGGCGCATGCTCGCTCGCTTCCCACATCGTGCTGGAATGGCTGGGCAAGCCCTATGAAACGCACAAGCTCAGCCGCGACGAGCTCAAGGGTCCGGAATTCCTGAAGATCAATCCGCTGGGCGCGGTTCCCGCGCTGGCCGACGGCGACTGGACCCTGACGCAGAACGTCGCCATCCTCGAATACCTGGCCGAACAGGCCCCGCAAAGCAAGCTGATGGGCGATGGCAGCGCGCGCTCCCGCGCCGAAGTGCGCCGCTGGCTGGGCTTCATCAACTCCGACCTGCACAAGACCTTCTCGCTGGTCTTCGCGCCGATGCGCTTCCTGTCCGAGGAAGGCGCGCAGAAGGAACTGGCCGCCAACGCGTCCAAGCTGCTCTCCAAGCTGTTCGCGCAGCTCGATGCCCAGCTGGCCGGCAAGTCCTACCTGGTGGGCGCCGACCCCAGCGTGGCCGATGCCTATCTCTACGTGGTGCTGACCTGGGCGCATGGCAAGCAGGTCGACCTGACCGGCCTGGACAATCTGGCCGCGTTCTTCAAGCGCATGCAGGAAAACAGCGGCGTGAAGGCCGCTCGCAAGGCCGAAGGCCTGGAGTAAGCCCGCCGCGCGACGCAGGCCCGCCAGCGGGCCCGCGCCGGGCAGGCGTATGATGGCGGCTTGGCGCCGCCTGGGCGCCGCGGCATGCGGCGCCCTCGTTCAGCGAGCGGTCAGGTGCGGGCAGCGATGCCCTTGCCCTGCCGGTTCGCGGAACATCGCGGCATGCCAGAGGCCGGGCCGCTTTCCGAGCCCGGCGCAGCACCGCTTCGGAGTCTTAAAGTGAATAGCTTTTCCCAGGGTTGTTACCTGGGTGTATTGGGCGGCATGGGCCCCATGGCCGGCGCCGCTTTCGCCTTGCGCCTGGCGGCGCTCACGCCCGCCGATGTCGACCAGCAGCACATTCCCACACTGCTGCGCAACGATCCCCGCATCCCCGACCGCTCCAGCGCCTACATGGCCGGCGGCGAGAATCCCCTGCCCTACATGGTCGAAGGCGTGCGCTTCCTGGAACGCGCGGGCGCGCAGTTGATCGCCATCCCGTGCAATACCGCGCACCTCTGGTATGACCAGATCACGGCCGCCACCCGGCTGCCGGTGCTGCACATCATCGAGGCGGTCATCGACGACCTGCGCCGGCTCGGCCTGCCCAAGGGCCGCATCGGGCTGATGGGCACCGCGGCCACGCTCAAGCTGGGCCTGTACCAGCGCCATCTCGAGGCACAGGGCTATGAATGCCTGGTGCCCGACGAGGACGAGGTCGAGCGCTATTGCATGGGCTCGATCCGCGCCGTGAAAGGCAATCAGCTCGAACAGGCGTACTCGCCGGCGGCCGAGTGCATCGCGCGCCTGAAGGCGCGCGGCGCCGACGCCGTGGTCCTGGGCTGCACCGAGCTGCCGCTGGCCGTGCCGCACGCGCTGCGTCCCGGCCTGGGCATCACGCTCACCGATTCGATCGATGCGCTGGCGCGCGCCGCCATCGACCGCTACCTGGCCGACGCGCCGCACGCCCGCATCGCGGCCTGAGCCGCCCTCCCTTCCCCCGCATCCCGGATAAAAAAAAGCGCACCTCGCGGTGCGCCCACTCCCTTCGCGGGGGAAATTGGTCAGCCGCCCAGGTAGGCTTTGCGGACCTCGTCATTGACCAGCAGATTGGCGCCCGTGTCCTGCAGCACCACGCGGCCGTTCTCCAGCACATAGCCACGGTCGGCCACCTGCAGCGCCTTGTTGGCGTTCTGCTCGACCAGGAACACCGTCACGCCCTGCTCGCGGATCTCGCGGATGATGTCGAAGATCTGCGCGATCACCAGCGGCGCCAGGCCCAGCGTGGGCTCGTCCAGCAGCAGCAGGCGCGGACGGGTCATCAGCGCGCGGCCGATGGCCAGCATCTGCTGCTCGCCGCCGGACATCAGGCCGGCGCGCTGGCTGGCGCGCTCCTTCAGCCGGGGGAACAGGCCGTAGACGTGGTCGATGCCCTCGTGGATTTCGTCGCGCTTGGCGAAGAAGCCGCCCATCATCAGGTTCTCGGCGACCGTCAGGTCCTTGAACACGCGCCGCCCTTCCGGAGAAATGGCGATGCCGTTGCGCATGATGTGGTGCGTGTCCTTGTGGGTGATGTCCTCGCCCTCGAACGTGATCTTGCCTTCCTTGGCCCTGGGATTGCCGCAGACGGTCATGAGCAGCGTGGTCTTGCC
>MCND01000159.1_pt1 | contig 30857 bp, 26 predicted proteins | sample 778211 | NCBI WGS metagenome assembly MCND01 (sample SAMN04296812, study PRJNA304217) | bioreactor metagenome | isolation source: activated sludge enriched with benzalkonium chloride | place: Turkey: Istanbul urban wastewater treatment plant
CGGCTTCCACCGCCGCGTTCAGCGCCAGGATGTTGGTCTGGAAGGCGATGCCGTCGATCACGCTGATGATCTCGGTGATGCGCTCGGACGACTGCGAGATCGCGCCCATGGTGTGGACCGCGTCGGACACCACCTGGCCGCCGCGCTCGGCGGCGGCGCTGGCCTCGGTGGCCAGGCGCGTGGCCTGCTCGGCGGTCTCGGCGGTCTGCTTCACGCTGGAGGTCAGCTGGGTCAGGGCCGCCGAGGTTTCCTCCAGCGAGCCGGCCGAGGTCTCGGTGCGCTGCGACAGGTCGCGGTTGCCCATGTCGATCTCGCTGGTCGCGGTGCTCATGGAGCCCACGCCGGCGCGCACGTCCAGCATCACGGTGCTGATCTTGTCGACGAAGGCGTTGAAGGACTTGGAGATCTGCGCCACTTCATCGTGGCCCACCACGTCCAGCCGGTGCGTCATGTCGCCATCGCCCGAGCCAATCGTGTCCATCGCGTCGCGCACGGCGGACAGGCGCTTGAAGGCGCGCGAGGTGATCAGGCTGGCGATGGCCAGCGCGGCCAGCGTCAGCACCACCAGCGCGATCAGCGTGGCGTTGAACACCTGCGTCAGTCCCACCGTGGCCTCGGCCTTGTCCAGCGCCACCACCAGATACCAGTCGGTGCCGGGAATGCGCTTGGCCTTGACCAGCTTCTCGGCGCCGGCCAGCGTGATCACCGCCGGCTCGCCGCCGTCGCGCGCCAGGCCCTTGAGCGCCTCGGGCTTGAGTTCGGGCGCCACCTCGGTGGCGGGCTTGAGCGCGAACTTGTCGTCCACGTGGGAGATCACCTGACCGTCGCTGCCCAGCACGAAGGCCAGGCTGGACGGCGTGGGATGGATGGCCTGGATGATGGCCTTGACGCCGTCCAGCGCGACCGCGCCGCTCAGCGCGCCGATGGTCTTGCCCTCGCGCACGATGGGCGTGGTGAAGGCCACGTAGGGCTTGCCCGTGCCGGAATCGCCGTAGGGCTTGGTCACGGTCAGCTTGCCCGATTCCACCGCGCTCTTGTACCAGGGGCGCGAGGTCGGATCGTAGTCGGCGGGCGTGTTGGCCGTGGAAAAGAAGGTCTTGTCCGACCAGCCGACGCTGGTGATGGGGAAATCGTTGGTCTGACCCATCAGGCGCGTCAATCCGCGCGGGTCGCCCTTTTCCACCACGGCGGCGGTGGCCGAGACCGCCTGGGCCTTGTCCGCCGACCAGCGTTCGATGGCGCTGGCGTTGCCGTTGGCCACCGCGTCCAGCGTGCCGGCGATGGCCGACATCATGTTGTCGCGCACGATCTTGTAGGTCGTAACGCCGGAAAGGGCCAGCGCCCCCACCACGGTCAGCCCCGTGATCAACAGGATCCGGTTGCGCAGCGAAGTAATTTTCATGCTCTCATCTCAATGCATCGGCCCGGGCCGGGCCCGGCCGGCGATGCCGGTTCCATCCGGAACGCCACATCGCCTCACCGAACTTACGGCAGCGGGGGCCGCGACTTTAGCCGCGCAACGGGATTAGATTGTCGACACGCCGGGCGGCAGGCTCGTCCCGCAGCGTGAACACCGCCATCATGCGGTTCATCGCCGCCGCCTGCGACAGCAGGTTTTCCGACGCGGCGGCCGCCTCTTCCACCAACGCGGCATTCTGCTGCGTGATGTCGTCCATCTGCGCGATGGCCTGGTTCACCTGCTCGATGCCCGCCGTCTGCTGGGCCACCGCCGCGCCAATGCCGCCGACGAGGCCCGAGACCTCGCGGATCTCGGTCACCAGGCCCTGGATCACGGCGCCCGCGCGCGACACCTTGGCCGCGCCTCCCTCGATCTGCTCGACGGACAGCTGGATCAGGTCCTTGATCTCGCGCGCCGCCGTGGCGGACTTCTGCGCCAGGCTGCGGACCTCGCTGGCGACCACGGCGAAACCCTTGCCCTGCTCACCCGCGCGCGCGGCCTCGACCGCCGCGTTCAGCGCCAGGATGTTGGTCTGGAAGGCGATGCCCTCGATCACGCCGATGATTTCCGAGATGCGGGCCGCGCTGCCCTGGACCGCGCCGATCGCGGCATTGGCCTCGCGCGCCGCCGCCCCGCCCTGGTCCGCCAGATCGGCCGCACCCCGGGCGCGCTCGCCGGCGGCCAGCGCCTCGGCCGCGTTCTGGCGCGCCGTGGCCGTGAACTGTTCCATCGAGGCCGCGGTTTCCTCCAGGCTGGCTGCCTGTTCCTCGGTGCGACGCGACAGATCATGGTTGCCGGCGGCGATCTCGCCCGCCGCGCCTTCGATCGCGGCGGCCCCGGCCTGCACCTGGCGCACCGTGCCGCTCAGTCCTTCGCTCATCCGGTTCAGCGACGCCAGCAGCCGGGCCGTCTCGTCGCGCCCCTGCGGCGCGGCGCGCGCGCTCAGGTCCGACTCGGCCACGCGCCGCGCCAGCGCCGCCGCCTCGACCAGCGGCCCGGCGATCGAGCGCGCGATCAGCACACCCAGCGCGAGCGCGGCCAGCGCCAGGACGGCCAGCACGCTCCACAGCGCGAGCTGCTCGCGTCCGATCCGGTCCACCTCGCGCTCCAGCAGCCCGGTCGCCAGCGCCGTGGCGCCGTCGATCTCGCGGTACAGCGCCTCCAGCTGCGCGGTGGCCTTGCCGAAATAGCCGCGCCGCTCCTCGTCCGCCAGGCTCGCGGCGCGCGCCAGCGAAGCGCGCGTCAGTTCATCCATGCCGTCCAGCGCCTGCCGCACCCGCCCGGCGGCGGCATCGATCTGCGCCACCAGCGCCGGCGCGCCGGTTCCCGCGCGTTCCAAGTTGCGCGCGATGTTCGCGCCCATGTCGCGCGCGCGCGCCAGCCCGGTGTCCACCGCCAGGCGCTGGGCCGCGCCCGGTTCGCCGGCCGCCAGCGCCGCCGCCGCGCGGGCGCGCACCTGGCCCAGCGTCTCGGCCGCCACGGGCAGGTCCTGATAGGCCGCCGCGATCAGCGCGGACGCGCCCAGGTCCGCATCGAGGCTGAGCTTGAAGTCATCCAGCAGCGTGTCCTTGAACAGCAGCAGTCGCGCGACCAGCGCGGTATGGCGCTCGAAGCTCGCGGGCGCGGCGATATCCGCGTCATCCACCTGCTTGCGCAGCGCGCGCCATTCCTGGGCCAGCGCATCGAGCGTGGCCAGCGCCGAGGCGGGCGCGGCCGCCTCGCGCAGCCGCGTGTCCAGCTCGCGCCATTGCGCATCGACGCCGGGCGCCAGCCGGCGTCGTTCCTCGCCCGCCTCGCGGCCCCCGTTCAGATGCAAGTTGGACAGCCCGCGATGCGCCTGCACCAGGCGCACGGCCTGCAGCAACGTGGCGACCGGGCGCGCGCCCGCGGCCTCCAGGCGCTTCTGCGCCGCGGTCTCCCACGACGCCTTGACGTACAGCAGCAACGGGACGGCGAACAGGATCAGGCTCAACCCACCCAGCAGCAGGAATTTCCGCTGTAGCGACAACATGCCGAGCAGACGTTTCATATTCGTACTTCCCTATAGTCTGGCCGGGCTTTCCACCATGTCTGGCGTGTCGTGACCGGCAAAACTCCTTCAACCCGCTTACGGCAGAGGGGTTGCAAACTATAGAGCTGCTTCATGGTCGGTTTGCCTTAAGTCAAACCGGCGCCGAATTTTCCGCGCCGCGCGGCCGGCGCGCGGGCGCGCCTGAGCTAAGCCTGCGCGCCGCCGAACACCATGCAGACCGGGCTGCCCGTGCGCGTTTCTCCCGGCATGCGCGCCAGCGCGCCGCTCGCGGCGTCGACACGGAAGGCGACGATGCTGTCGCTGTCCTCGTTCAAGGCATACAGCCAATCGCCGCCCGGCATCAGCGCCATGCTGCGCGGCGTGCGTCCGCCGGACGCCACGGCGCCGATCCAGGACAGGCGGCCGCTGGCCGCGTCGACCCGGAACGCGGCGATGCTGTCGTGCCCGCGATTCGACACATACACGCGTTCGCCCCGGGCATCGACCAGAATGGCGGCGGCGCGGTTGTTGCCCGTGTGCGTATCCGGCACGCTGGGCAGGATCTGCATGGGTTCGAGCGCGCCGCTGGCCGCGTCATACCGATAGACCGTCACGGTCGAATCCAGCTCATTGACGCAATAGGCGTGGGACGCCGCCGGGTGGAAGGCCAGATGCCTCGGCCCCGCGCCTTCGCGCGCCACGGCGACCGGCGACGCGGCGGCGGTCAACGAGCCATCCGTCCAGCGGAACGAGAAGATCCGGTCCAACCCCTTGTCCGGCACGATCACGTGGCGGCCATCGGGCGCGAAAGGATTGGCGTGCGGCTTGGCCTGCTTCTGCTCGATCCGATGCGGCCCCGGCGTCCCTTCCAGCGGCAGCAGCTGGCTGGCCGGCCCCAGCTCGCCATCGGCGCCGATCGGCAGCACGGCGACGCTGGCGCCGATATGGTTGGACACGATCACGTGCCGTCCCGTCGGATCGATGGCCAGATGCACGGGATTCAGGCCGCCCGTGTCCTGTCGATTCAGCGGGCGAATCCGCCCGTCGCCCTGATCGACCACGTAGGCGCTGATGCCGGTGGTGTCGCCGTGCACGGCATACAGCCGGTCGCCGCGCGCGTTCAGCGCCAGGTAGGAGGGGTTCACCAGCCCTTCCAGCACCTGCGCGAGTTCCAGCCGGGCGCTGGCTGGATCCACCTTGAACACCGAGATGCCCGCGCCGCGCGCATTGCGCTCGCGCGTGGTGCGACAGCCTAGGTATGCGTACATGTGCTCTCCCAGTCCTGGGCGACGTGGCCCGCCGAATCCGTGTTCATGGCCACTTCCTCACTTGTCCGCCGTGATGTCGGCGCGCTCGACGATGGCGGCGTACTGCTTGCTTTCGCTGGCGATGAAGGCGGCGAACTCGGCGGGCGGCAGCGGCGCCGGCTCGCCGCCCTGCTCGCGCAGGCGCTGCGCCAACGCCGGATCGGCCAGCGCGTCGCGCACCGCCTCGTACACCCGCTGCACCACCGCCGGCGGCGTGCGCGCGGGCGCGTACAGGCCGAACCAGTTTTCCAGCGCGTAGGCCGACAGGCCCGGGGTCTCGGCGATGGCGGGGATGTCCCTGGCGAAGCTGGCGCGCGTGGCCGACGTCACCGCCAGCGCCTTCACGCGTCCGCCCTGGATGAAGGGCGCGGCGCCCGCGTAGCTGACGAAGGTCATGTCGACATTGCCGCTGGCCACGTCGGCCAGCTGGCCGGACGCGCCCTTGTACGGCACATGGACCATGGTGATGCCGGCCAGCGATTGCAGCAGCTCGCCGTTCAGGTGCTGCGGATTGCCCACGCCGCTGGTGGCGTAGGTCAGCGCACCGGGCTTGGCGCGCGCGCGCTCGACCAGCTCGGCCACGCTGGACGCCTGCAGGGACGGCCCCGCCACCAGCACGTTGGGCACGCGCGTCACCAGCGTCACCGGCGCCAGGTCCTTCTCGGGCGAGTACAGCATGCGGCCCTTGTAGACGTAGGGATTGATCGCCGTCTCGCCGGCCGAGCCCAGCAGCAGCGTGTAGCCGTCGGGCGCGGCCTTGGCCACGTATTGCGCGCCCAGCATGCCGCTGGCGCCGGGCTTGTTCTCCACCACGATGTTCTGCTTGAGCGTGTCGCGCAGCTTTTCCGCCAGCAGGCGCGCGATGGCGTCGACGCCGCCGCCGGCCGAAAAGGGCACGATCAGCGTGACCGGACGGCTGGGATAGTCCTGCGCGGCGGCGGGCGCGGCAGGGATGAAGGCCCCCGCCACGAGCGGGGTCAGGGCGGCAAGCAGCCGTCGGGTAAATCGCATGGCAGTCTCCTGTGCCGGCATTGGGTTCGGGCTGGGACAGGTCCGCCCGCGCTGCGCGGTCCGGCCAGTCCTCTCTTTCTATATTGCATTTTTAAATCTTAAAATGCAATAATGCCAGCATGAATACTTTCCCCGATTTCACGCCCGCCACGCTGCGCGTGGGCGCGCGGGACTACCGCATCGTCGACCTGCCCGCGCTCGGCGCGGACTATCCGCGCCTGCCCGTGGTGCTGCGGCTGCTGCTGGAAAACGTCGTGCGCCACCAGCGCGGCGCGGAGCGCGCGGCCACGGTGGCGGCGCTGTTCGACTGGTTGCGCGACGGCGCCAGCGAAGCGGAAATCGCCTTCCAGCCCGGCCGCGTGCTGATGCACGACACCACCAGCACGCCGGCGCTAGTGGATATCGCCGCCATGCGCGACGCGCTGGCCGAGGCCGGCGCCGACCCGGCCCTGCTCAACCCCACGCTGCCGGTGGACGTGTCGGTCGACCACTCGCTGGCGGTGGAGGTCCATGCCCGCCCGGACGCGGCCCGCGTCAACATCGGCCACGAGATCCGCCGCAACGGCGAGCGCTACCGCTTCCTGCGCTGGGCCGCCGGCGCGCTGCGCGGCGTGCGCATCCATCCGCCCGGCACCGGCATCATGCATACGTTGAACCTGGAACAACTGGCCGTGCTGGTGCGCGAGCTGGACCTGGGCGGCGAACGCTGGGCCGCGCCCGACATGATGATCGGCACCGACAGCCACACGCCCATGATCAACGGCATCGGCGTGCTGGGATGGGGCGTGGGCGGACTGGAAGCGCAGACGGTCATGTTCGGCATGCCCACCATGCTGCGCATTCCCGACGTGATCGGCGTGGAACTGACCGGCGCCCTGCCTGCCGGCGCGCTCGCCACCGACCTGGCGCTGACGGTCACGCAGCGGCTGCGCCAGATCGGCGTATCCGGCGAGTTCGTGGAGTTCTTCGGCCCCGGCGTCGCCACGCTGTCCGCCGGCAGCCGGGCCGTGGTCGCCAACATGGCGCCGGAGTACGGCGCCACCACCGGCTACTTTCCACCCGACGAGCGCACGCTGGCCTATCTGCGCCAGACCGGCAGACGCGCGGACGCACTGGACCTGGCGCGCGCCTACCTGCGGCGCAACGGCCTGTGGTTCGATCCGCAGGCCCGCCCGCGCTACACGCGCACCATCACCATCGCGCTGGACGGCATCGCCAGCCACGCGGCGGGCCCGCGGCGGCCGCAAGACCTGCTGCCGCTGGCGGGCGTGCCCGCCGCGCTGGCCGCGAGCGGCCCGCGCGCGCCCGGCCCGGCGGACGGCCTGCCGGCCTATCCCGTGGCCATCGCCGCGATCACCAGCTGCACCAACACCTCGGACCCGGCGCTGCTGATCGCGGCCGGCCTGCTGGCGCGCAAGGCACGCGCGCGCGGACTGGCCGCCGCGCCCTGGGTCAAGACCTCGCTGGGGCCGGGCTCGCCCGCCGCCGCCAGCTACCTGCGCCGCGCCGGGCTGATGGACGATCTGTCCGCCATCGGCTTCGACATCGTGGGCTACGGCTGCACCACCTGCATCGGCAATTCCGGTCCGCTGCCCGAACGCGTGGCCCGGGCCGCGCAGGCTGGCCAGGTCCGGCCCGTGGCCATCCTGTCGGGCAACCGGAACTTCCCCGGCCGCGTGCATCCGGATCTGGAGCTGGGGTTCCTGGTGTCGCCGCCACTGGTGATCGCCTATGCGCTGGCCGGCGACGCCGAGCGCGACCTGGACGCCGAGCCGCTGGGCGTCGACGCCGACGGCGCGCCGGTCCTGCTGCGCGACATCTGGCCCAGGGACGAGGAAATCCAGGCCTGTCTGGACGCCGGCCTGGACGCCGCCGATTTCGCGCGCGACTTCCAGGCGGCGCAGGCCAACCCCGACTGGCATGCGCTGGCGGCGCCCTCGGGCACGCGCTTTCCCTGGCGGCCGGACTCCACCATCCTGCGCCGTCCGCCCTTCGCGGCGCTGGACGCCGGCAGCCTGCTCGGCCATTACACGGCCCATCCGCTGCTGGTGCTGGGCGACGACGTCACCACCGACCACATCTCGCCAGCCAGCGCCATTCCGCCCGACAGCCTGGTGGCCGATTTCCTGGCGGCGCGCGGCGAGGACCGGCGCGACCTGAATGTGTTCGCGTCGCGTCGCGGCAACTGGGAAGTGATGCTGCGCGCCGCCTTCCACAGCCGCAGCCTGGTCAATCTGTACGCGCCCGTGGCGCCGGTGGCGCACACGCTGCACGCGCCCTCGGGCCAGACGCTGCCGCTATGGGAGGCCGCCGCGCGCTACCGCGACGCCGGGCTGCCGGTGGTGCTGGTCGCGGGCGAGCGCTACGGCACCGGATCGTCGCGCGACTGGGCCGCCAAGGGCCAGCGCCTGCTGGGCATCCGCGCCGTGCTGGCGCTGAGCTTCGAGCGCATCCACCGCAGCAACCTGATCGGCATGGGCATTCTGCCGCTGCGCCTGCCGCCGCAGTGGGGCCCAAGCCGTCTCCAGCTCGCGCCCGGCGACCGCATCGATATCGACGCGCCGGCCAGCGCGCTGCGGCCGCGCGCCAAGGTGCCGGTGCGCGTGCTGCGCGCCGATGGCGGACAGCTCGCCTTCGAGGCGATCGCGGCCGTGGAAACGCAGCTGGAGACCACGCTGCTGGCCGCAGGCGGCGTGATGCCGCGCATCCTGCGGCAGGCGCTGGACACGGCCCCGGAGCGTCCGGACGCCGCATGAAACCGGGTTACAGTGGAGCGCATGAAATCGCAGAGCTCCATCGCCGCGCAGATCGTGGGCCTGATCCAGGCCGAGGCCATGCCGCCCGGTTCGCACCTGCCCGCGCAGATGCTGGCCGACCGGCTGCGCGTGTCGCGCTCGCCGGTCAACGAGGCGCTGCGCCAGCTGGCCGACAAGGGCCTGGTGGCGCGCATGCCGAACCGCGGCTATTTCGTGGCGCCGGATGCGCCGGACGCGCGGTCGCTGTCATTGGACAACACGCCGGATCCGGCGCGCGAGGCCTACTTCCGAATCGCCGACGACCTGCTGGGCGGCGCGCTGCCGGAGGCCGTCACCGAATCGCTGCTGCGCCAGCGCTACGGCCTGACGGCCAGCCAGCTGAACGCCGTGCTGGACCGCATCGGCGCCGAAGGCTGGATCGAGCGGCGGCCCGGCTACGGCTGGGAATTCTCGGCCATGATGCGTACGCCCGATGCGCTGCTGCAATCCTACCGGCTGCGGCTGGCGCTGGAGCCGGCGGCGCTGCTGGAACCCGGCTACCGGCTCGACCCCGCCGTGCTGGCGCGCTGCCGCCAGGCCGAAAAGCACCTGCTGGACGGCGGCATCGAGACCGACAGCGCGGACCAGCTGCACGATCGCGGCGTGCGCTTTCACGAATCGCTGGTCGAAGCGTCGGGCAACGCCTTCTTCATCGACGCCATCCGCCGCGTGAACCGCGTGCGCCGGCTGCTTTCGTACCGCTCGATGCGCGACCGCAAGCGCTACCGCGAACACTGCGAGCAGCACCTGCGCATCCTCGACCTGCTGGAACGCGAACGCAACCAGGAAGCCTCGGACGCCATGCGCGAGCACCTGTCGAGCACGCTGCGCAACATCGCCCTGATCACCCCCCTCCTGCGTTCGCCCGACGCCGGGCATCCGAACGCGCGCCCCTGATCCGCGGGCATCGACCCGCGCGCCCGCCATGAACCCATCCATCGCCCTGGCCTTCTGCCCCACCGGAAAACTGCGCGCCGCGATCAATCTCGGCAATCCCATCCTTGCCCGCCTGGACGCGGCCAGCGGCCAGCCCGCCGGCGTCTCGGTCGACCTGGCGCGGGCCTATGCCGGCGAACTCGGCGTCGAACTGGAGCTGGTGGTGGTGGATGCCGCCGGCAAGTCGGTCGACATCGTGACGCAGGCGCAGGCGGACATCGGCTTTTTCGCCGTCGATCCCGTGCGCGGCGCGGGCATCGCCTTCACCGAGCCCTATGTGCTGATCGAGGGCGCCTATCTGGTGCGGCAGGACTCGCCGCTGCGCGCCAACGAAGAAGTGGACCGCGCCGGCCTGCGCGTGGCCGTGGGCAAGGGCAGCGCCTATGACCTGTACCTGACGCGCGAGCTGAAGGCGGCCGAAATCGTGCGCGCGCCGACCTCGCCCGCCGTGGTCGACACCTTCCTGGAACAAAAGCTGGACGTGGCCGCCGGCGTGCGCCAGCAGCTCGAGGCCGACGCGGCCCGCCGTGCCGGGCTGCGCCTGCTGCCGGGCCGCTTCATGGTGATCCGCCAGGCCATGGGCTGCCCCAAGGGCTATCCGGCCGAGGCCCAGCGCCACCTGGCTGATTTCGTCGAGCGCATGAAGGCCGGCGGCTTCGTCGCCGACGCGCTCGCGCGCCACGGCATCCAGGGCGCCTCGGTGGCGCCGGCGGCGGTCAGATCGGAATCGGCGGGCGCCTGACCTCGGGCTTCAGGCGCCTGGCCTCCTCGATGTGCCGGGCGGTGTTGCGCACGATGGCCTCCAGCACGCGCCGGCCCTTGTCCGCGTCGGCCACGGTGGCGTCGCCGCTGATGCCCGATTCATGTCCCCGCAGCATTTCCTCGGCGGTGATGCGCACCGAGATCACGTTCTGGTCGAACGGCGGCTGATAGGGCATGGGATTGGTCGGGAACGATCCGCCCGTCTGATGCGGCTTGCCCGGAGCGGCCTGCGACATGTCCACCAGGTCCGGCCGCCAGTGCAGCATGAACGAGGTCTCGCTGTCGCCGCCATGGCCGTTTTCCCCGGCCTGGCAGATCTCGCCGACTTCCCGGCGCGCGATCAGGCCGGCGTCGACCACGGACACATAGGCGCCGGTGGAAAAGCGCAGCTTGGCGGCGGCGATCTCCATCGGCGGCAGGTTGGCGATGCGGTTGCCGTTGACGAACACGATCTTCCTGAAGCCGTGGTGGATCAGCGATTCGCCGATGTCCACCATCACGCTGATCAGCGTCTCGGGCCGGAAGGTCAGCGCGCCGCAATAGGCCAGGTGATGCGGCGACCAGCCCACGTGCTGCGGCGGCGCGACCAGCGTACCGGTGGCCAGGGCCGCGCCCTCGGCCACGGCGATAGCCCAGCCGGTGTCGACCATGAGCGGCGTGTGGCGGCCATGCTGCTCGGTGGCGCCGATCGGGACCAGGATCAGGTCGTCGTGCTTGAGATATTCCTGGACCGAAGTCCAGCTACGTTCGTGCAGCCAGGGGCTGGAGGTCAAGAGCATGATGATTCTCGCGGGATAAGGGATGGACTGCGGATAGGCAAGGCGGCGCGGCGTCCCGTCGGACGCCGCCGGCCTCACTGGAGCTTGATGCCGGCATCCTTGATGACCTGCTTCCATTTCACGTTCTCGTTGCGCATCAGCTGCGTGAAGTGCGCAACCGAACCGCCCTGCGGCAGGATGGACAGCTCGGCCAGCCTGGACCGCACCTGCGGATCCGCCAGCGCTTCATTGATGGCCTGGTTGAGCGTGTTGACGACGGCGCCGGGCGTGCCCGCCGGCGCCACGAAGCCCAGCCATTGATCGATCTCGAAGCCCTTGAGGTCGGGGTATTCGGTGACCGCGGGCACGTCGGGAAGGAAGGGAGACCGCGCGGCGCTGGTCACGGCCAGGGCCCTGAGCTTGCCCCCCTTGATGTAGGGCAGCGCCTCGGGCGCCAGCGCCACCATCACCGGCACATGACCGGCCATCACGTCCTGCAGGGCCGGCGCGCCGCCCTTGTACTGCACGCTTTCCGCGTCGACCTTGGCGTACTTCTTGTACATCTCCATGGCCAGGTGGCTGGGCGTGCCGGTGCCGGCGGTCGCGTAGCTCACGCGGTTGTTCCTGAGATAGTCGGTCAGCTGCGGCACGCTCTTGACCGGCGTCTGGGGATTGACCACGATGAAGCTCGGCATCTTGACCGCGGTCACGATGGGCGCGAAATCATGCAGCACGTCATAGGGCAGCTGGTACAGCCAGGGATTGACGGCCAGGCCGGCCATGGTCGCCAGCATGATGGTGTAGCCGTCGGCGGTGGACTTGGCCACGTAGGCCGACGCGATCTGCTCGCTGGCGCCGGGCCGGTTCTCGACCAGCACCGGCTGCCCGAACTTCGCGGCCAGCTTCTCGCCCAGCATGCGGGCCACCACGTCGGTCGAGCCGCCCGGAGCATAGGGCACGACGATCTTGAGCGGGCGCTCGGGAAAATCGGCGGCCGCCGCGCCAGGCGCGGCCACGGCCAGGACGGCCCCTCCCAGGATCGCGGCGCGCAACGTCGCGATCCAGCCGCCACAGGGGAATATGCGGTTCCTCATTGCGAACTCCTTGCGGATGGTCGCCGGCCCATCGTTCTCGGGCTTGCCGCCCGGCTACGACTTGTTGATATGGGTACTACCTGTGCAACGGAACAGCTTATGAATGCGCTTGCGCCCGCCCGGGAGGCAACGCCCCTCGCGTGGACAGGGCGCGGCTCAGGACGCCGCCGCCAGAATGGTCTTCAGCTGCGCGAGCAGCCCGGGCCTGGGAGCCGGGAAACGCTCGTCCAGCGCCGCCGTGCCCACCGTGAAACCCGCCGCGCCCGCGTCGCGCACGATCTGGATGCGGGCCGTGGTGTCGATGGAGCCGGCCATGATCACGGGCACGTCGGCCTGCCGGCAGACCTCGGCCATCAGCATCGGCACGTCGACGCTGGCGCGATAGGCCAGCAGGTCCAGCCCGTGCACGCCCGGCAGCGCGCCGATGCGGCGGGCGCTGGCGACGATCTCCTCCAGCGTGCCGCCCAGGATGCTGGGATGGCCGTAGACCTCGCCCGGAAACGGGTAGTAGCGGATGCGCGAGCCGGCCAGCAGCGGCAGCACCTCGTCCACGTGCGTGCCGCCCAGCAGGTAATCCACGCCCAGATCCAGCGCCACCCGCACCGACGTCAATTCGCTGTCCAGGTCCTGAGACACCACTTCCAGATAGCTGGACGCGCCCGCCGCCTTGATGCGCTGGTTCAGCCGCGCCAGCTCTTCCACCGGCTGGCCGATGTCCTTGAAGCCAATGTGGCGCACACCGGCCTCCAGCGCGGTTTCCAGATACTCGGCGGCTCCCGCGACGGTGCGGTCGTTGCGCGTCAGCATGAAGATGAAATCGGGATGGCTCATGGCGTCTGGTCCTTGGAATGGGCGGCGAGGCGGAAGGCGTAGTCGATGGCGGTCTGCAGGCTGGCCGGGTCGGCCTTGCCCTGCCCGGCGATGTCGAACGCCGTGCCGTGGTCGGGACTGGTGCGCACGAAGGGCAGGCCCAGCGTGATGTTGACGCCCTGGTCCAGGCCCAGGTACTTGACCGGAATCAGGCCCTGGTCGTGGTACTGCGCCACCACCACGTCGAAGCGGCCCTGGCGCGCCTGCATGAAGACCGTATCGCCGGGCCAGGGGCCGCTGGCGTCGATGCCCTCGCGCCGCGCGGCCTCGATGGCCGGCAGGATGATGCGGGCTTCCTCGTCGCCGAACAGCCCGCCTTCGCCGGCGTGCGGATTCAGGCCCGCCACCGCCACGCGCGGCGCGGCCACGCCCAGCGCGCGCCCGCCCTGGTGCGCCAGCCGGATGGCCGACATCTGCGCGTCGAAATCGGCGCGCTCGATGGCCTGGCGCAGCGAACAGTGGATGGTCACGAGCACGGTGGCGATGACGTCATTGGCCAGCATCATGGCCACGCGGCCGGCGCCGCCGCGATCCGCCAGGATCTCGGTGTGCCCGGGATACGGCACGCCGGCGGCGGACAGCGCCTCCTTGTGGATGGGCGCGGTCACCATGCCGGCCACGCGCCCGTCGCGGGCCAGGTCGATGGCGTGGCAGATGGCCTGATAGGCGGCCTTGCCGCTGGCCGGATCGACCCGCCCCAGCGGCGGCGGCGCCGCCATCTCGGACGACGGCAGCAGGCGGATGGCGTCCGGCTCGAAGGCCGCGGCGGACACGGCCTCGCCCACGTCGCTCACCACGCGCAGGCGATCGGCGGCGCCCAGCGAATCGAGCGCGCGCGCCATCACGGCGGCATCGCCCACCACCACGCAGCGCCGCGCGTAGTCGGGCTGCAACAGGGTCTTGGCGACGATCTCCGGGCCGATGCCGGAAGGGTCGCCCATGGTCACGGCCATGGGCAGAGCGGAAGCGGACATTGAGGGCTCCAGGAGAAAAGGGACGGTTATTGACCGAGCAGGCGCCAGGCGGCGGCGCGCAGTGTGTCGGGGCCGCCGAAGCCGCCCGCCTTCATCGCGAGCAGCAGCGAGCGGTCGCGGCCGGCCAGGCCGGTGACGCCCAGCGGAAAGCCGGGTTCCAGTTCGGACAGCAGCGTGAAGGCATGTATGCCCTGCGCGTCGAGCAGGGCGGCCATGGTATCGCCGCCGGTGGCGATCAGGGCGTCGAAGCTGTGCGCCATGAGCGCGCGGCGGGCCTGCCTGACCAGCCCGGCCAGCACCCTGGCCGAATCGCCGTCGGGTTGCGCGGGCGCCTGCAGGAACACGACGCAAGCGTCGGCGCGGATCTCGTCGGCGTCCTGGATGCGCTGCGCGCCGGCGGCCTGCAGCGCGGCGCATTGTTCATGACTGACGCGATTGGCGCTGCCCACCACGACCAGCACGCGCGACGCGCGGCGCGACGCCTGCGGCGCGGCGGCGCGCGCGCCGAGCTGGAAGGCGAGCGCCTGCGCCATGCCGGGCGACCCGGCCCACAGACAGGCGTGCAGGGACAGTTGCGCCACGCGGTCGTTCAACGCCTGCTGGCTGCTGGCGTCCAGCACCAGCACGCGCGCCTTGTTGGCGGCGGCGCGCAGTTCGGCCACGCTCGCATCCTCGGGCACCACGATGGCCGGTCCCAGGGCCGGATCGACCAGATCCAGGATGCGCGAGGTGCGCGCCGGATGCACGGGGTCCTGGCCATAGGAACTGGCGGCCACCAGCTTGCCGTGCACGTACTGGTTGCCGCCCAGCGTCAGCCTGCCCGCGTCGGGAAAGGCCGGCGCCACCACCAGCAGCTGGCGGCGGCTGGCGCGGAACGCGGCCGACAATTCTTCGCGCACATGGCCGCGCAGCGTCGAGTCCATGGTCTTGTACAAGGTGCCGCAATCGGCCAGCGCCCGCGCGGCGCGCCCCACGACCTGGCCGGCCTCGGCCTCGCCGAGCGCGCGGCTGCCGGTGTCGACCGACAGCACCGGCGCGTCGGAACGCGTCAGGCCGCCCCGGCTGATATGCGCCACGCCGGCCCATTCCATGAAAGGGCCGGCGCCGTCGGCGGCGCTGGTCAGGTCGTCGGCGATGATGCCGACCTGTTTCGCGGGGTCTTTCTGCGTATTCATATTGGTGATTAAAATGCAGATCACCAGGCAGAAAAATCCATACTTTCTGACTTTTTATGGTGATAGAACCTCACCAATGAAAACGACCCGACGCCCTTCCCTGAACGATATGCGCGCCTTCGAGGCCGTCGCCCGGCTGGGGTCCATGCGCGCGGCGGCCGATGCGCTGGCGCTCACCCACGGCGCGGTCAGCCGGCGCGTGGCCAAGCTGAGCGACGACCTGGGCCTGGAGCTGTTCGAACCCGCCGGCCGGGGCCTGCGCCTGACGGCCGAAGGTCAGGCCCTGGCCTCGGCCATGGGCCGGGCGCTGGCCCTCATCAACGACACCATTGATTCGCTGCGCGACCGCGACGCCAAGCGTCCGGTGGTGCTGTCCTGTGAACGCTCGGTGGCCATGCGCTGGCTGATCCCTCGGCTATCCGCCTTCCAGGACCGCCACCCGGAGATCGAGCTGCATCTATCGGTCGGCGGCGGGCCGCTGGATTTCTCGCGCGACCAAGTGTCGCTGGCGCTGCGCCGGCTGGACTTCCCCGTGAATCCCGACTGGCGCGTCACGCCGCTGATGCGCGAAAGCATGGGACCGGTCATGACGCCAGCCCTGCTGCCCGGCTTCGAGGCCGGCGACTATGTGGCGCTGGCCTCGCGCACACGCCCGGCGGCCTGGGACGACTGGCTGGGCCGGCAGCCCGGCCGCGCCGCGCCGCGCGCCACGCGCTACCTGGACCACCATTTCCTGATCGTCGAAGCCGCCGCCGCCGGCCTGGGCGTGGCGCTCTGTCCGCGCATCCTGGCGCTGGACGACCTGCGCAGCGGCCGGTTGGCCGCGCCGCTGGGCTTCACGCCCGACGGCTCGGAGTATGGCCTGATCGAGCCCAAGACCGTGCCGCCCGGCGCGGCGCCGGCCCTGGCGGCGCTGAAGGACTGGCTGACCGGCGCGGCGCGCGAAGCCGACGCCTGAAGACAGCGTGGCCAGGCTGGCGGCTCGCGGTTGACGCGCGCCGCCAGCCTGCATAGGCTGCGCATTCCCTCCACCCGCACAAGGCATGGCGCATTCCATGGTCACCTGCTATCTCCGCTACGTCATCGACCCGTCCAAGCTAGCCGAATTCGAACATTACGGGAAACTCTGGATCCCGCTGGTCGAGAAATTCGGCGGCCGCCACCACGGCTACTTCCTGCCCTCCGAAGGCGCCAACAACATCGCGCTGGCGCTGTTCACCTTCCCCAGCCTGGCCGCCTATGAAACGTACCGGAATCAGTCCAAGGACGATCCGGCATGCGCGGCGGCGTTCAAGTATGCCGAAGACACACGCTGCATCCTGAGCTACGAGCGCAGCTTCTTCCGGCCGGTGTTCGGCTGATCACGGACGGGGCCGGCGCGCGCCGGCCCCACGTCCGCGTCGCGCTCAGGACAGCTCGCGCCCCTTGGTCTCGGGCAGCAGCAGCGCGGTCAGGATCACCATCACATAGGCCCCGGTGGCGAAGGCGCCGATGGCCCAGGCCAACCCATGCGTCTGGCTCAGGAAGCCCACCAGACTCGGGAACAGCGCGCCGATGCCGCGCCCGAAGTTGTAGGCGAAGCCCTGCCCCGTGGCGCGCACCGAGGACGGGAACAGCTCGGTCAGGTAGGCGCCGATGCCGCTGAAGATGCCCGAGGCGGCGAAGCCCAGCGGAAAGCCCAGCACCAGCATCTGTTCATTGCTCAGCGGCACCTGCGTGTACAGGTAGACGCTGGCCGCCGACAGCACCGAGAAGATCAGCAGGTTGGCGCGCCGGCCCAGGCGGTCGGCCAGATAGGCGCCGACGATATAGCCGCAGAACGAGCCCAGGATGATGACCAGCAGGTAGCCGCCCGTGTTCAGCACGGACAGGTTGCGCTCGGTCTTCAGGAAGGTCGGCAGCCAGGTCGTGATCGCGTAGTAGCCGCCCTGCACCGCCGTGCACAGCAAGGAGGTCACCACCGTGGTCTTGAGCAGCGCCGGCGAGAAGATCGCCCAGAAGGACGTGCGCTGCGCCGCGTCCTTCTGCCTGGCGAGGTTGCGCTGGAACACCTCGGGCTCGGGCACGTGCTTGCGGATGTACAGCACCAGGAAGGCCGGCAGCACGCCGATCCAGAACAGGCTGCGCCAGGCCCACTCAGGCGGCAGCAGCGAGAAGGCCAGCGTGTACAGGATCGCCGCCGCGCCCCAGCCCACCGCCCAGCCGCTCTGCACCGTGCCCACGGCCTTGCCGCGATGCTGGGCGCGGACGATCTCGCCCATCAGCACCGAGCCGACGGCCCACTCGCCGCCGAAGCCCAGGCCTTGCAGCGCGCGCAGCACGAACAGCTGTTCGAAGTTCTGCGCGAAGCCGATGGCCACCGTGCAGACCGAGAACCACAGGATGGTGTATTGCAGCACGCGCACGCGGCCCTAGCGGTCGGCCAGGATGCCCGCGAGCCAGCCGCCCAGCGCCGAGAACAACAGCGTGACGGTGCCCAGCATGCCGGCCTGCCCCTTGTCGATGCCCCACAAATTGATGAGCGTGGAGATCACGAAAGTGAAGACCATGAAGTCGAGCGCGTCGACGGCCCAGCCGCCGAAGGCGCCGACGAACGTGCGACGCTCGGTGACGCTGAGCTCTTTGTACCATTGCATGCGTATGCCTCTTTGATGTTGCAAGGGGAAGATGCGCGCGCGGATGCCGCCGCGGCGCGGATGAATAAGCGATGCGGGCTTGTCTGGCGCCCGCGCGGCCAGGGCGCTCAGACTGCCGGGAAGCCGTACAGCCGCTGCGGGTTGTCCACCAGGATGCGCTTGCGCACCTCCGGATCCGGCGCCCAGTCCGCCAGCTGGTTGCGCAGCCGGCCGGTGTCGACCATGCGCGTGATGTGCACATGCGGCCAGTCGCTGCCCCACACCAGCCGCTCGGGCGCGGCCTCGATCAGCGCCCGCGCCCAGGGCGTGACGTCGTCATGGCTGTCGTGGCGCTCGCTGATGCGATAGGCGCCGGACAGCTTGGCCCACCAGCCGTGTTCGCGCAGCAGATGACGCATGGCCTGAAAGCCCGCGCTGTCCGTGCGCTGCGCCACCGGCATGTGACCCATGTGATCGATCACGCCCGGCACCGGCAGCTTGCGCATGCGCGGCATCAGCTCGGGCAGCTGGCGCGCATCCATCAGGAACTGCATGTGCCAGCCCAGGCCGGCGATGCGCCGCGCCAGGGTCTCCATCGCGTCGAAACCGATGCCGCCGCCGAACAGCACGTTGATGCGCAGACCGCGCACGCCGGCGGCGTGCATGGCCTCCAGTTCGGCGTCCGTCACCGTGGGCGCCACCACGCCGATGCCGCGCAGCCGGTCCGGATGACGGCGCAGCACTTCCAGCATGTAGCGGTTGTCGGTGCCGTAGACGCTGATCTGCACCAGCACGCCGCGCGCCATGCCCTGCGCGTCCAGCATGGACAGATAGGACTGCTCGGTCGCGGGATGCGGCGTGTAGCTGCGCCCGGCCACCATCGGATAGGCCCGCGCGTCGGCCGCCACGACGTGCGCGTGCGTATCGCAGGCGCCCGGCGGAATCTCGAAGCTGGCTGCTTCGACCCGTTCCTGGGGCGGCAGGCAAAAGGGAACGTCCTGACCGGGACGCGTCGGACTGCTGCGCATGCTTTTCCTTCCTGAAGCTGACATACGGACGCCGGCGGATCGCGGCTGCGGGCCGGCGCAACGGGCGCAATACTAGGTCCAATCGCGCACGAATGACTCGGTGAAAACCCTCGTCAAAAAGTGAACGAAATCAGACATCTAGAAGAGTTACGCCCTCCCCTCGCGCGCAATATTTCCGCTCATGAAGCTGCAACTTGCGGCCTGAACAATCCCCGCGTGACAAGGCGAGGCCGCGTCGCCGGACGCGCGGCATGGAGGACGATCCGATGGACTATCTGGTGGCGTTCTGGAACCTGGAAAACCTGTTCGCGCCCGAGGGCTACCCCGAGCGCGAACCCTGGCTGGCCGACAGGCTGCGCAACGACCTGCGAGGCTGGACCCCGGAGCTGTTCGAGCGCAAGGTGGCGCAGCTGGCGTCCATCATCGCGCGAATGGGCGACGGCCAGGGCCCCGACCTGCTCGGCGTCTGCGAGGTCGAGAACCGTCATGCCCTGCAGGCCCTGGCCGAGCGGCTCAACGCGCTGCTGCCGGAGCGCGCCTACGACATCATTCACGTGGACGCCGAACGCGAGCAACGCGGCATCGACACCGCCTTCATCACGGACGGCAAGCGGCTCAAGCCCAGGCGCAAGGAACTGTTCTCGCACTGGGTCATGCGCCGCACCGGCACGCGCGACATCACGCAATGCACCTTCGTCACCGCCGCCGGCAACGAACTGATCGCGCTGGCCAACCACTGGCCGTCGCGCTCGGCGCCTGCCGGACGCGGGCCGCAGTACTCGGCGGGCTTTCGCGCCACGGCGGGCGAAACGCTGGGCTACTGGCACGAGCGCATCCGCGAGGTGAAAGGGCCCGACGCGGCCGTCCTGGCCATGGGCGATTTCAACGACGATCCGTTCGACGCCTCGCTTACGATCCATGCCGGCGCCACGCGCGAGCAGGGCGACGTGGCGCGCGCGCAGAGCGCCCGGTTCTACAACCTGAGCTGGCGCTACCTGACGCAGGCCGCGGTCGATCATCGTGGCAAGGCGCGCGATCTGGACGGCACGCTGTATTTCAGCGGCGACGGCAATGTGTTCGACCAGATCCTGGTCGCGCGAGGTCTGCTGGCCGGATCCGGCGCGCTGCGCGCGCGGGTGGAAAGCGCGCGCATCGAAGCCTATCCGGAGATGGTGGACCATCGCGTCGGCGAAGGGCCGATCCGCTTCGGCCTGCCCAAGGGCGACGCCGCGCGCAACGTGAATGTGGATGGCTACAGCGACCACTTCCCGGTATCCGTGCGCATCGACGAAGCGGACTGAGCCGACGGCGGAGCGAGTCCGGGGCGCCGCCGGGATCACGGCCATGGCCTGTGCGCTCCCCGGCTCCGGGCGCGAAAACAACAATCGTTGCATTCGCGGCAAAGAGTTCAATTTTCCGACTTCGAATTACGATATATTTCAACGCATAACGACGCACCATCCGGCGACCGCCCCCAGTTTCATGGCCTGGACCGGACCACAACAAGAGCTGTTGCCCGACGCTGCGCGACAAGCAGGGCGGGCGCCACCGGGAGAGGGACATCATGCGTTCGCGTTTCGTCGTGGCCGCGGCATTGTGCTTTGCCGCCCTTTTCACCTCCGCGCAAGCCGCGCCAGCAGCGCAGGGCAAGAACCCGCTGAGCCTGGCCTACAACATCAAGCCCTGGACCGGCGACCTGGACGGCATGAAGAAGCGGCAGCAGGTCCGCGTGCTGGTGCCGTACAACAAGACGCTCTACTTCCTGGACAAGGGCGGCACGCAGCGCGGCCTCATCGTCGATATGATGACGGAGTTCGAGAAGCGCCTGAACGCCGGCGTCAAGGCGCACTACGCGCGGATCCATGTGGTCTTCCTGCCCACGCCCCGCGACCGGCTGATCCCGGACCTGCTGGCCGGCAAGGGCGACCTCGCCGCCGCCAACCTGACCATCACGGACGAACGCCGCGCGCAGGTGGACTTTTCCCATCCGCTGGCATCCGGCGTGCGCGAGCTCATCGTCACCTCGGCGGGCGCCCCGCCGCTCGCGTCGCTGGACGACCTGGCCGGCAGGGAAGTGCTCGTCAACCCGACCAGCAGCTATTACAGCAGCCTCAAGACGCTCAGCGCCGCGCTGCAGGCGCGCGGCAAGCGTCCCATCGTGATCCGCGACGCGCCCGGCGTCTTCGAAACCGATGACATCCTGGAGATGGTCAATGCGGATCTGGTGAAGATCACCGTCGCCGACCGCTATCTGGCCAATTTCTGGAAGCAGATCTTTCCCGGCATCGTCGTGCGCGAGGACCTTACCGTGGACGCCGGCAATGACATCGCGTTCGCCTTCCGCAAGGACTCGCCGCAGCTCGCCGCCGCGCTCAATCCCTTCATGGACGCGCATCGCGGCGACACCACCTTCGGCAAGCAGCAGTTCAAGAAGTACCTGATGTCGACCAAATGGGTGAAGCACGCGGCCGATCCGGAGGACCTGGAACGCTTCCATCGCCTGACCACGCATTTCCAGCGCTATGGCCAGGAGTACAACATCGACTGGCTGCTCATGGTGGCCCAGGGATACCAGGAATCCCGGCTGAACCAGAACGCCAAGAGCGCGGTCGGCGCGATCGGCGTGATGCAGATCATGCCCGCCACCGGCAAGGAGCTTCAGGTCGGCAGCATCCACGTCGAGCAGAACAATATCCGCGGCGGCATCAAGTATGTACGGCAGACGATCGACCGCTACTACGCCAACGAACCCATGACCGAGCTGAACAAGGGCCTGTTCGCCTTCGCCGCCTATAACGCCGGTCCCGGCCGCGTGAACAAGCTGCGCAAGGAAGCCGCCAAGCTGGGGCTGGATCCCAACGTCTGGTTCAACAACGTCGAGCGCGTGGCGTCGCAACGCATCGGCCGTGAGACGGTCCAGTACGTCAGCAATATCTACAAGTACTACATCGCCTATTCGCTGATCCGCGCGCAAGGCGAAGCCAATGACGCCGAAGGCGCGGCCAGCGGCGGGGTGGCGACCCGCTGACGCCGGCCGCACCGCGCGCGCTCCGCGTCCCCCCCGGACGCGCGGCGCGCGCCGCCTTCTTCCCGTCTCTGCTATGGTCTGTCCTTCGCCGCCACGCCGTCCAGGACGCCATGCCCGCAACGCCCCCGCCAGACCTGCGCTTTCGCATCGCCGCCAAATCCGATTGCGACGTGATCCTGCGCGCGCTCCAGGAACTGGCGGCGTCGCTGGGCGTGCCCGAGCGCCTGCGCAGCACGCGCGCGGGCCTGGAGCGCCACGGTTTCGGTGAGCGGCCGGAATTCGAAGTGATGCTGGCCGAGGACGACGGCGGCTTCGCCGGCATGTGCCTGTACTTCCCCTTCTTCTCGACCTGGGTGGGCGAGCCCGGCATCTACGTGCAGGATCTTTATGTGGCCGCTGCCCGGCGCGGCGCGGGCATCGGCGAACGGCTGCTGCGCGAGGTCGCCCGGCGCGGGCAAGCCAATGGCTACACTCATCTCCGGCTGACCGTGGACGACGGCAATGCGGGCGGCGCCAAGTTCTACCATCGGCTGGGTTTCGAGAGATCCCCGGACGAGTATGTGCACAAGCTCGCCGGCGACGGCTTCCTGCGCTTCTGCCATCCCGACGCCGCCTCCGGCTGAGTCCCGCTTGATGGCGGCCGCAAGGCGCGCAGTCCGCATCGAATTCCACGGGCCTTGCGCACATGACGAACAACACACAGACCCAAGGAGCACGCTTGAACCCCGACGCCCTGAACGCCGCGATCCTCGCGCTGGACGCGCCCACGGCCCTGTGCATCGCCGGCGCCGGCGCGCCGCGTCCCTGGGGCATTGCCGCCGGCCTGGCCGACGTCGCCGCCGGCCGCGCGCTGACCGTGGACACGCCGTTCCGCACCGCCAGCAACACCAAGACCATGACCGCCGCCATCGCGCTGCGCCTGAAGGAGCGCGGCCGGCTGAACCTGGACGCGCCCATCGCCGGTCTGCTCTCGCCCGCGCACGTGGATCTGCTGCGATCGGCCGGCCACGCCTGCGACGCGATCACACCGCGCCAGCTCATGCAGCACAGCGCCGGGCTGTCCGACCATGCCGACGATGCCTATGTCCGCGACGTGCTGGCCGACCCGGCGCACGCGTGGACGCGCGGCGAGCAGCTGCGCCGCTACACGTCCCAACCCCGCCCCATCGGTCCGCCAGGCGCGAAGTTCCAGTATTCCGACACCGGCTACGTGCTGCTGGGCGAGATCATCGAACGAGCCGCCGGCGACTCGCTGGCCGCCGTCGCGCGCCGCGAACTGGGCTTCGACCGGCTGGGCCTGGCCACGACCTGGTGGGAAATCGCAGAGCCCGCGCCCGCGGGCACCGCGCCGCGCGCGCGCCAGTTCCTGGGCAAGCGGGACGTGACCGACGTCAGCGCCACGATGGATCTCTATGGCGGCGGCGGACTGGTCATGTCGGCGCGCGATCTGGCGCGCTGGACCGCAGATCTGTTCGAAGGCCGCGTCTACGAACGCCCCGCCACGCTGGCCGAGATGCTGGCGCCCGGCGCCCACGAGGGCGCCGACAGCTACCGCCTGGGCCTGTTCGCCAAGCGCATCGGCGGCGCCGAGGTGTATTTCCACCTGGGCTACTGGGGCACGGCGGCCTACTACTGCCCGGCGCTGCGGCTGGCGATGGCGGGCTTCACCGCGAGACGCGAGACGCGGACGGGAATGCTGGCCGTGATGGAAAGCGCGCTGGAAACCGCGCTGCTCGATCCCGATCCCTTCCTCAATACGCCGGCACCGCTCGCCTGATCTTCTCCAGCGAGTCCTCCAGCACCGCCATGTCCACCGAGCCCAGCGCCAGCCGGATCGCGTGCGGCACCTGGGACGTGGTGGCGAACGGCTCGGCGGTGGTAACCGCCACCTGCTGGCGCTGCAGCGACATGGCGATCTGGTCGGCGCGCGCCTCTTCCGCCAGCGGGATCCACAGGAAGTACGACGAGGGATGCGCGACCACCGGCAGGTCCGCCAGCACACGGCGCGCCAGCGCCTGGCGCACCCGCGCGTCCTCGCGCTTGGCCTGCTCCAGCGCCGCCACCGTGCCGTCCTCCATCCACATGCAGGCGATGGCGGACATGACGGCGGGCGTGTTCCAGGTGGAACTGCGGATCACCCGCTCCATGGCCGGCAGCCAGGCATCGGGCGCCGCGATGAAACCGACCCGCAGGCCGGCCGCCACGCTCTTGGACAGGCCGGACACATAGACCGTGCGCTCCGGCGCCAGGGCCGCCAGCGGCGCCGGCTGCGGACGCACCAGATAGCCGTAGACCTGATCCTCGATCACGATCAGGTCGTGGCGACGCGCGATGTCCACCAGCCGCCGCCGGCCCGCCAGATCCAGCACCCAGCCCAGCGGATTGTGCAGCGTCGGCATGCAATAGATGGCGCGCACGCGGCGCGCGCGGCACAGGCGTTCCAGCGCGTCCAGGTCCGGTCCCCCGGCGCTGACCGGGACCGGCGCCAGCTCCAGGCGCTGCGCCTCGGCCACGCCCTTGAAGCCGTAGTAGGTCAGCGCATCCACCGCCACCACGTCGCCCGGCCGCAGCAGGGCGGTCGCAGCGACGGCCAGCCCATGCTGGGCGCCACAGACGATCAGCACGCGCTCGGCCGGCGCCCGCAGTCCGTGCGTGGCCAGATGGCGCGCCGCGACGGCGCGTTCATGGGGCCGGCCGCCATGCGGCTGATAGCGCAGCAGCGCGTCCAGGTCGCCGGACTGCGCCAGCTGGCGCAAGGCGGCGCGCAGTTGCTCGGCCTGGCCCGGCAGCGACGGGTAGTTGAAGCTCAAGTCGGCCATGCTGGCGGCGGCAGTCTGCGTGTCCGTGCCCAGGAAGGCCGGCCATTCCGGTTCGCGCACGAAGGTGCCGCGGCCGGTCTCGCCGCTGACCAGGCCCATGGATTCCAGTTCCGCGTACACACGCGAGGCCGTGACCAGGGCCAGCCCCTGGCTGGCGGCGAGCTGTCGGTGGGTGGGCAGGCGCGTGCCCGGGGCCAGGCGGCCTTCGCGGATATCGGCGGCGTAGGCGTCAACCAGCTGCTTGTAGCGAGCCTGTGGCATGGGCAGATGTATCCATGACAATTGTTTGATTGTACTGATCCAGAAGCATAGCATTGCCTCGGCAGGATCCGCGTTCCCCCGAACGGCTCCCCTGCCGGCAGCGGCAGCCGTCCTGACGGCTTGCCGCCGCCTTTTTCCAGCAACGCCATTTTGCGCAGGCAATCATGCAACAGACAGCTATCTTGCGGAACAAGCCGGACGACCGGACCGCGAGCGGATGGATCAACGGTTTTCTCGGCGTGCTGATCTTCAGCGGCTCGCTGCCCTCCACGCGGGTCGCGGTCCTGGAGTTCGACGCCCTCTTCCTGACGGTGGCGCGCGCCACCATCGCCGGCCTGCTGGCCGTCGCCGTGCTGTTCCTGTTCCGGCAGAAGCGGCCGGCGAGGCAGGACATCATCCCGCTCATCATCGTCTCGCTCGGCGTGGTGGTCGGCTTTCCGTTGCTGACGGCGCTGGCCCTGCGCCACGTGACCTCGGCGCACTCGATCGTCTTCGTCGGCCTGTTGCCGCTGGCCACCGCCATCTTCGGCGTGATCCGAGGCGGCGAGCGGCCGCGCCCGGCATTCTGGCTGTTCTCGATCCTGGGCAGCCTCTTCGTGGTCGGCTTCGCGTTGACCCAGGGCGTCAGCGCCTCGATCGAGGGCGACCTGCTGATGCTGGCGTCCATCGTCGTCTGCGGGCTGGGCTATGCCGAAGGCGGCCGGCTGTCCCGCACGCTGGGCGGCTGGCAGGTGATCTCCTGGGCGCTGGTGCTGTCCTTGCCGGTGATGGCGGCGATGAGCTGGGCGCTGGCGCCGGCGTCCTTCGCCAACATCAGCGCGCCGGCCTGGATCAGCCTGGGCTATGTGGCGCTCTTCAGCATGTTCATCGGCTTCGTGTTCTGGTACCGGGGCCTGGCCCAGGGCGGCATCGCCGCCGTCGGCCAGCTGCAGCTGCTGCAGCCCTTCTTCGGGCTGGCGCTGGCGGCGGGCCTGCTGCACGAGCACGTCAGCGTGGCCATGCTGGGCGTCACGGTGGGCGTGATCCTGTGCGTGGCCGGCGCCAAGAAGTTCGCCAGGTAAAACCGCGGGCGGACGCGCCGGCCCGGCAGCCGGACGCGCTCCGCCCGCCCCGGTTCAGGGCAGCCCGTGCGCGATCTCCAGCACGCCGTTGATCACGAACTGCACGCCCATGCAGACCAGCAGGAAACCCATCACGCGCGAGATCGCTTCCACGCCCTCGTGGCCGATCAGCGCCACGATCTTGCCGGCCGAGGTCAGGCAGATCCAGAAGATCAGGCCCAGCAGCGCGAACACCACGATCGGCACCACCGCCAGCACCCAGGCCGGCACATGCGCCAGTTCATCGGAATTCATCGACGAGGCCGCGCTGATGATCATGGCGATGGTGCCCGGCCCCGCCGTGCCCGGCATGGCCAGCGGCACGAAGGCGATGTTGGGGGCGGCGCCGCGCCGGGCCGCCGCGTCCGTCTGCTCGACCTCGGGCGCGTCCTCGGGCTGCGCCTTGGGGAACAGCATGCTGAAGCCCAGCACCATGACGATCAAGCCGCCCGCGATGCGCAGCCCGGGTATCGAGATGCCGAAGGTGCTCATGATCCAGGCCCCGGCGTAGTAGGTCACCAGCATGATGCCCACCACATAGCACGCCGCCTGGCGGATCTGCCGCGCGCGCTCCTTGTACGGAATATGCTGCCCCAGCGACAGCAGCATGGTCATGGAAGTCAGGGGATTGGCCAGGGGCAGCAGGATCACCAGGCCCAGGCCGGTGAGCTTGCCGAGCAGGAACAGGTCGTTGAGCATGGACGGAACCGGAAGACGGGAATCGGAAAAGCCGCGCGGCCATGCGCGGCGCCAGTCCCTATTGTGGCCCAAACCCGACATTGCTTTTCCGCTTGACCCTCACGTAACGTAACGCTCCAGAGTTCGGTCTGCGCCACTCACGGAGGGAAACGATGCAGCTGAAAGTAGGTGAACTGGCCAAGCGCAGCGGACTGACGGTCCGCGCGCTGCACCACTATCACGCGATCGGTCTGCTCAGTCCCTCGGCGCGCGCCGAGAACGGCTACCGGCTGTACGGCCGCGACGACATCGCCCGGCTCCACCAGATCCAGGCGCTGCGCCGCTTCGGACTGTCGCTGGCCGAGATCGGCGCCTTCCTGGACCAGCCCGGCGTCCCGCTGGCCGGCATCGTGGCGCGGCAGATCGCCGCCCTTGACCGGCAGATCGAGCAGGCCGCGCAACTGCGCGCGAGACTGGCGCAATTGCACGGCCAGCTGCTCGGCGGCGCGGAACCGGAGCTGGCCGATTGGCTCAACACTCTGGAACTGATGACCATGTACGACAAGTACTTCTCGCAAGACGAACTCGACCGCCTGCCCATGTACCGCAGCAGCCAGAGCGGCTCGCCGGACGCCGACTGGCTGGCGCTGATCGCCGAGGTGCGCGCGCAGATGGACGCCGGCGTCGCGCCCGAGGCGCGGCGACCGCGCGAGCTGGCGACGCGCTGGATGACGCTGCTGGTCCGCGACACCGGCGGCGATCCGCGCCTGCTGGTCAAGCTGAACGCCATGTACGAACGCGAACCGTCGATGCAGGAACATGTCGGCATCTCGCCGGCCATGCGCGACTACGTGCTGCGCGCCTTCTCGGAAAGCAAGCTGCTGATCTATGAGAAGTACCTGACGCCCGAAGAGATCCGCCATCTGCGCGCGCACTACGACGACCGCGCCGCCGAGTGGCCGCAACTCATGGCCGACGCGCGCGACGCCATCGACGCTGGCCACGCGCCGGGCTCTCCCGCCGGCCTGGCCCTGGCCCGCCGCTGGATGACGCTGTTCAGCAGCTACGCCGGCAAGGACCCCGCCACCCACGCCAAGTTCCGGCAGGCCACGATGAGCGAGCCCGAACTCACCGCCGGCACCTGGGCAAGCGATGAGCTGCTCGGTTTCATGCGCCAGTCGATGGCCACGCTCGCGCAGGCGCGCTGAATGCCGTCCCGCCGCCCGGGCGGCGGGACGCTCAGTCCGCTTGACCTCGCCCCAGGGGCAAGCCCCACACTCTCGCCCATGACCAACACCCATCTGCTCGCGGGCCGTTTCGGCGCCCTGACCCAGCTGTCGCCGAAGGCATTGCGGCTCTACGCGGATCAGGGTCTGCTGGTGCCCGATCGCATCGACCCGGCCACGGGCTATCGCTATTACGCGATCAGCCAGGCCGCCACGGCCCGGCTGATCGCCCGGCTACGCCGGTTGGGCCTGCCGATGGCGCGCATCGCGCGCCTGCTGGCGCTGGACGAGATGACGCGCGCGGCCGAGCTGCGCGCCTGGCTGGAGGCGCACGCGGACCGGCTGGCCGAACAGAGTGAGCTGGTGGACGCCATCGTCCGCCGGTCCGCCGACAGCGATGCCGGACTGGCTGGCGCCGTGCGCGTGCGCGACGTGCCCGCTGCCAAGCTGGCGTACCTGCAAACCCATGTCGATATCGACGGCCTGGAACCCTTCGCCGAACACGCCGACGCGACGCTGCGCGACGCCCTGGCCCAAGCCGGCCTGGCCGCCGAAGGCCCGCTGGTGCTGCATTTCCACGAAGCCGTGGGCCATGATGGCGCCGGCCGGATCGAAGCCGCCATCGCCTATGCCGGCCACCTGGAACCCTCGGGCGAATTGAGCCTGCGGCTGCGACCCGCCGGACGCGAAGCTTATCTGCCCGCGCCGGCTGCGCTGCAAACCTATCCACAGGTGCTGCGCCTATACGACGCGATCGAGCGCTGGCTGGAAGGCCAGGCCGGTTCCTGCTGCGCCGGCAGTCCCTACGAAATCCACCCGGGCACCGGCGGCGCCCGCTTCGATGTCGCCTACCCCATCGCACCCTGAGGCTCCATGCGGCACCTGCCCTACATCGGCTCCGGCCCTTACTGCTATGCCAACAGCTTCGCCATGATGTTCGGCGAACACGCCCCGTCCACCGCCGTCATCGAATTCGCCACGGGCAGTCCGTTCGGCATGCAGATGCTCGGGGGCGCGCTGCCGCTGTTCGATCCCCATGGCTGGAATCCGGACGCTGGCTTCGACGGCGCGCTGGCGGCGCTGGGTTGGCGTTCGGACCGCAGTTGCGGCGGCAGCGCGGGCGAGGCGCTGGAACGACTGCACGACGCGCTGGCGCATGGTCCTGCCTGGATCGGTCCGGTCGAGATGGGATACTTCAGGCATCAGCCTGGCATGACGGGGCCGATCCAGGCCGATCACTATGTCGTCGCGCTGGCGATCGAGGACGGCTGCGTGCTGATGCACGACCCGCAAGGCTTCCCCTATGCCACGTTGCCGCTGGCCGACTTCATGGCCGCCTGGGCGGCGGATACCGTGGACTACGGCGCGCCCTACACCTTGCGCACGGGCTTCACGCGCGTCTCGGCGGTCTCGGAGACCGAGGCCATCCGCGCAGCGCTGCCGGCCGCCGCGCGCTGGCTCGCCATGGATCCGCAACGTCCCGTTCCCGCCGGCACGCTGGGCAACGCCGACGCCGCCGAAGCGCTGGCGGACAGGCTGCTCGACGGCTGCGACGACGCGCTCCGGATGCATCTGATCCATTTCGCGGTCCGCGTCGGCGCGCGTCGCGCCAGCGACGCGGCGGCCTGCCTGGCCCGCGCCGGCTGCCCGCAGGCCGCCGCCGTGGCCGCCGAGCAGGCGCGATACATCGGCGCCCTGCAACATCCGCTGGTGACGCGGCGCGACGCCAGCGCGGCCCAGTGCCTGCGCCGGCTGGCGCCGACCTACTCGCGACTGCTCGCGGCCCTGCGCGCGGAGTCCTGAGGCAATCCGCCGGGGACGGGCGCGGGACTGACACGATACGGCCCGGCGCTGTAGCATGGGCGCCTGCTTCAACTCCCAAGGATCAGGCATGGATTCCCTTCAATGGATCACATCCGGGCACGCCCGGCTGGCGGCCAGCGTCTCGGGCCAGGGCACCCCCATCGTGTTCCTGCACGCCGGCGTGTGCGACCGCCGCATGTGGCATGCCGTCGCGCCCCGTTACGCCGCGCGCGGCCGGACCATCGCCTACGACCGGCGCGGCTATGGACTGACCCGCGCCGATCCCGAAGACCATGCCCAGGTCGCGGACCTGCTGGCGGTGCTGGACGCGCTGACGGACGGCGAACCGGCGATCCTGGTGGGCGCATCGGCGGGCGGCCGCGTCGCGCTGGACATGGCGCTGCTGCATCCGGCGCGCGTGCGCGCCCTGGTGCTGGTCGCGCCGAACATCGCGGGCGCGCCCGCGCCCGTCTATGACCCGCCGGTGCAAGCGCAGATGGACGAGCTGCGCCAGGCAGAGGCCGCCGGCGATATGGAACGCGTCAACCGCTGCAAGGCGCGCCAGCTGCTGGACGGCGTGCTCGCCGCCGAGGGCCGCGTGACGGGCGAAACACGGACCTTGTTCCTGGACATGAACGGCATCGCGCTGCGCGCGTCCCCTGGCGGACAGGCGCAGGAGCCCGCGCCCGCCTATCCGCGCCTGGCGGACGTCGCCGCGCCGACGCTGGTGGCCTGGGGCGACCTGGATTTTCCGCATGTGCAGGAACGCTCGCGCCATGCGGCGCGGACGATCCCCGGCGCCGAAGCGCGCGAATTCGTCGGCGCCGGCCATCTGCCCAGCCTGGAAGACCCGGCCGGCTTTGCCGCGCTGCTCGACGACTTCATCCTGCGCCGCGCCGCCGAGGGCTGACGTCGGGCAAACGCGCTACGCCTGCCCGTCCCCGCCGGCCAGCCCTTCTGCGCCAGCTGGCGCAGCGTCGTCGGCCAGCAGGGCCCAACGCTCGTGGTCGCGCCACTGCCCGTCAATCCGCAGATAGCGCGGCGAAAACCCTTCCTTGCGGAATCCGGCGCGCCGCAGCAGCGCGAGGGATGCCGTATTGGCGGGCTGCACGTTCGCTTCCAGGCGATGCAGCCCGAGTTCGCCGAA
>MCND01000160.1_pt1 | contig 30591 bp, 24 predicted proteins | sample 778211 | NCBI WGS metagenome assembly MCND01 (sample SAMN04296812, study PRJNA304217) | bioreactor metagenome | isolation source: activated sludge enriched with benzalkonium chloride | place: Turkey: Istanbul urban wastewater treatment plant
GACGGCCCCAGCCCCGAGCCGCCGGCGCCGGAATTCGACCTGGTCATGCGTGCCGAGCGCCCCGCCGCCAGCGACGCCTGGCTGCTGCAGGGCGGGCTGGCCGAGGGCCAGATCGTGCCGCTGGACGCGCTGCTGGCCGCGCTGGCCCACAAATTCAATGTGTCGGGCGCGGTGCCCGCGGCATTGCGCGGCACCACCATCTCCAACCTCGGGCTGAACCTGGACACCGGCACGCCCCAGTTCCACTTCGGCTGCCAGATCGGCCTGCAGGTGGGCGGCAGCGATGTCGAGCTGATGCTGGCGGTGGACGTGGCCAAGGAAGGCACCGGCTACCACATCAACTTCGGCGGCGCGCTGCTGGTGGGCGGTCTGGAGTTCGACCTGATCGTGGACACGCGCAGCGATCCGCAGGCGCCGCGCACCGTGCTGCTGGCGCAATACCAGGCGCACGACGGCGCCGGCGAGATCGACGTCAAGAAGCTGCTGGCCAGCGTCGTGCCGGACGTGGCCGCCGGCCTGCCGGACGGCCTGGTGATCGACCTGGCCGACGCGATGATCGCCATCGTCAGCGAGAACGGCCAGCGCAAGTTCCTGTTCGCGATGGACATCGCGCTGGAGTTCCCGCTGTCCAGCCTGCCGCTGATCGGCAAGGCCGTGCCACAGGACGCCAAGGCCGGCCTGAAGAACCTGAAGCTGATCGTGTCCTCGGCCGCCTTGAGCGCCGACGATGTCACGCTGATCAACAGCCTGTCGCCCAAGCCCGTGCTGCCCGAGCCCGCCGCCCAGCTCAAGGGCGACGCCGTGCCCAAGGGCTTCTCGATGGCCGCGCAGATCGAGCTGGGCCAGTTCACGATGCTGCTGACCAGCCCGCCGGCTCCGGCGAACACGAAGGGCCTGGCGCGCGCGCACGCGCCCTATGCGTCGCCCGCGCCGTCGTCCGTGACCTGGGTCAACGTGCAGAAGTCGTTCGGCCCGGTCTCTATCCAGAAGGTGGGTTTCGCCTACGACCAGGGCAGCCTGTACGTGCTGTCCAACCTGAGCCTGGCCGCCGGCGGCCTGGAAATCGACCTGATCGGCATCGGCATGGGTTCGCCGATCAAGCAGCCGCGCCTGGGCTTCACCATCGAGGGGCTGGCGATCAGCTACCAGCAGGGGCCGGTGTCCATCATGGGCGGCATGCTGGGCACGCTGGATCCGCTGGACTTCACCGGCGCGCTCAGCGTCAAGGTGCCGCAGTTCTCGCTGGCCGCGTTGGCGGGCTATGCCCAATACCAGGATCACCCCTCTTTCTTCCTGTACGGCGTGCTGAACGCGCCGCTGGGCGGACCGCCGGCGTTCTTCGTCAACGGCGTGGCGGCCGGCGTGGGCTTCAATCGCAAGCTGCTGGTGCCCGATGTCTCGGGCGTGGCGAGCTTTCCGCTGGTGCAGTGGGCGCAGGGGGACGGCACGCCGTCCATGGATCCGTCTAAGCCCATCGGCGATCAGGTCCAGGCGGTGCTGACCATGCTGTCGCAGTCGGGCGTGGTCGCGCCCAGCGTGGGCGATTACTGGCTGGCGGCCGGCCTGCGCTTCACCAGCTTCGAGCTGGTGGACTCCTTCGCGCTGCTCACCGTCAGCGTCGGCGCCGACGTGGAGATCGACCTGCTGGGCCTGTCCACCGTGACCGTGCCGCCGCAGGATCCGGTGCCCGTGGCCGAGGTGCAGATCGCGTTGGAAGTGTCGTTCTCGTATGCGCGCGGACTGGTGGCCGTGGCCGGCCAGCTGACCGACAACAGCTACGTGCTGTCGCGCGACTGCAAGCTGACCGGCGGCTTCGCCTTCTACGTCTGGTTCAAGGGCGAGCGCGCCGGCGAGGCGGTGCTGAGCCTGGGCGGCTACAACCCCAACTTCACCGTGCCCAAGGACTATCCGGTGGTGCCCCGGCTGGGGCTGAACTGGCAGGTGATTCCGGAGCTGAGCATCACCGGCGGCCTGTACTTCGCCGTCACGCCCAACGTCATCATGGCCGGCGGCAAGCTCAGCGCGGTCTGGGACAGCGGCCCGATCCGCGCCTGGTTCACCTACTGGGCCGATTTCCTGATGACCTTCAAGCCGTTTCACTACCACGTGAACGGGGGCATCGACCTGGGCGCCTCCTTTACGGTGGACCTGTGGCTGTTCAGCATTTCCGTCACCATCCACATCGGCGTGGAGCTGACGCTCAAGGGACCGCCCTTCTCTGGCCAGGCCCGCGTGGACCTGTCCATCATCTCCTTCACCATCAGCTTCGGCGACGCCGGCCAGGGCGACACCAAGATTCCCTGGTCGCAGTTCGTCCAGCAGCTGCTGCCGTCCAACGCACCGCCGGCCATGGCGCGCAGGACGCGGCGCGGCCGGCTGGAAGGCGCGGCGTCCGCCCCGCGCGCCGACGATGTCCAGCCCGCGGTGGTGCAGATCAACCTGACCGGCGGCCTGGTGCGCCGCCTGCCCGATACCGCCGACGGCCCCTGCTACCTGGTCAGCGCCGAGACCTTCCAATGCAGCGTGCTGACCACCATCCCGGTCAAGAGCGTCGCGTTCGACACCAACCCCGACCATGCCGGTTTCGCGAACCTGGGCTGGGCGCCGGACGCGCAGCAACCCTGCGATCCCTCCGGCAAACCGATACCGGTGAACAACAGCTTCGGCGTCGGCCCGGCGCGGATCGCGTCGGGCAGTTTCAACCCCGCGCTGACGCTAAGCCTGGAATCCGAGGAGGATTCGACGCTGCAGGCCGTGCGCATGCTGTCGAACGCGCCCAAGGCGCTGTGGGAGGTCAAGCAGCTCGACGCCAATGGCGTGCCGCAGGTCGATCCCGGCACCGCGTTGACCGACGCCAGCTTCGCCAATGCGCTGGTCGGCCTCTCGCTCAGTCCTTGCGTGGCGCCGCCAGACACCCTGTGTCCGGTGCCGCTGGAGTCGCTGCTGTACACGCTGGACGATGACATCCGGCCGTTCGCCTGGAGCCCCGGACAGCCGCCCGCCGGCGACGACTTCTCCGGCCAGACGGTGGCCGGCACCATCGCCTCGGCGCCGGCCGCGCGCCAGCGCGGCCTGCTGCTGGCCGCGCTGGCGCCGCTGGGCGTAAACGTGGACACCCAGGTCAACGTGGCGCGCCTGGCCAACCCCGCCACCAACGACCTGGAATCCGCGCCCCGCCTCAGGCTGCTGGGCGAGCAGGCCGCCGCCTGACGGCAGCGCGCAACAGGAACCGAACCGGACCGGAGCCCATGAGCACCTACACCGCAAGCCAGCTCGACAAGCAGGTCGTCTTCATCCAGAACGACATCCCGCCGCTGCGCGACGGCGTCTACACCCTGCGCGCCACGCACACGGTGCCGAACCAGGATCCAGGCAGCTTCAGCGCGGCCAGCAGCTTCGTGGTCCAGGGCGAGCGCTTCGCGCTGGCCGCCACCGAGATCGACGCGGTGTTCCCGCCCAACCTGGCCAACGGCGAATTCGACGGCGTGCTGCCGCACGTGACGCTCACGCGCTGCACCCTGCCCTGGGAACGCGGGCTGGACACGCCGCATTCGGCCCATACCTACCCGCAGTCCCCCTGGCTGGCCGTGCTGGTGTGCGACAACAGCGACCAGCAGCCGGCGCCGCTGCCCATCGCCGCCACCGCCAAGGACCTGGTGCCGGTCGGCACCACGATCACCGTGACCGGATCCAGCGCCACGGGCCAGGGCACCCTGCCGGCATCCAAGCTGTCCTACGGCGCGGCGCTGCTGTCGGTGCTGGGCTATGGCGAAACCCCGGACGACGCCTGCAGCGTGATCGACCTGCCCGTGGACCTGTTCAACCAGGTCGCGCCCGCCGCCGCGGACCTGGCCTACCTGGCCCATGTGCGCGAGGTCGACACCCTGCACGGACCGGACACGGACGCCGACCGCGCTCGCAGCGCCGTGGTGGTCGCCAACCGCACGGCGCCCTCCAATGGCGCGGCGCGCGCCTATCTGGTGTCGCTCGAGGGCATGGCCGACTATCTGCCGTCCGCCAGCGGCCAGGCCAGCCCGCTGATCGATTCCCGCGTCAAACAGGTGCGCCTGCTGGTCTACCGCAGCTGGACCTTCACCGCCAACAACCTCGACCAGACGCTGTCGCAGCTGCTCAGCAACCTGAACGCGCCCGGCCCCGACGGCGTGCGCGTCACCACGCCCTGCCTGCCCGCGGGCGGGCCGCCGCCCAGCGCCGCCCGGCTCGCGGCCGCCATGGCCGCGCAAGCCAGCGGCCAGGCCAGCGCCGACGATGCCGCCGTGCTGATGCGCAACGCCCTGCTGATGGGCTATGTGCCGATGAACCATCACCTGCGCCACGGCGGCAAGACCGTCTCCTTCTATCGCGGCCCGCTGTCTCCGCTGCCGGTGCCGGCCGCCAGCGCCGCCGCCTACTACAACAGTCCGGACGCCGCCAACGCCTACAACCCCTATACGGGCCTGTTCGATGTGTCCTACGGCGCCGCCTGGCAGCTGGGACAGCTGATGGCCCTGCAAAGCGCCGGCATGGCTAATCAGCTGTATGCGTGGAAGCGCTCGGTCACGCAGCAGCAGGCCATGGCGGCCGAACAACAGCTGCTGGCGCAGCGCCTGCAGGGCGCGCCCCTGTTCCAGGGCTTCATGTCGCAACGCGCGGCCCTGCTGCGCGACGGCCCGCCGCCGCTGCCCGACGAGGTGGCGGACTGGTTCTCCAACCTAGCCACGCTGCAGGGCATTCCGTTCAGCTACCTGGTGCCGGACGAGCGCATGCTGCCGCCCGAGTCCATCCGCTTTTTCTGGCTGGACAGCAACTGGATGGACGCGCTGATCGACGGCGCCTTCAGCATCGGCCGCGCCGGCGTGTCGCCGCAGTCGATCGAGGCGCGCCATGCCCCGTCGCTGCGCGCCCAGGCCCGCATGGGCATGGGCCTGCGCGCGGCCAACCGGCGCCGCGCGCTGCACGCCGCCGGCATCAGGGCCGGCCAGGCGCCGGTCACCGGTTGCCTGATCCGCTCGCAGGCCATCGCCGGCTGGCCCAAGCTGCGCATCCTGGGTTTCGCCGACGCCAAGATGCAGCAGGCGCTGCCCGCCCTGCGCATCGCGCGCCTGTCCGACGACACGGTGCTGTGCCTGTTCAACGGCGAGCTGGTTTCGCTGTGCCTGCGCGAACCGCCGGAACAGCAGCATCATGGCGTGGAAGGCATGCCCGACGCTCTTTACACCACGCTGCGCGCCGTCAGCGGCGGCCCCGACGGGCAGGCGCCGGGCCAGCAGTACACGAGCAATCCCAAGCCCTTCGTCAGCCCCTGCGACCCGGGTGGCAAGTTCGCGCGCGCCTGCCTGAGCGTGCGCGCCGACGGCCGCACGCTGGACGTGGCCGGTTCGGCCGGCGTCATCAGCCTGCGCCTGACGCGGGATTTCTCGCAAAAGCTGCCCAGCGGTTTCACCTCGGCCGAGTACGCGCTCGAAATGACCAAGGGCGTCGTTGAAGTGGAGTACCTGCGATGAGCACCCTGATCGTACCCGTCGACCTCACGGCCTATTGCATCGGCACGCTGGACGCCGCCGGCCCCGCGCGCGCCTTCGCCGGCGGCAGCACCGATTACAGCAACCAGGTCAGCCGCGACCGTCCCGCCTTCCTGGGCCTGAACGTCAGCCGCGATCCGAGCCAGGCGCCGCTATGGCCCATGGAACAGGGCGTGCACCTGCATTGGGCCATGCCGGACGCCCTGACCCGCGCGCCGCAAGGCGATGCGCTGCGCTTTCCGGCGCTGCCCAACCGCTGGCTGGTCAGCCGCATCGCGCCCGACGCGCTGACGAGCCGCCACTGGATCGTGCAGAGCGATCTGCTGTCGGACACGCCGCCCGCCGCCGGCCATGCGCCCACCGTGCCCGTGGCGGTCGCCGCGGCCAACGGCCAGCCCACGCAACGCGGCTTCCGCTTCCTGGGCGCCACGCAGGTGTTCGACGCCGGCTGGAGCGACCCGGCCTCGGCGGCCAACGCCGCGCGCGGCCTGCGCGCGCAGACCGGCGCGGACCTGCATGCCGTGGCCACCGGCGACATCGCCTTCGCCGCCTTCTACCCGAACTCCCGAGGCGTATTCGGCTTCCACGACGACCTGACCGATCTGAATCCCGGCCCGGACGGCGTGGCGCTGCTGTACACCGTCACCGGCTGGTACGCGGATCCGACCCAGGATCCGCTGCGGGGCGCGCCCAGCCTGGCGCAATTGCAGCAGACCCTGGGTTGGACCTGCGCCAGCGCCGATCCCAAGGCCGACCGCTCGCTGTACAACGGCCTGATCCAGGGCCTGGTCTGGAATCCCCACACCCGCTATGTCGACGACGCGCCCTCGCCCATCGATGGCGACGTCGCCATCGGCAATCATCCCGCCGAGGCGCTGGCCGCCTACTTCCGAGGCCTGAACAGCCCGGCCACGCCCATCTACGAGGAACTGCTCACGCTGTATGCCACCGGCCTGCTGCCCGGCCTGTCCGCGCCCGCGCCGGGCCAGTTGGCGCTGCTGGAGGAAACGCTGCACGCGCTGCAATTCAGCGCGCAGGACGCCGGCACGATCTACACGGTGACGCGCGACGACGCCGAGGCCATCGACCTGCCCCTGCCGCTGGCCGACGCGCTCAACCAGCTCAACCTGCTGCGATTGGCGGCCGATGCCTCCGCCGTCCAGGTGCGCCAGGCGCGCTGGCAGTTGTTCTCCGCCTGGCTGCGGCTGTTCAGCGTGGACAGCGTCAACCAGCAGGCCGCGCTGAGCGCGTTCTCCAGCCAGTTCGCCTTACAGGGCGCGATCGACCGGCATCAACATGAAGCCGACGACGCGGTCGCCGCGCAAGCCGCCGCCGTGCGCGCCTTGCTGGGCAGCGAGCTGACGCTGACCACGGCGCCGGCCCCCAGCTATCGCGGTCCGGCCGAGCCGGTGCTGCTGCTGGCCGGCGACGCCGCCGCGCCGGCGCTGCGCTATGGCGGCGACGGCCGTTACCATCCCTCGGGCTATCTGCCGTGCCGGCTGGCCGACGCGGTGCTGGACACCGTATCGATCGGTCCGTCCACCACGCTGCGCGCCGCCAGCTACGCGCCGTTGGCTCCGCCCGCGCCCAACCGCCTGCCCGACCCCGCCGTCGGCGCGCTGGTGCTGGAGGCGGCCTTGCTATGCACCGCGATCGGCGCGCGCGCCAGCGGCCTGGCCCCGGCCGCGCTGGCGGCCGACCTGACGGCCTGGACCGAGGGCGGCGCGGCCCGCTACTACGCCAGCGCGCAGGGCCTGCCGCCATCGGCCGTGGGCGTGGGCGCCTGGCCCGGCGCCAATCCATGGTGCTCGCTGGCGGTGCTATGGCAGGTCAACTATCACCCGCTGCTGGCCACCGCCCAGGCCGGCGCGGCCGTGGATTATCCACCCCGCTATTTCACCGCCAACTACCTGCTGAACCCCAACGCGCCGGGCGCCATCGCCTATCAGCCCGGGGCGGACGGCATCCACATCGACCCCGCCAGCATCGACTTCGATTCGCGCGATCCCGCGTCGGGCACGCATCTGTACCAAGGCCTGTCCATCCTGTCGGCGGCGTCGGCGGACAACCTGCGCAACCAGCTGGCGCGGGATTTGGCGCGGCAGCCGGACCCGACGCTGCAAACCATCGCCGATCAGTTGGCCGCCACCGACATCAGCATGCAGAGCATGACTGGGCTGAACGACCAGTTGCTCAGCCGCCGCCGCAGCCTGCAATTGAGCATCGGCGTGTCCGCCACCGCGCCGCTGCCGTTCCGCTCGGCCACCTCGCAGCTGCAGACCGTGGTCGGCTCGCTGACCGACATCGCGCCGCTGGCGCCCGAGCTGAACGGCGCCTACAGCGGCGTGCGCGCCGGCTACTTCACCGTGTCCGCGCAGGTGATGGACCCGTTCGGCCGCAAGCGCCCCGTCAATATCCGCAACACCTATCTGGCCCAGAGCCTGACGACCCAGGCCCAGGGCGCCGCCGTGCCGGGCGTGGCCTATGCCCAGCCCCGGCTGAGCCAGCCCGCGCGCCTGCTGTGGCGCTGGCTGGCCGCCGACAGCAGCGGCTACGACGAGATGAACGCGCACCCTGCCACCACGCCGGTCTGCGGCTGGCTGCTGCCCAGCCACCTGTCGTACAGCTTCTTCCTGTACAACGCGCAGGGCAATCCGCTGGGCACCATCGCGGTGCGCGCCGACGGCGGCGCGGTCCTGTGGCAATCCGCGCCGGGCAACCAGGGCACGATAGACGCGGACCTGCAAACCGTGATGGCGCACGAGAATCCGCAGCTGCGCGCGCTGGCCCTCGCGCTGGGCGGCGCCACGCCGCAGTTCCTGCGCGCGTTCTGGCAAGCCTGCGACCGCTCGGCCGGCAGCATTTCCCCGGCCGCCGCCGACAGCCAGTCCAGCCTGGGTCTGCTGGTCGGCCGTCCGCTGGCGCTCACGCAGACCTCGCTGCGCCTGGAGCGCCAGGGATTCGCGGACCTGGACCAAAGCTATGCGACCTTGTCGGGCGGCGCCTTCGCCGATACCGATCACGCCATTGGCGGCATCCGCTTCCCCGTGGTCATAGGCGACCTGCAGCGGCTGGACGACGGGCTGGTCGGCTACTTCACCGCCGCGTCCGGTGGCGGCTACGACACCGGCACGTTCTACAGCCAGGCCGCCACCGGCGCCGATCCTGGCGTGGTGGCGCCCGCCGTGGACCGGCTCACGCTGTCGCCCGCGGCCGCCTCGATGCAAGCGCCCGATGCTCCGCCCGAGCCGGAAACCAAGCTGCTGATGCTGGTGGATCCGCGCGCGCCCATTCACGCCAGCATGGGCATCCTGCCCACCGAAACGCTGGCCCTGCCGGCGGACCAGTACGAGGACATCCTCGCCGCGCTGGAGTTCACCATGCCGGCCTTTCCCTTGTTGCGCGCCCATGGCGGCCTGTCCGTGCCGCTGCCGCGCGCCGCCGGCTACAACCCGTCCTGGATCACCGAGGATATCGACGGCCAGAACGCGCCCCGCTGGAACGTGGACCCGGATCTGCAGCCGGTCGACGCCGGTGCGATCTGGCAGTACAGCCCGCAAAGCCTGACCGAGGGCTGGCTGCGACTCAATCCGGACCTGCTGCAATTCACGCTGACCAACGCCCAGGGCGCGCCGGTGGTGCGCGCCGGCGCCGACAGCGCGCTGACGCTGACGATCCAGAACCGCCGCAAGACGCCCATCGTCTTCACCCCCGGACAGACCAGCGGCGAGGACCAGCCCGCCACCGGCTCGGCCCTGTACCTGCACCTGGGCGCGCTGGTGGACGACGCGAACGTGCCGGACATCCGCTACGCCGCGCCCGGCTGGCGCTTCCTGCCGCTGCAGGACGCGCGCTACGGGCAGTACTGGGCCGCCGTGACGGAGGCGAACCTGACGCTGCCGCCCGGCGCGTCGCTCAGCATCGCCATCAGCCAGCTCAAGGTCAGCGCCACGGCGCCTGCCCAGGCCAGGATCTACTTCGACTACGACAACCTGCAAGGCAGCGACGACGGCATCGACATGGCCGTCCTGACGGTGCAACCGGCCGGCGCGCAGCCCACCTAAGCGCGGACCGTCCGTGGCGGCGCCGCCCGTCGGCGCCGCCGCCTCCAATCCCCGCAACGGCGCCCTGGTATCCTGCCGTCGACGGCCCGCGCGCCGCCCCCGCCCCTGATCCGATGCCACGCATGAATCCGCCCCTTGCCGCCTCCGCCAGCCATGTCCTGCTGCGCCGCATGTGCGTGGACGACGTGCCCATGCTGCTGGCCCTGGAGTCCGACCCCGAGGTCATGCGCTACAGCACCGGCGTCAAGCCGGCCACCGAGGCGCGCCGCCGCGAACTGCTGGACTGGCTGCGCGAGGCGCCCGGCAAGCTCGGCCACTGGGCCGTGGTGGCCGACGGCGACGCGGTCGGCTGGGCCAGCCTGACGCCATTGCCCGGCACCGACCGCATCCAGCTCGCCTACCGGCTGCAACGGCGCGCCTGGGGCCGGGGCTGCGCCACCGCAGCCGGCCGCCAGCTGTGCGACTATGCATGGCGCATGCTGGATGTCGCGGCCCTGTCCGCCGTCGCCTGGCCGGACAACCTGGCCTCGCGGCGCGTGCTCGAAAAACTCGGCTTCGTCCAGGCCGGCACCGAAACGCACTACGGGCGCGACACCGTGGCCTATCTGTTGCCGCGTCCGGCCTCGGCCTGACCCACGTCATCACTCTTACCCCTTTCCTGGAACCATCCACTCATGACCGACGCCCACAACACCGCCCCCGCCGACCCCCGCGTCTATATCGCGCAGAGCCTGGAAGGCATGAAGGCCGCCACCGCCGCCCATTGCGGTTCCTGGCACCTGGACGAAGCCGAGCGCTGGTCGGTGGACATGGACGAAGGGCTGATCCGCTTCGTGCTGCCCGACGGCATGCATGCCTCGGCCCCTGTCCAGATCGTCGGCACCACCAACAGCGACGACGGATCCTTCCTGTGGGGCTGGGATCACCCGTCCGTGCCGCCGGAACTGGCCGAACACGCCGAACTGGCGCGCGCCTTCGGCGAAGCCCATGGCTTGCCCGAGTACAGCAATCGAAAAGTCGAATGCGACGACATGCGGGCCTGGGAATTCGCCGCCGTGGCCATGCGCCTGGGCGGCGCCAGCGGCACCTATCGCGGACAGGCGTCGGAAACCGCCTGCGTGTGGATGACCTTTGGCGCCGTGACCCTGTCCCAGGGCTGAGGCCGCCGCGCCGGGACATTCCATGGACGCGCCCCTGGCCGCCGCCGCCCGCGCGCTCGCCTCGGGCGATCCGCTGGGCGCGCTGCACCATGTCGCGCTGCGCGGCGACCCGCCGGCGCTGGCGCTGCGTGGCATCGCCCTGGCCCAGCTGGGCGACCTGGAACGCGCCCGCGCCCTGCTGCGGCGCGCGGCCCGCGCGTTCCGCCCGGAGCAGGAGCTGGCGCGGGCGCGCTGCGAGCTGGCCGAAGCCGACGTGGCGCTGGCGATGCGCGACCTGGACTGGCCCGACGAAACGCTGGAATCCACCCGCCAGGCCCTGCTGCGGCACGGCGACCTCGCCAACGCCGCGCATGCCCGGCTGCTGCATGCGCGGCGCCTGCTGCTGCTGGGCCGTGCCGACGACGCCGCCGTCGCCATCGCGGGCTGGGATCAGGCGCCGCTGCCCGCCGCCGCGCGGGCGGTGCATGCCTTGGCCGCCGCCGGCATCGCGCTGCGCCGCCTGCAGGCAGAACCCGCCCGGCTGGCGCTGGCCCAGGCCCGGGCCGCCGCGCGCGAATCCGGTATCGGCGCGCTGCAAGCCGAGGCCGATGCGCTGTCGCGCCTGCTGGAGGCCCCGGCGGCCAGGCTGACCCGCCACGGCGCGCAGCGCCTGCTGCGCCTGGACGAAGTCGAGGCGCTGATGGCCTCGGACGCGCTGGTGGCGGACACCGCCCGCCAGGCGCTGCGCAGTCCCATGGCCACGGTGGACCTGTCGCGGCGGCCGGTGCTGTTCGCGCTGGCGCGCCAGCTGGCCGAGGCCTGGCCCGGCGACGCGCCGCGCGAGGCGCTGATCGCCGCCGTCTTCCGCCTGCGGCGGCCCGACGAGACCCATCGCGCCCGGCTGCGGGTGGAGGCCGGCCGGCTGCGCGTCGCGCTCAAGGGCCTGGCCGAGGTCCGGGCCAGCCGCCGGGGCTATGCGCTGGCCCTGCCACCCGGCTGCGAAGCCGTGACGCTGGCCCCGCCCGACGAAAGCGCCCACCCGGAACTGCAAGCCCTGCTGGCGGACGGCCAGCCCTGGTCCAGCGCCGCGCTGGCCCTGGCGCTGGGCGCCAGCCAACGTTCGGTGCAGCGCGCCTTGGAAACCCTGGCCGCCGCCGGCCAGGCCCAGCCGCTGGGACAGGGGCGCGCGCGCCGCTGGGCCGCGCCGCCGCCGCCCGGATGTGCGACGGTTTTGTTACTCCCGCCGCTATCGCCGGCGGACTAGCATGGCTCCATTCCCATCCGGAGACTCCCCGCCATGAAATCTGCTCCCGCCCAGATCGTCCGTGAATACGGCCCCTTCCCCGGCGTCACCGATGTCCACGGCGTCAGCCACGACGGCCGCCGGGTCTGGTTCGCCACCGGCGATTCGCTGCAATCGATGGATCCGGCCAGCGGCAAGATCGTCAGCATCATCAAGATGACGGCGCGCGCCGGCACCGCCTATGACGGCCGGCACCTGTACCAGCTCGCCGGTCCGAGCATCCAGAAGGTCGACCCGCGCAGCGGCGAGATCCTGGCCACGCTGCCAGCGCCCGCCGAGGGCTGCTCGGGCATGGCCTGGGCCGAGGGCGCGCTGTGGGTGGCGCATTACCGCGAGCGCAAGATCCACAAGATCGACCCGGCCACGGGCAAGATCCTGCGCACCATCGCCTCGGACCGCTACGTGACCGGCGTCACGTGGACCAACGGCGGCCTGTGGCACGGCACCTGGGAAAACGACGAAAGCGAACTGCGCCGCGTCTCGCCCGAGACCGGAGAAGTGCAGGAGAGCCTGCTCATGCCGCCGGGCGTCTACGTCTCCGGGCTGGAAGCGGGCGACGGCGTGTTCTATTGCGGCGGCAGCACCAGCGGCAGGATCCGCGCCGTGCGCCAGCCCGAGCCCGCGTCCGAAAGCCGCTGAACGGACGCCGCCGCCCGAATCCGGCGGCGGCGCTTCCCGGTTGGCGCCACGGCCGTCCGCCTCGTGGAGCCGGCCCCGGCCGGCGCTCCGTCCCCCAGGGGAATCCAAGCGTCTTCCCCGCTCCATCCGCCCGCCGCCGCCCTGGGGTCCGCTTTCCGCCGCGCCAGCGTGTAAACTCCCCCCTTTTTGGCTCTGGTGGTATGGTGCAAGCCCCTCGGCGCACAGGTTTCAGCGGCCCGACGCTCGTTCGCTTGCTTGCTCGCCTGACGGACGTCGACGTTCCCGAATCCGGACAATCCCTTTCCGACCGGCTCAGCCTCTGGCTGGGCTGGACGGACGCCATCGCGCTCGCCGCCGTGCTGGATGGCAAGCCACCAGCCATGGCGCCGGGCGGCCCGACGTTCGACAGCGAGCAGGACCGGGAAAGCCTGAAGCTGCGGACCACGCTGGCCGATGCCATCGCCAGCGACACCGAGTTCACCGCCGCCCGGCCCCGCGGCCGGCAGCCGCCCTCGCGGACGCAGGCCGTGCCCAAGGCGCCGACCGACGCCGACTACTCCAGCTTCCGCCAGCGCTACCTGTCGCTGCAGCACACGATGGAGAACGGCATCGGGGGCCTGCGCAGCCGCCTGCGCGGCATGCTGGCCGGACGCAATCCGGAAATGACCCGGCTGGCGATGGTGGACGCCATCATGGAAAGATCGCTCAGCGTGCGCGAACGCGCCCTCATGACGACTATTCCGACGCTGCTCGGCGCGCATTTCGAGCGGCTGCGCAAGGCCGAGCAATCGGCGCAGGAAGAAGCCGAGGCGGCGGAAATGCCGCCGCCGGCCAAGCCCGGCGCCTGGCTGGACACGTTTCGCAAGGACATGCGCAGCGTGTTGCTGGCCGAACTGGATATTCGTTTTCAACCGGTGGAAGGGCTGCTCGCGGCGCTTCGCACCCGCTAATTAGGACACTATGTCCCGATACTTCATCAATCTGGTCGTTTTTCTTGTGGGCCTGGCCGCGGCAGGCTGGATCGGCGCGGGCTATGTCGGCTCGAACCCATTGGCGCTCGGCGTCACGCTGCTGATCGCCCTGTTCTACATGGCGGGCGCCTTCGAGCTGTACCGCTACGGCCGCGCCACCAGCGGGCTGCGCCAGGCGGTGGCCGGGCTGGACGCCCCGCCCGCCTCGCTGGCCGGCTGGCTCGACTCCCTGCCGCCCAGCCTGCGCCACGCCGCCCGGCTGCGCATCGAAGGCGAGCGCGCCGCCCTGCCCGGCCCCTCGCTCACGCCCTACCTGGTCGGCCTGCTGGTCTTGCTGGGCATGCTCGGCACCTTCCTGGGCATGGTGGTCACGCTGCGCGGCACCGGCCTGGCGCTGGAAAGCGCCACCGACCTGCACGCCATCCGCGCCTCGCTGGCCGCGCCGGTCAAGGGCCTGGGCTTCGCCTTCGGCACCTCGATCGCCGGCGTCGCCACCTCGGCCATGCTGGGCCTGCTGTCCGCGCTCTGCCGGCGCGACCGCATCCTGGCCTCGCAGCAGTTCGACGCCCGCGTCGCCACCACGCTGCGCCCCTATTCGCAAAGCTATCAGCGCGAGGAAACGCTCAAGCTGCTGCAACGCCAGGCCGACGCCATGCCGGCCCTGGCCGAGCGTCTGCAGGCCATGATCGACGCCGTCGAGCGCCAGGGCCAGGCCATGAATGACCGCCAGCTCGCCAGCCAGGACGCCTTCCAGGGCAAGGCCGAGGCCGCCTACAGCCGCCTGGCCGCCTCGGTCGAACAGACGCTCAAGGCCAGCGTGGCCGACAGCGCCCGCGCCGCCGGCGCGGCGCTGCAGCCCGTGGTGGAAGCCACCATGACCGGCCTGGCGCGCGAGACCGCCGCGCTGCGCGACACCGTGTCCGACGCGGTGCAGCGCCAGCTCGACGGCCTGTCCGCCGGATTCCGCGCATCCACCGCCGACGTGGCCGGCATCTGGGCGCGCGCGCTGGACGGTCAGCAGCGCGCCAACGAAACGCTGGCGAACGACCTGCGCGTCTCGCTGGATCAGTTCGCCTCCACCTTCGAGCAGCGTTCCGCCGCGCTGATGGACGGCATGTCCACGCGCATGGAGGCCTCGGCCGGCAAGCTGTCCGACGTCTGGGACGGCGCGCTGTCGCGCCAGGAACGTGCCGGCGAGAAGCTGGCTGGCGACAACCAGCAGGCCCTGGCCGCCGCCGCCGCCGCGCTGGAGCGCCAATCGGCCGCGCTGGTGCAGGCCGTGAGCCAGTCCCACGCCGACCTGCAAGCCGCGCTGATGGCGCGCGACGAGCAGCGCCTGGCCGCCTGGAACGCATCGCTGGGTTCGGTCTCGGCCTCGCTGCGCCAGGAATGGGAACAGGCGGCGGCGCAGACCGCCGGCCGCCAGCAGGAGATCTGCGACGCGCTGGCGCTGACCGCCCAGCGCATCTCCGACCACACCCAGCTGCAGGCCGGCGAGACCATCGCCGAGATCAGCCGACTGGTGCAGGCCGCGGCCGACGCGCCCAAGGCCGCCGCCGCGCTGCAGGCCGAGCTGGCCGCGCGCGACCAGGATCGCCTGCAGGCCTGGACGGCCTCGCTGGAGAACATGACCGCCGCGCTGCGCCAGGAATGGCAGCAGGCCGGCGCCGAGGCGGCCAGCCGCCAGCGCGAGATCTGCGACGCGCTGTCGCTCGCCGCGCAGAACATCTCCGAGCAGGCGCGCACCCAGGCCAGCGGCACGCTGGCCGAGATCAACCGGCTGGTCGACGCCGCCGCCGACGCGCCCAAGGCCGCCCTCGCGTTGCAGGACGAACTGGCCGCGCGCGACCGCGAGCGCCTGGACGCCTGGAGCGGCTCGCTGGCCGAGATGACCGCCGCGCTGCGCCAGGAATGGCAGCAGGCTGGCGCCGACGCCGCCAACCGCCAGCGCGAAATCTGCGACGCGCTGGCCCTGGCCGCGCAGCGCATCTCCGAACAGACGCAGGCCCAGGCCAGCGGCACGCTGGCGGAAATCAACCGCCTGGTCGACGCCGCCGCCGACGCGCCCAAGGCCGCCCTCGCCCTGCAGGGCGAGCTGGCCGCGCGCGACCGCGAGCGCCTGGACGCCTGGAGCGGCTCGCTGGCCGAGATGGCCGCCGCGCTGCGCCAGGAATGGCAGCAGGCCGGCGCCGACGCCGCCAGCCGCCAGCGCGAAATCTGCGATGCCTTGCTGCTGGCCGCGCAGGACATCTCCGAGCAAGGCCGCGCCCAGGCCAGCGGCACGCTGGCGGAAATCAACCGCCTGGTCGATGCCGCCGCCGAGGCGCCCAAGGCAGCCGTCGCCCTGCAGGCCGAGCTGGTGGCCCGCGACCAGGCCCGCCTGGACGCCTGGACCGGCACGCTGGCCGAGATGGCCGCCACGCTGCGCCAGGAATGGCAGCAGGCCGGCGCCGATGCCGCCAGCCGCCAGCAGCAGATCTGCGAGGCGCTGGCCGACACCGCCCGCCAGATCTCGGATCAATCGCGCGCCCACGCCAGCGACACGCTGGCCGAGATCAACCGCCTGGTCGATGCCGCCGCCGAGGCGCCCAAGGCCGCCGTCGCCCTGCAAAGCGACCTGGTGGCCCGCGACGAGGCCCGCCTGGATGCCTGGACCGGATCGCTGGCCGACATGGCCGCCGCGCTGCGCGAGGAATGGCAGCAGACCGGCGCCGCCACCGCCAGCCGCCAGCAGGAAATCTGCGACGCGCTGGCCCAGGCCGCGCGCGACATCTCCGAGCACACCCACACCCACGCCAGCGCCACCATCGCCGAGATCGAGCGTCTGGCACAGGCCGCGTCCGAAGCGCCGCGCGCCGCCGCCGAGGTCATCGGCGAACTGCGTCAGAAGCTGTCCGACAGCCTGGCCCACGACAACGCCATGCTGGAAGAGCGCGGCCGCCTGCTCGACACGCTCGCGACCCTGCTGGACGCCGTCAACCTCGCATCCACCGAGCAACGCGCCGCCGTGGACGCGCTGGTCGGCACCACCTCGGAACTGATGGACCGGGTGGGCGCGCAGTTCTCGGAACGCGTCGAATCCGAAACCGGCAAGCTGGCCGAGATCTCGGCCCAGGTCACCGGCAGCGCCGTCGAAGTGGCCAGCCTGGGCGAGGCCTTCGGCGCCGCGGTGCAGCTGTTCAGCGCGTCCAACGACAAGCTGGCCACGCAGCTCGAACGCATCGAGGCGGCGCTGGACAAGTCCATCGCCCGGGGCGACGAACAGCTCTCCTACTACGTGTCGCAGGCGCGCGAAGTGGTGGACCTGAGCCTGATGTCGCAGAAGCAGATCATTGAAGACCTGCAGCACCTGGCCAGCCAGCGCGCCGACGCGGGAACCGAGGCCGCATGAGCGAGGACTTCGACGCCGGCGTGGACAGCACCGCGCCCACCTGGGCGGTCTTCGGCGACCTGATGTCGGTGCTGCTGGGCTCGTTCGTGCTGATCCTGGTCAGCGTGATCGGCATGCAGCTCGAACTGTCGACCCAGCTGGAAGACGAGGTCAAGCAGCGCCAGGAGGAAACCCATCGCCGCGAAAGCCTGGAACAGGTGCTGGCCGGCCCGCTGGCCGCCGGCCGCGTCACGCTGGTCAACGGCCGCATCGGCATCAGCGGCAGCGTGCTGTTCGCTCTGAACTCCGACCAGCTCCAGCCCGAGGGCCGCGAGCTGCTCAGGAGCCTGGCCGAACCGCTCACCGCCTACCTGGGCACGCGCCAGGAAATCCTGATGGTCAGCGGCTTCACCGACGACCAGCAGGTGCGCGAGGGCAACCGCCGCTTCGCGGACAACTGGGATCTCTCGGCCCAGCGCGCGCTGACCGTCACCCGCACCCTGATCGACGCCGGCGTGCCGTCCTCGTCCCTGTTCGCCGCGGCCTTCGGCTCGGAGCAGCCGGTGGCCTCGAACGCCGACGCCGAGGGCCAGGCCAAGAACCGCCGCGTGGAAATCGCGCCGGTGCCGCGCCTGGCCGGCGACCCGGCCAAGAAACCGAATGAGTGACCACACGCAGGCCGACGCCGGGCGCGAACGGGATCCGATCCCGACCGCCCGGGAAAGCGATCAGGACCGCCAAGCCTTGAGCGCCCCCATGGACGAGTCCGCCAGCGCCCACGCGGACCCGCCCACCGGCGCCACCGCCCTGCCCCGCAGCGCCGCCGGCCTGCGCCTGGACGCCTGGCGCGAGCGCGGCGCCGACCGCATGGATCCCGTGCGCTTCCGTTTCATGGAAGCGCTGGAGCGACGCGCCGCTCCGCATGCCGGCGCCGCCCGCGCGCTGCTGGACCAGCGCCTGGCCGCCCTGCTCGACGCCTACGCGGCGGACCTGGAGCGGGACGAGGCCGCGCCCGGCAGCCCCGCGCCCGAGCCGTCGCAAGCGCCTGGCCGCGAGGCGCAGGATTGCGCCGCCGCCGATACGCCCATCGACGGTCCCCTGCCCGCCGACACCCTGGCCAGCCTGGCCCGCGCGCTCGACACCGGCCACGCCGTGCCCTGGCGGGGCGCCTACCCGGAGCTGCCGCTGCTGGACGTGTACCGCGATATCTGGGCCAAGGTCAGCGCCAACCGCCAGCTGCGCCAATCGGAACAGCAGGTGCCCGACAATGCCGGCCCGCTCAATTCCAACAACCTGGTCCACCGCTCGCTGGCGCTGATGCGCCAGCTCTCGCCCGGCTATCTGCACCAGTTCCTGTCCTACCTGGACGCGCTGGCCTGGATGGAGCAGTTCGATGGCGCGGTGGCCGCTGCCAAGGAAGCCGCGCGCGGTTCGGCCAAGGCTGGCGCCAAGGGTGCGGGCAAGGCGGCTAAGCCCGCCGCCGCCAAGCGCAGCCGGGCCAAGACGGCCTGACGCCCCGTCCGATTTGCGCCGGGCCCGGTGCCCGCAGTAAGATACGATCCATATACAAACCATATACGGATCACTTACATGGGCATCGTCAAGATCTCCGAGCAGATGCATGAGAACCTGCGCGTGGCCAGCGCCGCGCTCAGCCGCTCCATCAATTCCCAGGCCGAGCACTGGATGCGCATCGGCATGCTGTCCGAGCTGTATCCCCAGCTGCGCCACGCGGACATCTGCCAGCTGCTGATCCGCATCGAGCAGGCCGAGGGCTTCTCCATCGCCGCCCTGTCCCAGGGCCAGCCGCAAGACGCCCATCGGGAGGCCGCGTGATGGCCAGGAAGGTCTCGATCAAATCCGCCGCCGACATCGAAATGGCCCGCAAGGCCGGCGCGCTGGCGGCCGAGGTGCTGCAGGTGGTGGCCGAGCACGTGCGGCCCGGCGTCACCACCGACGAGCTGGACCGCATCTGCCACGACCACATCGTCAAGGTACAGCAGGCCATCCCCGCCAACATCGGCTACCACGGCTTTCCCAAGACCATCTGCGCCTCGCCCAACCACGTCATCTGCCACGGCATCCCGTCGTCCAAGGTGCTCAAGAACGGCGACATCCTGAACATCGACGTGGCCGTCATCAAGGACGGCTGGTACGGCGACACCAGCCGCATGTACTACGTCGGCGAGCCCAGCCCGCTGGCCCGCAGGCTGGTCCGCACCACCTACGAAGCCATGCGCGCCGGCATCATGGCCGTCAAGCCAGGCGCCACGCTGGGCGATATCGGTCACGCCATCCAGACGGTGGCGCACCGCGAGCACTTCAGCATCGTGCGCGAGTACTGCGGCCACGGCATCGGCCAGATCTATCACGACGAGCCGCAGGTGCTGCACTACGGCCGTCCCGGCGAGGGCCTGGTGCTGCAACCCGGCATGATGTTCACCATCGAGCCCATGATCAACGCCGGCAAGCCGGCCACGCGCCAGATGCCCGACGGCTGGACCGTAGTCACCAAGGACCGTTCGCTGTCCGCGCAGTGGGAGCACATGGTGGTGGTGACCGACACCAGCTATGAAGTGCTGACGCCCTGGCCCGACGGCTTCGGCGACTATCCGCCCATCCCCTGAGGCAGCTGCCGGGCAGCGCAAGTAGCGGAGTGCCGTGGCGGACGGCGGCGGCCATGATGGCGTCTCCGCCGTCCTGGCCGCACGCTGCCACGCCAGGACGGTTCCCGTCCAACGCACCGGCTGCCATCGCCTCCATGCCCTCCCTGTCTCCGGCGTTCCGCCGACTGGCCTCGTCCAACCTGGCCGCCCAATTCTCCGAACAGATCGCCCTGGCCGCCGCGCCGCTGGCCGCCGTGCTGGCGCTGGGCGCCGACGCCGCCCAGACCGGCTATCTGCAGACCGCCCAGACCCTGCCCTTCCTGCTGCTGTCGCTGCCCGCCGGCGTGCTGGCCGACCGCATGCAGCGCCGGCTGCTGATGAGCGCCGCCGAGTGCGCGCGCGCCGTGAGCCTGCTGTGCCTGCTGGCGCTGCTCTGGTCCGGCCAGTTGACCCTGCCGCTGCTGGCCGCGCTGGGTTTCCTGGGCGCCGTCGGCACCGTCGCCTACAACGTGGCCGCCCCCGCGCTGGTGCCCCGGCTGGTGGCGCCGGCCGAGCTGGCCGGCGCCAACCGCTGGCTGGAGCTGGCGCGCAGCGCCGCCTTCTCGGCCGGGCCGGCCGCCGGCGGCGCGCTGGTCAGCGCGCTGGGCGCGTCCGCCGCCTACGCGCTGGCGACCGCGCTGTCGCTGCTGGCCGCCCTGCTGCTGGCGGGACTGCCGGCCGACGCGCCCGCCGCGACGGCGACGCGCCGCCACATCGGACGCGAACTGTCCGACGGCGCCGCCTTCGTGCTGCGCCATCCGCTGCTGCGGCCCGTGCTGGTCACCGCCGTGTTCTTCAATGTGGCCTGGTTCGTGCTACAGGCCGTGTACGTGGTCTATGCCATCCGCGACCTGGGGCTGGACGCCGCCGGCGTGGGCCTGACGCTGGGCATCTATGGCCTGGGCATGCTGGCCGGCGCGCTGCTGGCGCCGCGCCTGGCGCGCCGGCTGAGCTTTGGCGCGCTGATCGCCGCCGGCCCGCTGTGCGCGCTGCTGGCCAGCGGCCTGATGCTGCTGACCCTAGCGCGCCCCTCGCCCGCGCTGGCGGCGCTCGCCTTCTTCCTGTTCGGCGCCGGCCCCATCCTCTGGACCATCGCCACCACCACGCTGCGCCAGGCGGTCACGCCCAACGCCATGCTGGGCCGCGTATCGGCCGTGATCCTGACCGCCACCTTCGGCGCCCGGCCCGTCGGTGCGCTGATCGGCGCGGCCCTGGCCGAGCAGGTCGACATCGCCGCCTGCCTGTGGGTCTCTGCGCTGGGCTTCGCGCTGCAATTCGCCGTGATCTGCGCCTCGCCGGTGCCCAGGCTGCGCAGCCAGCCCGAAGCCGTGGCCGGCTGATCCGGAGCGCGGGCGCGGGCTGGCCACGCCTAGCCCAGCGGGCCTCGCCGGCGGCGGTTGGCCGGCGGCGCCGGCACTGTTGCGGCCCGGGAAAACGCAAACTGTATCTGCCGCCTGGACGGGCCATGCCATAGACTGGCCCGGTCGCTCGTCCATCCCCCCGTCCGCCTCATGCTGAAGATCCTGGGAAAAGCCTCATCCATCAACGTGCGCAAGGTCCTGTGGACCTGCGTCGAACTCGACCTGCCCTTCGAGCGCGAAGACTGGGGCTCGGGCTTCCAGCCCACCGACGCGCCGGCCTTCCTGGCGCTCAACCCGAACGCCATGGTGCCCGTCATCCAGGACGGCGACTTCACGCTGTGGGAATCGAACAGCATCATCCGCTACCTGGCCAACCAGTACGGCGACGGCGCGCTCTACCCGACCGAGGCGCGCCTGCGCGCCCGGGTGGATCAATGGATGGACTGGCAGGCCACGGACCTGAACCGCTCATGGAGCTACGCCTTCATGGCCCTGGCGCGCCAGTCGCCCGCCCATCAGGATCCGGCCGCGATCCAGGCCTCGCAACAGGCGTGGACGCAGTTCATGGGCATCCTGGAACAGCGCCTGCAAGCCACCGGCGGCCATGTGGCGGGCGCCCGCTACTCGCTGGCGGACATTCCCGTCGGCCTGTCGGTCAACCGGTGGTTCGAGACGCCTTTCGCAAAGCCGGCGCTGCCGGCGGTGGCGGCCTACTACGACCGGCTGGCATTGCGCGAGGGCTACCGGCGGCATGGCCGCAATGGCTTGGCCTAGGACCGGCATGCCCGCCTGGCGGCAACGCGGCCAGCGCTCAGCCGCCCGCCAGCAGCACCAGCGCGTGCAGGCCCACCCCGATCAGCCCGCCCACCAGCGTGCCGTTGAAGCGGATGTACTGCAGGTCGCGGCCCACGCTCAGCTCCAGCTCGTCGACCAGATGGCGCTCGTCCCAGTTTTTGACGGTGCGCGCGATATGCCCGGTGACGCCGGCGCGCAGCCTGCCGGTGAGCCGGCGCGCCGCGCCCAGCACATGGCGATTCAGCGCCTCGCGCAGCGCCGCATCCTCCGCGAGCTTGCGGCCCATCGCCAGCAAGGCGCTTTCCAGATGCGCGGCCAGCGCCGAGTCCGGCGTGGACAGGTCGCGCCTCAGCGCCGCGTGGATGTCGTCCCATAGTCCGCGCACGTACTCCTGCACCTTCGGGTGATCGATGGCGCGCTGCTTGAGCGCCTCGGCCTGCGCCGCCAGCGCCGGATCGCTGCGCAGCCGTCCGATATAGTCCTGCAGCCAGCCCTCGTAGTCCTGGCGCACCGGATGATCCGGCTGCGACAGCACTTCGCGCAGCTCCTGCACCAGCGCGCGAGCCAGCCGGTCGGCCAGGTTGTCGGCGATGCCGTCCACCGAGGCGATCACGTCCACGGCCGCGATGATGCGCGGCCATTCCTTGCGCGCGAACTTCACCAGCAGATTCGAGGCGCGCTCGCGCACCTCTTCCGTGCCCAGGTAGCCGCCCAGCCGCTCCAGCGCGGCGTCCAGCAGCTCCTGATGGCGTCCGTCGCGGGTCAGCAGGCCCAACACCTCGCCGGCCGTGGCGGACGCGTCCCAGCGCCGCAGGTTGGACACCACGAACTCCTGGATCACGCCGCACACCGCGCGGTCGTCCAGCAGATCCAGCGTCTGCAGGGCCACGCGGCGCGCGCCCTCGCTCAGGACGCGCGCCTGCCGTGGCCGCTCCAGCCAGCGGGCCAAACGCGCGGCCGGATCAAACACGCGCAGTTTTTCCAGCAGCGTGTCCGGGTCCAGGAAATGGTCGCGCACGAACACGGCCAGGTTGTCGCCGATGCGGTCCTTGTTGCTGGGGATGATGGCCGTGTGCGGAATCGGCAGCCCCAGCGGCCGGCGGAACAGCGCCACCACCGCGAACCAGTCCGCCAGCGCGCCCACCGTGGCCGCCTCGCAGAACGCGCGCACCCAGGCCCAGACGCCCTGCCCGCCCATCGCATGGCTGGCCACGAAACCGCCCAACATGGCGGCCAGCAGGAGCAGCGCGGCGATCTTCATGCGCCGCAGCTGCGCGCGCCGCGCGTCCGAGGCCAGGGAGGAATGAGGAACGGCGGGCGTGTCGTGGCGAGGCGTGTCGGTCATGCGGTCGTGGCGCTCGAGGGACGAATCAGCTTTGCAGCATACCAAGCGCGCGCCGACCGCCGACCGCCTGTCGTTCCCGCCTCGCAAACCTGCCTTGCGCGCTGGCGCCAGGCCGTGGAAACCCTTGATTGACAAGGCATGACCCGTGACGCCTAATCAATCAATCCAATAAAAAAGACATATGTCCAATATATCGGACATAACAATCGCCAACAACGCTTCCATCTGAAGGGGAATGCCATGACCACTTCCGTACGCGCAGGCCTGCTGTCGCTGGCCGCCGCCGCCCTCCTGTCCGCCGCGCCCGCCCAGGCCGGCAAGCTCGAAGACGTGCTGGCCCGCGGCCATCTCGTCCTGGGCACCGGCAGCACCAACGCGCCCTGGCATTTCAAGAGCGCCGACGACAAGCTGCAGGGCTTCGACGTGGACATGGGCCGCATCATCGCCAAGGCGCTGTTCGGCAATCCCGACAAGATCACCTACGTCAACCAATCATCCGACGCCCGCATTCCCAACATCACCACCAACAAGGTCGACATCACCTGCCAGTTCATGACCGTGACGGGCGAACGCGCCCAGCAGGTCGCCTTCACCATCCCCTACTACCGCGAAGGCGTGGGCCTGATGCTCAAGGCCGACGGCAAGTACGCCGACTACGCCGCGCTGAAGGAAGCCGGCTCGTCCGTGACGGTCTCGGTGCTGCAGAACGTCTACGCCGAACCGATGGTGCGCGCCGCGCTGCCCAAGGCCAATGTCGACCAGTACGAGTCCGTGGACCTGATCTATCAGGCGCTGGCCTCGGGCCGCGCCGACGCGGTGGCCACCGACCAGTCCTCGCTGGCCTGGTACATGACGCAGAATCCCGGCCGCTTCAAGGACGCCGGCTACGGCTGGAACCCGCAGACCTACGCCTGCGCCGTCAAGCGCGGCGATCAGGACTGGCTCAACTTCGTCAACACGGCCCTGCACGAAGCCATGACCGGCGTCGAATTCGACGCCTACGCCAAGTCGTTCAAGACCTGGTTCGGCAAGGACCTGCCGCCGCCGCAGATCGGCTTCCCGGTCGAATACCGCTGATCCTCGCCCGCGGCGGGGCCGTCCCCGCCGCCACCCAGCTTGCGGGAACGACGCATGGACTACACGCTGAATTTCGGCGCCGTCTGGCGCAACTTCGAGTACCTGATGAGCGGCCTGGCGCTGAGCCTGGGCCTGGCCGCGGTTTCCATCCTGATCGGCGCGGCGATCGGCCTGGCCCTGGCCTTCGCGCTGACGTCCAGGCGCCTGGCGCTGTCCGCGCCGGCGCGGCTGTACGTCACGCTGCTGCGCAACCTGCCCATCCTGGTGCTGGTGCTGTTCGCCTATTTCGCGCTGCCCCAGCTGGGGGTCCGGATCGACAAGATCAAGAGCTTCATGCTGGTGCTGTCGCTCTATTCCGGCGCCTACCTGGCCGAGGTGTTCCGCGCCGGGCTGCTGTCGATCCCGCGCGGCCTGACCGAGGCAGGACTGGCGATCGGCCTGACGCCCACGCAGATCCGCGCGACCATCATCACGCCACTGATGCTGCGCAACGTGCTGCCCTCGCTGTCGTCCACGATCATCTCGCTGTTCAAGGACACCTCGCTGGCGGCCGTCATCGCCGTGCCCGAACTGACCTTCGCCGCGCGCAAGATCAACGTCGAGAGCTTCCGCGTCATCGAGACCTGGATCGTCACGTCCGCGCTCTATGTCGCCTGCTGCTTCCTCATCGCCGCCGCGCTGCGCCTGATCGAGCGCCGCCTGGCGCTGCCCAGGTGAATCCCATGTCGCAGACCTTTCTTGAACAACTGTGGGCCGCCCGCCAGGTCATCCTGAACGGCCTGGCGGTCTCGGTGTCGATCTCGCTGCTGGCCATCGCCGCGGGCTCCGTCCTGGGCGTGCTGGCCGGCCTGGCGCTGACCTATGGCGGCCGGGCCGCGCGCCTGGCGCTGCGGACCTATATCGACATCGTGCGCGGCACGCCGGTGCTGGTCCTGGTGCTGGCCAGCTACTACGTGTCGGCGGCCATCGGCCTGGACCTGGGGCCCTTCGCGGCCGGCGTGCTGGCGCTGGCGGTGTTCTGCTCGTCGCACGTCGGCGAGATCGTGCGCGGCGCGCTGCAGGCCATTCCCCGGGGTCAGACCGAAGCCGCCAAGGCCATCGGCCTGAGCTTCGCCCAGACCTTCTCGTCGGTGCTGTGGCCGCAGGCGCTGCGCCAATGCCTGCCGGCCTGGGTCAACACGGCGGCCGAGATGGTCAAGGCGTCCACCTTGCTGTCCGTCATCGGCGTGGCCGAGCTGCTGCTGCGCACGCAGGAAATCATCTCGCGCAACTTCATGAGCCTCCAGTTCTATTTCCTGGCCGGAGGCCTGTACTTCATCGTGAACTTCGGCATCGAGCGCCTGGGCAAATACGTCGAGCGCAAGACCGCGCTGCCGTCCTGAGGAGATCACCACCATGGCCAACACCATCCTGGACATCGCGGGCCTGCGCAAGGCCTACGGCCAGAACGAAGTGCTCAAGGGCGTGGACTGCGCCGTGCGCGAAGGCGAAGTCATCTCCATCATCGGCTCGTCCGGCTCGGGCAAGACGACCCTGCTCCGCTGCATCAACATGCTGGAGGAATTCGAGGGCGGCACCATCCGGCTGGACGGCGAGGAAATCGGCTACCACGTCGAAGGCGGCCAGCGCCGGCGCAAGAGCGAGAAGGACATCGCCCGCCAGCGCGCGCTGACCGGCATGGCCTTCCAGCAGTTCAATCTGTTCCCCCACATGAGCGCGGCCGAGAACGTCATGCTGGGCCTCATCAAGGTCAAGAAGCTGGACAAGGCCCAGGCCCGCGCCATCGCCGAACAATGGCTGGAACGCGTGGGCCTGGCGGCGCGCGCCAACCACTACCCCGGCCAGCTATCAGGCGGCCAGCAGCAGCGCGTGGCCATCGCCCGCGCCATCGCCATGGCGCCCAGGCTGATGCTGTTCGACGAAGTGACCTCGGCGCTGGACCCCGAACTGGTGGGCGAGGTGCTGCAGGTCATCAAGGCGCTGGCGGCCGACGGCATGACCATGCTGCTGGTCACGCACGAAATGCGCTTCGCCTACGAAGTATCGTCCCGCGTCATCTTCATGAACCAGGGCGTCATCTGCGAAGAAGGCGACCCCAGGGAGATGTTCGCGCGCCCCCGGACCGAGCGGCTGGCGGAGTTCCTCAAGTCGTCGAGCTTCAGCTAGGGCCCGATCGCCTATGATGGCCGTCCGCGACTTGCGGACGGATCCGCCACCGGCGGATCCCACCGGAACGAGGTACTGGAGATGAACATGGCCGACGCCCCCGGCGACACCGTGGCGAAACGCACCCGGGGGCTGGACCGCGCGTTCGAGATCCTGGAATTCCTGCGCGTGCGGCGCCAGCCCCTGCGCCCCAACGAGATCGCCGCGGCCATTGGCGCGCCGCGTTCGTCCGTCTATGAGCTGGTCAACCTGCTGCTCGAGCACGGCATGCTCGAATACCAGGGCGGCGACGGGCGCGTCTTCCTGGGCCGCCGCCTGTATTTCCTGGGCACGGCCTACGCCGAACAGTTCGACCTCATGCGCGAATGCGACCGCATGCTGGTCCGGCTGGCCGAGGAAACCCGCGAAACCGCGCAAATGTGCCTGCTCGAAGGCAACAAGTACACGGTCGCCATGATGCGCGAGGGCCTGCGGCCGTTCCGCATCTCGTCCAGCGTGGGCGAGCTGGTTCCCATCCCCTGGACCGCGTCGGGCCGGCTGCTGCTGGGGCACCTGTCGGACCCGCAGATCAGCGCGCTGATCCCGCCTGAGGACTTCGTCATGCCCGATGGCGGCCGGCTCGCGGCCGCCGATTTCATCGCCGAGGTCCGGCGCGCCGCCAGCGACGGCTACTTCGCCTTCAACAGCGTGGTCGAAAACTTCACCCACTGCTTCGCCGCGCCCGTCCGCCAGGCCGACGGCGCCTGCATCGCCACGCTCTGCCTGGTGACGCCGCGCGAGGACGGCCTGAACAACCGCGACGCCTATCTCGACAGCCTGCTGCGGGCCGCCCGCGAGATCTCCGAGAAACTGGGCTTCAATCCCTCGCCGGCGCGCGGCTCGCGCGCCTGAACCTCGGCGGCCACTGGCCGCCGCAATCGCTTCCGCGCCCGCATCGCTCGCCACTCGCCACTCGCCACTCGTCGCGCATGGCGCATTGCTGGCGCGGTGCGGCAGCGCTCGCGGCTGGCACTTTGAAACGATGCAATGCATCGATTGCTCGCGACCCGGGTTTCCCCTTGTAAATGCGGGGCAGTCGCCGGGTACCAGTTTCAAATTCAGATTTGTCTTATGCCGCCATTCCGATGGCCATAGTCTAATTCCGTGGCAGAAAAAGCAATGCGCGCACGCCTCCCTCCGGGAGGTCGTTTATTTTCACGCGCCTGTTTTTCGACCCCATGCATCAACCCTGCTCGTGGCCAGACCCAAGACCAAGATCCGCTGCTCGCCTCCCCGCAGAAACTCAGCAAAGCAATCAGAAATTCCCGAGGACGTTTAATGAGATTCCACCTATCCGGCGCAGCCGCCCTGCTCGCGGCGTTCATCCTGACGGGCTGCAACACCATCAGCCCCGCGCGCGTCTCAGAGGAACCCGAGGCACGCAACCAGGAAGAAAAATGCTATCAAGAGTTTTCCGCGCTGAAGAACCTGGATCCGGCGACCTACGAAAAATACCGTGAGCAGATGAATGCCATCGACGAGAACTTCCGGATCTACAAATCCAACGAAACGCTCATCGACGAAAACGCCTCCGAAATCATGCTGACGGAAGTGAAGAAAATGCTCTCCCTGGTTTGCGTTCGAATCAACAGCGCGGTCTATTCCAATATGAGGACCCGCGCCCAAAGCCTGAACAAGCTATGAGAAAGTACGCCTACGCGACGCTTTGCGGCACGCTGCTGTTCTCCGGCAAGGCGGCGTTTGCCATCGAAACCAGCCTGCTGGACCGGCTGGCCCAGGAGCGCATCATCGGCGACGGACAGGCCCGCCCCCAGGCCTATCCCGTTCCCTCACAGCCCGGCGCGCCGCGCGCAGCCAGCCCGGCCCAGGCGCCCAGCGCCAACGCGGAACTCGTCGGCCAATTGCGACAGGCGAACGAACAGCTCCAGGAACTGGAACAGAAGCTGGCCGCGACGGAACAGGGCAACGCGCTGCTCACCGAGCAACTGGCGCAGCGGCAGGCCCAAGGGAGCCGCTCGCCGGAATCCAGCGCCCTGGCCGCCGAGCAGGAACAGAATCAGGCCCGCATCCGCGAACTGGGCCAGCGGCTTGAAGACGCGCAAGCGCAAAGAGACGCCCTCGCGGCCGAACTCGCCAGCGCCAGGACGGCAACGGCAGGCAACGCCTCCCAAGACAGCGCGCTCAGCGCCGCCCTGGGCACGGCGCGAACCGAGATCGCCAGCCTGAAACAACAGACGGCGGACCTGCAGGCCGCCAACCAGCAGCTCAGGGATCAGCAACTGAGGGACCAGCAGGCCGCGCAATCCGCGCAACAGGCCAAGGCGGACAAGACAGGCGGCGCCGGGCGCGTCGTCATCAACGACGCGGCGCCCAAGGACGTGCGCGTCAGCTATGCCGTCGGCGCCTGGTACGCGGAAAGCGCGCCGCAGGAAACCCAGAAGTTCGCGTCCATCGGCAAGAAGCTGGACCTGCAGGCGTTCTCGCAGGGCTTCACCGACAAGATCAACAATCGCCTGCAGCTGCCCCAGGCCAAACTCTCGGCCGAACTCGACGGCGCGCAACAGCAGCTGGAAACCGCCATGCTGTCCAAGAATGAAAAAGAGAGCAAGGTCCTGCTGGCGGCGGCCGCGAAGGAAAAAGGCGCGGTCAAGATGCCGGACGGCGTGATCTACAGGATTCTCGACAAAGGCAAGTCGCCGAGCGTGTCGGACAAGAACGAAATCCTGTTCGACATCGAAGAACAGCTCTCCACGGGCGAAGAACTGGTCCGGGAAACTCGCAGCAGCCACGTCAAGGACCTGCCGCCGCTGTTCCAGAGCATCGTCAAGCAGCTGGGGCTTGGCGGCTCGGCAAAGATCCTCACCCCCGTGACCCAGGCCCATGCCGCATCGGGCATCCCGCCGGGCACCGTTTCGATCATCACGATCAAGCTGGCTGGCATCAAGTAAGGCCCGTAACCATCCCGCCCGGCGGCGCGTCACGCGCCTTCTGCGTGATGCCGCCCACATGCGGAAGGCCATTCCTGGGCGGTCCGCTCTCCCGGGCCGGGGCGCCTCCAAGGCGCCGAGGGCAAGATCGACTACTGCCATAATTTGGCAGTTGCACCGCCTAGCATGAGGGCTCATTCACACAATACGGAGCCCATCTTGCCCTCTCCCATCCCCGCCCGCCTCAACCTGTTCCTGCTGTACGTCGCCGACCCGCTGGCCAGCGTGGCCTTCTACCAGCGCCTGCTCGACCGCGACCCGCTGGATGCCTTTCCAAGCTATGCCGCCTTTGCCCTGGACGGCGGCTACGTGCTGGGCCTGTGGGCCTCGCACCGGGTCAGCCCGTCGCCGCCCGTTTCGGGCCACCGCAGCGAAATCGCGTTCACGGTCGACGACGACGAAGCCGTGCGCAGCCTCCACGCGCACTGGCTGACGCTGGGCGTGCCCATCGAGCAGTCGCCCGTCGCCGAAGTCTTCGGGCTGACCTTCGTCGCCCTGGATCCCGACGGCCACCGCATCCGCGTCTGCCCGCGCTGACCGCCAGGGCAGTCACGCCCGTTCAAGACCCGGCGCGACGCCCGCGCGAGCATGGCGGCTTTGCCAGGAACCGCGCCATGCACGACCCGACCGCCGCCGGCGGCCCCATCGAATCGCCCGCCACGTCCGCGCCCGTCCCGCCGGAAAAAGTCGTCATCGTGGTGTCGGCCGGCCTGGCCCTGGGCCAGGCGGCCAACGCCGCCGCCTGCATCGCCGCCGGCCTGGGCGCGGGCCTGCCCGGCTGGGCCGCTCGGCCGCTGCGGGATGTGGACGGACTGCAATCATTCGCTATCTCGCACCTGCCCATCATCATCCTCAGCGCCAATGACGCGCAGATGGCCGCGCTGTGCGACCGCCTGCCCATGGAGCCGCCCGTCGGCGGCGGGCTAGCGCTGTTTCCCGCCTATGCGCAAGGCATCCACGACTGCCACGCCTATTGGGAGCGCCACCGGGAATCCGCGCATCGCCGCCTGCCCATGCTGGGCATCGGACTGGCCGGCGCGCGGCGCTGGATCAATGGACTGACGGGCAGCCTGCCGATGCTGCGGTAGTGTGCTGTCCCGTAGGTACGTCCGCATGACGAAATTCATCCATAGACGTCAGGGCCAGGCGCAAACCGCAGTGATACCCGTAGGTATCACGAGGATTTGCAACGACGCCATGGCGGCTA
>MCND01000168.1_pt1 | contig 29185 bp, 32 predicted proteins | sample 778211 | NCBI WGS metagenome assembly MCND01 (sample SAMN04296812, study PRJNA304217) | bioreactor metagenome | isolation source: activated sludge enriched with benzalkonium chloride | place: Turkey: Istanbul urban wastewater treatment plant
AGCCCCGCCGGCCCTGAAGGCGCCTCGTCATTGGCGGGCAATGCGCTGGTGCTGGGCGCCGTGTGCTGCGAAGGCCTGTTCATCCTGCTGCACAAGCGGCTGCGCACGCCGGTGCCGCCGCTCGCGCTGTCGACCATCATGACCGCCATCGGCCTGGCCGCCTCGGCGCTGGCGAGCCTGCTGGCCGAGGCGCCCTGGACGCTGGCGCTGCCCGCCGACGCGGTGCTGGCCGTGGCCTATTACGCGCTGGCGCCCACGGTGGGCGGCTTCCTGCTGTGGTACGCGGGCGCCGCCCGCAGCAATGGCGCGGAAGCCGCGCTGTTCACCGCGGTCGCGCCGGTATGCGCCGTACTGCTGGCGGCGGGCCTGCTGGGCGAGGCGCTGCAGACCCGCCAGCTCGCCGGCATGGCCTGCGTGCTGGCGGCGATCGCGCTGCTGGGACTGTCGAACCGCGCCTCCGCTCGCGGCCCGCGCTAAGGCGCGGACACCATCAGGCGCACGCCGCGTCCGTCCCTAGCCCCGGCTGAACGCCAGCGCGAAATCCTCGGAGAATATCTCGGCCAGCGCGCGCCGCAACGCGACGGCGCGCTCGGCGCCGTAAGCGGCCTCGAAGCGGGCCTGCGCGTCGGTCCACAGGCGGCGCGACTGCGTCAGCTTCTCGCAACCGGCATCGGTGAGCGCGACGCGGCGACTGCGTCCGTCGCGCAGGTCGCGCGTGGTGCGGACATAACCATCTCGCACCAGGGGCTTGAGGTTGTGCGCCAGCGCCGAACGATCCAACACCAGCAGGCGGGCCAGGTCGGTCATGGACGGCGCGCCGGCGCGCGCGATGTGAGACAGGATGGAATGCTGCGACACCTTCAGCCCGCACGGCGCGAGCACGGCATCGTAGAGCTGCGAGACACGGCGGGTGGCCTTGCGCAAGGCCGCGCCATGGCAAATCAGGGAATCCTCGCGCTCGATCGGAAAAACGGCAATGACGTCGGACATAGCGGTTCGGACGGCAAGAGGTGGCGGGAAGCGGCGGGACAGCCGGACGCCGCAGGGCAAGCCCACGGCGCGGCCGGAACCTCATACGCTACAACCGGCGCTTCGGACAGTCCAGCCCCGCCCCCTATTCCACCGACGCCGGCGCCGCCTCGCTGCGGGTAGCGCCCGGCGCGCCGCGCAGGGCATGAGCCACCAGTTCCTCGGCATAGGCGGGCAGGTCGCCGCGCACGCACAGCACGAGATCGCGCGCGGCCCAGTCATCGCTCAGATCCAGACGCCGGAAGCCGGCCGAACGCCCGTGGCGGACGGCGGCGGCGCGCGGCACGACCGCCACGCCCACGCCCTGGCCCACCATCCGGCAGACCGCGTCGAAACCGCGCAGCCGCACGCGGTAGGACAGGCTCTTGCCATCGCGGCGCGCGTGCTGCGCGATGTGCTCCTGCAAAGCGCTGCCTTGGACCAGCCCGACGAAATCCTCGTCCGCCGCGTCGGCCAGCGCGACGACGCCGCGCGCGGCCAGCGCATGCCCCGAGGGCACGATCAGGCATAGCGGATCGTGGCGGAACACCGCCACCCGCAGGCCGCCCAGATCGGCCGAGTCCGCCAGCACGCCGATGTCACAGGTGCCGGCGCGCAAGGCGTCGGCGATCTCGTGGCTGGGCCGCTCTTCCAGGTCCACCGACACGCGCGGATGACGCTGCAGGAATTCGCCCAGCACCGGCGGCAGATGCTCGCTCAGCGCCGTGGTGTTGCATTGCACGCGCACCAGTCCCTTCAAGCCCTGGCCGTACTGGTCCAGGTCGCCGCGCATGCGGTCCATCTGCGCCAGCACCAGCCGCGCGTGATGCGCCAGCGTGCGCCCGGCCGGCGTCGGCTCCGCGCCGCGCGGGCCGCGCAACAGCAAGGGCACGCCCAGCGTGTCTTCCATGCCGCGCACGCGCTCGCTGGCCGAGGCCAGCGTCATGTTGGAACGCCGGGCGCCGGCGGTGATGGAGCCCGTTTCCTGCACATGCAGGAACAGCCGCAGGTCGGTGAGATCGAAGCGCATGCAAGGATCGTAGCACCGCAGGCTATGGAATTTCCGAACCCGGCATACGCAAGTTCCCGATAGGGCCGCGCCGGATACGCGCCGAAAATGAACGACACGCCCGCATCCACAACCTTTATTCCGGTGTTCTCCATGCAAATCCGAACCACGTCCACCCGCTATTCCGATCTTGCCGCGCCTGCCTTGCCATCAGTCTCTTCCATAGCCTCGGCAGTCGACACCGACCACCGGGAGGCCCGGCCATGAGTCCCGCCGACCTGATGATGCCCGGCGCCACGCCACTGCTGGCGGCCGCGGCGGCGGCCGTGTTCCTCCTGGCCGGCGTAGTCAAGGGCGTGGTCGGGCTGGGGCTGCCCACCATTTCCATGGCCCTGCTGGCGCTGATCATGGCGCCCGCGCAAGCCGCCGCGCTGCTGGTGGTGCCATCGCTGGTCACCAACCTGTGGCAGGCGCGGCCCGCCGCGACCTTCGGCCCGATCTGGCGCCGCATCGCCGGCATGCAGGCGGGCGCTTGCGCCGGCACGCTGGCGGGCGCCTGGTGGCTGGGCGCGCCATCCGGCGTCTGGGCAGGCGTATGCCTGGGCGTCGCGCTGGTCCTGTACGCGGCCTGGGGCCTGTTCGGTTCGCCACCCTCCATTCCCAAGCGGTGCGAAGGCGCGCTGGGCCTGGCGGTGGGCGCCGCGACGGGACTGGTCACCGCAGCCACCGGCGTGTTCGTGATCCCGGCCGTGCCCTATCTGCAGGCGCTGAACCTGGGCAAGGACGGGCTGATCCAGGCCATGGGAATCTCCTTCTCGGTGTCCACGCTGGCGCTGGCGGCGGGCCTGTGGCTGAACGGCAGCTACGGCGCGGATGCGGCGGGCGCTTCGCTGCTGATGCTGCTGCCCGCGCTACTGGGCATGGGACTGGGACAATGGCTGCGCGGCCGGCTGTCGCCGCGCGTCTTCAAGCTGTGCTTCATGGCGAGCCTGGCGCTGCTGGGCATCTACCAGGTTTTCCAGGGTCTGGCTGGCGCGAGCCATTCCTAGGGGCGAGCAAGGCCGCTTGCCAAGCGGTCGGGGGTGCTTGCGTCCTGACGCCCCGCGTCGCCTTCCCCGCGCCTCACGCGGCCAGGCGGCGCTCGTCGAGCGGACCGATGGCGATCGACATCTCGCGCCAGCGCGCCAGCTCTTGCTGCACCGATTGGATCTTGATGCGCGCCTGATCGAAGGCGTCCCGGCCCAGGAACAGATGCCGTGGCGCGTACTGGGCCTGCGAGGCCTGGATAAGGGTACGCGCGACCTGGGCCGGCACGCGCGCCGCGCCCGGGTAGACCAGCGTGACGCGCACGCCATGCGGCGCGGCTTCGACGGCCAGGGCCTCGGTCAGGCCGCCCAGCGCGAACTTGGCCGCGCTGTACGCGCCCCAGCCCTCAGCCGCGCCATCGAAGCCCAGGATCGACGACACATTGAACACATGCCCGCCACGCTGCGCGCGCAGGCGCGGCATGGCGGCGCGTATCACGTTCATGGCGCCGAAGACGCCGATATCGAAACCCTCGCGCAGCGCCGCGTCGGACAGCTGATCCAGCGGCCCCCGCGCGGCGCAGGCGGCGTTGTTCACCACCACGTCCAGGCCGCCGAAGGCGGCATGCGCCGCGTCGACCGCGCGCCGCACGCTGCGTTCATCGCCCAGGTCCACGGCCAGCGGCAGCAGGCGGCCATCGAGCGCCGCGCCGGTCGCTTCCAGCAGGGCGTCCACGTCGCGCGAGGTCGCCGCCACGCGATGGCCCTGCTCCAGCAGGGCCTTGACCAGCGCCAGTCCCAATCCCGCGGAGGCCCCGGTCACAAACCAGATTTTTCCGGATTCCATGCTCATCCCTTCCCTAGAACCCGGCGCGGGCCGGATGGCGCCGCGCCATGGAAAGGAATGTTAGAAAACGAGGCGCGCGGCGTACAGCCGCGTTCTTGCGGGAAACCTGCCTAATCCTGCAATCCCGCCAAACAGCTTCAGCCCAGCGCGCTGCGATAGTGCCCGGCGTCGAAGGCCGGCGCATCAGCCGCCAGCGCCGGCGCGGCCTCGTCCTGCGCGGGCTCCCCTGCAACAACCCCGAACAGCGACAGTTCGGCCCTGACCAATGCTTGAACAAAATCCGTCATGATGTTTTCTCCATGCTGAGATGATGCGCTCGCCGCCCGCCAGGCCGGCGGCGCGGAAACAGCAGGGGTTCATCTTGGCCGCAGGCCATCAGGACGTCCATTTGGTTTGTTCAATCGCGGCGATTGACGCCGGATTTGGAACCGTTGCGGATGGCCGCGCCGGACGGAGCACCGACGCGCCGGCAACCGCCGCTGTCGCCCGCCGACAGCAAGTCTTTGGTCATGATTCGTGGACAACAACGCGGAATTATTCACCAATCAAGATCTTCAACGCTCCTATGATCCAAGCGTGACGACTCTCAGGAATGCTCCACCATGTCCGCCTATCACCACGTAGAGACCTCGCAGCTGGACATCGCCTATCTGGAATGGAATCCGGCCGGCGCGCGCACCGCCGTGCTGCTGCATGGCTGGCCCGACAGCCCCGAATGCTGGAACAGCGTGGCAGACAAGCTGGCCGCCTCGGGCTACCGTGTGCTCTGCCCGGCGCTGCGCGGCTTCGGCCCGACCCGCTTCCTGCGCGCCGACACGCCCCGCAGCGGCGAACTGGCCGCATTGGGCCGCGACCTGCTGGACTTCCGCTCGGCGCTGGGCCTGGAGCGCCCCGTGCTGGTCGGCCACGACTGGGGCGCGCGCGCCGCGGGCAACGCCTGCGGCCTGGACGCCGACGCGGCCTCGCACCTGGTGCTGCTATCGGTCGGCTACGGCACCAACAGCCCGGACCAACCCGTGCCGCTGTCCCAGGCACGCAATTACTGGTACCACTGGTTCATGGCCACGCCCAGGGGCGCGGCCACCGTCCGTGACAGCCGGCGGGAATTCACCCGCTACATGTGGGACACCTGGTCGCCCGCCGGCTGGTACGAAGAAGCCGATTTCGACGAAGCCGCCCGCGCCTTCGACAATCCGGACTGGGCCGAGGTGGTGCTGCACTCCTATCGCCAGCGCTGGGGCCACGCCCAGGGCGACCCGGCCTATGCCGAAGATGCCGCGCGCCTGACGCCCGCGCCGGAGCTGGCCGTGCCGACCCTGGTGCTGCACGGCGGGGCCGACGCCTGCAACTCGCCCGCCACGTCCGAGGGCAAGGACGCTTATTTCAGCGGCCGCTATCAACGCCGCGTGCTGGACGGCATTGGCCATTTCCCGCAACGCGAGGCGCCGCAGGCGGTGGCCCAGGCCATCCTGAGATTCTGCGAACCGGCCTGAAACCGGGCGCGGGATCCGTCCGTACACGGCTCGTCAGCCGGCCCGCGCCCCTGCACGCCCCCGGAATGACGGATAATTCGGTCTGTGCGCCGCCGCCCCGCCGGGCGGCGGTTTTTCGCGGGCCTGTCGCCCGCGCCCGTAATCCGGAGTCAGCTATGTATCGCGGCATCGAGGCGATCGAACATTTCATGGAATCCATCGGCCTCGTCTGGCGGCCCGGCGCCACCGCAAGCGCGGAGCTGCGCGCCAGCTACCGCATCGGCAATACTCGCCCGCTGGGCATTGATTGCACGCTGGTGGAATTCCACTGCGACGCCAAGCGTCCGAAGATCTGGGTGCCCGAGTTCTCGCGCACCAGCTTCCACCAATGGTTCGAAGTGCCCTACCAGGATTTCGAGTTCACGCCCGGCGGCTCGATGCTGAAGATCAAGGCCGCCGCGCGCGGCAACGCGCCCCCGTACAGCGTGGGCCTCAAGCCGCTGGCCTGACGCCCGCGCAAGGGCGGCTACAGCTGCTTGTACATGATGGTGGTGCCGTCCAGCCGGTGCGCGTCATGCGAATCGCGGCTGAAGCCCGGGATGACGCCCACCGTCACATACCCCAGCGAGGCATACAAGGGCTCGGCGCGATCGCCGGTGCGCGTGTCCAGCGTGATCAGGCTGCGCCCGGCAGCCACGGCCAGCGCCTCGACCTTTGCCATCAAGGCCCGCGCGATGCCCTGGCGCCGGAAATCCGGATGCACCAGCAGCTTGCGCACCTCGGCGCGGTGCGGTTGATTGGGCGGGGTGTCGCAATCGAGCTGCACCGCGCCGGCCAGCCTGCCGTCCTGCCAGGCGGCCACCAACAGCAGGCCGCCCCCGGCCACGCCGGGCAGCACCTTGTCGCGCCAGAACGCCAGCGCGTCGTCCGGGCTGTACGGCAGGACGAAGCTGACGCTGGCGCCCGCGTGCACGCTGGCGTGCAGCAGCTCCGCCAGTTCCGGCAGCAGGGTTTCGGTTTCGGCGGCCGAGAGCATGGCCATGCGCAGGGAGGCAAGATGGTCGGGCATGTAGCACCTGTAGACGTTGTGGTTCAGACGATGAAAAGCAGGTAGCGGGCGCCGCTGTCCCGCGGCGTCTCGAAAAGGCTGGCTCCGGCCAGCTGGTAGCGCAGGCAGTCGCCCGGACGCAGCCCGTGGCGGCGGCCATCCACGGTGATGTGCAGCGCGCCTTCCAGCATCAGCAGATGGTGTTCCAGATTCGGACGCGGCGGCTGCGGGTATTCGATGCGGGCACCGGCGTCCAGCTCGCAGGCCAGCACTTCCCCGGCCAGCGCGGCCGCCGGCGGCGAGACCGAGCGGCGCCGGAAGCCCGCGCTCGCATCGACCCAGACCGGCTGCGCGCTTTCGGGCACCAGCGGCGCGAAGTCGTCTTCCACCATCAGCATCAGCCGCGACATGGTCAGGCCGTAGGCGGCGCACAGCCGCCCCAGCACGCTGGCCGTGGGGCTGACCTCGGCGTTTTCCAGCCTCGACAGCGTGGCGCGGCTGACGCCGGCCCGGCCGGCCAGTTCGTCCAGGGACCAGCCGCGTTCCTGGCGCAGGCCCTTCAGGCGCGAGGCGATGCGCATGTCCAGGCCGTGATCGAATTCGGGATTATTTTCCATATTTGGGATTTTTTCTCAAATAAGAAATTCCGTCAAGCGAGCCCGCGTCCGCTCCGCCCGTCAACCACGCCCCGCCGAATTCGGCACAATAGGGCCCATGTTCCTGGCTCGATACCTGATCATGCCGATTCTCTGCCTGGGCCTGCTGGCCGGCTGCGCCCTGCCCTCGCAGGAACAGCGCAGCCAGTCGCAGGCGCTCGATCCCGACGCGGCGGCGGCCACCCCGCTGGGCCGCGCCATCGCGCCCGTCGCCGCCGGCCACGCCGGCCTGTCCGGCATCCACCCGCTGGCCGACGCCCACGACGCCTTCGCCGCGCGCATGATGCTGGCGCGCGCCGCCGAGCGCAGCCTGGACGTGCAGTACTACATCTGGCGCGGCGACATGACCGGCATGATGCTGCTCGAAGCGCTGCACGAAGCCGCCGATCGTGGCGTGCGCGTGCGCCTGCTGCTGGACGACAACGGCACCTCGGGCCTGGACCGCGAGCTGGCCGCGCTGGACGGACATCCCAACATCGAAGTGCGGCTGTACAACCCCTTCGCGCTGCGCTGGCCCAAGACGCTGGGCTACCTGACCGACTTCAGCCGGCTCAACCGGCGCATGCACAACAAGTCCTTCACCGCCGACAACCAGGCCACCATCATCGGCGGCCGCAACGTTGGCGATGAATATTTCGGCGCCGCCAACGGCGTGCTGTTCACCGACCTGGACGTGCTGGCGATCGGCGCGGCGGTGCAGGACGTGTCCGCCGATTTCGACCGTTACTGGGCCAGCGACTCGGCCTATCCGGTGGCGCGCCTGCTCAAGCCGGCCGAGGCGGGCGCGCTGGACCTGCTCAAGCGACGCGCCGACGACATGGAACGCTCGTCCGACGCCGCCGCCTATGCCGAGGCCATGCGCGCCCTGCCCTTCATCCGTCAGTTGCTCAAGGGCGAGCTGGAACTGGAATGGGCGCCCACGCGCATGGTCAGCGACGATCCGCGCAAGACCCTGGGCACCGCGCCGCCAGAGGCCATGCTGCCGCATCAGTTGCACGAGATCATCGGCAAGCCCACCCAGTCACTGGATCTGGTGTCGCCCTACTTCGTGCCCGGCGAATCCGGCACGCGCGCCTTCAGCGACATGGCCCGCGCCGGCGTGCGGGTGCGCGTGCTGACCAACTCGCTGGAAGCCACCGACGTGGCGGCCGTGCACTCCGGCTACGCCAGGCGCCGCGCCGATCTGCTGGCGGGCGGGGTGGAGCTGTTCGAAATGAAGCGCGCCGCCGGCGGCGGACGCAACAAGAACCTGGGCCCGCTGGGCAGCTCCGGGTCCAGCCTGCACGCCAAGACCTTCGCGGTAGACGGCCAGCGCATCTTCGTCGGCTCGTTCAATTTTGATCCCCGCTCGGCCAGGCTCAACACCGAACTCGGCTTCATCATCGACAGTCCCAGGCTGGCCGGCCAGATCTCGACGGCCTTCACGCGCGACGTGCCGACCACGGCCTATCGCGCGCTGCTGGACGAACGCGGCAAGGTCTACTGGCTGGAACTGCGCGACGACGGCCAGACCGTACGTTATGACAGCGAACCCGGCGCCAGCGTCTGGCAGCGCCTGTCGGTCTGGTTCATCTCGCTGCTGCCGGTGGAGTCCTTGCTGTAATCACAGCCAGGACGCGACGCAACAAGCGGAGCGCGCCTCAGCCCGCGCGGCGGCATACTGAACATCATGAGCATGAACCTGGATCTTTTCGACGAGGCCGACCCCCAGCCCGCCCGCAGCGAATCCATCGGCCCGCGATCCGTGGTGCTGCGCGGCTACGCCCTGCCCGTCGCCGACGCCCTGCTGCAATCCCTGGACGAAGTGATCCGGCAGTCGCCGTTCCGACGCATGGAAACCCCCGGCGGCCATCTGATGTCTGTCGCACTGAGCAATTGCGGCCGGCTGGGCTGGACCACGGACCACGACGGCTACCGCTACACGCCGGCCGACCCGCTGTCGGGGCGGCCCTGGCCCGACATGCCGCCGGCCTTCGCCGCCCTGGGACGCGAGGCCGCCGCCGCGGCCGGCTTTGCCGGCTTCGAACCGGACGCCTGCCTGCTCAACCGCTACGAGCCGGGCGCGCGCATGTCCTTGCACCAGGACCGCAACGAGCGCGATTTCAGCGCGCCCATCGTGTCGGTGTCGCTGGGCATGCCGGCGGTGTTTCTTTTCGGTGGCCTGGCGCGCTCGGACCCCGCCGCCCGCGTGCCGCTGTTCCACGGCGACGTGGTGGTCTGGGGTGGCGCGGACCGCCTGCGTTTCCACGGCGTGCTGCCGCTGAAGGACAGGCCGCATCCGCGCCTGGGCAGCCTGCGTCTGAACCTCACGCTGCGCAAGGCGGGTTAAGACGGAGGGCCCGATCCGGCCCGCCGGACCAAGGCGGGCGGAACCGGTTAGCATAGGCGCACGCTTTCCCTACACCCTCAAGAGAACAACGATATGCACGCGCTGGGCCGACTCGTCATCCTGGTCACCGACTACGACACCGCGATCGCCTTCTACCAGGACAAGCTGGGCATGGAGGTCTTCGTCGACATGGCCGTCGGCGCCCAGCGCTACGTGCACCTGCGCCTGCCCGAACAGCCCTCGGTGGGCGTATGGCTGCTGCAGGCGCAAACGCAGGCGCAGCGCGACCGCGTGGGCGACCAGACCGGCGGCCAGCCGGTGGGCGTGTTCTACACCAGCGACACGCGCCGCGACCACGCGCGCTTCGCCGCGCAGGGCGTGCGTTTCACGCGCGAGCCCGTCGAGGACGCCGTCGCGGTGTACGCGCATTTCATCGATCTGTACGGCAACGAATTCGTACTCGTGCAACTGAAGTGAGCCGCGCGGCTCACGCGAAGGAATCCGCCATGGACCTGCGGCTTGAAGGCAAACGCGTGCTCATCACGGGCGCATCCAAGGGCATCGGCCTGGCGGCGGCGCTGGCCTTCGCCCGCGAGGGCGCCAGCCCCACGCTGGTCGGCCGCGACCCGATCGCGCTACGCGCGGCCGCCGACGCCGTCTCCGCCCAGACCGGCATGCCCGCCGCCTGCGTGGCGCTGGACCTGGGACATGCCGACGCGCCCCGGGAACTGCTGCGCCAGGCCGGCCCCGTCGACATCCTGGTCAACAATGCCGGCGCCGTGCCCGGCGGCGCATTGGATCAGGTGGACGACGAACGCTGGCTCGCGGGCTGGGAACTGAAGGTGCACGGCTACATCCGGCTGGCGCGCCTGTACTACCCGCTGATGCGCGAGGCCGGTGCCGGCGTGATCGCCAACGTGATCGGCATGGCCGGCTCGGCGCCGCGCGCCGACTATATCTGCGGCGCCGCGGCCAATGCCTCGCTGATCGCCTTCACCCGCGCGCTGGGCGGCGAGGCTCCGCGCCACGGCGTGCGCGTCTTCGGCCTGAATCCCTCGCGCACGCGCACCGACCGCGTGCTCACGCTGGCGCGCCAGCGCGCCCAGGCACGCTGGGGCGACGAATCGCGCTGGCAGGAAACGCTGTCGGGCCTGCCGTTCGGCCGCCTGATGGAACCCGCCGAAGTGGCCGACATGCTGGCGTTCTGCGCCTCGCCGCGCGCCGGCTACCTGAGCGGCACGGTCATCGACCTGGACGGCGGCGAGCAATACGCCGGTTGAAACCGGCTCGGCCCGGCCGCGACGGATCCAGGCTCAGCCCAGATGGTGGCCGGTCCAGTCAGCCAGCAGGCCGGGCAAGTCGCGCATGTCGGTGAAGACGCGCGCCACGCCCACCGAGCGCAGCGCGTCGGCGCCGCTGTGGCCCAGGCCGCCCGGGCTGTAGCCGAACACCGTGGCGCCCGCAGCCACGCCGGCGGTGGCGCCGGTGACGGTGTCCTCGACCACCGCGCAGCGGCGCGGATCCGCGCCCAGCGACTCGGCCGCCGCCAGATACACATCCGGGAAGGGCTTGCTGCGCGGCATTTCATGACCGCTGAACACGCGGCCGTCGAAACAATCGGCAATGCCGACCTTGGCCAGCTGGAACTCGACCTTGCGGCGGTCGGCGCCGGACGCCACGGCGATGCGCCCGTCCAGGATGCCGTGCAGCGCGCGCACCGCGTCCGGCGCGCCGGGAATCTCGACCAGATCGCGGTCCAGCGCCTGGTTGCGGCGCTCGCGGAATTCGGCCAGCCATTCTTCGCTGAGGCGCGCCCCGGTGCGCTCCTCGATCAGCGCCACTTCATCGCGCACCGCCTTTCCGGTAAAAATGCGCATGGTCTCTTCGGTGCTGATGGCCCAGCCCAGCTCGGTCAGCATGCCCGCCAGCACGCGGCTGGTGATGGGTTCGGAATCGACCAGCACGCCGTCGCAGTCGAACAGCACGGCGTCAAAAGGGAAGTCTGTCATTGCTTCGCGAAGGATACGGATGAACAAGTCAACAAGCATACTGCACGGCCAGCCGCGCACTTATTTCCACGACCTGCTCACTCCCGATGAACTGTCCGCGCTGCTGGAACATGACGACTCCTTCCATCTGGAACAAGTCGCCGATCCGGACGCCGTGGCGCCACGCACGGATGTGGTGATCGTCATCACCCGGCAGGCCCTGGCCGTGCGCTGCCGGCAAGCCACTGGAGACGCGTCCGCCTAGGCCGCTTGCGGCTCGGACTCAAAGGCGGCGCGCAGCGCGCCGCCCGCCAGTTCGAACAGATGCCGCGCCGCCGGCGTCAAGCCCAGCATGTGGATGCACGCATGGACCATGCCCGGCAGGCGATGGTCGCGCGCATCGACCCCGGCCTCGCGCAGCCGGCGCGCATAAGCCTCGCCCTCGTCGCGCAGCGGGTCGTACTCGCATACCAGCACGGTCGCCGGCGGCAGGCCCGTCAGGTCCGCCGCGCGCAGCGGCGATGCGTAGGGTGAGTCGCCGTCCTGCTCGTTGAGCAGGTAGGTGAACCAGCAGTAGCGCATCGTCTCTTCCGTCAGGAAGAAATTCTGCCCATAGGCGCGATACGAATCGGTGCTGAAGGAATGGTCCAACACGGGATAGCACAGCAGCTGGTGCGCGATCCTGGGGCCGCCACGGTCGCGCGCCATGATGGCGGCGGCCGCCGCCAGGTTGCCGCCGGCGCTGTCGCCGCCCACCGCGATGCGCGCCGGGTCCACGCCCAGCATGCCGGCCTGCTCGCAGACCCAGCGCAGCGCGCAATAGAAGTCCTCGACCGGCACCGGGAACTTGTGCTCCGGCGCCAGCCGGTAGTCCACGGACAGCACCATGCAGCCGGTGGCATTGGCCAGCGCGCGGCACGGGTTGTCATAGAGTTCCAGCGAGCACAGGAACCAGCCTCCGCCATGCGCATACACCAGCGCAGGCAGCACGGCGCCGGGCGGCGCGCCCGCCGGCGTGTAAGCGCGCACGCGCAGGGGCGTGCCGTCGTGGCCCGGCGCCAAGTAGGTGCGCACGTCAGCCACGTCTTCCAGCGGGCCGTGCAGCGCGCCCAGGCTGGTCTCGGTGGCCGCGCGCATTTCCACCAGGGACATCGGCGTGGCGGTCGAGGACAGCCGCGCCAGGTAGGCATCGATCTTCGGATCCAGCGCCATGCTCAGCCCTCCCGCGACAGGAACGGCAACAGCTGCGCCAGGAACTCGTCCGGGCATTCTTCCGTGACGAAGTGGCCGCAGTCGGGAATGATGGCGCCGCGCACATCCACCGCATTCTCGCGCATGGTGATCAGCGGCGCGTCGCGGGTGGCATGCTCGGCGCCGATGGCCAGCACCGGCATGGCCAGTTTGCGCCGGGCGCGCTCGACATTCTGCCGCACCGTTTCCGGAATCGCCCGGTAGTAGGAGAAGCCCGCGCGCAGGCCGCCCGGCGCCGCGTAGGCGTCGATATAGACCTGCGCCGCCACGCGGTCGCGGCGGTGCGACCACTTGTCGAACATATAGGTCAGATAGGCCTGCTCGCGACCGGCGATCAGCGCTTCCGGCAGGTCGGGCAGCCGGTTGAACATGAAATGCCACAGGAAGATGTTCTGGTCCGGCGGCGCGAAGATCGTGGGCTCGGGCGCCAAGCCCGGGATCACCGCCTCGGTCAGCGCCAGCCGCGAGACGGCGTCCGGGAAGTCGCTGGCCAGCGCATAGGCCACCCACATGCCGATGTCGTGGCCCACGACCTGATAGCGCGCATGGCCCAGCTGCCGCATCAGCTGATGCAGCGTGGCCGCCACGGCGCCCGTGTCATAGCCGGCGGCCGGACGGTCCGAATCGCCCGTGCCCGGCGGGTCCACGGCGATGGCCATGTAGCCCTGCCCCGCCAGCGCGCGCATTACGTGGCGCCAGGTGAACCACGTTTGCGGCCAGCCGGGCACCAGCAGCACCGGCGCGCCGTCGCCGGCGATGGCGCAATGCAGCCGCGCGCCGTTCACCATCACGTAGCGATGGGCGAACTCCGCGCCGGCGGAGGGGATGTCTTGATGAAAGTTCGTCATGGTCTGTGTTCCTGTCCGCTCAGGCGATGCCCAGCAGCGCGTTGATCTGGGCCTGGCTGATGGCGGCGCCGGCGAAATCGTCGAACACCTTGTCCGTGACCGGAATGATGTGTTGCTTGATGAAGGCCGCGCCTTCGCGCGCGCCGGCCTCCTGGTCCTTCAGGCAGCATTCCCACTCCAGCGCGGCCCAGCCTTGATAGCCGTGCTGCGTGAGCTTGGAGAAGATGGACTTGAAATCCACCTGGCCATCGCCCAGCGAGCGGAAGCGGCCGGCGCGGTCGACCCAGGATTGATAGCCGCCATAGATGCCCTGGCGTCCGGTCGGATTGAACTCGGCGTCCTTCACATGGAACATGCGGATGTGGTCCTTGTAGATGTCCAGGTAGTCCAGGTAGTTGAGCTGCTGCAGCACGAAATGGCTGGGATCGAACAGGATGCCGCAGCGCGCGTGCCCGGCTACGCGCTCGTGGAACATCTCGAAGCTGATGCCGTCGTGCAGGTCTTCGCTGGGATGGATTTCGAAGCACAGATTCACGTCCTGCTCGTCGCAGGCATCCAGCACCGGCAGCCAGCGCCGCGCCAGTTCGTCGAACGCGGTCTCGATCAATCCCTGCGGCCGCTGCGGAAACGGGAACAGGTAGGGCCAGGCGAAGGAGCCCGAGAACGTGCCCATCTCGGTCAGGCCCAGCCGGCGCGATGCGCGCGCCGCCAGCAGCAGGTTGCGCCTGGCCCATTCGGTGCGCGCCGCCGGATTGCCTCGGACCGGCGCCGGCGCGAAGGTGTCGAACATCGCGTCGTAGGCCGGATGCACGGCCAGCAGCTGGCCGAAGATGTGCGTGGTCAGTTCGCTGATGACCAGGCCGTGGCCGGCCAGCATGCCGGTGATCTCGTCGCAATAGTCCTGGCTGGACGCGGCCAGTTCCAAGTCGAAGAAGCGCTGGTCCCAGGCCGGCACCTGCAGGGCCTTGAAGCCCAGGCCCGCCGCCCATTCGGCGACGGCGGGCAGGCTGTTGAACGGCGCGTCGGCGCCGCTGAATTGCGCGAGGTGGATGCTCGGGCCTTTGAGGGTTTGCATGATGAATCTGCCTTCGGCTTGCCGTCTCCCGGCTCGCCCTAATTGTTTGTCGAACGACAAAGAATAGACGAAAATCGATCTGTGACGCAAGCACGCCTGAATCGACCGCGCCTCAGGACGCGGCGGTACACTGCGTGGAATTTCAATCAGGACAAAAGTGCAATGGCAGGCAGACCCAGGGAATTCGACCGCGATCTCGCGCTGCAGCAGGCGATGCTCGCCTTCTGGCAGCACGGCTATGAAGGCACGTCGATGGCCGATCTGGTCGCGGCCACCGGGCTCGCGTCGGCGCGGCTGTATGCGGCGTTCGGATCCAAGGAAGACCTGTTCCGCGAAGCCGTGGCGCGCTATGAGGAGGGCGATGGCGCCTTTGCCGAAAAGGCGTTGCAGGCGGGCGACGTACGCAGCGCGGTCGAGCACATGCTGCGCGATGCCGTGCTGACGTACACGCGGCGCGGCCGTCCCCAGGGTTGCATGGTGGTGTCCGCCGCGACCAACTACGCGGCCGCCAACGAGCCGGTGATGAGCTGGCTGGCGACGCATCGCAAGGCGCGCACGCAGTCCATCGTCGACCGCATCGCCGCCGGCGCGCGGGACGGTGAACTCGCTCCCGGCACGGACATACAGGCCCTGGGCGATTACTACGCCGCCGTGTTGCACGGCCTGTCGGTGCAAGCGCGCGATGGCGTGGGCAAGGCCAGGCTGCTCGCCCTGATCGGACCCGCCCTCGCGCCGCTGGACGCGGCCTTGCGCTAGGCCGGCAGCATTGCCAGCTCGTCATGGGCTGGCGCGCCGACCCCAGCCGGCGCGTCATGCCCATCGGCGCGTCGACGGGCAACTGCGACCGGCGCAGACCTCGGACTCGTCCTAGTCATCCAGCGGCATGTGCGCCTGCGCGGTGCGCAATTCCTGCAGATGCCGTTCGGCCTCTTCCTTCTCGGCACCCGGCGGCAGCGGCCGCCAGCCGACCATGTTCCCCGGCGTGCGGGTCGGCAGCCAGCCCAGCACACTGTACAACGTCACGGCGACCAGCCCCGTGTCATACCGCGCTTCGTAGTATCCCTGTCGTTCCGGCGCGGTATCGCCTGACATCCAATTGCCCTGAGACATCCGTGTCTCCTCCCGCTTGAAGCTTGTCGTGCCTGCGCCGCGGCCCGCGAGCCGCGGCGGGACATGGGCCGATGGTATAGCGCGGTCCAGGCCCCGCCACTGCAAGATGCGCCTGCTTTGCAATTCTTGACAGAGGGGAATCCCCTAGTGCCCACATTTTCGGGCCGGATTGCTAAAGCCCGACCGCAGGCGCTAGGATTCGACAAGGATTCTTACAAAGCGCGGGGAGGCTCTGCCCCAAAGACCTTGGGCAATCTGGGCATACCGACAATGCTGAAAGCAATCCTCTCGCTCTACCGGAAAGATCGACTGGCCTTGCTCGCGAGCGCCAACGCCCTGCGCGCCATCCGCGAAGGGCTGCTATGGACCCTGCCCTGCCTGCTGGTGTCGGCGCTGTTCCTGGTCCTGTCCGTGCTGGCGCGCCAGGCCGGCCTGCCCGAACCGGCCACCGAACTGCTGACCTCGGTCCACCAGAAGCTCACCGGCATCATGCCCATGCTGGTGGCCGCGGCCATCGGCTACATGCTGTCGATCCGGCATCGCGTGCCGCACCTGCCCACCGCCTTCCTGTGCCTGTCCTACGTGGCCGTGGCCGAAACGCTGCTGGCCGCCCATCCGCTGGCGGCCTCCACGCTGACCCTGTTCGTGGCCATCATCTCGCCGCTGGCCGCGGTGCCACTGCTGTCCTGGCTGCACCGGTTCCGCTGGACGCGGCTCGCGCCCGATGGCCTCACCGGCGAGAACGTGCGCGAGACGCTGAACATGGTCGTGCCCGGCATCCTCACCGCGGCCGTGCTCATCGGCGCGCTGTCCGCCCTGCTCAGCATTCCGGGCGTGGCGCAGTTCAGCATTCCCGTCAGCCTGACCTCGCTGCAGAACCCCTATGCCACCGGCGCGCTGATCTCGGCGCTGAACTCGCTGCTCTGGTTCTTCGGCATACACGGCTACCACGCGCTGGCGCCGATCATGGACGTGCTGGACCAGGCCGCCTACCTGAACGCCGCCATCAACGCCGCCGGCTACGAAGGCGTGTACGCGCTGAACAGCAGCCTGATGGGCGCGTTCACCTTCATCGGCGGCGCCGGCGCGACACTGTCGCTGGCGGTCTCCATCCTGTTGTTCTCGCGTACGGAATCGCTGCGCATGCTGGCCGTCGCCAGCGTCCCGGCCTCGTTGCTGAACGTGAACGAGATTCTGCTGTTCGGCCTGCCGCTGATCCTCAACCCCCGGCTGCTGATCCCTTTCATGCTGGCGCCGGTCTGCAACACGCTGATCGCGCTGGCGGTGGTGCAGCTGGGCTGGCTGCCGCCGGCAGCCGTGACACTGCCGCTGACCTCTCCCGTGCTGGTCAACGCCTACCTGAGCACCGGCGGCCACCTGGGCGGCATCGTGCTGCAACTGGGGCTGCTGGCGCTGGGCGTATGCCTCTACACGCCCTTCGTGCTGGCGCTGGAACGCCGGCAGCTGGCCGACGCCACCGTGTACTTCAAATCGCTGGACACCACCTTCCCGCGCCTGCAGGACGAATCGCTGCTCTACGTGCACGATCCGCTGATCAACACCTACGCGGACCGCGCGCGCCGCAGCGCCGAGATCACCCGCATCCGCGCTATCAGCGAGTATGACTTCTATCTGGAATACCAGCCGCAGGTCTCGTTGCGCAGCGGACGCTGCACCGGCTGCGAAGCGCTGTTGCGCGCCACCGGCCCCGAAGGCCGGCAACAGGCGCCGCTGGAATTCCTGCGCGGCCTGGCCCAGGCCGGCCTGATGCGCGACGTCGACCTCTGGGTGGCCCGGCAGGCGGTGGTGCAATGCCAGAGCTGGCGCGCGCAGGGCTTCGCGCTGCCCATGACGATCAACGTCACCAGCGGTACCCTGACGTCCACTCCCCACCTGGAAAAGCTGATCGGCGTGCTGGCGCAGGCCGGCGGGCAGGTGTCGGTGGAATTGACCGAGGACGCGCTGGTCGAGGACGCCGAGGCACTGCACATGGCCTTCGACCGCCTGCGCCAGATCGGCGCGCGCATCTACATCGACGATTTCGGCACCGGCTACTCGGCGCTCAGCTACCTGCACCAGTTCCGCATCGACGCGGTCAAGATCGACCGCAGCTTCGTGCAGGCGCAAAGCAGCGAACGCGGTGCGCTGGTCATGAGCGGCCTGCTGCGATTCTGCGAGGCGCTGAACCTGCAGATCGTGGTGGAGGGCGTGGAGACTGACAAGGAAATTTCGGCGCTCGAATCGAGCGCCGAAATCATCGTGCAGGGCTGGTACTTCAGCAAGGCGCTGCCCGGCCCCGGGCTGATGGACTACGCCCGGCGGCGCGAGGCCGCCGACAGCGCGATTACTTGATGCCGATGAAGGGCAGCGCCGCGCCCGGCACCTGCGTGGTGGGCAACACGCCATCCCATTTCTCGACAGCGTTCAGGCCGACCAGATTGGTGTTGGCGGCCAGGGCCTCGGCCTTGGCGCGGATCGCCGCCGCCTCGGCCTCGCCGCGCAAACGGATGCCGTCGGCCTCGGCGGTGAACTGCTGGCGCCGCGCATCGGCCTCGGCCTTGGCCTTGACCACCTGGATCTCGGCATTGATGACGGCGGTTTCCTTTTGCTGGCGCGTGGTCTCGATCTGCACCTGGGCCAGCATGCGCTGCTCGATCGAATGCTCGTAGGCCTTCGAGAAGCCGACTTCCTCGATCTGCACGCCCACCACCTGCACCGGCGCGCCGTCCATGGCTTCCACCACGGCGGTGTTCACGTCCAGGCCCAGCTTCTGGCGTTCCTGGATGGCCCGCACGGCGGTGAAGCGGCCGAACACGTTCTTGACGGCGTCGGGCGTCTTGCGCTCCAGCACGCGTCCCTGCAGATTGTTGATGGTGCCGTACTCGGAATAGAGTTCCGCCACGCGCTCGGCCGGCACGCGGTACGTGACCGACACGCGCAGCGTCGCGGGCTGCTGGTCGTAACTGTAGGCTTCCAGGTTCTCGAACACGAAGGTATGGTCGCGCACCGACACCACCGACACGTTGTCGATGAAAGGCGTCTTGAAATCCAGCCCGGGCTCGGCCACGCGCACCAGCTTGCCGTTGCGCAGCACCACGCCGCGCTCGCCCTGGTCCACCTGGAACCATGAGCCGAAGGCCAGGAACAGGATCAGCACGAACAACAGTCCGGTGCCGATGGCCACTGCCAGGCTGCGCGGCTTGGCCGCCTTGACGATCTGCAGATCCGCAGGCTTCATTTCAATCCCTCTCTTTCTTGGAACGTTTGCGGTCGGAAAGGACCGCGGCGATGCCCCGCGCGAGCAGGTAGGCGACTACGGCGGCCCCTACCAGGATCAGGAAATACCTCATCGTGCGTCCTCCCGGAAAAAAGCAAGGCATTCTAGCCTGCTCATCCGCCAAAGCTGGCCGGGACGTTGCAAGGACACGGATTGTCGCCATTTTTAAGAGTAATCCGAGACGAGCTGTGGCATGGTTGGCCGCGCGGCGCTACGCTGAGCGCAACATGCCACCCCAAAGGACCAACGCCATGTTCCGTTCCGCCTCTTTGTCCTGTGCCATATTGGCCGCCGCCTTGGCGCTCGCCGCCCCGGCGCATGCCGCGCCGCCCGAAGGCAAAGGCAAGCCCGATCACGCCGGACAGGGTCACGGCAAGAACAAGGACAACCGCGATTCGGACGGCTCGGTCAGCGTCACGCTGAGCACGGCGGGCATCAGCATCTCCACGGCGCGCGGCTACGCCGTGCAGGCCGGCGCGACCGGCTACGGCTCGCTGCCGCCCGGCATCCGCAAGAACCTGGCTCGCGGCAAGCCGATGCCTCCCGGCATCGCCAAGAAAATGGTGCCGGGCGCCATGCTGGCGCGCCTGCCCGTGCACCCTGGCTACGAATGGCGCGTGGCCGGCAGCGACCTGATCCTGGTCGCCATCGCCACCTCGGTGGTGGCCGACGTGCTGTCCGGCGTGTTCGACTGAGCCGCCTCAGGCCGGCGCCAGGCCGAAGCGCTCGCGCAGCGCCTGCGCCACGGCGCCGTCGTCCAGCTCGGACTCGACCGTGACGGTCTCGTCGACCAGCTTGAGGGTGTTGCCGACCAGGATCGCGCGGCCCCGCTCACTGTGCAGCACCACCACGCGCTTCTGCACGAAGATCGCGTCGGGATGGTTCGAATTCAGATAATTCGCGGGCGCGAAATCGATCCATTCCTGCGGCGACAGGTCGAAACCGTACTGGTTCTGCCAGCCGCCATCACGCCAGGCCTTGAGCACGTAGACACCGTCCGCCTCGCGGCTCAGCATGAAGCGGTCCATGTCCTGGCGGATGTCGGTGTCCAGCTCCGCCAGGCTCATGGGCGCGCGGATGCCGTAGCTGCCGAAGCCCAGGTCGCACAGCCAGTCCTGGCCGTCCAGCCGCAGCACCAGCGCCATGTGGGTGCGGGGACGACGCGCGGGATAGAACATCGGCCGCGCCGCCACATAGCGATACGGCACGCCCAGCGCCTGCATGGCCATGCAGAACAGGCCGTTGACCTCGTAGCAGTAGCCGCCCCTGCCGCGCGCCAGGATCTTGTCGGCGATGTCCTCGGGCGCCAGCGACACGCCCAGCCCGGCCTGCACGTCCAGGTTTTCGAACGGCACGGTGTACAACTGGCGCCGCATCAGTTCGGACACGGTGGCCAGGTCGGCGTGGGCCGGGCCGGCGTAGCCGATACGGTCGAAGTAGCGAGCCAGGGAGAAATTATCTGCATGCATGGCGGAGGAATTCCTGCAAAGGGTTGCGTGAACGGCATGATGCGCCGTTGCCATGCGCCCGGGCGCGACAGACCACGCTTGGGCTATGCTGCACAGATCATTCATTTCCATATCTGTCATGCAGCACAGTTATGCCGTCCTGGCGGACCATATCAAGGCCGCCATCCGCACCCACGAATACCGCGTGGGCGACCGCCTGCCCTCCGTGCGCGAACTGGCCGCCGCGCAAGGCGTCAGCGTCTCCACCGCCACGCGCTGCTACCGGCTGCTGGAACACGAGGGCTATGCGCAGGCGCGCTACAAGTCCGGCATGTACGTCGCGGACTGGAAGGCGCTGCGGCAGGCGCGCGCCGCGCCCGAGACCGCGCCGCCGCCCGCGCCGGCCGGCGTCGAGTACGACATGCTGGCCTCGCTGCAGCACCGAATGACCCAGCTCTACGCGCTGACGGCCCAGCCGTTGCCGCTGGCCCTGCACCTGGCCAGCGCCGCGCCCGAGTGGTATCCCTGCGAGACCCTGGCGCGCATCGCGCAGCGCCTGCTGCGCGAGAATCCGCGTCTGCTGGGTGCCTATCCGTCCGGCACCGGCCTGCCCGCGTTCAAGCATGAAGTGTTGCGCCATCTGGCCGCCTGCGGCATCGACGCGGATCCGCGAGACCTCCTCATCACCAACGGCGCCACCGAGGCCATGCAGATCGCGCTGCGGGCCGTGGCCCGGCCCGGCGATACCGTCATCGTCGAATCGCCCGTGTACTTCGGCCTGCTCCAGACCATCGAACACCTGGGCCTGCGCGCGCTGGAGGTTCCCTGCGTGCCCGGCCAGGGCATGAGCCTGGAAGCGCTGGAATATGCACTGGAGCATCACGGCGGCGTGCGCGCCGTGGTGGCCATGCCGTCGTTCCAGAATCCGCTGGGAGCCTGCATGCCCGAGGCGGCCAAGCGCCGCCTGTTGAAGATCGTGCAGCGCCACGGCATCGCCTTGATCGAAGACGACGTCTTCGGCGACCTGGGCAGCGCGGCGGAACGGCCGCCGGCCGTTAAGGCCTGGGACCGCGACGGCCGGGTCATCTATTGCGGATCGTGCAGCAAGAGCATGGCGCCGGGCTTTCGCCTGGGCTGGGTGCTGGGCGGACGCCACCAGCGCCAGCTGGAATCCCTGAAGATCGGCAGCTCGCTGGCCGCGCCGCTGCTGGAACAGCAGGTGTTGGCCGACTACATGAAGTCGGGCCGCCTGCCGGCGCACCTGCGCCGGCTGCGGACCCAGCTGGCGCAGGCCGCCGCCTCGGCACGCGCCTGCGCGCAGCGGCATTTTCCCCAGGGCACGCGGGTGCTGGGCCCCGAAGGCGGCTGGTGGCTGTGGCTGGAACTGCCCGAGCCGGCCGACACCCTGGCGCTGCTGCGCGATGCGGTGTCACAAGGCATCGCCTACACGCCCGGCGCCCTGTTCTCGGCCGCGGGCAAGCACGGTCATTGCCTGCGCCTGAACGTCGCGCGGCCCTGGTCCACCGAGATGGCGGCAGGGCTGGAGCGGCTGGGCCTGGCCGCGCGGCTGGCGGCGACCCGAAACCAGGCCGCCCCCGCGCGTCGCGCCTAGAAGCGATGCCGGATACCCATGGCCACGGCGGTGTCCGTCACGTCACGCCGGAACGAGAAATTGTCCGCGTAGGCGACATAGGCGTACAGGTTGGTGCGCTTGGTGAAATCATAGGTATAGGCGGCGCTGTACACCTGCGTGTTCGCGTCGTCGCCCGTCAGGGCGCTGCCGTTGGGGCGGGCCATCTGCCATGACACCATCAGCTTGCTCTTGCCCAGCGGCACGGTCGCGTTGACCGTATACGAATCAGCGCGAAAGCCGTGGGCCAGCTTGAACGTATCGGCGTTGCGGTAGCCCTTGGTGTCGGGCGACACGCCCATCGTCGCGCCTTGCAGCCAGCCGCCGCGGGTCTGTCCGATGGCAGCGCCCAGCTTCACGACCTCGAAATCGTAGGCGCCGCCGATGATGGTTTCCTGGATGCGCGTGGGAGATTTCCCGCCTTCCGCGGCATTGGTCGGATTGAAGCGATCATAGGTGGCGACCAGCGCGAGCGGGCCGTTGGCGTAGCGCAGGCCGGTGGTCAGCGCGCGATTGTTGTCGCCGGTGGCGAAGCCCGTCTTCTGGCCCGTGGCCGGCGCGCGGGTGTCGTCGGCGTTGAACGAGTAGCCCACGCCGAACTGGAAGCCCGACCAATCTGGCGATTGGTACAGCACCAGGTTGTCATAGCGCAGGGTGTTCGTCGCGCTGAACGTGGTGCCCATGTTGGCCAGGTTGAACGAGCCGCTGAACGGATCGATCGGACCGCTGAAGTACTTGGACGCCAGGTTGGCCTGGCGGCCGAATTCGAGTTGTCCCCAGCTGTCATCCGCCAGGCCCACGGTGGCCTGGCGCCCGAACAGGCGGCCGCTCTGGCCGGACTTGCCGTTCAGGGGCGTGATGCCGCCTTCCAGGGTGAAGATCGCGCGCAGGCCATCGCCCAGGTCCTCGGCGCCACGCAGGCCGAAACGCGAGCCGCTGTTCACGCCCTGCACGGTGCCTATGCGGTTTTGCTTGAAGCCGGGCGCGCGCACGCGCTCATAGCCCAGGCCCATGTCGAGCAAGCCGTACAGCGTGACGCTCGTGTCGGCGGCCAGCGCGGATCCGGCCAGGCCCGCCCCGATGGCGGCGAAAGCGATTTTCTTCATCATGGTGTGTGTATGCCTATGGGAGTCTGGCGGTGAAAACCATCAATGGCCGGTGGGCGGATAGTCGAGTTCGCCCGACTTCATCAGGCCCTGGGCGCGGGCCTGGCGCATTTCGGCGATGACCTGTTCGCGGGTCTTGCCGGCGGCCTCCCGGGCGACGGGCGGATAGTCCAGTTCGCCGCGCGTGATCTGGCCGGCGGCGCGGGCGGCGTCGCGTTCTTCCAGCACCTGCTGGCGCGTCTTGACGGCGTTGTCGGGCACGTCGACGGGATATTGCTGTTCGCCATAGGTGACCAGTCCGGCGGCCTTGGCTTCCATCAGCTCGGCGCGCACTTGCTCGCGGGTCTTGCCCTCGGCGTGGGCGGCGCCGGCGACGAAGGCCAGGCATAGGGTCAGGGCGGAGAGTCTTAGGGTTTGCATGGAAATCCTTTGCGTTGGTTTGCGTGCCGCCATATTGGCGCGAGGCCGCCGGCCGATAAATCCCGCCACGCGCAAGCCAGGATTGCACGCGACGCAACTGCCGCCCGGCGCATGGCGCGAATCCGCCCACACTTGCACGGCGCGCAAGCCAGGGCTGCGCCGCGACCGGTTTTTCCGAAACGCGAGCCTGCCTAGACTTGGGGCTGTTTTCTGCAAGTACGCGATACCCATGTCTTCATTCCCTACTCCTGGCGCGAGGCAAGCATGACCGCCGCGACCGCTCCCTTCCCGCCCCAAGCGCCTGCGGCCGCCGCTCCCCCGGCCGCCGCATTTGGCGCACGCATCCTGACCGGTCTGGTCGGCGTGCTGCTGGCCGTGATCCTGGCCGGCCTGAACGAAAACGTCACCAAGATGGCGCTGGCCGACATCCGCGGCGCCCTTGGCATCGGCTATGACCAGGGCACCTGGTTCGTCGCCGTCTACGCGGCCGCCTCGGTCTGCGCCATGGCGTTCGCTCCGTGGTGCTCGGTGACGTTCTCGCTGCGTCGCTTCACCACCGCGATGCTGGTCGCCTTCGCCGTCTTCGGCGCGCTCAGCCCGTTCGCGCGCGACTATCCGACCCTGCTCGCATTGCGCACGCTGCAAGGCCTGGCCGGCGGCGCCCTGCCGCCGATGCTGATGACGGTGGCGCTGCGCTTCCTGCCCGCCAACATCAAGCTCTATGGCCTGGGCGGCTATGCCCTGACCGCCACCTTCGCGCCCAGCCTGGGCATTCCGCTGGCCGCGTTCTGCACCGAGACGCTGGGCTGGCGCTGGACCTTCTGGCTGGTGATTCCGCCCGCCGCCGTGGCGGCTGTCATGGTCTGGCGCGGCCTGCCGCAGGACCCGCTCAAGCTGGAGCGCTTCCGTGTGTTCGACTGGCGCGGCCTGCTGCTGGGCGCGCCCGCGCTGGCCATGCTGGTCATCGGCCTGCTGCAGGGCGAGCGCCTGGACTGGCTCAACTCGCCGCTGATCCGCGTGCTGCTGGGCGGCGGCGGCGCGCTGATGGCCCTGTTCCTGCTGAACGAGTGGTTCCACCCGCTGCCGTTCTTCAAGATCCAGCTGCTGCGCAACCGCAACCTCAGCCACTCGCTGCTCACGCTGGGCGGCGTGCTGGTGGTGCTGCTGGGCGTGATCCTGATCCCTTCGAGCTTCCTGGCGCAGCTGCGCGGCTACCGGCCGCTGGAAACCGCGCCGGTGCTGCTGGCCATGGGCCTGCCCCAGCTGATCGCGCTGCCACTGGTGGCCGCGCTGTGCAACCTGCGCCGGGTCGACTGCCGCTGGGTGCTGGCCGCCGGCCTGGGCCTGCTGGCGCTGTCATGCGCGCTGGGCTCGCAGCTGACGCCGGCCTGGTCGCGCGAGCAGTTCTACGCGCTGGAGGCCGTGCAGATCTTCGCCCAGCCCATGGCGGTCATTCCGCTGCTGATGCTGGCCACCGGCGGCCTGGCGCCGCAGGACGGGCCGTTCGCCTCGGCCTGGTTCAACACCATCAAGGGTTTCGCCGCGGTGGCGGCCACCGGCCTGCTGGACGCGCTGACGACCTGGCGCCGCCATCATCACAGCCACATGCTGGCCGACCAGCTCGGCAGCTTTCCGCTGAGCGCGGATGGAGAAAGCGCGGCCACGCTGGCGCGCCGCGTGCAGGAGCAGGCCACGGCGCTCACGTCCGCCGACCTGTACCTGTGCATGGCCGCCGTGGCCCTGCTGCTTATCCTGCTCATCCCCTTCGTCGCGACGCGCATCTATCCTCCGCGCGTAGCGGCCTGATCATCGAGAACATCATGACTTATTCCACAATCCGTCCTCATCTTCCCCGCGCCGCGCTGGCCGGCGCGCTGGGCCTGCTTGCCTACACCGGCTGGGCCTGGTCGGGCACGTCGCCGACCGAATCCACCGACGACGCCGCCGTCGTCGCCGACCACACCGTGGTCGCGCCCCAGGTATCCGGCTTCATCCAGGAAGTGCTGGCGGAAGACAACCAGAGCGTCGCCGCCGGCCAGCTGCTGGCCCGCATCGACGACCGCGAATACGTGGCCGCCCTGGCCGCGGCCCGCGCCGACCTGGCCGTGGCCTCGGCCCAGCTCGTCAACGCCAACGCCACGCTGGAACGCCATCAGGCGGTGATCAGCCAGGCGCTGGCGGTCACGCGGGCCGACGCCGCCGACCTGCGCTTCGCCGAGAGCGAAGTCCAGCGCCACCGCAACCTGGCGAGCGAGGGCGCCGGCACGCGCCAGGCCTATGAGCAGGCCCGCAGCCGCCTGGACATGACCCAGGCGCGCCAGGCCGAGCACCAGGCCATCCTCCAGGCCACGCGCAAGCAGCAGGACGTGTTGGCCGCGCAGCACGAGGCGGCCCGGGCCGGCGTGCTGCGCGCGCAGGCGCTGGTCGACCGCGCCGAACTCAACCTGTCCCACACCCGCATCCTCTCGCCGGTCGACGGCGTGGTCGGACGCCGCGTGCTGCGCGTGGGCGCCTACGTCGCCCCCGGCACGCCGATCCTGGCCGTGGTGCCGCTGCAGCAGGCCTACGTGGTGGCGAACTTCCGCGAAAAGCAACTGACCCACATGCGACCCGGCCAGCCCGCGACCGTCACCGTGGATGCCTATCCCGACCTGCGGCTGCGCGGCACCGTGCAGAGCATCGCGCCCGCCACCGGCCTGAGCCTGTCGCCGGTCGCGCCCAGCAACGCCACGGGCAACTTCACCAAGATCGCGCAGCGCCTGCCGGTCAAGATCGTGCTCGACGCCACGCCGGCCGGCGCGCCGCCGCTGCGCGCGGGCATGTCGGTCGAGGCCGTGGTCGAGACCATGCCCCTGCTCGCGGAGGCCGCGAAATGAGCCTGTTGAAAATACCGCGCCTGGTCCTGACCTCGGCGCTGTTGAGCCTGGGCGGCTGCGCCGTGGGACCGGACTTCCAGGCGCCTCAGGCGCAACTGCCGACGCAATGGCGCGATGCCGGCGCGGGCGGCCCGGCCAGCGCGCCGGTGGCCCAGCCTGTCAACGACGCCTGGTGGGACAGCTTCGGCGACCCTGAACTCAGCGCCCTGGTGGCCGAGGCCAGCGCCGCCAATCCCGACATCCTGATCGCCTACGAGCGGCTGCGGCAAAGCCGCGCGGCGCTGCGCGTGAGCGAGGCCGACGGCTTGCCCAAGCTGGGCGCGAACGCCTCCTACCGGCGCGGCCAGAACAGCGAGGCCGGGCTGTCCGATCCGTCCGGACGCGGCGGCAAGTCCTCGTTCAACCTGTGGCAAACCGGCGTCGATGCCAGCTGGGAACTGGACCTGTGGGGCCGCGTGCAGCGCGAGGTCGAACAGGCCGGCGCGCTGTCGCAGGCCGCGCTGGAAGCGCAGCGCGGCGTCATGCTGTCGGTGCGCGCGGAAACCGCCAGCCACTACATCCGGCTGCGCGGCGCCCAGAACCAGCTGGCGGTGCTGCGCCAGACGCTGGACAACGCCAATCGCAATCTTGCGCTCACGCGGCTGCGGCAACGCGAAGGCGTGGCGACCGAGCTGGATGTGTCCCAGGCGGATGCCCAGGCCGCCGCCATCGAGGCGGCCGTGCCGCCGCTGGCGCTGCGCGTGGACCAGCTGATGAACGCCCTGGCGCTGTTGCTGGACCAGCCGCCGCACGCGCTGCACGCGCGGCTGGAAACGCTGGCGCCCATCCCGGGCGGTCCGGTGCGGGTGCCGGTGGGCTTGCCCAGCGAGCTGGCCGAGCGGCGTCCCGACATCCGCCAGGCGCAGGCGCGCCTGCATGCCGCGGTGGCCGCGATCGGCGTGGCCGAGGGCGATTTCTATCCGCGCATCACCCTGTCGGGCAACATCGGGCTGCAGGCGCTGCAACTGGGCAACCTGGACACCGACCGCGCCGGCATCTTCGGCGTGGGCCCGGCGCTGCAGATCCCTCTCTTCGAGGGCGGCAAGCTGCGCGGCCGGCTGCGGCTGCGCGAGGCGCAGGCCCAGGAGGCAGCGCTGGCATTCCAGAAAACCGTGCTCGGCGCCTGGCACGATGTCGACAATGCCATGACGGCCTATCGTAGCCAGCAGCAGGCGCGGACCAGCCTGGAACGCGCGTCGGCCAGCGCGCGCCAGGCGCTGCTGCATGCCCAGCGCCGTTATGCCGAGGGTGCGTCGGACTTCGTCAATGTGCTCAGCGCGCAGAACGCGGTGCTGGCCAACGACCAGTCACGCGTGGCCACCGAGGCGGCGGTATCGCTGGCGCTGGTGGACCTGTATCGGGCGCTGGGCGGCGGCTGGCAATAGGCTCAGCGAGACGCCCTCGCCCGCGCCGGCGCGGCATGCGCGCCGGCCGGGAACGATCCGATCTGGATGGCGCGGCCGGCGTACAGTCCGGCGGCGGCCATCGCCGCGCAGGCCGCCGCGCACAGCGCCAGCGCCGCGCTCCAGCCGCCCAGCGCGTCATGCAGCGCGCCGATCAGCAGCGGCCCCGAGGCGGCCAGCAGATAGCCCACGAACTGCGCCATGCCCGACAGCGACGCCGCCTGCTGCGCATGGCGCGCACGCAACCCGACGAAGGCCAGTCCCAGGATGATGCCCGCGCCCATGCCCAGGCCCATCAGCACGATCCACAGGCTGGCCCAGCCCGGCGCGACGATCAGGCCGATCATCGCCACGCAGGACGCGCCCGCCGCGCCGGCCGCCACGGCGCGCTGGTCCTTCATCCTGCGCACGGCCGGCGCCAGGAACAGCGCCGGCCCCGCCGACATCAGCTGCAGCAGGCCATGCAGCGAGCCGGCCTGCTCCGCCGTGTAGCCGGCATCCTGCAGGATCGCCGGCAGCCAGCTCACCATCACATAGAACACGAAGGAATTGATGCCCAGGAACAGCGTCACCTGCCAGGCCAGCGCGCTGCCCCACAGCCGCTCGCCGTGCGGCGCGTGCGCCGTGACGGACGCGGGCCGGGTGCGGCGGGACAACTGCGGCAGCCACAGCAATGCGCCCAGCGCCGGCACCGCCAGCAGGCACAGCGCCGAAAAGCGCCATGTCGCGTCGGACAGCGCGGCCAGCGGAATCGCCACGGCCGAGGCCGCGCCCGCGATCACGCTCATGGTCAGCACATAGGCCGAGGTCAGCCCGGCCACGCGCCGCGGAAAATCGCGCTTGACCAGGCTGGGCAGCAGCACATTGCCCAGCGCGATGCCCGCGCCGATGACGACGGTGCCGGCGTAGAGCGCGGCCTCGGATCCGAGCGAACGGCCGACGATGCCGGCGGCGATCAGCAGCAGCGCGCCGAACAGCGTGCGCTCCAGACCGTAGCGGCGCGCCAGGCCGGCGGCGGCCAGCGAGCCAGCGGCGAAGGCCAGCAGGGGCAAGGTGATCAGCATGCCGGCGGCGGTGGAGCTGAGCCCCAGCTGCGCGCGGATCATGCCGATCAACGGCGCCACGCCGGTCACGGGCGCGCGCAGCGCCATGGCGATGCAAAGAATGCCGGCGACCAGCAGCACGGGACGGCTGAGGACGCGGGCGTCGGAAGAGGAAACAGACATCGGACACCTGGAAGTTGCGGCGGGCGCCGGCGATTGGCCGGCAGGCCCGGAATCCACAGCTTAGCCACGCGGCCGCTTGCTGAATTTCGAGACA
>MCND01000171.1_pt1 | contig 28923 bp, 41 predicted proteins | sample 778211 | NCBI WGS metagenome assembly MCND01 (sample SAMN04296812, study PRJNA304217) | bioreactor metagenome | isolation source: activated sludge enriched with benzalkonium chloride | place: Turkey: Istanbul urban wastewater treatment plant
TTGGGTGATCTCATGGCTGAAAGAGTTGATTCAAGGCTGGAGCGGCCACGACGCCCGCTGCAAGCAAGACGCCGGATATGCGCTCTGCAAGCTGTGGTGCGATTTCTGGGCGACGTGCTATGAGCGCTGCCGCAAGACGATTTGCCCCGCGCAGGTACGGCAGACTCGCCGCGCCGGTTGCGGTCAGGCAGACGGCGGACAGACCGATCCGCTCCGGCGTTGTGTCCTTGATGCCGCGAGCAAGGGCGGCCAGCGCTGCGCCCCCGGCCACGATCAGCCAGCAGACGAACGCCAGCACTGCCCACAAAGTGAGAATGATGGTGCTGTCCACGTCACGCCCCTTTGCCGCTTACGCGGTCCAGCAATGCCTGCCAAAGCGCGCCAATCGGCGCTTCCTGAACGGCTTGCCACATGCGTGACATCACAGCCATGCCGAGGTACCCGCACAGAAAGCTTGACAGGCCCTCGGGAATGCCGAGGAAGTCGGACAGCCACGGCGAACCGTAATAGGCCAGGATGGTGCCCGTGGCAGCCATGCCGAGCTTTGCCGTCGGCGATCCCTGCAGAAAGCGCATAGAAACCATGGCACCAATGACGCCGGCCAGCTTTGCCGCGAAGGCGTCGAAGTCTTGGATGTTCAATCGTGTTCCCTATAGACGAAAAAAACCCGCCTAAGCAGCGCGCCAAAAATGCAAAAAGCCCCGGCACATGGCTGGGGCTGCGTTTGCTAGGGGCGCAATGCCCCGGGCCCATTGTGACCGATTGCGTGACCCCTAGGACGGGGTCTTGTGACGGAACCGTCACACGCCATGCATGAGGAAGTTCGTTCCCTGCATGGAGGCAAAAACCGCAGCCATGCGCCGAAAAACAAAAAGCCCCGGCACGTGGCCGGGGCTTTTGCATTTGCTAGGGGCGCAATGCCCCGGACCCATTGTGACCGATTGCGTGACCTATGGGGCGCGGTCTTGTGACGGAACCGTCACACGCCATGCATAGGTGCGCCCATGCCCGCCGGTTTCCGGTTCTTGGATCAGCACGCTGCCGGTATCCTGCAGCGCGTCCATGGCCCGCTGGATGCCTCTTTGCAGGCGCGTCTTTTCAGGAACAGACAAAGACCGGCCGCGCGACACATGACGCACCAGCTCCATCAAACGGAATGAGCGGCCGGGATAGCAGGCCATCAGATCCATCACTTCGTGCGCGTACTTCACGCCAGCCTCCTTTCCACCAGGCCGCGAAAGAGGCCCAGGTAGAGTTTGTATTCGGTTTCGCTCAGGGCCACGCCTGTCGTATCGGCTATCCAGTCCAGCGCCTGCGCGCGGCGCGCGCGGCCGTCCAGCTGGCCGAACATCACGTTCTTCTGCGGGTATTCGGCGATGATGATCATCCGCTCGTGCCAGGGCAGCGCGGCGTGCATCGCCTCGACCTCCATGGCGTGCTGATGGTTGATCGGGCGGTAGTCCTCCTCTTCGGAGAGGTACACCTCCATGTTTCCCACCGTGGCGCCGGACCAGGTCCATCGGGCCCAGTTCCAGAGCAGATCTTCGCCTGTCAATTTACTCATCAACCACCTCGCACTGTTTACCTGTCTTCCCGCCAGAGCCGCCCCGGCGACTGCCTTGCGCGTCCCCGCCATCACCCTTGGCGCGCCTGAGCATGTCGGCGATCCCCTTGCTCGGGTGATCGCCATGCGCGATGCGCGCCTCCCACTTTTCAATCCAGCTCCGATGTGGACGCCCGCGGTCCCTCAACACTTTCTGCGCGCCCATTTTCCTGAGCGCCGCCTCGGCCTCGGCGCGCGTCGCCAGCGTCTGGCCAGGCGCCGGCAACGCCACGCGAGGCAGCGGGATATCCGCCCAAGCGCCCTTCGCCAGTTCCTCGTTCAGGGTCTTCTCCCAGCGCGCCTTGATCGCGCCATATGTGCAGCCCAGCAGATCCACCGTGCTGACGCCTACCGCGGCCCAGTACACCGCCGGATGCGACCAGATGCCGAGCTCTCCGCGCCTGCGGGCGGACAAGCCGCGCACTGCCTCGTGATACGCCACTTCGGGAACCATCCACGGACAACACAATTTGATGAACTGCGGCAGCGTTGGCGGCCACTCCTGGGTGAGACAAGCGACCAGGCCGCGGCGTACCTGCATTTCATCCAGGCCCGCCAGCTTCTGGTTCCATGAATCCTTCAACTCGCGAGCGGTCAGGCCCTGCCATTGCTGCGCGAACTTGGCTCCGTACATCAGCAGCATTTCATTCACCACCAGCGCTCCCAAGGTGGCGGGCGGGATGTCAGCGGGTTGCATCGATCGTCCCCATGAACCGCTCGCGCGGCCTGCCGTCGTCGGCCAATACCTCTCGCAGTTCCTCGGTCCAGTCCGCCAGGCGTTGCGCCCTGCCTGCCGCCGAACCGCCTGAAGCCGGTATCCGCGGAGGGAAGAGGCCCTGATACCCGCCCGCGATGCTGTGAGCGATCACGGCGCCTGGCGGATGTCCCGCGGCCAGATAGGCGGCAAGCTGCTGCAGCTGACGCCGGGCGCCCTCCTGCGTCACCGGCTTTTTGCGGGCCTTGCGGTCGGCAATCCAACTGCCCCAGTCCTCGCGGTCCAGCCAGTCCGGCAGTTCGATCACGGCGGCGTCGAATCCGCTCCCCCGCTTGCGGGGGATGTGTTCTTTTGGTTCCTGGTTCTTGGTTCCTGGTTCTTGGTTAGCTTCCGATCCGGCTTCTGCCGGGCCATGGCCAGGTTTCTCGTCGCAACCCATGGGAAACCCATTGGGTTGTTCCGGACTGCGGTCGCCCTGCCTGGGCCGGCCGCCTCGCCTGCCGTTGGCCTTGGCGGTCTCGGCCTTGACGTGATACGCGGCAATCTCCACATCCGCGCGCTTGTTGTGCCAATGGCCGTCGCGCAGGACGAAGAACTCGGACAGCACCTGCGCGGCCGCCTCTCTTTCGTCCTCGGTACGGGCTCCGACCCACCGGAATACCTGCTGCAGGTTGTCGACGATGGGCTGCTCTTCGGCGTAATACCGGCGCAGCAGGCGGCTATAGATGGCGTCCTCGACCAGGCTCAGGTGCGCCGTGGCCTGGGCGTAGTCGCCGATGTTGTGGCTGTAGTAGTTCATGCGTGTTTTTGCATCCCCGCCAGTTCTTACCTCGCTATCATGTTCAAATCTTAGAATGCTAAGATTCTAAATGCAAGCCAACTAAGATTATTTTTGTTTAGCATCCTAAGATGACCTTTCAGAAGCGAATCACACAGGCGTTCAACGAGGAAGCGGCCCGCCGGGCGGACGCGGCCGAACCACGCCTTACCAAGACAGACCTATGGAAGGCAGCCGGCGCCTCTTCCGGCGCGGCGACGCATTGGTTCAATGGCTCCAACGGCATGGATATGGCGACCTGCATCAAGGTTGCCCCGCTGCTGCGCGTAAACGCGCAATGGCTTTATGACGGCACCGCCCCGAAGCTGCCGGCACGCGGCGGCTCCCTTGCCGCCGCGGCGCTGGCGCCTCCGCCCGCGCCGTGGCCCTTCCCCGGCATCCCCGAAGAACAAGTGCGCGCATTGCCTCCGGATCAGCTGAACAAGCTGCAGGGCGCGCTCGCATTGGCGATCGCCCAGTTGAAGCTGGGGATAGACGTCTTCCCCGTTCCTGCCGCGCCGCAAATGCCGACGGTCCTGCGCAGCGACTCGCTGGTGGACGCCTATCTGTCCCGCGACGAATTCCCCATGCGCATCGATGGCCTGCCCGCGGCGCCCTGGGAGGGCGGCAAGACCACGCGCCAGACCGAGAGCGAAGGCCGGGTCCGGATCAGCACCCAGACAGGCGTGGTCGCCAACGTAGGCGTGGGCGAACCGCCTGCCGCCAACGACCGGTTCGAGAAGGTCCCCGAACTGGCCGACGTGCGGCTGGCGGCGGGCGACCCCATCGAGAACCACGCCGAAGAGCAGACCGGCATGATCCAGTTCCGCAAATCATTCCTGAGGTCGGTGGGCGCGGACAACGGCCGAGGCCGCGTCGTGTATGCCAAAGGCGACAGCATGGAACCCGTCATCCGTGACGGCGCCGCGCTGCTGGTGGTTCCCAACGAAAGCCTGACGCTGCACGACATTGCCGCCGGCGGCGTCTACGCCATCAACTATGACGGCAAGATGATCGTGAAGACGGTGGCCAGGGAGCGGCTTACCGGGCAATGGGTCGCGCGGTCGTTCAATCGCTCGCACGATGACATCCCGCTGGAGAACGGGGCATCGGTGCGGGTGCTGGGGCGGGTTGTGTGGGCGGGTGCAAGGTTGCGGGATGATGAGGCGGGGCAATGGCGGGCGGAGTGATGGGATCGCGAGGCCTCAGCCTCGCAGGCAACCGCAGCCGCCTCCTCCGAGGCGGCTTTTTCTTACCCGGAATGCGCACCGCTATCGAGCGCGTCGCGTCCATGGAGCAAGCCTTGGCAAGATGAATGGCCTCTGGCGAGAAGGCGGCCGCCAATGAAAAAAGGCACTCCGCTTTCGCGTAAGTGCCTTTGATCTTCACTGAATTCTTTGGGGTGGCTGATGGGGCTCGAACCCAGATAGCTGGGGAATGAGGGGGATTGATGGGGGGCTATCTATTTGATTCCAAAGGAATTGAAGCTCTATCGTTCCCCTCTATATCCCCTATTCTTCCCTGGATTCTTCCCCCAGCTATCATTCGATCCTCATCCATCCGCAACCCGCCCCCAAGAAACATGTCTGAAAATCGCACCAACGTCGTGGTAGAAGATGCCAACCACGCAAGGCTCTACCATGATGCTTTGAACGAGACAGTCGAAAAAGCGACTGACCGAGCGGACGCGTGGGGCTTGGAGTGCTTCCGGGCCTTGTTCGTTCTCAATGGTGCCGGGCTAGCTGGCTCTGCGGCACTGGCCCAGGTGGTCGAAAAGAGCGCTAGGCATTCTCTGCCGATCACATCTTTTGTTCTAGGTATCGGCTTAGCATTCATCGGACTGGTGCTTGGCTGGGCCATGCACTCATACGCCTCCGACGCCTGGGCGAAGCAACGCGACAAATTTGCGGAGACTTTTTCCAAAACATATCTAGCATTGCCCAATCTATTGATGGTCGAAGTGCTTTGGTGGGGCCAAGTGATTTGCGGCGTAGCAAGCCTAATTCTGTTTTGCTTCGGCGGCTCCAAGCTCGTAATCTCGACTTAAGGATCTACCTTCAGAGCGCTGGAACATGTGCAGCTACTACCAGACACTGAGTGCCTTACTCGGGGTCAATTGGTCCGACATTGCCTGCTCCGAAGCCCACGACCGGCCGCAATTGGGTAGATTGGCAGAATGGAACCCTGGCCCTACGACGAGTACTTCACCCCGGCGCAATTCAACGCCCTACCCATTGCCCAGCAGCGCATGATCCTCCTGATCGTCCGCGCGCTGGTCTACTACCTTGAGCGCTTCCCGGATGAAGCCGCCGCCCTGGACTGATCCTATGCTGGGATCATCCTTGGATGGTTCCAGTAAGGGGCCCTTTATGGAAACATACGCTCACTTGGCCTCAGGCTGCAGAGCAACACTCCCTAGATCAAAGTTAACTCCCTTCAGATCGCGCGGGAATGGGGCTGAAAATGTATTTCGATAGATAATTAGTTGCTCTGCAGGTCGATAGAAGGTTGTGCCCCCCGGACAAAAGGGACCATGGCATTTCGGCTCTGGAGGTTTGGGAGTATCTGGGCTCGGACACCCAAGGTCGCCACAACCACTCGGCCGCGGCGGAGTTGGGGTTGGAGTCGGGCGGGGTTTAGATGAATAAACCCCTACTTCACGTGAGGACCCACCGGCTTGAGACTTCAAAGCCTCGAGGTCCAGGCGAGTCCCTGCGCTGATGGAAAGTCGTTGCCCGCCCACGTATGTCGCTGCACTCCCATCCGGATTACTAACCACAATGATAGATGGACTGCCCTGCGCCCCCACTACCTCATCAGATTGCTGGCTGCTTGAGTTCAAAATTTTTAGAATTACCCCATTCTTCGGATTGGCTTGGCCTTCTTGGGCGTCGACTACCCCGCCCCCAATAAAGAGAATCAGTATCACCTTCGCTAGATAACGGGAAAATATGAGGCCCCCCTTTTCACAAAAAGAGAATGGAGCAGCAATCATCTACTGCTCTTGGCACAAGTAACTATTGGCATTAAGGCGTAGTCGCTGCCTCGTCCGAATTGCTGAATGCGATCTGCAAAGTTCCTTTACGATGGAATCTTCCTCGGGGAAACTATGTGCAGCCACTATCAGACGCTCAAGGATGCCGAGTACCTGCTGAAGAAATTCGGGGTGCCCGAGAAGCCGAAGGTCATGGGCGAGTACGACATGTGGCCGAAGTACCAGGGGTTGTTCGTGCGTCGCCCGCCCGAGCATGACGCGGGCGACGAGGCCGTGCCGGAGCGGGAGGCAGTCGTGGGCCGCTGGGGCATGATCGCCCCAGGCACGCCGCCGGAAAAATTGGCTCAGGCGGAGAAGATCTACACTTTCAACGCAAAAAGCGAGACCGCACACACGCTTTGGACATTCCGCTTGGCTTGGGCCAAGAGCCGGCGCTGCATTATCCCGGCCGATGCGATCTTCGAACCAGACTGGCGGTCTGGCGCTGCGGTGGCTACGCGCTTCACCCGAGCCGACGGCGCGCCGCTGGGCATCGCCGGCCTCTGGGATCGCTACAGGGACGCCGCCGGCCAATGGCAGGAGAGCTACACCATGCTCACCATCAACGCCGACCAGGATCCGCTCTTTCAGAATTACCACCAGGCCGGCAAGGAAAAGCGCATGGTGGTCATCCTGCCGGAGGGTGCCTACCAGGACTGGCTCACGGCACCGGTCGCGGATACCTGGGATTTCCTGGTGCCCTACCCGGCCGACCGGCTGGTGGCCACGCCGGCCCAACTATAGCCCTTTACGAACCAGAACAGTAACCATGAGACCCACCCTAGATCCTAGCCTGGCCGAACCCGCAGCGCAGTTCCTGCTGCGCTTTTCCCGTCTCGAATTTGCGTTGAAAGAAAACAGGTATTTCACGACCGGTTCGTACAACTCGGCTCAGGTGGATTGGAAGGAGTTCTACAAGAAACACCGCGACACCTATCGCCCCTGCCCCGCAGGAGCTGACCTCACCTCGCTGGCCCCGCTTCAGCAAATTGTGAACGAGCACGGAGAATTAGATTGGGCCCCAAGACTCGATCTGGCTGAGAGACCGGAGCTAGTTAGGGATTTCGAACTACTCAAGACCGTCCGCAACAATCTCTTTCACGGCGGTAAGCGCGGAGATCCTCAGGAGCGCACCGCAGAGCTTCTACAGGTATGCATCACACTGATGGATCAGATTGGCGAGCAATTCTTTCCATCGGACTACGCTGGAATTTATTGACCAGCTAGTCAGATTCCAGCGGAGGATCGCGTCTGTTGACCCCTATTAGCGACGGAATATACTGGATGTCTGACCAGTGTTTTCCGCCATGCCGTTCAAAGACCCGCTCACCTTCGCCGACCTCCGGGCCATCCGGGAGCGTCAGCCCTGGAATCCCGACGTGCTCACCCTGCTATGGGAGGTGAAACGCCTGCGCGCCGCCCTGTTGCGCCTGCACCAGGTGTCCTTTGAGCTGAAGCGGCCGGCCGGCCTGACGGGCGACATCTACGACGATCTGCTGGCGGGGCTGGCCAAGGAGCCCTGTGTTCTGGAGCGAGACCAGATGACGGCCGAACTGCTCGAATCACCGCGCAAGCTGCGCAAGGGAATGGCGCCGCGGTAGCCTTCGGTCAGCACAACGAGCAGGGGTGGTGGAGTCGGTAGAACAAGTGACGATGGAAACAGGTTCTGAGATGGGATAGATTCAGGCTTCCCCACGTTCTCGGAGTGGCAATGTCTTCCATTACGGAAATCAACAGTTCAATTCTCGCAACCTTGAGATCAGGCAACAACTACGCCGCCCTCGCTTTGGCACTCACAATGCCTGATATTTGTAGCTACGCCGAGGCTGGAAAAAGTGTGAACGGTAGGATGTACGCCGCTTGGTTCGATAAATGGGTGGGCCAAAAATACACGCGCCAAATCGGTCCTCAGCGACACTCCCACACGTTCCTTCATGGAGACGATGTGTATGCTCTGAGGTGCTCATTTTTGCATCAGGGGCAAGCTGATATTTCGATGCAGCGAGCCCAAAAAGCACTGAGCTCATTTGAGTTCGTCGTAGTGCCATCCGACAACTTCAGCATTCACTGCAACCAATCAGATGATCGTCTTCAGCTCCAGCTCGACATCTTCTGTCAAGACATCTGCACCGGCGTGAACGCTTGGTCGCAAGCCTTCGAATCAGAAAAGAGTGTCCACGATCGAGCCCACTCACTTCTGAGCATCCAGGCTTTCGACCCCGCCAACGGTATCGTCATCGGTAGGCGCGCGCCCACCTAGCGTAAGCGTACCTGGCATGCCTTGAGTTGAGCCGTTATTTGATGGATCCCTGCTCGTAGTGCGAAGTAACCCGATTGAGCAGATGGCGCCGTGCTAAGGCTTGGCCCAGGCATCCACGACAGCCTGATGCCGTGAGGCGCACTCGGCATACTGGAACGCCAGCGCCGCGTGCGCCAGCGCCAGATCATCCCACGACGCCGAATCAACGTGTGGGACTGGCGAGCACGGCGCGCTTAGGTTGACGGGCAGCGTTGGCCGCGTCGATGGCTTCGTTGGTTGCGCGCACCCGGCCAGGGTCGCGCACGCAGTCAGCAGGCAAAGGGCGCTGAACGATTTCACGGGTGTACCTCTCGATGACCTGGGGCCGCGTGGCGGCGAGCTGATCTATGCGGGCCTGCAGGTCGCCGGACAGGCCGGTCAGGCGTTCGGCCTCTGACTTGAACTCTTCTAGGCTGGCCACGCGGTGGGCTTCCTGGCACTCGGCCCTGCCCGCTTCGCGCTGGCTGTGCCCGTACCAGGCAACTCCCGCGCCGGCCAGGCCCAGCACCGTCGCACCTGCGATGCCGGCCGCGGCGTAGCCCTTCCAGCCGATTAGCGCAGCCCCGATAGACATAGCGCACGCTCCTCAAGTCGGCGGTTGTACAGGCCCCGAACAAACTTCCCTTCCGCATACGACCAGACTGGTTTGCCGTCAGGGCCATGCGCCAGAGCGTTGCAACCCTCAGCCACATACCCCGAATTGATCAGACCGACGGCCCGACTCGCGCATGTGCGGGGTACGCCGAAGTTATGCGAATGGCTGCTCAGCGCGTCGAAGATCGGCTGGCTAATGGCCACGTCGATGCAATCGGCCAAGTCGAGCTGCCCCTTGCCAACCACCATCCGCTCCACCTCAGCGCAGCGCTCCGGCGACCAGTAGTCGCCCACCACTACGGGATAAGGGCTGGTGTGCTTCGTGATGCCCTTGCAGACGGTGGGCAGCCCCTTAGCCAATTTGTCCGCATACACAGTGTTCTGGCCCTCTCCTTCCCAGCGGCCAAGAAACCGCTGCAGGTCTGCCGAAAATAGAGTGAGGACACCAGAAGCGATAAGGGCGGCAGCGCCGCCCGTGACCTTGGTTCCCAACTTCATGGTTGGCACCTCTCCCGCAAGGCCGCCATGCGGGCCTCGCTTTCTGCTTGCTCGCGCCGATCGCGCCGGCGCTGGTAGTACAGGTTCGCCAACAGGCCGACAACTGCGACCAGAAAGCCCGCCCAGCCAATCCAGTTCACCTGAGCCGCCCAGCCGACAACGCCCGTCACGGCGCCGGTCTCGGTGGTGCGATTCGCGGCCTGGATGGCCATATCATCCAAATTCATCTTGCTAATCCCCTGAGGCATGGTGCCTCCCGTATGGACGAAAAAAAGCCCGCTGAAGCGGGCGTATCACTGGGTCGGTATTTCTCTCGGTTTGACCCGAGGCAGTTCAAGCCGCCCATCCGGCGGATCTACGAACGGAACCGGAAACCGCATCTCGTCGGATGCAAGTTCATCGATGGGAAAGAGAATGGACACATGCACCTGGCCGTCCTGGCGCCGTACCTCGCCAGCGAAGTATGGCGAAGCCGTCGCTTCGCGAGACAATGCCGCGCCCTCTTCCAGCTGGCTGAAGTCGAATCGCGTTCCGTCAATGATCAGCGCATCGCCGTCGCGTTCGATGCCGGGAACACGTAGCGTGCAGATTTGCGGGGAAAGCGTGATGATCATTTGTACCTCCCAGATGCCAAGACACGCAGCGTCGTCGGAACGGGCGAAGTCACACGAAATGCGACGTAGCTGGCGACAATGCCACCCACGACCAGCTGCACACCTTCCGCAGCTGGATCGCTCCCAGCAACCCCGATCAGCCGACCATCCGCCCAGAACTCACCCGAGAGAAACGACGCCGGCAAAGTCCATTCCACAATCGTTGCCACTCCCGCCACAACGGGCAGCGAATGCTGACACGACTGCCAACCGCCAGGCGTCCTGAATACTGTTCCGTTTGCGGAGGTGGTGACGGTGTCCGTTGTCGGCATCCAGGGGCGCCAGGTGCCTGCCTCCCGGCGGCACACTCGAGGCCCTACGTTTCCCGAGTGATATAGCGGGTAAGCCATAAGGCACAGGTCGCGACCGCCGCTGCCCGAATAGGGAATCATCTCGATGAGCCAGTAGCCGTCGCCGCCCGGCGCATTGGGCGCCGATCCCGCAACGAGTTCTCGCCACATCCCGCGACCGGTCATCAAGCTCGGAATAGTGAAGCAATCCCGAGTGGTCGATGCCGCCGGCACGATCCCCCCAGTCTCCAGGTCACCGAACCTGACGGCAGCGCCGATTGCTCCGGAGTCGCGAGCGAGAGGCGTAAGCGCGTCGGTCATGTCGTTGTGCTTCGTAAATGCAAGCCGCGGCGAATCCCCGCGCCTGCCGCCTGGCTGCGGCGTGTCCAGGTCCACCTTGTAGAGCGAAAGGTCAGGCATTCTTAGGCCCCTCCTGCACGCCCGCCTCTTGCGCCTTCATAGCGTCCGCGCCCGCGTTCCGGACGATTCTGAGGATTGTCGCGGCCAGGCCGTTGATCAGCTCAGGCGTCAGCCGATTGCCCGCGTTCTGAATAAGTACTTCATGAATCTCATTTTGCATGTTCAGCTCCTTGCTATTGCCAACCGGTCACATCAATCACTGTGATGTCGTTCCCCTCGGCCTTCGAGTAAAAAACGTTGTTCCGCAGCGGCGCCCATCCAAGATAGGCGCCCATGTGGCTTTGAATCCGTGAATAGATACCGTTCGGCCTGGCCGAGTAGTGCTCACCCCAGAGAATGCTGCTCCAGCCGCCGCCGGCCTGCGCGTAGCATTGATATCCCTGGCGGTTGTAGGCTGCGCTATAGGCCCATTTCCTACTCGGCAGGCCGGCGTAGGTATAGCCGTCTCGATAACCGGAACCTGTGCCTGTCGCGTTCCAGTACCGAGGAATGTGGAACGTCGTGTACACGTTCATCGGACGCGCGGTGCTCATGAATATGTGCCTTCCGTCCTCCGACCAGATGTCAATTGGCCCGCCAGTCACCCAGGGTCTGTCGAACACGTAGTATTCGCACAGGCTGCCGAAGCCAGCGGAGTACGTGCCGTCGCCATTCCTGACCAGAAGTAGAAGCGCGCCATACTCTGCCAGTGGCCGAAAGAACACAACCGGGTCGGCCGCGGCGAACGTCACGCTGGTACCTACTCCCATATGGCGCAGGAACATGTTCACGTTCTTGCTGTCCACGATCAGATTTCCGGCCTCGTCATACAGCAATACGGCGGCATCAACCATGACTACTCCAGTCCATAATGGATGCGAACAGACGCCTTCGCTTCATTTGGGTTCTCCATAAATTCCCACGAAATAACCGCGCCATTCCTCTTGATGATCGGGCGATTAATGCCTCCGTGGATCGCCGAACACACGTACCAGGAATTCGGCAAACCCAGTACCGGGATACTCATGTAGCTGTCCGCCGTACCCGTGTCGAAGTACCCGAAGCGGCGCGCCACTTTCGTGCCCAGCTGAAAAATCGGCACACCGTTCGAATCCCACACTTCAAATCGAGCAGTCGCCATCGCTATAGTCCCAGACGCATACCCAATTGGCCGTTGCCGTAATAGAAGCGCATGCCCCCATTGCTGAGCTCGGTGCGCGAGCCATCGGCCTCCGTCCCGTTGAAAGACATCAGCCCAGTTCGCATGTTCAGATTGAAGACAGGCACGCCCCAAGGATTCACGGCATCAGAGCTAAGGTTGTCGACGAACTTCGCAGAGCCGAGAGTGCCGTTCTTGATATAGGCGGTGTCGAAATAGGCCGTGTCATTCACCACGTCAAAAACGAAAGGCGTATGCAGCCTGCCATTCAACGAAGTGAGAAATGCCACGGTGTCCGCCATCACCAAGAACTCGCTGCGGCTTTGGCCGTCCTCGCCAATCGCCGCGCCCAGCGCAACGCCCGTATTCACAACACGTCCATCCTGGCGCACTTGGGCCCTGAGCATCCAGGTCGAGCTGAGCGCGAACTTTGTGGTCTCAGCCAGCAGACCGGCCGAATCGGCCGTAATCTGAGCGTTGCCGGCCAGTTGCTGCGCGGCAGAAGCCGAGCTCTGTGCACCAACTGCGATGCCGCGCGTCTCCTGCAGGGTGGCCTCATTCGTGCCCACCCGACCGCTTAGCACCAGCATCTGCTGAGCCGTAACGGCACTCAGGTTCGCAGTGACAACCAAGTCCTCACGGATCACCGCCAGATTGCCGTTAACCTGCGCAGCGAGCGCCATCGTGCGTCGGGCCTCGCGGTAGTCCCCTTCGTTGATGACAGAGGTTGTGGAAACGGTTCCGACAAAGCTGCGACCGTCATCGCCCGCGTACCACTTCTGGTCCAGTACGTCGTCGCCGGACAGGTCGCCGATGATGTCCTCTAGAACGTCATCGGTCACCCCTGCCTTGATTTCCTCAATCAGACCAGGGGCGAGCTGGCCCGCGCCAATCTGTCCTTCCATGTAGCTCAGAAGTACCGACGGATCGGAAGTCGATTGCCCCCGCACGCCAAACTCACCGGGATACCAGGGGCCAGGCTGGTCCGCCTCATCGCGGACACGCGCCCAGAAGTACATTTCCTGGCTGTTGCGCAACCCTGTGAGCGAATGGGAGGTCTGAGGGTGACTGAACGTGCCGAGAGGAGACGCCGTGGTGAAGTCATTGGTCAACGACCGATAGATTTCAATCGCGCGCAGATTGATACCAGACGGCCATACCCAGTGCAGGTCAATACACATCACCTGGCCGCTCGCAGTGAGCGAGGTCAGCTTGGGCGGCGGCAGCATGGTGGCGCTGATCTGCCCTTGCCACGTCTTCCATGGCCCAGGCAGCGTGCCAATGCCGCACGCCCGAACCCACCAGACGCCCATTGACAGTTGCGCTTTCAAGCTCGGCTCAGAGACCGTACCCAGTTGCATCCAGGTCGTGCCCTGATCGTTGCTCGCCTGGAACTCGTAGGCCGTGGCGCCACGCGCCGGCGTGCACGAAATCTGCTGAACGCCGGTAACGGCCGTGGCGAACACGGTCACCTCGTTCACCACCGGTGCGCCAGGCTTGTTGGGTAAGAGCGACGGTGGCGGCGGTGGCGGTACATCGCCGCCGAGCTCGGCCGTATGCACCGAGTCGGCGTAGTTGACGAACGTCAGCGCTACCCTTCCGTTCTCGTCCGGCGTGGCAGACAGCGCGAGCGTGTTGAGCGCCCGCTTTTCTCCTGGGCCAAACTGGTAATACGTAGGCTCCTCGGTGTCACCGGAGGCAATTTCGACGTCCACCGGCAAGGCATTAGCCAGGACCGCCGAAAACTCATCCTCTCCCTTCGTCACCAAGAACGGCCCGCGAACGGCGCCATCCAGCATACGCAAACTCAGGTAATGGTTCTCGCCGCCCCACCACTCCAATGGCTCGGACATCGTGAGAATGCGCGCAACAGGATTGTGGCCCCGCACGAACCCCGACAGCCCCCACTTCGGCACGTCGTGCGTGATGGCCACCAGATCAAGATACTTCGGCAGCAGGCCATCCAGTTCGGACGAGAGATTGGGAAACCGGCGCTGGTCGCGGTTGGCCGCAGCCATACTCATCCCTTCCCGCCACGCCTGCTCTCGTTTGGTGCAGCCGAACAGCTCGACAGTGAAGGGGCGTTCCTGCGTGCCTCCCGGCAGGACACATGGCACATCCACTGGCTGCCATGTTTCCTCATCGATATAGGACACCACCACATGATCGGGGCTGTCCGATTTCATGAACTTATAGTCCACGGAAAACGACTCGGCCACGATATTCATGGGCGTGAACATAGCCGTCGGCACACTGCGCGGCTCATTGCGCACGATGTCGATCACACCGGCGTAGTACATGGGCTTGGCACGACCCACCCGCGCGATCTTGGTCAACGCATCCCAGAACGTGGTGGTCGTGTCGAACACACCGTTGAACTCATCGCCGCGGCTTTCCCACACCTGCGCCAAGCGGTAGAGCTCGTACAAGTTGATGCGGCTGTCCGCCAGCCCTCGCCCATACTCCTTGTTCGTGCACGCATCAGCAATCGCCCAGGCGGGATTACGAGTTGCCTTAGTGGAAAGCGACCAACCATCTACCGGATTCCAGCTCTTGAGCTTGCGCGTTGCGATCACGTTGACGCGACGCGCCGTCGACTGGTTCAGGTTGTTGGTCGCCCGCATGACCACCGCCAGCATGGTCAGGTTGCCGTAGGACTGCCTCGGCGGCAGATAGGCACGCATGCCGGACCATTGCAGTACGTTCCCATACCGGGTGTCCATTTGCTTGTTGCTCGTGCGCTGGGCACGCACTTGGTAGCGCCCTTGGGGCACGTCATAGCGATAAGTCTTGGCCTGAGGGGTAGCCGTGGACGCACGATAGGACTCCATGCCCAATAGGAACCACTCGCCCACCGGATTGCCGGCGTTGTCGATCGCCTGCGCCTGAACATCCCAGGTCACGGTGAAAGGATCCAAGTCCCCCTTGTCGTCGGCCCGATACAAACCTGCCGGGAAGGCGATATCGATGGCAATCCTGTTGGCAAGCGAATCTGCCGGATTGGCGACGAACGGTCCGACCGCACCGCCGCCGGTCTCGTTCGGCCCCTTCAGCTCCAAGCCTTGAACGGCGTTGGACGTGACCACGTTATCTGGGAAAAGCGTTACCTTGCCGCCGGGAGGGATAACCTCATACCGCACATCACCGAAGTTATCCATTGGAGTATCTTCGATAAGCCGCTGCTCTATCTCAATCTCCCCCTGACTGATAGCCAGGAGCTGGTACAGATACTGCTGGTTCCCATCCAGCTCGGTGTATGGCTCGGCGGCGAAGTCGGGATACACGCGGAAACGTCCGTACAGCACGGGGATCGCCTCAAGCAGGCGCGCACGGTTCCCCTGGGCGTTGATGCCATAAGTTGGGCTGGCCTGCTCTCGTCCGGACGCGACGTTGGCGGTCGGTGGGGGCAGGACTGCGTTCAGCAGGAGATTCCCGCCAATCATGATGCCAGCCGAGGCCAACGATCCGGCCGTAGCCCCGTATGCTGCACCGACAATGCCGCCCACATACACCGAGGCCACCATCAACGCCACTTGCAGCAGCGTCCGCATGGGATTGGAGCCGCCATTGCCACCATCGCCGGGCAGGTAGAAGACTGCCACAACGTCGGCCGTCCCGATCCGCCGCCCCCACTGGGCTTGCAGTAAGTACTCCCCGTTGACCTGAACGACGAACACGTGGTTGCGCACCAGCTTTGCGCCACGGCCAGACACGGCGCCCCGCGAACGCAACATCGTGTCCAGACGCGTACCGGCACGAACGGGCACGAGCTCGCGGCTCAATTGCGGTCGGAATGGGTTTTCGCAGAAGAGAACTTTAGGCATGGATTCGGTAAAACTGACAGCGCCCGAACCCCATCACCCGAAGTTCGCGCATATGAGTGAAGATGACGCCGCAGCCACGCATGGCGTGCAGCACGCCACCGCCGTCGATGTCCAGATAGATGCCCACGTGTGGTTCGCTGCCTTCGCGCATGAGCACACCATCACCGTGCACAGGAGTGGCGACGAGTTCCCAATCTCCGGAACGCAGCTTCTCGGCATGGAGCACGCGTGCCGCATCACCTAGTACGCATGCAGGAATGCCACCGCCAAAGTGCGCCAGGCGCACTGCGCGCAGCAGCCCCCAACAGTCGTAGGCAATCGGCCCTGTCGCGCCGGCTTCCCACGGCTTCCACAGATATTCACCAACCTGGTCTGGCCTCATCGAACCAACCCCGGGAAGCGGCTGGCCAAGTACTTTTGACGTGGGAAGGCGGCGTTGTGCACGTCGTCCAATGTGGCCGTGCCGGTGACTCGCAGTCCCGCGGCATTGACGTTGGTCAGTTCCATCACGATGGGAGGATCCATGCCGGGCTTGGACAGATCCGTGGAAACGTAGGGCCGGTAGATCATCATGATGGGCTCGCTTGGCGTGCTCGCGGCCGCCTCCAGGTGCGCAATGATTTTCTGCGTCACGCCATCCAGCGTGACCTTCATCTGCGGCACTTGGTCCTCTTCGAACCCTGGCAACGAGAACCCGAACGCCGCGGCGGTGAATTGGACGTACTGCCCGCCATGCAACGGGGCATCGCCCTCCAGCCGAGCCGTGATGTTCTCGTAGCCAAGCACCACCCGTATCGCCGTGGGAAGCCCCTCATCGTCTACGAAAGCCGAGTGCAGGACTTCCAGTGTGTCGAACACCACTCGGTCCTGCGGAGCGCTCGCATAGGCCTCCTTCACCGCCTGGTCAAAACTCATCTGGCACCTTGAAATAGAAAATGCCCGCCGAAGCGGGCACTGAAAGTGGCTTTTGAACTGTTAATCGATGTTGAGCTTTTCGACTTGCCCGGATAAATGCCAATCCGGCCCAACGTAGGCCTCAGTGGGAGCTTTGATAAACCGCACCCGTGAAAACCGCACCCCGCGGCCATCTCGAATCTTCAACATGAACCATCCGGTCCAACCATTAAGGTCAACTTCCGCGAAGGCCGAATACGTCTCGAATTGCTCCTGCGTCAGCACAAACCTCACTGACTGCGTGATCGGATAAACGCGAAATCGCCGTCGCTGGCGTGCTACTCCGCTGTCCATCGGCGTACGTATGAACGGATCTGCCGGTTGCCGGGATAACTCAAGCAGCGGGAGGCCCGCAGGCCATGCCGGTAATTCCATGCTTCACCCCAACTGTGGTTTCAATCCAAATCTATGTTGCATTGCACGACCGGCTTCACTGCTCCCAGACCTGATCGCTCCACCGAGACGCTTATCGATCTGTCGCCACAGCATGTCGACAGACAGTGATCCGTCCGTGTGCTGGCGGACTTGAACATCAGGCTCCGATGGAGCCCCAGTCATGTTTATGTTCACTACTGGGCTACGCCCCGCCATCGAGGTCCCACCGAAATTCGAGACAACGGGAGTCACGTACCCCCCATCCGCACCGCTCATGAGATAAGTTCTCCCTCCCTCCGAATAGAGCTCCGGACCAAGTTCATTAACCCGGTATAGCGAATTGGCCGCAGTCGGGCCGCCTGACGCGCGCGAGCCCGCGATCGAAGTTCCGACTCCCCACGGGCTACTGCGCAACTCGGACACGTCCCCAATCATTGTTCCGCCCACCTGCGACGACGAGAAACCCCCGCCCCGCGATTCGAGGAGATTCCCAATCAGTCCCGCCATAGCCTGGCGTGTAGCGATCCTCGCCAAGTCAGCGACTACCGAGTTCGCGAAATCCGCGAACGATAGTTTCCCTGTCGTCGCAAAGCGGACAATCGCATCCTCCATGCCCTGGAATGCGTTCGAGAAAAGCCCCTTCGTCTGATCGGCAACGTTCGAAGCCGAGTTCAGATAGTTTTCAAGCGCCGACTTTGCGCCGTTCTTCCAATCTGCCTGGGCACTTCGCACCTGGTCGAAGTACTCCTGCTGCATAGACAGCCGGAGCTGAAGGTGTTCCCGTAGGAGCTTGGTTTCGCTCTGGTAGGTCTCCTGCGTTATCTGGCCGGAGGACATCGAACGATCAAACTGCGCCTGCTGGCGTTGGTAGTCCCTCAGGATCCCTTGGCGCGCCCGAAGCTCTTCCTGGGCGCGATCACCCAGCCCCACCCCGTCAACTTGATCCGCGTACTGCTGCTGCTCCAGATCCCGAGTGGCGGCCAAGCTGGCGCGCAAGGCTTCGACCTTGGCGGTTTCCTGCTTGGTGCGTAGCTCCTTCTCGGCGGCCACGTTCAGACCAAGCTGGCGGCGCAGCAGATCTTGCTGGGCCAGCAGACTCTTCTGATCCGCCGTCAGGACTTTCTTGTCCTTCAGGTCGGCGATCTGCTGTTCGAACTCAGCGCGCTTCTGTCCCCAGGTTGCCAGCTTGCCTTCGCTGGTGATCTGAGCCTGCAAGGAAGCCTCTGCTTCTCGGTATTGCTGGAGGAGCTTAGTAGCGGCATCGTCCGTGTGAGGCTTTTTGGCGCCCTTTTCCTCGAACTGCCGATCAACGGCGGCGCGTGCGGCCTTTATCTGCTCATCCGAGAGCTTCGTGCCATCCTTTTGCGACTTGATGATCCACGCATCTAGATCGGCCACCGCTTTCCGATACTTGTCCGCTTTGGATGCGCCCTCTTCAATGATGCGCGCAATTTGTTCGCGAGACTGAATCGCCTCCCGGTTGATCCGGACGAGTTCCGATTGCGCTTTGGCTGCGTCTTCCGCCTCTTTGCGCTGGGCGATCAGCGCATCACGACGCCCTTCTGCGTCCTTGAGGCCAGCCCTCTCCTTATCGCTGATCGTCGCGCCAGCCTCAGCGGCGATCCGAATATTCTCAGCACGCTGGCGAATCTCACGCTCAACCACCCGCAAGGTCTCATCGACCGTGGTCTCACGACCGATGTCCAGCATCTTGTCCCAAGCCCAAGAGGCGGCTGAGCCCAGCTTGTTCCATGCCGATTCGAGCGCCCCCAGGTTCTCCTTCTGCGCGGCGGTTCTGCCAGTGAGTTCCGATGCCGCCTGCCTCGCGACAAGCTCAACGGCCTCCTGCGCCCGACCTTGGTCCGTCAAGGCTTGGGCCTGAGCGTAGATGGTGCCCGTCAGAATCCCATACCGCTCGTTGAGTTCCACAACCGCGGCAACCGGGTCCTTTCCAAGCTTTGCGAAGACCTCAACGGTCTTTTCAATCTCCACGCCAGTCGCACGCTGCATCTCAGCAGCAATGAGCGCCACGTCAGCTAGCGCGGTGCCGGACAGCTTCCCTGAGGCGGCAACCGCATTCAATGCCTGAACTGCGCGTGAATGGCTACCCGTGACTTCTCCCAATCCGCGCGCCAGCAAAACCAAGTTATCCGCTGTGACGCCCGCAGCATTCCCGTTCAGAATCAACACTTCGCGGAAGTTCTCGGCTTCGGAGGATCCCTTTACCCACGCCGCGGCTACAGCCGCAACGGCGCCCGCCGCAAGGGTGTACGGATTAACTAGGCCAATTAACGCGCCACCCAACGCGCGCGCCGCGGGCACGATCCCGCCGAACATGTCCTTTAGCTGGCCGCCTTGCTGGAGCAACACCGTCAGCGGCTGCTGCCCGCCCTGGAGCGACACCACAATGTCGGTCAACTGCGCAGGCACGCCACGCAGGGCAGCGGCCTGTTGGGCGGCGCTGATCCCGTACTGGTTGAGTTGCTTCCCCGCGCCGGCCGCAGCCGCGCCCGTCGCGGTGAGTTTCGATTTCAGTTCGTCCAGGATCGACGTGGGGACTTCACGCAACGCAGCGTTGTACAGAATTTGCTGCTTCCGCGTGTAGTCGATGGTATTGGCCTGGTTCACCAGGGCATCCACTCGGCGACGCTCGGCGGCGGTCAGCCTGGCATAGTCCGCCTGGGCGGATTGCGACATGTCGCTGGTGCCGCGCTTCGCCGTCGCAATAGCGGTATCGAACTGCGAAGTATCGACAACAATGTCTAACCGCGCAGTCCCTATGCTTTCCTGTGCCATATTCAGCTCTTGTGTAGAAACTCCAGGGCCGCACGCTCAACCATTCGCAGCACGTCCATGACCTGCCGCTGGCGTTTGCGCCGAACACCCCGCAAACGCAGATCGGCTTGCAGCGCCAAGTAGTCCAGTCCGATAGGGCCGCCCGCGCCAACACGCCATTGCGTTTGATTGCGGATGAAGAGCGCGAAGGCATCAGCCAGTTCCGGTAACACTTCGGGAACTGGCCTCTTAAACAGCGCGGGCCGAGATCGAATGCCGGCCAGCGCGAGCGCAGTGGCGGATGGCGGCGTCCAATAGAACGCCGCCACCGCCGCCTTTAGTTTTTTTCCAGTTCGACCTGCAGCGCGCGGTTGTAGGCCTGCACGATGGCGAGGTCAGCCCCTGGCTGGTGCTGCCGCAGCGCATTAACACCCGACTCGTCCAGCGGCATGTCTGCATTCCAGCGCTCGACCAGCTCCAGCAAGAGCCCGCCCGTGGAAAGCTTGCCCTTCTCGACCTTTGCCATGAGCGCGCGGTACTCGTCGTCAGTCTTGTGGCGAAACGCCAGCTCCAACTTTTGAGTGCGGCCCTGCCCGGTGATCGTCACCGTCGCTTCGATGACGGGATTCCCTTTGATGATGAACGTCATGCTTAGACCTCGTCGTAGGTCACGGTGTCGGCGATCAGCGACAGCGTGAAGGTGTTCTGCAGGTTGACGTTCTGCCCGCCGGTCGCTTCCTTGCGGAAGGAGGGATAGCCGTAGTAGTACGTAACGCTTCCGTCCGGATAGGTGGTTTCGAGCACCACCGGCAGGCGCAAACGGTCGGCAGCGATGAGCGCCTTGTACCAGGGCTTCTTGCGGTCGTAGTCGTGCGTGTAGGTCAGCACCAGAGGGGTCTTCACCGTGGGCTTTTGCTGTTGCTTGCCGGTCGGGTCTTCGGTGTACTGGTAGGTGTGGTACTGCTGCTCGCCGCCAGTGATCTGCACGTCGGTGATCTGATCAAGGCTGACCCATTCACTCACTTTGCGGTAGATGCCAGCGCCCTGCCCGGCCGGATACAGCCGAAGTTCCGTGGTATCGGCGCCCTCGATCTTGAAGCCATCGGCGGTGACGCCAGAGGCGCGAAACACGGAGTTGTCCAGCGCCGGCCAGCCTGAAGACAGCACCAACACGTCGCCCGCCGTGGGCGGGGTAGTCGTCGTTCCGGTCGGGTCGACCCCGTTTGTCACCGCAGTGATCGCCACCGCCTGCGCAAGTGCCGTCGAAATGCGAAATTGCGATCCGTTGATAAAGATGGAAGACATTTGTTTTCCTCAAATGAAAAACCCGGCGCGGAGCCGGGTTTGATATAGAAGCGGGAGAAAGTCAGGAGGGAAGGAACCAGATGCCGAAGTCCTGGCGGGTGCCGTACTTCTTGATTGCCTCTTCGTAGAGGCTGGTGGGAGAGCCGTAGGGCTCCACGGCCGGAAAGTCGCTTTCGCACAGGGCGGTGCCGATCTGGTCGGCGATAGAGCTCGCCTGCGCCCGCGTCGTAGCCCAGACAAACACCTGCAAGCGCTGGTGCCGCTTCTCGCGGCGCTTGCCGTCGACGTACCAACGCTCTTGCCCGCCCGCGCCCTGGTAAATGATCAGCGGGAACTCCGGCTTGTCCGGCGTGACATCCGGATACGCGCGCCCACCGACCAACGGCCCCAGAAGCGCTTTCAACTTGGACTCAAGTGTCATCGTTCACTCTCCCAGCCAGAAGCTCGGGCAGACGCTGCCGCCCGCGCTGGATCATTGCCGCCTGTGCGCGCTCCGAGGCGGCTTCATAGGCCGGCCGCAGAAACGGATAGGCGGGCACCCACTTCGGCGTAGCCAGCCTGCGACGCTTGTCCGTGACATAGCTGCCGTCCGGCTTGCGGACTACGGCATAGATCTGCCAGTGTCCGAACTCCACCAAGTGGCCGTGCGGTGCCTTACGCTTGTTCCAGGTGACTGCGTACTGGACCTCCTGATCTGTCGAGTACCGTTCCCGGAAGGCAAGGTAGATGGCGGCGCCCAGAACCCCGTTGTGCGTATTCACCCGCGCCTTGGCTTCATCCCGCAGCACCTCGCCGCCAGCGACGGCCATAGAGCGCGCCAGGCTGACCCGTGCGGGTCCTAACAGCCGATCCAAGCCCGCAGACCAGCCGGACGTATCGAACGTCGCCTGTAGACCCTTAGCCATCGCCGCCTCCTTGCTCGCAGATCAAGTCCGTCCACTGCCGTCGCCCAAGGTCCATCCGCACATTCTTGATGTCGAAGGGATCGCCGACCGGTTGCCCGTCGTACAGCTCCAGTAGGCGCATCCCCTGGTCGATGCCGCGGCGGAACCGGATCCGGAAACTGTATGCGTTGATGGACGCGCCTATGTCTTCCTGATTGCGGGTAATGGCGCCCATACCGGTCTGACCGCGGGGATCTGCCGGTACTGTTGCAACTTCCACCCAGGATCCATTCGGCTGCCCCGCGTCGTCTTGCCCATCTTCCCGCCTTTCGATCCGAATCCAGGTGCGCAGCGTCCCAGCCCTCATGGCATCATCTCCCGCCTGTCGGCGCGCAGAAGTTCCGGCACCCCTTGAGGAAGCCGAGCGGCGCTTGCACCAACAACCACCTCTTCGCGGTTGGCATACAGATTGCCGAGCGTCAGCCGCACTGCGGCCCTGACACGAGGTGTCGCCACCATGCCGAACAGCACGCGCTGAAAGCCGATCTTCGCTTCCTTCAACCGCTCCGTCGCAAGCGCAGTTGCCATTTGCCGTGCAGCCGGGTTGCCTAGATCCGCCGCGGCCGCCATGGCAGCCTCATATGCGTCCTGCGCATCGCCTGCAGCCTGCGGCAGAGCGTCCTGCGCGGCAATGAGGTCGGTTTTCGCCGAAAAGAATGCGCGATTGAGATGACCTGCCACTACGCTTTCGGCAGCGGCAAGCAGGTCGGACAGCAATGAGGCGTCCGCCGGATCGGCGTTGCAATGAGCAATGCACTCTTCAGGCGTCAGCAGCGGCATGGTCAGTCCTTCTTGCCTTCAGCCAAGGCGGCGCGCAGCTTTTCCAGGCCCCAGCGCTTGTCGTATTTGACTTGGGCCGCTTCCAATTGCAAGAACAAGGCCGCCTTTTCGTCGGCATCGGTAGTGTCTTCTTCCAGCGCACCCAGCTCGCGGGCCGCCGCCAGAAGTTCTTCAGGGCATTCGTCCCCGGCAGCAAGGTCTGTCGGGTAGATTTCGCCAGTCTTGACCCCGCGAATGGCTTTGATCAGCTTCATATTTTTCGCCTGTGACAGGCGGGAGCCGACGCTCCCGCCAATTCGTTACGCTGCGACCTTCAGGGCGCGCAAGCATTCCGGGTTCTGCACACCGCCGCCAACGCGTTTCGTCGTGTAGAACAGCACGTATGGCTTCTTGGTGTACGGGTCACGCAACACCCGAATGCCCATGCGGTCGATGATGAGATAGCCGCGCTTGTAGTCGCCGAACAGCATAGGCAGGGAATTAGCGGCCACGTCGGGCATGTTCTCGTCTTCGGCAATGCCGTAGCCGTGCAACGTTGCCGGCTGGCCAGCCTGCGCGGAAGGTTGCCAGAGGTAGTTGCCCTGACCGTCCTTGAGCTTGCGCAGCTTGGCGATAGTCAAGTTGTTGGTCAGAAAGCGAGCGTTCTGGCGGAACTTCTTGGGCAGGCCGTAGATCAAGTCCAGCACGGCGTCCGAGCCGATATCTGCGGCGGCACCGCTATTCACGACCTTGATCGCGCCAAAGGGGTGCTTGGCCGCATTGGTGCCGCCTTCGACGTACGTCAGAATGCCGGCCGGCTTCTTGACGCCATCGCCACTGATGAATGCAGCGCCTTCCTGCTCGGCGAATTCCGCCTGAACCTCGCTCGCCAGCCAGGCGTCAAGGTTGATCTCAGCGTCGTCAAGGATCTGCTGGGTCGCGGCGGGATTGGCATAGATCTCGCCATGCCCGAAGCCAAGCGCCTTGAGGTTCGGCGTGGCCGTTTCCGGGCGCTGGTCCGTTTCGCCAACCCAGCCGGAACCGGTTCCGCCCATATTAAAGAGCTTCGTCCAGCCTGCTTTGCTGGTCGGTTGGACCTGTGCCAGTTCCCGCATGGGCGACTCTTCACGCAGCATGTCGGTAATGGTCCGGTCCCACTCGACGGGCGTAAGAAACCCGCCCTCTTCCGCCACCCCTTTATTGAGCGCCGCTTGCACATCGCCCTTGCGCATGTGCGCGTTGAAGGCGCCGGTGTATTCACCATCCTTGACCCCGGAGCCCGGCGTGCCGTGTTGGGCGGCAGCCAACTTGGTGTGCGCGTCTTCGATCTCTTTGCTGTGCTGATCGAGGTCGCTGTTGATCTTGTCCAGTTTTGCCTGGAACTCGGCGGTCCCTTGGCCCTGCTTCAGTGCTCGCAGCTCTTGCGTGTGGGTCGCCTTGAATGCTTCAAAGGCCTTACCCAGCTCTTCGATGGTCTTGTTAACGTCAGTCATGTTTCTAGCCCTTCATGGCTTGTAGGAGACTCTGCAGCGAACTTGCTGCCACGGGTTGCGGTGCCGAATCGCTCAGGCCGCTAGGTTTTTTGGCCGAATCACTCAGGCCAGTCTTGAAATCAGAGATAAGCCGTTGCGCTTCGCTTCGCGGCATCCCGCTCGACCGCAACGCAGCTTCGATCCGGCGAACGGCAGCGGCCTGCGCCCCTGGGGCGCCGTCCTTGATTGCGGCGTCGTCCAGCAGCGCATCCGCCCAGCCTTCGTTGACAGCGGCCGCCCCCCCAATCCAGCTTTCTTTGTCCATCAGCGACTGGATGCGCTCAAGGGAAATTCCTGTGCGCGCCTGGTAAACGTCGGCCATGGCGGTATCGAAAGGCGCCATCTGCTCAGCCAGTTGGGCAAAGTCATGCCTATTGCCGGCTGCCAGGCACCAGCAGTTATGAATCATCAGGAAGGAAGGCCGGCCGATACGGATCTCGTCACCAGCCATTGCGACCACCGACGCAGCACTTGCAGCCACGCCCAGGATGTTCACGGTCACTTTCGCCTTGTGTTCGCGCAACTGGTTGTAGATCGCCACCCCTTCGAACATGTCCCCGCCGGGGCTGTTGATGTTCACTTCCACGTCACGGTCGCCAATGGCGCGAAGCGCCCCCGCGATACGCTTGGAGGTGACGCCCTCGCCCGTCCACCAGTCTTCGCCGATCACGTCGAGGATGCTGATGGTCGCTTCCGAAGACTCGCCAGCAGCAGCGCTGACGGTGGGCGACCACTTGGCGAACGCACTGGGCAACACAAAGGACTGAATCCCGCCGCGCCCGCTGGCGCGAAGCTCAGGTAATTGTTTTAGGCTCATTGGCTGCCTTTCGGTTTGAGGATGGTTCAACCAACGTGTTGAACTTGGGATTTGGATCTGCGGGGTACTCAGCCAAGTCCCGCACTTCGTTGGCCGTGTGCCACGGCTGATGTCCGCCAGCGCCCAGTGCCTTGGCGAAATAGTCCGCCTGGTCTTTGAGCGTGCCTCGCATGAGCGCACGCTCGTTGAATTTGAAATACAGCGTCTCGCGCTCTCGATCGGTCAGGAGCGACCGAGAAAGTGCCTGCTCCCAGGCAACGAAGCGCGGAGCCAACGTGTACTGCACAAAGAAAATTGCTAGCTGTTCGATCCCCGATCCCCAGCTGGTGTCGTCCATCATCAGCAGTGGACGAGGCACACCATACAGCCGCGCCACCTCTTCAATCTGATGGTTGCGGTTCTCGATCTGCTGCGCGTCCGACGCCGTGGAACTGAAGCGGTTGGCCTTGGCCCCCTCTTCCGCGATCATCCATTTATTGGCGTTTTCGGCCCCGCTGTATTCAGCGGTCAACGACTCTTTCATGCGGCGATACGCCGTATCTGAAAGGGCGTTGGGGACTTCAATTGCCCCTCCAGCCATCACACCGGTCTTGAACACGTTCGCTGCGGCCCGCTGCGCCTGCTCGGCAAGTTCGAACACCTCAGTCGAAAGCTGGCGCTTGGATAGGCCGACTATCCCGTCTAAGGACAGGTCGCGCACATGCAGGATTTCGTCTTGATCCAGCGTAAGGGTGCCGCCGTTCTCCGTCGTGCAGCGGTACTGCATGCGCCAGGCATCGGTCAGCTTCCCCTGCACTCGCCCCTTTTCGAACGGAACGAGATGTATCGGCCGCCCCCCTGCCCGAATGATTCTGGCATATGCATTGCCCTCGGTTTCAAGCAGCAATTGCATCTGGCTCTTGAACTCCATGGGCGTCTGCCACGGGTTGGGCTTGAAGCGCAGCAGCTTGTAAGCCGGATGATCCTTCGCCGCGCGCTTCTCGTCACCGGAGTGGTACAAGTTCGTCGGCAACATGCCTAAACCATTTCCGACCAACGATAGGCAGCGCAACGCGGCAGTGTTCCGCAGCATCCTGCTGGCTTCGCCACGCTGGCCGTTCCGGATGAACTCGAGGAATGCCGGATCGTCTATGCCAGTGAACGTAATCCCCTGCGCGCTGGCGTGCGGGCGTGCCTGGGCCTCCGGCACCCCACGCCGGAATAGCTTGTCCAGAAATTTCATTTTGTTTTGCCCTATAGGAAGCGCAAACCCCGGCTCTCATAAACGGACTTGCCGCTGGCCGATGGATTCAGAGCCATCAGGTGACTGGCGTCGAAAAGCGACATCAGAGGATCAATCTTTGCCGTCCCGCTCGCTTGCTTTGTGATTAGGATCGAATTGGCGCGTTGTTCTACCCGGGCATTGCTCACCGACCAGGCCATCATCGGCCTACCTCCATGCACGAAAGTGCCCTCGGCGAGCTTGCGCTCGACCGTCTTGATCGTGCCGCCCATGCGCCAGCCCTGCGATACGCCGACAAGGAGCTGTTCGGGAATCTCCGCTTCAGCAAACGCCTCGGCAAAGGTGATTCCACTCGGGTCCGCGCCCACACCTTCCTTTTCTGGGAAGAGCCCAGCGTCGTAAATGCGCTTGATGATCTGGGCGAGTTCCGCGACGTCTTCGCCAATCTTGTTGACGATGACCAGGTCTTTGTCCTGCTCAAAATCACGGAGACGCGGGGCGATTTCCTTGCGACGGTCCAATACAGAGGGATGCGCCCAAGCCCGGCCCCAATGCAACCATCGGCCTGTTCCTATCTCTCTGCCGATCAGGCCCAGGCCCAACAAGTCGTCCAGTCCACCGCCGTCGATGCCGCCGGTCACAACCTCTGCCCGCCGCAAAAAGTCATCCAGGCGGCGCAGAGATGTATCGGCCTGCGACTGCCAGTGATCAGCACCCGCCCAGCGGTCGGACCGAAGATTCAAGCCGATTTCAACGTTCAGGTGCTTTGCCAGGAACTGCTGGAATGCACCATCCGTCCTGGCGCACAGCAGCTTGAGTTGATCTCCCAGCCACTCGGCGCTGACTGAGCGGCCGATATTGGGGTTGGTGATATAGAAGTTGGCCGGATCAAGGTATGCCTTCGCCTCAAGCATGTCGTCCGGAAACTCATAGAGGATGCCCAAAGTCTTCGGGTCGTCGATCGTTCCGTCCCGGACTTGCCGCCAGTAGGCGAGCTTTTCCTTAAAGACACCGGCCGGCGGATCATCGCTCTGAGTGGTCAGGTAAATTACCCAGCCTTCATCACGCGATATTTGCCCGCCAAGGGCCTCCAGGAACATAGCCACAGCATTAGCCCGTTTGCCGAAGAGCCACAACTCGTCGACCAAGATGCGACCAGACTTCTTGCCGGACACCGTGTCCGTGTCGGCGGCAACCACCTTAAGGCTGTTGCGCGTCGTTCGATGGGTAATGGTGCGGATGTGGTCCTGAACGTGGAACATGTCCGACAGTTCCTCATCCGCCCGAACCATTGCAGCTGCTGGCTTGAAGCTGTTGTCTGCGACCTCCTTGGTCGGAGCCAGAATCAAGTGTTCCTCTTCCTGACGCCAGCAGATGATCACCGCCGTCAGCATGATGCCGGCGGCAATAGTCGATTTCGTGTTTTTCTTGCTGATCAGCAGTCCATACTCGCGGATTCGCTGCTTTCCGGTGTTGACGTCATAGCCGCCGAAGATTGCCCGCACAAAGTCAAATACCCACTCTTCGGAGCATTCCCCGAAGGTCTGGTGTCGGTACGTCCCGATGGCCTCGTCATAGACTTGGGCCAGATCCACGACCTTGAGTTGCTTGAAGATGCCAAGCGCATATTCGGCCTGGTCGGGGTAGATCGGCGGCGGAATGATCGACTCGCGCGTGCGCAGGCGTTCCGCCCAATCCGGGCACGCCGTCGTCCAGGCCATGGCTTACCCCTTCCCGACAACGCGCAGATGAGTTGGAGGTGGCGGCGGCGCGAATCGCCCACCGGCAGCGGCCTTATCTGCCGCCGCCTGCTTTGCCCCCTTCTTGCCTTGTTCTGCAATCTTCCCGTGCGTAAAGGGCATGAGCGCCTTCGCGGCCTCCAGCCGAAGCTTCGGTTCTTCCAACGCGTCGTTCATGATGGCCACCAGCACTTCACGCGGATCCGAGGTAAGCCCGAGAGCTTTCAGGCCGATTCCGTCCATGGGGCCAGTGTCCGCGGCGGTGTCGTGCGGTCCGCTCGTTGGTGAATTTGGCTCGGTGGCGTTCGCCGATTCGGCCTTTTTGTTAACCCGCTTTTTGTTAACTCCCTTGTTAACTTCTGTATTGCGCCCCAGGGCGGCCAGAACATGCTTGTCACGCATCAGTCGGGCGGCTGCTTGGGCCGCCCCGTTTTCGCTGTAACCCGCATGAATAGCGGCTTTCGCACCGGATAGACCCGACAGCAGCGCATCGACGAATCGGCGCTTTTTGTCGGTTAATGCCATAGATTTTGGTTAACAAAAGGGGGTTAACAATTTTCCGAAACGGGGAAATTTTCTGCGCGTGAGGGAACAGGTGGTTTCCGGAAGGTGAACC
>MCND01000173.1_pt1 | contig 28702 bp, 23 predicted proteins | sample 778211 | NCBI WGS metagenome assembly MCND01 (sample SAMN04296812, study PRJNA304217) | bioreactor metagenome | isolation source: activated sludge enriched with benzalkonium chloride | place: Turkey: Istanbul urban wastewater treatment plant
ACCGACTCCTGCAAGGCGATCTCCCGAGGCGTGCCCGGCCACATGCGCCCGCCGACACTGGAGTACTCGCCCTCGGTGTTCTCCCGCACCACGATGAAGTCGATGTCGCCCGGCACCCGCCCGGCCAGCGGACAGGGCACGCCGGGCATCAGGCGCACGGGGCGGATGTTGACGTACTGGTCGAACTGGCGACGGATCTTGAGCAGCGAGTCCCAGACCGCCACATGGTCGGGAACGATATCCGGGGCTCCCACGGCGCCGAAGAAGATCGCTTCGTGATTGCCGATCTGCTCGGCCCAGTCCTCGGGCATCATGCTGCCGTGGGCCTGGTAGTGCTCGCTGCACCAGTTGAAATGATCGAAATGCCAGTCGATGCCGAAGCGCCGACCGACCGCATCGAGCACCCGCAGGCCTTCGGGCACCACTTCGCGGCCGATACCATCACCGGCGATCACCGCGATGCGGTGGACGGGTTTTACAGGGGGATTGATCCTGGACAAGCCATATCTCCTGGTCTGACGTGTTGTTGTTATCGAGGCAGGTCAAGCGGACAGGCGCGCCCATTCTGGCCACAGAGCCGGGCCAGTGGGAATTGCTCATTACGGAAACCGCCTTCGAAAAATTCGAAGGCCGGATGAGCGATTGCTGCTACTGATCGCCCTCACGGGCCACTGCCCCGTCCTGCTGGAAGCCTGCCAGGTAGTCAAACAGGGCGTGACTGGCCAGGGACGGCGGCTCACGGCGGCGACACAAGTACATCTGGCGATCGGCCCAGGGGTCATCGATTTCGATAAAACGCAAGTCCATTTCCTTGCGGAAGATCTGTACCGCACCCTGGGGCAACACACCGACCCCCTGCCCTGCGGCAATCAGCCGGCACACGGCCTCGAAGCTGCGGACCTGCACCCGCAGGCGCAAGGGCATGCTCACAGCGGCAGCGGCCTCGGTAATCAGCGGGGTAATGGCGGCGTTGTCCTCCAGGCCGACGAAGTCGTAGCCCAACAGGTCCTCGAAACGTGCATGGCTCATCTTGAACGGATGCCCCTGGGGCACGATCAGGCACAGGCGGTCGCGACAATACGCCTTGAAATACAGGTCCCGCGCCTCAGGCAACGTGGTAACGATGCCGACGTCGGCCACCCCGTCACGCACGGCCAGGAGAATCTCGCGACTGCGCTCCTCGCGAATGTCGATGCGAATGCCAGGATGCAGCTCGCTCCATTGGGTCAGCTGCCTGGGCAGTTCCTGGCTCATGGCCGAACTGTTGGCGTAGAGACTGACCCGGCCCGTGGCCCCCTTGGCGAAGTCGGCAAGGTCGGCATGCATCACATCCACGGCCCGCAGGATGCTCCGCGCGTGATCGGCCAGGGCCTGGCCCGCTGGCGTGGGCTGCACCCCGGTGGACGTACGCACCAGGAGCGCCACCTTGAAATGCTGCTCCAGCAAGGACAACCGGCGGCTGGCGGCCGACAGCGACAGATGCGACTGCTCGGCAGCCCGGGACAGGTTGCCCAGGGTCAGGGCCTTGAGGAACAACTCGATGGAGGTCAGGTCCGGAGACATGGCGGGGTCCTTGTGCGCAGTCGCTGAAACCTACGCAGTCACCCGCCGATGTGCAACCTGCGCAAGCTTCTCGCCAAGCTGGGCACCTTGCTTCAACGCCCAGAGAAGCGCAGGCGCGAGAGCATGCGCAAATCGCCTGCGAGGTAGTAATCGTTGCTCCAGCTATCGTCCGCCGCCAAGGGCTGGACCTGCTTGAGCGCCAGTTGCCTGGCAAAGTAGCGGAACCGGTAATGCTCGTAGAAACGCAGCAGCTCCAGGCCGTAGCGATCCGCCAGGTCGGTGTCGCCACGGATGATCAGGAAGTTCTCATCGTTGCTCTGGCTGGCGCCGACGCTGAGGTTGTGGCTGCCGCTGATGATCACCGGGGCGTCGCTGGTGAAGTCGGTGACCACCGCCTTGGTATGCACCAGCAAGTTGCCCTTCTGCCCCTTGAGGCCTTCCTTGAGCCAGCCTTCCAGGCCGTTGTTGAGCAACGCGGTAGCGGCGAACTCCGCCGTGCGGTCGGCATGGAAACCGGTGATGCGGCTGGCGGTGTTCTGCAGGCCATAGCGCAACACATCGTCGTGGGGCTGGCCGAGCAAGGCATCGAGGATCCGGTCGGGCAAGGCGAAGGCGGTGACGAACAGCAAATCGCGACGGGCGCCGTTGATGATCCCCACGAACTCGTCGAGATCCCCCTGGCCACTGCGTGGGGAAAAACCGGCGAACAGCGCCGCCTCAGGCTGCATGGGGTTGGTCTGGGTCAACCATTTGCGAGTGGCACCGACATCCGCCGGGGCGGCCCAGATCTGCTCGAACACCTGTAGGTAGCGGTTGGCGATGTCCGGGTTGTCCAGGCAATGCAATACGTTGGCCTGGCGGTAGACACCGTTGCCCGTGAAGTTGGTGCTGCCACAGAGCACCGCGACGCTCTGGCGCCCACCGCCCTGCTCCAGGCGGCTGAGGACGATGAACTTGTCGTGGAAGATGGCATGGGTCACCCGTCCACGTTTGCTGTCTTCGGGCAGGTGCTGCAGGCTGGTCTGGTTCATCGTGGTGTCGGCATCGCCGGGGGCGGCGTGGTACAGCACCCGGACCTTGGCCCCGCGATCGAAGGCCGCGTTGACCGCATCGACAATAGCTGGCAACTGGTACTCGTAGATGGCGATATCCAGGCTCCAGCTGGCGTCGCTGGCACGTTGGATGAAACCCAGCAACTGCTCCAGCAGGCCGTTCTCCAGCCATTGCCGGGGCGCCTCTGGCCAGGCCTCGATGGGCAGGTTCTTGTTGGCGCTGAGCAAAGTGTCCAGTTCGGGAAACTTGCGCGAGAACGCCTGGCTGGCGGCCACTGCACGATTGAAGATCACCCGCTGCCCGGGAGGCTGGCCGTTGTCGGCGGTGATGCATAGCTGCAGCATTTCTCCCAGCTGCGGCGCGGCGGCGCTGCCATAGACCAGGTACACCCGATAGTTGAGGGTGGCGCCCGGGTTGACTGCATAGTCGGCCCAGCGAAACTTCTGCAATGGCGCCTGGTTGCTGGGCGTGGCGTTGTACTGGGGGAAGGTGTGCGTCTTGCCGGGGAAAGTCAGGCTATTGAACAGGAACAGCCAGGGTTTGCTACCGGTCTGTTTTTCGATGGCGAAACCCAGCAAGCCCCGGCGGCGACTGGCATCCAGGTCCATGGCCAGGAGCACGCCATTGGTGCCGGCGTAGGCCTTGACCCGAAAATCGTCCTTGTCGTTGTGCACCAGTACCCGCATGGCGTCGCTCCCCTTGATTGGCGCAGGCAGTGTAGCCGCTGCACCGGCTGTGCATGGCTCGATACGAGCCCTTGGAGCAACAGGTATATCGCGCTACCAAGCCTTGCGGCCGCTGCGCACCCGTACGCAGCCTCGCCAGCTCGGCACGAGCCACAGGGTTTGGGACGCTACCGGTCGATATGGTGGTAGTCGGCGCCCAGGCGTTGCGCCAGTTCCCGGGCGCGACCGAGGCGGATCGGGCTGCGCTCGATATCCAGCAACAGGGTTGGACAATGCAGAGGGGCGACCGACGGCAAGGTTTTCAGGCGCCCGTCGGTGATCAGCAACACCCGCTGCTGCTCCGCCGGCCAGCGCCGTTGCCGCTGCTCCAACCACTGCCGGGCCTCGGCCAGGGCCTGGGGCAATGGCGTACCACCGCCGGCGCCCAGGCCATCGAGCCAGTGGCGCAGGTCCTTGGAAGCCTTGAGCCCCTGGACCTGCCAGCGGGGCGCACGACCGCTGGCGGTGAGCAAGGCCAGGCGCGCCCGTTGCCGGTAGGCATCGTCGAACAGTTGCGCCAGCAGGCCCTTGGCATCGCTCAGGGCATCGTGCCGGCGAGTCGAGGCCGAGGCGTCGACGATCACCAGCCACAACTCATGGGGCGTGCGACTGCGCAGTTGCCACAACAGGTCCTCGACCAGGCGTGGGCGTCCCTTGAGCAAGGTGCCTGGCCAGTTGATGCGACCGCAACTCGCCGCCCGGCTGCGACCTTGTCGTCCCTGGTCCAGGCGCCCCGGCCGGGGCTTGGCATCCGCCCCCAGGCCAGAGCGGGAACGGATGCCTAGGGCTTTTTTGGCCAGCTGGGCACTTCGCGCCGGACGCCGGTGGGCAGTGCCTGGGCCGGCATGTCACCCCATTGGCCCGCGCCTTCGCTGGCCTCGCGCTGCGCCCCGGACTGCTGCGGTACCGGCGACTGGGGCTGCTGCGCCGGTGCGGCAGGCGCCTGCCCACGGCGATGGCGCAAGGCGAATTCCGCCACCGCGTCGATATCGTCCTCGGTGATGGCCGAAGCGCCACGCCAGGCGGCATGGGCCCGGGCGGCCCGCAACCAGACCAGGTCGGCACGCAGGCCATCGACCCCGGCAGCGAAGCAACGCTCGGTGATCTGCGCCAGGGCCTGGTCATCCAGGGCGATACCTTCCAGCAGCGTCCGCGCCTGCTGGCAGCGCTGGCGCAGTTCGGCCTGGGCCTGGGCCCATTGGTTGCAGAACCCCTGCGGGTCGCTATCGAAATCCAGGCGCCGGCGGATGATCTGCCCGCGCTCCTGGGGCAGGACCTGGCCGTTCAAGGCCACGTTGAGACCGAAGCGGTCCAGCAGTTGCGGGCGCAACTCACCCTCCTCCGGGTTCATGGTGCCGATCAGCACGAACTTCGCCGAATGCCGATGGGAAATGCCATCGCGCTCGATGAGATTGGTGCCACTGGCCGCCACATCCAGCAGCAAGTCCACCAGGTGATCGGGCAGCAGGTTGACCTCATCGACATACAACACCCCGCCGTCGGCCTTGGCCAGAACGCCCGGGGAGAACTGCGCCCGCCCCTCACCCAGGGCTGCATCCAGGTCCAGGGTACCCACCAGCCGCTCTTCGCTGGCCCCCAGGGGCAAGGTGACGAACTGCCCGCTGGCCAGCAAATCCGCCAGTCCCCGGGCCAGGGTCGACTTGGCCATGCCCCGTGGCCCCTCGATCAACACGCCACCGATCTTCGGGTCGATGGCGGTCAGGCACAGGGCCAGCTTCAAGGCATCGGCGCCGACCACGGCCGACAAGGGGAAATGCGGGGTGTCGCTCATCTGGGGTTCTCGCTTGGGTCTGGGTGTCCCGAAGGACGATTTCGCGAGCCGTCTCGCGATCGAGTGCGCAGCATTCGCCGCCTCAGGGCACCTCTAAAAACGTAGGCGAGGCAGTCAGCGCAAGGCAAAAACAGGCGAAAAAGCGCCGTTTACAAGGGGTCAATGTGTATTTTGACCGGGCTGGCGCACCAGCCTGTTTTTAACGCAGCGATGACAACGCAGGTAGTTTTTAAAGGTGCCCTCAGGAGTCTTCTTCTATATCCAGCAGCAGATGTTCCAGGGCCTCGCGATAGGCTCCGGGCTCCTGCCACAGGCCGCGCTGCTGGGCCTCCAGCAAACGCTCGGTCATATCGCGCAAGGCGTGGGGATTATGCTGGCGAACGAACTCGCGGGTCGAGTCGTCCAGCAGGTAGGCATCGGCCAGCAAGGCGTACTGGTGGTCGTCGATCAGTTCGGTGGTGGCATCGAAGGCGAACAGGTTGTCCAGGGTCGCGGCCATTTCGAAAGCCCCCTTGTAACCGTGGCGCTTGACCCCCTCGATCCATTTCGGGTTGACCGCCCGGGAACGGATCACCCGGTTGAGCTCTTCCTTGAGGCTGCGGATCTTCGGCAGGTCGGGCTGGCTGTGATCGCCGTGGTAGCTGGCGACCTTGGCCCCGCCCAGGCTCTCCACCGCCGCCAGCATGCCGCCCTGGAACTGGTAATAGTCGTTGGAATCCAGCAGGTCGTGCTCGCGGTTGTCCTGGTTCTGCACCACCGCCTGGACCCGCCCCAGGCGAGCGGCGAACTGCTCGCGGGCGGCGGTGCCTTCATCGCTGCCGCCGTAGGCGTAGCCGCCCCAGTTGAGGTAGACCTCGGCCAGGTCCTCGCGGCTCTGCCACAACCGGCCATCGATGGCGCCCTGGACCCCGGCACCATAGGCCCCGGGCTTGGCCCCGAAAACCCGCCAGCCGGCCTGGCGCGCCGCCGCTTCCGGGTCCAGGCCGCTAGCCTCCAAGGCTTCGCGTTCGGCACGGACCCTGGCCGCCAGGGGGTTCATGTCGGCCGGCTCGTCCAGGGCCGCCACCGCCTGCACCGCCGCGTCGAACAGGCGGATGAGGTTGGCGAAGGCATCGCGGAAGAACCCGGAAATCCGCAAGGTCACATCGACCCGGGGCCGATCCAGCAGGCTCAGGGGCAGGATCTCGAAGTCGTCGACCCGCTGACTGCCAGTGGCCCAGACGGGCCGCACGCCCATCAGCGCCATGGCCTGGGCGATATCGTCGCCACCGGTGCGCATGGTGGCCGTGCCCAGACCGACAGGCCCAGTTGCAGCAGGTGATCGCCGTGATCCTGCAGGTGGCGCTCGAGGATCAGGTTGGCCGACTGGAAACCGATGCGCCAGGCAGTGGTGGTGGGCAGGTTGCGCACATCCACCGAATAGAAATTGCGCCCGGTGGGCAGCACGTCCAGACGTCCGCGACTGGGCGCACCGCTGGGGCCCGCCGGCACGAAGCGGCCTTGCAGGGCATCGAGCAGGCCGCGCATCTCCGCCGGGCCGCAGGCATCCAGGCGCGGCGCCACTACCTCGCGCAAGCCCTCGATGATGCTGCGCACCGGCTGCCAGCCGGCTTCGTCCAGTTGTGCCACCGGGCCTTGCAAGGCCACCTCGATCAGGCGCCCGGCGTAGATTTCCAGGCGCTCGCGCACATCCCCGGCGGTACGCCACAAGGCATCGCTGAGCTGTTGCAGGGCCTGCGGCCGCCGCCCGGTCCAGGGCTCGGCCAGGGCGCAGTCCAGCGGGTCGAACCCCAGCTCGAAGGCCTTGGCCAGGGCCCGCAACAGGCTGGCGTGGGCGCCCTTGCCGTCGCCCCGGGGGATGCGCAGCAGGGCCAGCAACGTATCGATGCGCAAGCGCCCTTCTGGCGACTCGCCGAACACATGCAGGCCGTCGCGGATCTGCGATTCCTTGAGATCGCACAGGTAGGTGTCCAGCCGTGGCAGCCAGAGCGCCGCATCGGCTTCGCCTTCCAGTGGTCCGTCCAGTTGCAGCTCGCGGTCGATCTGGGTCTCGCGCACCAGGCGCAGGATGTCCCGTTGCAGCTCCCGGGCGCGGCGCGGGTCGAGCAACTGGGCCTCGTAATACTCGTCGGCCAGCAGCTCCAGGTTACGCAGCGGGCCATAGGTTTCGGCGCGGGTCAGGGGCGGCATCAGGTGATCGATGATCACCGCCTGGGTCCGGCGCTTGGCCTGGGCGCCCTCCCCTGGGTCGTTGACGATGAACGGGTAGATGTTCGGCAGCGGCCCCAGCAAGGCGTCCGGCCAGCACTGGGCCGACAGGCCGACACCCTTGCCCGGCAGCCACTCGAGGTTGCCGTGCTTGCCGACGTGGATCACTGCGTGGACGCCGTAGACCTGGCGCAGCCAGAAATAGAACGCCAGGTAGGCATGGGGCGGGGTCCGGGTCGTGGTACACCGCGCTGGGGTCGACCTGGTAACCCCGGGCCGGCTGGATGCCGATGAAAGTCAGGCCCAGGCGCAGGCCAGCGACCATCAGCCGCCCGTTGCGGAACATCGGGTCCTGCTCCGGGGCGCCCCAGCGCTCCAGCACCGCTTGGCGGTTGGCCTCGGGCAATGCCTGGAACAGGCGCTGGTAATCGTCCAGGGCCAGGCTCTGCTGGCAAGGGCGCAGGTCGAGGCTGTCCAGATCGTTGCTGACGCCACCGAGCAATTGCTGGATCAGCTCGGTGCCGCTGGCCGGCAGCTCGTCAGGCAGCGGATAACCCTCGGCCTGCAAGGCCTTGAGAATGTTCAGCGCCGCCGCCGGGGTATCCAGACCCACACCGTTGCCGATGCGCCCGTCGCGGGTCGGGTAGTTGGCCAGGACCAGGGCGATGCGTTTTTGGTGGTTGTCCAGGCGTCCCAGCTCGACCCAATGGCTTGCCAGCCGGGCGACGAAGTCCATGCGCTCGGGCTGGCCGCGGTAGCAGACCACGTCCGACTGGCTGCGCTCGCTGCGCCAGGCCAGGTCCTTGAAGCTGATGGGGCGGCTGATGATGCGTCCATCCAGTTCGGGCAAGGCGATGTGCATGGCCAGGTCCCGTGGGCCCAGGCCTTGTTCGCTGGCCTGCCAGCCCGGCTCGTTGTCCTGGGCGCAGATGGCCTGGATCACCGGGATATCGCGGCGAAACGGCCGCAGGTGTGGCGCCTCGGGGCTGGACTGGGCAAAACCGGTGGTGTTGAGGATCACTCCGGCGCCGGTCTCATCCAGCCAGTCTTCCACCTGCGCCAGGCAGCCGGGCTCCTTGAGGCTGGCCACGGCGATCGGCAAGGGGTTGAGACCGGCAGCCGCAAGGCGCTGGCAGAACAGGTCGATGAATGCGGTGTTGGCCGCCTGCAAGTGCGAGCGATAGAACAGCAGCGCCGCCACCGCCTGGCCGGGCTGCCAGTGGGCCTGCCAATCCGCCAGACTGGCCTGGCTCCTGGCCGGGTGATAGAGCGCGGTGCGCGGCAGCACCTGCGGTTCGCTCCAGGGGTAGTCGCGCCCCAGCAAGCCGCTCAGGCAGCGGTAGAAATTCAACGCGTTTTCTCGCCCGCCCTGGCGCAGGAACTGCCACAGGCGGTCGCGCTCCACGGCCGACACCGTGCTCAGGTCGCTGAGCTCCGGGTCGGGCCGGTCGTCCCCTGGCACCAGGATCAGTTGCACCCCGCGCCGGGACAGCTCCACCAATTGCTCGACGCCATAACGCCAGTAGGCGATGCCGCCGTGCAGGGAAATCAGGATGACCCTGGCATGGCGCAGCACCTGGTCGACGTACAGGTCCACCGAGGCGTGGTTCTGCACCTGCATCGGGTTGGCCAGGCGAAAACTGGGGTAGTCCACTGGCAGCTGCTCGGCGGCCTCGGCCAGCAGCGCCAGGCTGGAGTCGCCGCTGCACAGGATCACCAGCTCGGCGGGGGTTTGTCCAAGGTCGGCGATGTTGTCATCCGACACGAATCCGCCGGGCTGGGTCCTGAGCAGGTGCATGGGTCAGGCGCCCAGGGCGGCGCGCAGTTGCGCTTCCAGCTGGGTTGCGTCCAGTTCCTGGCCGATCAGCACCAGGCGGGTGATACGCTTTTCATCGGCGCCCCACTTGCGGTCGAAGTGCTTGTCGAAACGGGTACCTACGCCCTGGAGCAGCAGGCGCATCGGCTTGCCGGGGATTGCCGCAAAACCCTTGACCCGCAGGATGCCGTGCTTGACCACCAGTTGGGTCAGGGCATCGAGCAACAGGCTTTCGTCGGCCTCGGGCAGCTCGATGGAGATCGAGTCGAAGGCGTCGTGGTCATGGTCGTCATGATCGTCGCTGTCATGGTGATGGTCGTGATGACTGTGGCGGCTGTCGATGTGCTCCTCGGAGCCGGCACCCACGCCCAGCAGCACGTCCAGGGGCAGGCGCCCGCTGCTGGCCTCGATCACCTTGACCGCCGGCGGTAGCTCCTCGGCCACTTCCAGGCGGACCTTGGCCAGGTCGGCCGGATCGATCAGGTCGGTCTTGTTGAGAATCACCAGGTCGGCGCTGGACAGCTGGTCGGCGAACAGCTCGTGCAGCGGCGACTCATGGTCCAGGTTGGGGTCGAGCTTGCGCTGGGCGTCCACCTGGTCCGGGAAGGCGGCGAAGGTGCCGGCGGCCACGGCCGGGCTGTCGACCACGGTGATCACCGCATCGACGGTGCAGGCGCTGCGGATTTCCGGCCACTGGAAGGCTTGCACCAGGGGCTTGGGCAGGGCCAGGCCGCTGGTTTCGATGAGGATATGGTCCAGGTCGCCACGACGGGCCACCAGTTCGCGCATCACCGGGAAGAACTCCTCCTGCACGGTGCAGCACAGGCAGCCGTTGGCCAGCTCATAGACCCGGCCACTGGCTTCTTCTTCGGTGCAGCCGATGGAACACTGCTTGAGGATCTCGCCGTCGATGCCCAGCTCGCCGAATTCATTGACGATCACCGCGATACGACGGCCCTGGGCGTTGTCCAGCATGTGCCGCAGCAAGGTGGTCTTGCCCGAGCCCAGGAAGCCGGTGACGATGGTGACGGGAAGTTTGGCCAGTGTTTTCATCGGATGCCCTTTGGCGAAGGTGGCGGGCATACGGGACGAGAGGCACGGCACAAGGCCCGCGCTGATTTCGCCACCGGATCACCCCGCCCGGTTGTAGTGAGAATCATCTTCGAGGCAGGTCTCCTGGCTGGGGGCCTGCCAGTTGGACTGACAGTTCCTGCGCCTTCCCGCCAGCGTCCTGGACGCCCATGCAGTGGCTTTGCAGAAAATCGAACCCTTCACAGTTGCGGGGGCAGCCGCGGCTTCTACCGCGTTCCCGTCTTAGCTTCGACCGCTGGCCGAAGAACCTCGAACGCGCAAGGCTACGCAGAGCGCGGAAAGCGGTCAATGTGCATGTGGCTTCGGGGTGGCTTCGGGTCGCAGTTGGCGATTGACGGCGCCCCTTGCCCATGATTTGCTACACAACTTGTTACGGGTGCCCTTCACAGGGTGAAACGGGAAACCGGTGAATCACGCGCTTGCCAGCCGTGACCAGTCCGGTGCTGCCCCCGCAACGGTAAGCGAGCGAAGTGTCAGATCCACTGTGCCCCGGGCATGGGAAGGCGACACTTGTCGGCAGGGCACGAAACCGCCCCAGCCCCTCGCGAGCCCGGAGACCGGCCCGCAATACACGAATAACAAACCCGCGGTGGGCGGGCGCTGTTGCAAACCCTGCGTGAACGCCACGCGGGGTTTTCCTGCGCCGCTTCCCGCTGACAAACCAAGGGAACGCGCCATGTCGACCATCAGCAGCACCAGCCATTCCGCCAGCAGCACCACCACCCTGAGCCAGCGCCTGGTAGCCGCCATCGGCGCCTCGATCCTCGGCGCCTGCCTGGTGTACTTCGCCGGTTTCTCGCACATCGAGGCGGTACACAACGCCGCCCACGACACCCGCCACAGCGCCGCCTTCCCTTGCCACTGAGACCCGCCCCATGATCAAGCGTATCGCGCAAACCGCGGGCTTCACCGGGCTGCTGGCCGCCCTGCTGCTGACCCTGCTGCAAAGCTTCTGGGTCGCCCCGTTGATCCTGCAGGCGGAAACCTACGAGAAGGCCCCAGCCACCGAGGCAGTCCATGAACACGCCCCCGGCGCCATGGCTGGTCACGTCCACGACGAAGAAGCCTGGGAACCGGAAGACGGCTGGCAGCGAGTGCTGTCCACCACGGGCGGCAACCTGGTGGTCGCCGTCGGCTTCGCCCTGATGCTGGCAGGCCTCTACACCTTGCGCGCGCCCAGCCGCACCTCCCAGGGCCTGCTCTGGGGCCTGGCCGGTTATGCCACCTTTTGCCTGGCCCCTACCCTGGGCCTGCCACCGGAACTGCCCGGCACGGCAGCGGCCGACCTGGTACAGCGGCAGATCTGGTGGGTCGGCGCCGCTGCCTCGACCGCCGTGGGCCTGGCCCTGATCGTGTTCGCCGGCAACTGGCTGCTGAAGTTGCTGGGCGCGGCCATCATTGCCGTGCCCCATGTGATCGGAGCGCCGCAGCCGGAAGTGCACTCGATGCTGGCTCCCGAGGCGCTGGAGGCGCAGTTCAAGATCGCCTCGCAGCTGACCAACGCGGCCTTCTGGCTGGCCCTGGGCCTGATCAGCGCCTGGTTGTTCCGACGCAAGGGCGGGGACGGCTATTCGGCATGACGGCCTGGCGCGCAGGGCCGACCCTGGTGGTCGGCCTGGGCTGCCAGAAAGGCTGCCCGGCAAGCGTCCTGCGCGCCCTGTTGGACCAGGTACTGCAAGCCCATCAGCTGGATAAGGGGCAACTTCGGGCCCTGGCCAGCATCGACCTGAAACGCAGCGAACCCGGGCTGCTGCAACTGGCGGAACAACTGGCCCTGCCATTGACCTGCTTCAGCAGCAGGCAACTGGCGCCTTATGCTTCGCGCCTGAGCCACCGTTCACAGATCGCGTTCGAGCACACCGGCTGCTATGGCGTGGCGGAAAGCGCCGCCCTGGCCATGGCTGAATACCTGCAAACAGGGCCGGCACAGTTGCTGGTACCACGACAAAAAAGCGCCCAGGCAACCCTGGCCTTGGCTGTTTGCCCGTAGAACCCCGATAATCCCCGCCCTCGATCATGAGCAATCTTCATCTGAAGCCCTGCTCCGACCTCTTTTTCACAGGACACAGCCATGACCGTCTACTTCATCGGTGCCGGCCCCGGCGACCCGGATCTGATCACCGTCAAGGGCCAGCGCCTGATCCATCGCTGCCCGGTGATCATCTATGCCGGTTCGCTGGTCCCCCAGGCGGTGCTCGAAGGGCATAGCGCGGTACGGGTGATCAACAGCGCCGAATTGCACCTGGAACAGATCATCCAGGCCATCCGCGAAGCCCATGCCCAGGGCCAGGATGTGGCCCGGGTGCACTCCGGCGACCCAAGCCTGTACGGCGCCATCGGCGAGCAGATCCGCTGCCTGCAGGAGCTGGAGATTCCGTTCGAGATCGTCCCCGGGGTTACCGCCACCGCCGCCTGCGCCGCGCTGCTGGGAGCGGAGCTGACCTTGCCCGACGTCTCCCAGAGCGTGATCCTCACCCGCTATGCGGACAAGACCAGCATGCCCGCCGGGGAAGAATTCGCCAGCCTCGCGGCCCACGGCGCCACCATGGCCATCCACCTGGGGGTCAACCACATGGAGCGGATCGTCGCCGAGCTGCTCCCCCACTACGGCGCCGACTGCCCCATCGCAGTGGTGCACCGGGCCACCTGGCCGGACCAGGACTGGGTACTGGGAACCCTGGCGGACATCGCCGCCAAAGTGGCCGCCAAGGGCTTCCGGCGCACCGCGCTGATCCTGGTGGGCCGGGTGCTGGCCAGCGATGCCTTCAGTGAGTCATCGCTGTACCGCGCCGGCCACGCCCACCTCTATCGGCCCTGACGGCCTGGTTCCAGGCATAAAAAAACGGCGCTCACGGTGCGCCGTTTTTTTGTGTCGCAGCGAACGCCTTAGTAGTAGGCGTTTTCTTTCTGCGTGTGGTCGGTGACGTCGCGCACGCCCTTGAGTTCAGGGATACGCTCGAGCAGGGTGCGCTCGATACCTTCCTTCAAGGTCACGTCCGCCTGGCCGCAGCCCTGGCAGCCGCCGCCGAATTGCAGCACGGCGATGCCGTCATCGACCACGTCGATCAGGCTGACCTGGCCGCCGTGGCTGGCCAGCCCCGGATTGATCTCGGTTTGCAGGTAATAGTTGATGCGCTCGTTGATCGGGCTGTCGGCATTGACCATCGGTACCTTGGCGTTTGGAGCCTTGATAGTCAGTTGCCCACCCATGCGATCGGTGGCGTAGTCGACGACCGCATCATCGAGGAAACCTTCACTGAAGGCGTCGATGTAGGCGGTGAAGCTCTTGAGACCCAGGGCCTTGTCCTCGGGCTTTTCTTCGCCCGGCTTGCAATAGGCGATGCAAGTCTCGGCGTATTGGGTCCCTGGTTGGGTGATGAAGATGCGGATGCCGATCCCGGGAGTGTTCTGCTTGGACAGCAGATCAGCCAGATAATCGTGGGCGGCGTCGGTAATGGTTATGGCGCTCATGGTGGTTCCTCGCAGACGTGGGCGCAGTTTACGCCAATCGATGCTGCTGAAAAAGTCCTAGTGTTTTTGTCAGGATAGACCTTGGTATAAGGCATCCCCGGGACGCCAAGGGTCGGCCCGGGGCGCACGAATGCTCTAGCTCAAAGGTTTTCGTAGCGGTTCATGTCCATGACCCCCGCCTCCACCGGGTCGGTTTCCTTCAAATAGCGGGTCTGGTCGTGGAAGTACTGCCAGAACTGCGGGTGGCTGCGGCGAATCCCCCAGCGTTCGACGATCTTCTCGAAGCCCTCGGCGTCCCTGGCCTCTTGCATGGCCGCAACGAACTCAGGCACCTGGGTGGACGGGATATCGAAGATGAAATTCGGGTAGCTGCTGAGGATACCCGGGAAGATCGTCAGGGTGTCCAGGCCCGGCTGGTAACGCAGCGACTCGCCGAGCATGAAGGCCACGTTACTGTGGGCGCGGTTGCGCAGCATGCTGTAGAACTCGCGCTTGCCACCAGGCGTCTGCACCCTCAGCAAGGTAGCCTCGGGCAACTGCTCGATGACCTTGAGCCCTGCCGCCGGCCGCGACGCCAGGCGGCTCAGGGCCTGTTCGGCATCTTGCAGGGCCGGGTCGATGTTGGGCCGCGAGCAATAGGCGCTGTCACAACGGTTGATCGGGTCCGGCTTGGCATTGAGTTCGCCATAGCGGACCAGCAACTGGTTGGCAAAATCCTTTTTCGGCTCCTTCAGGTCCAGCTTCAGGGCACTGCGCTTGCTGTCGTCGATGGACTCATAATCCAGCCACATCTTGAACTTGCCGCTGTTCTGGTACCAATCGTCGAGGAAATCCTCACGGGTACCGGCGGGCATCAGGCGCAGGAAGTTCTGCTCGGCGCCGTTGCGGATCAAGTCGAAGTACAGCCGGGTCTGGGCCTGGTGCGAAACGTTGCCGAATACGTCGAAGTTCACCGCCAGCTGGTAATAAGTGCGCTCCAGCAACGGATAGTCGAACAGCCACATCGTCTGCGGAATCTCGCCGATCAGGCCCTTGGTCACCGAGGCGCTGTCGAAGTGGCGAAAGATGCTCAACAGCGCGTTGTCGTTGCCGGCCCACAGGGTCGACCAGCTGGGCGCCGGGGCCTCGGCGTAGGAGTCACGGCGCAGGGCCTCATACTCGTTGCGCTTGTCGCGGTAGGCCAACCACAGGCTGAGCACGCTGCCGACATCGTCGTTCTGCCCGGGCATCGCCAGCAAGGGCGTGGCCTGGCCACGATAGGCCGGGTCGGTGATGTACAGGTCATGCTCCGGGGCCTGGAACAGGGCCCAGAAGTTGTCGCGGATCACGTCGGTGGCGATCTGCCCGCGGCATACCGGGCCACGGATGAAGGTCCGCACGAAGTACTCGGCATTATCCAGCATGAACTGGTAGCGGGCCTTGGCCGGGATCGCCTCGAAGGTCTCGAACGGATTGGCCCGGCGTCCGGGCCCATAACCCGGCAACGCGCTGACCTGCCAATCGCCGCTGTAGAACAGGGTCTTGACCCGGGCCAGCTTCGCCGCGCCCAGCGGGTAAGTGATGTGGGTCTTGTGCACGATCACCCCCTGCACCGGCCACAGGCGGTAGTACACCTGGGTGCCCGGGTCGTCGTTGGGGCGCCGGGTATTGATCAGGTCGATGGGCTGGCCAGTGGGGGTACGCGAGCGCACCCACTGGAAGAAATGCCCAGGCTCACCGCCTTCAAAGTAGATGTGCGCCAGGAACCAATGCTCGTAGAGCCAACGCGCCACCAGGCTCTCCCGGGCGCCGGGGGCGTTGAGCAGGTTTTCCCACTGGACCACCTGCAGGCTTTCCCGGGCGCTGGGGGCCAGGGCCTGCTCGTCGATCGGTGCCCCGGAAGCCAGCCAGCGCTGTAGCGTCTGGTACTGCTGGTTGGTCAAGCCAGTGACCGCCAGGGGCATGCCTTCCTTGGGATGGGCCCCGGCATAACCGTCGAACTCGGCCGGCTGCGGGCACATGTTCTCCCGGTTCAGGCCCAGGACGATCTCACTGGGCAGCTTGGCATTGGGTTGCAGCGGCGTACGGTGCCCCAACTCCAGCATCCGCGCCATCAGCGCCGCCTGGCTGCCCTGGGCATCGAGCACCGAATAGAACCCGCGGCTCTGCCAGGCCGCCTTGCCGCTGGCATCGTAGAACAGCCGGGTCGGGGCCTGGGCCTTGCTCCGCTCACCGTCGTATACCGGCGCCTTCGAGGCGCCACGGGCAGCCCCTTCACCGCTGCCCAGGTTGAGTTGGCAGGCCGAGTCGTAGCAGGCATGGCAAGCCACGCACTTCTCGGTAAAGATCGGCTGGATGTCGCGGGTATAGGAGATCGCCGGCGCCGGACCTTGTGCCATACACAGTGAACTCAATAGCAGCAGCACGCTGCTGACGGCAAAACGATACGGCATGTCCCTGGTCCCGAAAGTAAAAACGTCGCGATTCTACCGGTCCGCTCGGCGAACCAACATGAACGATATTCATGCAAAACCTGTGCATACCGCAAAACCATGCAGGTTTGCTATGCTCCACGCCCTTCGTAATGGCCTTTCCAGGTAGTCCCCATGTCTGACCGCAGTGCTCGCCTCCACGCTCTCCAGCAAGCCCTCAAGGAGCGCATCCTGATCCTCGATGGTGGCATGGGCACCATGATCCAGAGCTACAAGCTCGAGGAGCAGGACTACCGTGGTGAACGCTTCGCCGACTGGCCCAGCGACGTCAAGGGCAACAACGACCTGCTGGTACTGACCCGTCCGGACGTGATCGGCGCCATCGAGAAAGCCTACCTGGACGCCGGGGCCGACATCCTCGAGACCAACACCTTCAACGCCACCCAGGTGTCCCAAGCCGACTACGGCATGGAGGCGCTGGTCTACGAACTGAACGTAGAAGGTGCCCGCGTGGCCCGCAAGGTCGCCGACGCGAAAACCCTGGAGACCCCGGATAAGCCGCGCTTCGTCGCCGGCGTCCTGGGCCCTACCAGCCGCACCTGCTCGATCTCCCCCGACGTCAACGATCCGGGCTATCGCAACGTCACTTTCGACGAGCTGGTGAGCAACTACACCGAGGCTACTCGCGGCCTGATCGAGGGCGGCGCCGACCTGATCCTGATCGAGACCATCTTCGACACCCTCAACGCCAAGGCGGCGATCTTTGCCGTGCAGCAGGTGTTCGAGGAGGACGACGTCGAACTGCCGATCATGATCTCCGGCACCATCACCGACGCCTCCGGCCGTACCCTGTCGGGCCAGACCACCGAGGCGTTCTGGAACTCGGTGCGCCACGCCAACCCGATCTCGGTGGGCCTGAACTGCGCCCTGGGCGCCAAGGACCTGCGCCCCTACCTGGAAGAGCTGTCGACCAAGGCCGACACCCATGTCTCGGCCCACCCCAACGCCGGCCTGCCCAACGCCTTCGGCGAATACGACGAGACCCCGGCGGAAATGGCCGCGGTGGTCGAGGAGTTCGCCGCCAGCGGCTTTCTCAACATCATCGGCGGCTGCTGCGGCACCACCCCACCGCATATCCAGGCCATCGCCGAGGCCGTGGCCAAACACAAGCCGCGGGCAATCCCGGACATTCCCAAGGCTTGCCGCCTGTCGGGCCTGGAGCCGTTCACCATCGATCGCCAGTCGTTGTTCGTCAACGTCGGCGAGCGCACCAACATCACCGGCTCCGCCAAGTTCGCCCGGCTGATCCGCGAAGAGAACTACACCGAGGCCCTGGAAGTCGCCCTGCAGCAGGTCGAGGCCGGCGCCCAGGTGATCGACATCAACATGGACGAAGGGATGCTCGACTCCCAGGCCGCCATGGTCCGCTTCCTCAACCTGATCGCCGGTGAGCCGGACATCTCCCGCGTACCGATCATGATCGACTCCTCCAAGTGGGAAGTGATCGAAGCGGGCCTCAAGTGCATCCAGGGCAAGGGCATCGTCAACTCGATCTCGATGAAGGAAGGCGTCGAGCAGTTCAAGCATCACGCGCGCCTGTGCAAGCGCTACGGCGCGGCCGTGGTGGTGATGGCCTTCGACGAGGTCGGCCAGGCCGACACCGCCGCGCGCAAGCGCGAGATCTGCCAGCGCAGCTACGACATCCTGGTCAATGAAGTGGGCTTCCCACCGGAAGACATCATCTTCGACCCGAACATCTTCGCCGTGGCCACTGGTATCGAAGAGCACAACAACTACGCCGTGGACTTCATCGAAGCCTGCGCCTACATCCGCGACCACCTGCCCTATGCCCTGTCGAGCGGCGGGGTGTCCAACGTGTCGTTCTCGTTCCGTGGCAACAACCCGGTGCGCGAGGCGATCCACTCGGTATTCCTCTACCACGCGATCCAGAACGGCCTGACCATGGGCATCGTCAACGCCGGCCAGCTGGAGATCTACGACGAGATCCCACCGGCGCTACGCGACAAGGTCGAGGACGTGGTGCTCAACCGCACCCCGGAAGGCACCGACGCCTTGCTGGCCATCGCCGACGACTACAAGGGCGGCGGCGCCAGCAAGGAAGTCGAGGACGAGGCCTGGCGTTCGCTGCCGGTGGGCAAGCGCCTGGAGCACGCGCTGGTCAAGGGCATCACCGCCCATATCGTCGAGGACACCGAGGAGTGCCGCCAGCAGTGCGCACGGCCGATCGAGGTCATCGAAGGCCCGCTGATGAGCGGCATGAACGTGGTTGGCGACCTGTTCGGCGCCGGCAAGATGTTCCTGCCCCAGGTGGTCAAGTCGGCCCGGGTGATGAAACAGGCCGTGGCCCACCTGATTCCGTTCATCGAAGCCGAGAAAGGCGACAAGCCCGAGGCCAAGGGCAAGATCCTCATGGCCACGGTCAAGGGCGACGTGCACGACATCGGCAAGAACATCGTCGGCGTGGTCCTGGGCTGCAACGGCTACGACATCGTCGACCTGGGCGTGATGGTGCCGGCGGAGAAGATCCTGCAGACCGCCCGCGATGAGAAGTGCGACATCATCGGCCTGTCCGGCCTGATCACCCCGTCGCTGGACGAGATGGTCCACGTCGCCCGCGAGATGCAGCGCCAGGATTTCCACCTGCCGTTGATGATCGGTGGCGCCACCACGTCCAAGGCCCACACCGCGGTGAAGATCGACCCCAAGTACAGCAACGACGCGGTGATCTACGTCACCGACGCCTCCCGCGCCGTGGGGGTGGCCACCCAGCTGCTGTCCAAGGAACTCAAGCCCGGCTTCGTCGACAAGACCCGCCAGGAATACGTGGAAGTGCGCGAGCGCACCGCCAACCGCAGCGCCCGCACCGAGCGCCTGAGCTACGCCCAGGCCGTGGCCGCCAAGCCGCAATATGACTGGGCGGCCTACCAGGCCACGGTCCCCTCCTTCACTGGCGTGAAGATGCTCGACAACATCGACCTGCGCGAGCTGGCCGAGTACATCGACTGGACGCCGTTCTTCATCTCCTGGGACCTGGCCGGCAAATTCCCGCGCATCCTCGAGGACGAAGTGGTGGGCGAAGCCGCCACCGCGCTGTACCAGGACGCCCGCGAAATGCTCGACAAGCTGATCGACGAGAAGCTGATCAGTGCCCGGGCGATCTTCGGTTTCTGGCCAGCCAACCAGGTTGCGCATGACGATATCGAGGTCTATGGCGAAAACGGCCAGACCCTGGCCACCCTGCACCACCTGCGCCAGCAGACCATCAAGCCCGACGGCAAGCCCAACCTGTCCCTGGCCGACTTCGTCGCGCCCAAGGACAGCGGCGTGACCGACTACATCGGCGGTTTCATCACCACCGCCGGCATCGGGGCCGAGGAAGTGGCCAAGGCCTACCAGGACAAGGGCGACGACTACAGCTCGATCATGGTCAAGGCCCTGGCCGACCGCCTGGCCGAAGCCTGTGCCGAGTGGCTGCACGAACAGGTGCGTAAAGAACACTGGGGCTACGCCAAGGATGAACACCTGGACAACGAGGCGCTGATCAAGGAGCAGTACAGCGGCATCCGCCCTGCCCCGGGCTATCCGGCGTGCCCGGACCACACCGAGAAGAGCACCCTGTTCGCCCTGCTCGATCCCGAGGCCAGCGAAGGCAGGGCCGGCCGTAGCGGCGTGTTCCTCACCGAGCACTTCGCGATGTTCCCGGCGGCCGCTGTCAGCGGCTGGTACTTCGCCCACCCGCAGGCGCAGTACTTTGCCGTGGGCAAGGTCGACAAGGACCAGGTGCAGAGCTACACCCAGCGCAAGGGCCAGGAACTGGCGGTGAGCGAGCGCTGGCTGGCCCCCAACCTGGGCTACGACAACTAGGAGCGAGCCGGCTCCCTTGCCTGGACATTGTCTATGCTCTGTTGACACCCAACCGTGTCGAGGGATTTATGGACGATCCAAGCAACAGCCGGCCACCCACCTTCCTGCAAATGCTGCAAAGCGTTCTGGCAGCAGCCTTCGGCGTACAGAGCGGGAAAAACCGCGCCCGCGACTTCAGCCACGGCAAGCCCAGCCACTTCATCGCGCTGGGCATCCTGTTCACCACGCTGTTCGTCCTGGTACTGCTGGGCATCGCCAAGCTGGCGATGCACCTGGCGGGTGTCTGATCATCTAGCGCAGCAGCAATTGCAAGCCGAAGGGGGTAGCGATAGCCTGCCGGCTTGCCCTGCGCGGACAAGGCACGAAAGTCCACGCCCGTCCCGGCCTGGTTGCCCAGGCGCAGCAATTGCTGGGCCTGGGTCCGGGTCAGGGGTTGTAACAGCGGCAGGCGCCAGTCCGGCCCGCCCAGGAGCCGGGGATCGATCCCCAACGCGTCATCGTGCAGTGCCACCAGGGCCCAGCCACCCAGGGTGAAGTGCCCGGCGACCAGCACCGACAACTGTCCATCGATCAATGCCTGCAAAGCCTCGGGCGAGCTGTTGAGGCCGCTGAACAACAGGTCCTTGCCCGGCTTGAGCCCCAGTTCACGGGCGGCATCCATGGCCCCCAAGGCCATTTCATCGTTGGCCGACCAGACCAGCCGGGTCTGCGGATAGCGACGCAACAGTTGCTGCGCCTGGCGATAGGCGCGCTCCCGTGCCCACTCGCCATAAACCAGCTGGCGCAAATGCACCTGCGGGAATTCGGCCAGGGCCCGACGTAGCCCCTGCTCGCGCAGTTGCGCCGAGGGCGTGACCTTCAACCCGGAGAAAGCCAGGAGTTCGATGCTCTGCCCGTCCGCCACTGGCCCGTGCTGGCGCAAGAGTTCCTTGAGCATCAGGTAGCCAGCTTCTTCATCGTTGCCCAGCATGCTGCCGATCCAGTCGGAGTACTTGTGCCGGCTCTGGCTGATCAGGTCGCGCTGGTCCTGGGTCAGCGCGCTGTTGACGATGAACAGCTTGATCCCGGTACCCTGGGAAAGCCGCAGGATCTGCGGTGCGATGTACTGCTCGTTCACCAGCATCAGGTAGTCGGGCTTATGCGCCCCGCGGATCACTTCCCGGGCTTGCTCCAGGGTCCTGCCAGCGTCGCGCTCGGCATAGAGGATGCGCAGGTCCATGCCCAGGTTCTTGGCGGCGATCTGCATGAAATGCGAATAGCTGACCCAGAAGGTCTCCGTGGAATTGCCGGGATTGAGAAACACCACTGATGTGGCCTGAGCCAGGGTCCAGAACGGCAGGCTCAACCACAACACACACTTGCACAACAACTTGAACATCACGAAAAGAGCCCCAGAATTATCCCAGGCAGTATAACTGGCAAAATACTGGCCAACGGCGGCAAATTGTCCCGATTGTCCGACAACCCAGGCTCTTTGTTATCGCCTTGCTATTGGTGGCTGACCCAAAACACGGCCGTACCCACGACCAGTATGATCAGAAAGAGAATGGCCCAAGCATCAACGGTACTGTCGTTTTTCCTGGCTTTGGTTGGATGGCTCATAGCATCGCCTCTAGTAGATTTTATCGGTGACTGCTCAAAGACACGTCCACAGTTAAGCCCATGATTTCCCACACCTCAAATGTGGATACTGATAAAGGCTCTTCGTTAGTCATTTTGGTTCTTTACATATACTCAAACATCACTTTTGCGCATAACTGCAAACTGGTATCGTTCGGCGGCTCCGATCGGAGTGCGCGGCCGTGCGCGCAGATTTGCTTACGTGGGTAGCGTTGAGCATCAACGAAGGCAGAACGAGATGAACCCGGTGACCCGCCGCTATCGACGTCAGTCGCAACGGCCTGATGAACCTGTTCACCGCAGTATTTGCCGAGTGTGCCTTCAAGCCGCCTGTAGCCTGAGAACTGGACCTATATGTACGTATACGACGAGTACGATCAGCGGATCATCGAGGACCGCGTCAAGCAGTTCCGTGATCAGACCCGACGCTATCTGGCAGGTGAGCTGAGCGAAGAAGAATTCCGCCCCCTGCGCCTGCAGAACGGGCTTTACATCCAACGCTTTGCCCCGATGCTGCGGGTCGCCGTGCCCTATGGCCAGTTGAACTCGCGCCAGGCACGGATGATGGCCAAGATCGCCCGCGACTACGACAAGGGCTACGCGCACATCAGCACCCGGCAGAACGTGCAGTTCAACTGGCCGGCCCTGGAAGACGTGCCGGAGATCCTGGCCGAGCTGGCCACCGTGCAGATGCACGCCATCCAGACCAGCGGCAACTGCCTGCGCAACGTCACCACCGACCAATTCGCCGGCGTCGCTGCCGACGAGCTGGTGGACCCGCGCCCCTGGTGCGAGATCGTCCGCCAGTGGACCACCTTCCACCCCGAATTCGCCTACCTGCCGCGCAAGTTCAAGATCGCCATCAATGGCTCGACCGCTGACCGCGCAGCCATCGAGGTGCACGACATCGGCCTGGAGCCGCACTACAACGCCGCCGGCGAGCTGGGCTTCCGGGTGCTGGTGGGCGGTGGCCTGGGCCGGACCCCAGTGGTCGGCGCCTTCATCAATGAGTTCCTGCCCTGGCAGGATCTCCTGAGCTACCTCGACGCCATCCTGCGGGTCTACAACCGCTACGGCCGGCGCGACAACAAGTACAAGGCGCGGATCAAGATCCTGGTCAAGGCCCTGACCCCCGAAGTGTTCGCCGAGAAGGTCGATGCCGAGATGGTCCACCTGCGTGGCGGCCAGACCACCCTGACCGAGGCCGAAGTGCATCGCGTGGCCCGGCACTTCGTCGATCCGGACTACAAGGCCCTGGACAACCAGGATGCCGCCCTCGCCGCCCTGGACCAGGAGCACCCGGGTTTCGCCCGCTGGCGCACCCGCAACACCCTGGCCCACAAGAAGCCGGGCTACGTGGCCGTGAGCCTGTCGCTCAAGCCCACCGGCGTGGCCCCGGGCGATGTCACCGACAAGCAGTTCGATGCCATCGCCGACCTGGCCGACCGCTACAGCTTCGGCTTGCTGCGCACTTCCCACGAGCAGAACGTGATCCTCGCCGACGTCGAGCAGAGCCAGCTGTTCACCCTGTGGGGCGAGCTGCGGGAAAACGGTTTCGCCACCCCGAACATCGGCCTGCTGACCGACATCATCTGCTGCCCTGGCGGTGATTTCTGCTCCCTGGCCAACGCCAAGTCGATCCCGATCGCCGAATCCATCCAGCGCCGTTTCGACGACCTGGACTACCTGTTCGACATCGGCGAGCTGGACCTGAACATCTCCGGTTGCATGAACGCTTGCGGCCACCACCACGTGGGCCACATCGGCATCCTCGGCGTCGACAAGAAAGGCGAGGAGTTCTATCAGGTCTCCCTGGGCGGCAGCGCCAGCCGCGACGCCAGCCTGGGCAAGATCCTCGGCCCGTCCTTCGCCCAGGACGACATGCCCGATGTGATCTCCAAGCTGATCGACGTGTACGTGGAGCAACGCACCGAAGACGAGCGTTTCATCGACACTTACCAACGTATTGGCATCGACCTCTTCAAGGAGCGCGTCTATGCAGCGAATCATTAAGAACAACGAGGTCGTCGACGAAACCTGGCACCTGCTGCCCAAGGACGCGACCCTCGACGGCATCTCCAACTGCGACGACCTGATCGTGCCGCTGGCCCTGTGGCGCGATCACGGCCACGCGCTCAAGGCCCGTGACGGCGGCCTGGGCATTTGGCTGGACGCGGACGAAGAAGCCGAAGAAATCGGCGACGATGTCCACAACTTCCAGGTGATCGCCTTGAACTTCCCGGCCTTCACCGACGGCCGCAACTACTCCAACGCCCGCCTGCTGCGTGACCGCTATGGCTACAAGGGCGAGCTGCGGGCCATCGGCGACGTGCTGCGCGACCAGCTGTTCTACCTGCAACGCTGTGGCTTCGACGCCTACGCGCTGCGGGCCGACAAGGACCCCTACGAAGCCCTGGAAAGCCTCAAGGACTTCTCGGTGACCTACCAGGCCTCCACCGACCAGCCACTGCCGCTGTTCCGCCGCCGCTAAGCGTCGCGCCAACAAAAAGCCCTGGACCGGTTTCCCGCTCCAGGGCTTTTTTGTATCTGGCGTCTTCTAGACCGTCATCGCCGGCACGCTCCTACAAAAGCCATGGGTTCGAGCTTCGTTGTAGGAGCGAGGCTTGCCCGCGATCGCTCTCAAGGAGAGCACCAACGGCAAGCTCGCGCGGCCTTACCAGAAACGCTGCTGGGTCAGGCGGCTCCACCAGGTCAGCAACACGCGGTCCACCGAACCGCTGGCCGCCAGCCCTACCCGCTCCTGCAGGCTCTTGCGCTCGGCGTAGTGCAGGTGGAACACCTCGGCCGCCTTGGCTTTTTCGGCCAGGTACTCGTCGCTGGTCTGCAACTCGTCCACCAGCTGTTTTTCCTGGGCCGCCACACCCAGCCAGACTTCGCCGGTGGCCACTTCGTCGATGGCCAGTTGCGGGCGATAGCGGGCCACGAAGTTCTTGAACAGCTGGTGGGTGACGTCCAGGTCCTCCTGGAACTTCTCCCGGCCCTTCTCGGTGTTCTCGCCGAACACGGTCAGGGTGCGCTTGTATTCACCGGCGGTGAGCACCTCGAAGTCGATGTCGTGCTTCTTCAGCAGGCGATTGACGTTGGGCAACTGCGCCACCACGCCGATGGAGCCGAGGATGGCGAACGGTGCGCTGATGATCTTCTCGCCGATGCAAGCCATCATGTAGCCGCCGCTGGCCGCGACCTTGTCGATGCACACGGTCAGCGGCACCCCGGCCTGGCGAATACGCGCCAGCTGCGAGGAGGCCAGGCCATAGCTGTGGACCATGCCGCCGCCGCTTTCCAGGCGCAGCACCACTTCATCCCTGGGCGTGGCCAGGCTCAGCAACGCAGTGATCTCGTTGCGCAGGCCCTCGGTGGCCGAGGCCTTGATATCGCCGTTGAAATCCAGCACGAACACCCGCGGCTTATCCTCGGCGGGCTGCTTCTTCTGCTTCTTCTCGGCCTTGCCCTTGGCCTTGCGCAAGGCCTTGAGCTGATCCTTGTCCAACAGGCTCTGCTCCAGACGCTCGCGCAGCTCCTTGTAGAAATCGTTCAGCTTGCTGACCTGCAACTGCCCGACACCCTTGCGCCGCCCCTTGCTGCGCAGGGCGGCGGCGGTGATCAGCACCACCAGGATGGCGACCACCAGGGTCACGGTCTTGGCCAGGAAACTGGCGTACTCGACAAAAAACTCCACGGAAACTCCTTACGCATGATCGCCGCCAACCCGCGGCGCAATGGGTCCAAGCATACCGGCGCGACCGGTCGGCCACCAGTCGCGAAACCTTGTGTAATCACGCTCCAACAATCATTTCAAACAAGCGTATGTTTTTTCATTGACAGCTCACCGGCATCCTCATAACCTCGCAAAACTTTCAACGTGCCGGGATGACGCGGACGTGGGCAGCATCTACTTGATTCGACATGGCCAGGCCTCCTTCGGTGCAGACGACTATGACGTGCTGTCGCCCATCGGTGTTCGCCAGGCCAGCGTCCTGGGCGACCACCTGGCCGCCCTCGGAGTGAACTTCGATCGCTGCCTGTCCGGTGACCTGCAACGCCAACAGCATACCGCCCAGGCCACCCTGGAGCAGCTCGGCGCTGCCGGCCTGGCCCGGCCGACGCTGGAGATCGACCCGGCATTCAACGAGTTCGACGCCGACGCCATCATCCGCGCATTGCTGCCCGACCTGTTGTCCCAGGAACCCGAGGCGCTGAACACCCTGCGCAACGCCGCGCAAAATCGTGCTGAATTCCAACGCATCTTCGCCCTGATCATCCAGCGCTGGCTGGCCGGCACCTACGACCCACCCGGGCTGGAAAGCTGGCTGGGCTTCGTCGAGCGGGTCCAGGGTGGCCTGCAACGAATCCTGGAGGCCGCGGACAACCGGCAGAAGATCGCCGTGTTCACCTCCGGCGGCACCATCACCGCCCTGCTCCACCTGATCACCCGGATGCCCGCCCAGCAGGCCTTCGAACTCAATTGGCAAATCGTCAACACCTCGCTCAACCAGCTGAAGTTTCGCGGACGCGAGGTGTCCCTGGCTTCCTTCAACGGTCATACGCATCTGCAACTGTTGAAGGCACCGGAGCTCATCACCTTCCGTTGAGCCCGATTCACTGTGAACCTTGCTGTAACCACCCATAAAAGGATCGAACCATGACCTCCGTAGCTGACGCCGTAAAAGCCATGCAAGCCAAGTTCAACCCAGCTGCCGCTGCCGGCCTGGACCTGGTTTTCGGTTTCCGCATCGATGACACCAAGCACTTCTCGCTGGTAGTGAAAGACAGCACCTGCGAACTCAAGGAAGGCGAGAACCCAGACGCCCAGGTCACCCTGGTGATGGACGGCGAGACCCTGGACGGCATCGTCAGCGGCGAAACCGACGGCATGCAGGCGTTCATGGGCGGCAAGCTGCGCACCGAAGGCGACATGATGCTGGCCATGAAACTGAGCGAACTGTTCCCAGCCTAAGCGGCACAGTTTCCAGCTCCTGACGAATCCCGCCCCATGGCGGGATTCGTCGTTTCAGCCCTGGGCAAGTTGCCTCATCGGTGCCACGGCGGATGCCGCCAGCAGCTCCCGGGTATAGGGGTGTTGCGCCGCGGCGAACAACTGCTGCGTCTGGCCACGCTCCACCACCTGGCCGTCCTTCATCACGATCAAGTCATGGGCCAGGGCCTGGACCACTGCCAGGTCGTGGCTGATGAACAGGTAGGTCAGGCCATGCTCTTGCTGCAAGCGCCGCAGCAGTGCCACCACCTGCTTCTGCACCGTGCGGTCCAGGGCCGAGGTGGGCTCGTCCAGCAGGATCAGTTCAGGCTTGAGTACCAGGGCCCGGGCGATGGCGATGCGTTGGCGTTGACCACCGGAAAACTCGTGGGGATAACGATGCCGCGCGGCCGGGTCCAGGCCCACCTGCTCCAGCACCTCGATCACCGCCCGCTCCTGTTGCCCGGAGTCCAGGTCGGTGTGCACCCGCAAGCCCTCGGCAATGATCTGCTGCACGCTCAGGCGCGGACTGAGGCTGCCGAACGGGTCCTGGAACACCACCTGCAGTTGTCGGCGCAGCGGCCGCAGCTGCGCCCCCTCCAATCCCTCCAGGGCCTGCCCATTGAAGCGGATATGCCCTTCGCTGGCGATCAACCGCAGGATCGCCTGGCCCAGGGTCGACTTGCCCGAGCCGGACTCACCAACGATGCCCAGGGTCTTGCCCCGTTGCAGTTGCAGGTCGATGCCATCCACCGCCTTCAGGTAGCGCCGTGGCCGCCACCAGCCGCCGCCCTGGCGGAACCAGACCTTGAGTCGCTCCACCGCCAGCAGGGTCTCACTGCTCCCCCTGGGCAGGGCCTGGCCACCGGGCTCGGCATTGAGCAACTCCAGGCTGTAGGGATGTCGAGGCGCCTGGAACAGCTGCTGGCAATCAGCCTGCTCGACAATGCAGCCGCCGCGCATTACCGCCACGCGCTGGGCAATGTGGCGTACCAGGTTCAGGTCATGACTGATGATCAGCAACGCCATGCCCAGGCGCTGTTGCAACGCCTGGAGCAACAGCACGATCTTGCGCTGCACGGTCACATCCAGGGCCGTGGTGGGCTCGTCGGCGATCAGCAACTGCGGCTCGCAAGCCAGGGCCATGGCGATCATCACCCGCTGGCGTTGGCCCCCGGACAACTGGTGCGGATAGGCCTTGAGCCGCTCCCGGGGTTGCTGGATCCCCACCAGCTCCAGCAGTTCGAGGATCCGCTCCCGGGCCTGGGCTCCCGCCAACCCCTTGTGCAGGCGCAGGGTCTCGCCCAACTGCCGCTCGACGCTGTGCAGCGGATTGAGCGAGCTCATGGGCTCCTGGAAGATCATCGCGATACGGTTGCCGCGCAGTTGGCGCAAACGCCCCGGCGCCCCCCCCAGCAACTCTTCCCCGCGATAGCGGATGCTGCCCTCGATCCGTGCCGTACGCGGGTCGAGCAATTGCAGGATGCTGTGGGCGGTCACCGACTTGCCGGAGCCGGACTCGCCCACCAGCGCCAGGCATTCACCAGGGCGGATCTGAAGGTCCAGGCCATGCACCACCTCGGTGGCACCGAAGGCCACTTTCAGGCCACGTAGTTCAATCAGGGCTTGGGTCATCTTGGGCACTCGCAGTTTCAACTCTTGGGATCGAAGGCATCGCGGCAGCCTTCGCCGATGAACACCAGCAACGACAGGATCAATGCCAGGACGAAGAACGCCGTCAGCCCCAACCAGGGCGCTTGCAGGTTGCTCTTGCCCTGGGCCACCAGCTCGCCCAGCGACGCGCTGCCAGCGGGCATGCCGAAGCCGAGAAAATCCAGGGCCGACAAGGTGGCGATGGCCCCGGTGAGAATGAACGGCAGGTAGCTCAGGGTGGCGTTCATGGCGTTGGGCAGGATATGCCGGCCCATCACCAGTACATCGTTCACCCCCAGCGCCCGGGCCGCCTTGACGTACTCCAGGCTGCGGCTGCGCAGGAACTCGGTGCGCACCACGTCCACCAGGGCCAGCCAGGAGAACAGCGCCATGATCCCCAGCAGCCACCAGAAGTTC
>MCND01000174.1_pt1 | contig 28657 bp, 20 predicted proteins | sample 778211 | NCBI WGS metagenome assembly MCND01 (sample SAMN04296812, study PRJNA304217) | bioreactor metagenome | isolation source: activated sludge enriched with benzalkonium chloride | place: Turkey: Istanbul urban wastewater treatment plant
GGCAACAACGGTTTTTAACCCTGGACTCTATGTCGGTGCCGTACTAAGTCTGGGGGCAGGTCACAAAAACTTTAACCATAGTAGGTACACAAAGGCACCTGCCAGCGCAATAGTAGGCTGCACGCAGACTGGCGTTACCAACATGCTCATTCCAGTAGGTAAATGGACTATTGCCATATGACCAAGAAGGTGTATCTCGCGCACAACGCCTGCCTTAATGCAGGTTACGATCTAAATGTGCTCCGTGCAGGAATTCAATCTGCGGGTGGAACGATCGTTGACCGCCCCGAGGATGCCGATGAAATAGTGTTCTCCGGATGCTCCGTACGCGAACACTGGGTCGATGACGCCATCGACCAGGTTGGCGAGGCCATCTCCCGAGCGCCCCGCGCGCGAGTTGTTGTCACAGGATGTATTGCAAATACCAGCTCAGAGAAGGTGCGCAGTAGCGTCGGTGATGGTCGGATTGCGATCATGCCTCTTTCTGATGTTCTGAAGGAAAGCACCAGCCTACCCTTCGCAGAGGTTGACCGACGCAACTCGCAGGGTGCCAGCGATCGCTTCGAGTCGACTTCATTCGAAGGTCTTCACAATCTGCGCAACAGGGTTGGACTGGCTAAGTGCGCGGTGGTAGCCGAGCTGGAAGAAGAAGACAGGCGATACGGTACCGAGCTGGTTCGGGTTTATCAACAGACGACCAAAGGGTTCGTGTTCTACGCTGAGCACGACCCATGCGAGATGATCACTGTCACTCGTAGTTGCCTTTACCAATGCAGCTTCTGCAATATTCCGCGAGGACGTGGTGAGTACACGTCAGTGCCGCTCACCGACGTGCTGGCCAAGGCTAAAGCAGCAGTGGACCGGGGGATCTCCCACTTGGTCCTGATCGGGGACGAAGTCGGAAACTACGGGGTTGGGTCGAACGGCCCGCGCTTTGTGGACATGGTGAAGTCTTTATTGGACATCTCACCGGCTGTAAAGCTGTCGATTCGGTACATCGAACCAAAGCCCTTCCTAAAGAACTTTGAGGACATCCTAGCCTGGGGCCAGGCTGGTCGTCTGCAACTACTGTACATCTCTCTACAGAGCGGATCCCCGAGCGTGCTCAAGGCAATGCACAGGGGCTACGATATCCAGAAGGTTGCTCAGGCTCTATGGGAGTTTCGTAGCAGCACCCCTTCTGTGCTCTATGGGAACTGGCTTGTGGGGTTCCCCAACGAGTCCGAGGAAGACTTTCAGCAAACCGTTGAACTGGCTCGAAGACTTGATTTCCATATCAACGTCGCCATCCCATTTTCCGCTAGACCGGGGACACCGGCCTACTCCATGGAGCATCAAGTGAATGCTGCCGTAATTACATCTCGGGTGGAGCGTCTGACAGACCTCGCGGCAGAGCTGAAGGCTGACATGATGCGCCCGCTGATGGGAAATCTGACTCAACCTCGACGTGATGAGCTTCTGAACTTGATCCGTCGCGCAGAGCGCGATCAGTACTCTCCACCTGAGCCCGGCAAGCGACGTACTATTCCTCTTACCGTGCAGACCACATGAACAATCAAAACTGGAGCCAATGCCCTTACGTCGTGGTCGACGTTGAGGGCAATGGGCAGGACCCGCATGATCTGATCGAGATCGCGACAGTTCAGATCATTGATCGCCAGGTGCAATTAGCCAAGTCTTGGGGCGTTCGTCCCCCGCGGCCGATTACTACCAGGGTCATCGATATTCACGGTATCACCAACGAGATGGCTGCTGCCTTTCAGCCCTGGAGGGTAAACGCGGGCGAAATCCTGGCTGAAATGGAAGGCCGCGTCGTGGTTGGTCATAACGTGGGTGTGGACGCCCGCGTCATTGCCCATACTGAGCCAGACTGGCGGCCTTTGGCTCTCATCGACACCAGGGCATTGGCCAAGCATGTCCTACCAGGCAGGACTGAATACTCACTACGGGCACTGGTAGGCGATCTGCTCCCAGACAGCGCAAACTGGACCCAGCATAGGGCTGCTGACGATGCCTTAGTTACAGCCCATCTGTTCATTCGGCTTGCCTCGATGCTTGAGGAAAAGGTCGATCTCACCTTCCTGACGCTCGCGAGGATCGCACGGGCCAGCGAAGACACCTATCTCAAGTCCCAACAAGGAAGCCTGTTCTGATGCCGAAGTTCATCGCGGTTACCGGTACCCACTCGACTGGAAAGTCTACCTTCGTCGACCACCTCACCGCCATTGCAGAAAAGCGAGGACTTCGCGTTGGTAAGGTTAAGGACAATGCCGCTGAATGCGCTAAGGCTGGCTTTCCCATTCTTAGGGATCACACCTTCAATAGCACGCTGTGGATCATGGCGACCGTGATCCGTGAGGAGCAACATGAGGGTCTAGCTGCTGACCTGGTAATCGTCGATCGCCCGGTATCCGATGCTATCGGCTATTTGGAGGCGGCCCTTGCAGTGACAGGCCGGGACATGGCCCCCAAGGATCGGGACTATCTGTATGCCTTGGCCAAGCTTCACGCCCCTCGGTACGATCTGTTGTTTAAGACAGTCCTCGATGAGAGCGTACCGCTTGGCCCGGGTCGGGACCCTGACTTGGCTTACCGAAAGGATGTGGATCTCCACATAGGCGCGGCCCTTTCCAAGCTTGGGGTGCCGCCATTGGATCCTCGCAGCGACGAGGGCATGGCGCAGGCGTTGGCGCTGATTGCTTCAATCCCCAAGATAATCAAGTAGGGGTGTCGGTCGGAGTTTGGCTGAAAGCAAGCTTCCCACGAACTCATCGCAATGCCGGCACTCAACGAGGCCTCATTCATTCGTTGACTGTGGCTATCGCCCGAGCGAGGGCGTTCAACAACTGCTTCTAGCTGGCAGCGGCCTCTGCTCGATGTCTGGTGCTGACCCATTGCTGTCGGTCGACACGTTGATGCTTCGAAGGCGGCTATCGGAGCGAAACGGTCATCCCGGCCCCGTCCATCAGGGATTACTCATCGGCCGAAGCAGCCGTTAGGCATCAACTCAATTAATATCCACTTCCGAGGCTCCTCGCTAATTCGAAGGCGCGACAAGGCTGGACGTTAGTATCAGAGCTCAACACGTGACTGAATTGACAGAGGGGAACTAGATGTCTGAACTTATCAAGAAGCGAGTCGTCAAGGACTTGATTGACGAACTGGCTAACCTCGATGCGGTCAGTTTGGAACTGGTCGGGCACAAGGTGATCGAGACGCTCGAGAGTAAGAAGCTCGTACACCATGGTATCAACAAGGACTACAAGCCTGTCGGCTACACCGTCGACACGTTTTCCCAGGACTTCACGATCGTCGGGGAATACAGCACCGAGTCGGGGTATTTCGAGGACTGTTCAGGGAGGAAGAAGGAGTACCGATTCGACAAGATCGAAAAGGATATTAATCACGCTATCGAGAAGGGTGGCTCAACTCCTCCCTCTAGGATCTATCTGGTCTCGTCCGAAGAGGAGCCGGCATCATTTCGCGGCAACTTCAATAAATCAAAAATTAGCGAAGAAAATAGGAAGCGGGTGAACTTTCTCGACGCGCGAGAGTTGGCAAAGTCCATCTTTCAGTCCGCCCTAGACAACTCGCAGGCGGCGGACTTCTATCGGCACTATCTCCCTGACTTCTCGCAAAATCTTGATCGCTACGAGTACTACGGACGAGTTCCCTCAGCTTGTGCCCATCATCATACCGAGCAGCCTTTCATCGATGCCATACGACAGCACTTCGCAGCGGGTGCTCAAGTATGCGTCTTGTATGGCCTGAGTGGGTCCGGTAAAACACAGGCCGCAATCGACTACGTCCATGCCGACTTGCCACAGTTCGGGAACTATCTGTGGATTTCGGGAAGCGACTGGCCTGACGACACGCCGCTCACTGCGATCAAACGTTCACGCGGCGGCTCGGCCATGAACGTCGCCGGCGTGTTTAACGCTACCAAAACCCTGCTGGTCATCGATGATCTAAATCGAGCGCTAACGTCTGATTCATTTGCTGATCTCCGAAAGGGATTCGAGCTTGGAGGACGCGTTCTCGTGACCTCACAAGTTGGCGCTCCCGGCAGCGCAATCCATTTGCAACTGCCGTGGATGTCCACATCAACTGGCCTTCAAGTCTTGGGCGAGGCCGAAGAGACGGCAAGCGAAACCTGCAAGCAGTTCGTCGACGCCTGTCGTTTTTGCCCGTTGATCCTCGCAGTCACACGGGAAGTGGCCAAGATCGATGACGTGCCTCCTGACGATCTCTATCGCGAGATTCTCCAAGATCCGAGGACCGTTCACGAGAACGATGGCGGCAACGTGATGGAGCGCATCCTGCGTCGTCTTAGCGCTGAAAACCGCCAGGCCCTGCAGAAGATCGCCGACAGCGGATGCGGGACGTACGACTCGCAGTTTCTCAGGGTCTTCATCGGAATAAACGCGCGCGCGTCGCTGCAATCACTCGCTATTCTGAATCGGACGGCGGCCACGGCAACTCTGTCCGTTCACGATTTGATTTGTCGAGTCTCCCGTTCGAATGTGCCTGCAAATCATGAATTGGCTCAGGCTATTGCACGATACGTCGATCAGAAACGAGGTGAGATGACGCCGAGCGTGCTTAGGCAGATCCACCTGTCGGCAGGTCAGCTCCAGGCGGCTTACGACGCCGGCTGGGAAGCAAAGCAAGCGGGTTGGCTAACTTACTCTCTATTGCAGATTGACAAGCCTTCCCGAGCGATATTGATTTCCAAATTGCAAAGCATCGACGCTCGGTCCGACATGCCGATCGCGGAGTTGCTTTGTATCGTCGACGCTAGAGAGGCGACCTCTTACACGCTCGAAAATGAGGCGCGTATCGCTTACTACAAGTCCTGTGCCACGGACTACGGCAAAATTGCAGAGGAGACCAAGGATCCGGACATCCGGGCAGAGATGCTTCACCACCAGGGCAAGGCGCTACGTCGCTGTGGTGAGATCGACGCCGCATTGGCATGCTTCCGCGAACTTCTCGAGGAGCGGCCAGAGTGGCATGCCACGTACGGACAGATCGCGCACCTGGGTACACAGGCCGACTCTAATTCCGAAGCCAAGACTCACGGCGAGGACGCGATGCGCAGGCTTGTCGTTGATATTCAGAAAGACCTCTATGCCGTGCCTCTGCGCGTATCACTTGCCGCCTTGAGTCGACTTCGCTCCTACACAACGGTCGGTAATGAGATAAACGCAAACACCTCTATCGTCAAGCAATTCGGGGACGTGGTCGCATTGTCCGCATTGGAGGGCTTCGACCAGTTTTACGAGGCCTTTCTCGCTCTGACCACACTATTCGGATATCGCCACGGCGAGGCGTGCCTCGCCGTGACGGAGATCTTTCCCGACATGCTCGCCATATTTCCCAACACGGTGCATCGACGTCAATGGGTAAACGCTTGCGAGGCACTTGCAAACGTCTCTATCGTTGCTGCTCGAAGCGGTAATCGAGTGCTCGCGGGTAAATTGGAGAGCACTATGAGGGCCTTCGCAGATGAGTTGGCGAGAACCTCTGGAAATAATTCATTCGTCGCCCGGGTTCTCGCGAAGACCTTCTTGGCCATCGGTGATCCAACGGCAGCATTGAACGCTACCAATAAGATCGGCGACGACGCGAAGGATCACTGGCTGCTCTATCAGCAGGCCAAGGCGGAACTCGCGCTCGGTCAAGCCGCACCGGCGTTAACTACGGCAAAACGCTCACTCGATGCTGCCGAAAAGGATCCCAAGGGGAGAGCCAGGCTGGCGATCTACTACGATCTGATGAGCCAGTGCCACGAGGCGCGCGGTTCGGTGCCCGAAGCATTGGAGTGCGCAGAGGCCGCGCGACGCTTGGCTAGCGACGACCAATACGAACGCCAGTTGGCTGCGCGTGTAGACGCGTTGAAAGTGCGTTAAGGCTGATCCACCTCCGTATCATGACCGTATTTTTGGCGATGTCTATGTCTAAATCGATGTTTCTATCGGAGCACGAAGAGAGCTTATTGCTGCCTACGGATTGGCGGTCTTCGAAGCGGCCGCTGTTGCGCCCCAACCCAGCCATCCGTCGACGCGGGGCAGGCACTGGACGCTTGAGTGACCGTTTTCTGAATGAAGCGATCTTCTGAATGTTCGCGTTACGCGTCCGGCGGAGGTCCTATCATGGCCGGGAGCCGTCGTCTGCGGAAGGCTGATTTCGACCCAAAGTGGTCGCTCGCATCTCTACATTTCGAAGATTCCTAAGGTGGTTAGCAAAGAAAGCTTTGGATCACAGCCATTGCAACGCGCCACCATGCGGATCCGTCCAGGCCAACGCATGGCCATTGGCACATAACAGGAACATGCCGGACGGTTGCGGCGTGGCCGCGGGCAAGAACTGCGGGAATACCAATGGACTTTCATTGCTGATCCAGACGCAACGCGAGGCCAACATGTTGCGTGCAAATTCATTGCGCAGTGCCTGGTCCATAACGTAGTTCAGAACAGCGGAGTGATACACAACCACGGTCGCTTCCGCCGGAGCCTTTTCGATTAAGGAAGCAAGATCCCGCCTCAGATCGCCCCGGACGATCTGAGGCGGCTCGCGTCCGCAGATCCGCAGCGCCGACTGAAGGCGTGCGAGTCGATTGCCATCCTCGGGCCACACCAGGTCTTCAAGCCACTTCCTATCTTCGTCGCAATGAACGTCGATTGGGCTCAAATCCAGTCCAGCCCTCCACACGATTTCAGGATAGGTGTGGGGGAGCGGACCCGCGCCGGTGACCTCACAAGGGAATACCGGATAGTCCGAATCGTCTCGACACGGAACCAGGAGTTGGGAACCCCAGTCATAGCCGTATTTGTCCATCAGCAGGCACAGCCCTGCGGAGGCCCCCACCTCGATGAGCGCTATCTTGCCCGCGATCGAAGCGAGAGCAGGCAGCAATACCGCACAGCGCCCTGGTTCGTTGGTCTGCGTGGAACGCGCCAACATGAGGGACCGGATGGCGTCGCCATGTTGCGCCAAGCCCGCATCGAATTCCGCAGTCGAGGTAGGCGCACCTACGGTATGCCGGAACGCTGCAAACAGCAGGTTTGGTTGCTGCTTATCTACAGGCAGACCCTGTAAAAACGCCAGTGCGTCAAACGAATTCGCGACATGCAATGCCCATTTTTCATACAACGGCGAGCGACCCGCCGCCTCGATCTTTGCAAACCTCAAGTAGCGTTCAGCAATCGGATCCATGCCATCCCCCCTTACGCAGATGAGTCCCGGCTGAGTAGCACCGCTCGCGGAAGTCAGCCATGCTACTAAGCACCTAGCTGCTGGAATTGACGTTGCATTATGGCCGCTCCTGGCCGATAGCTGTCTTATCACGGCGGTGCCGGGTGCCCGCCCGCTTTTTGCGCCACCCCGCTCCAAGACTGCACGGCTGTTCGCTTGGCACCTAGGCTGTGTCAGCCCCGAGATAGGCAGCCCTTTTCGTAGCTTAGCGACCTAACTCAACGAGCCCGAACCTTCTGCGACCGACTTTTGTTCAATTTTCTTGCGCTGAAGGCGGGAAGGCCTGGGGTGCGACCGACTTTGATCCAACTTTTCTAATCTTCGAAGTCTTTCAAGATCAAGGGGTTGCAAGCGTCATCTGCGACCGACTTTATTTCTCTCTTTCACGCTTTCTTCAGAATGGCCGCTCATGCGGCCATTTTTTTTGGACTCTAAACGACGGCAAAGGCGCTGACGGAGGCGGTGCGTTGTCGCGCCAATCAGCCGGTCCGGTTATATGAGTTTGACTAATAATATTATGAGACCAACTCATTTATACGGACTATGAGTCTGGCTAATGGTGTTTTGAAATCATTTCATTTTTATTTGTGCGCAGCGCAGCATAGAATTCGGCCCTGATTCCAAGGATGTCAAGGCTGCCAGATCAAGAGAATCAAAAATAATACTGGCAAGCATTGTGGCAGTAAGCGGGTTTTATTTCAGGGTTCTGGGCGCCAGATAGCAATGAGCAGAGATTTCACGTTTTCCATCAAGAGTATTAATTTCGATGAGGATTATCGTCCCTCGGATAATACGCGCATCACCACCAATTTCGCCAATCTGGCCAGAGGGACAAGTCGCCAGGAGAACCTGCGCAACACCTTCCGCATGATAGACAATCGTTTCAATGCCCTGGCGCATTGGGACAACCCCAAGGGCGATCGCTATACGGTCGAACTTGAAATCATCTCGGTCGAATTGAATATCGATGGGGAAACCAGCGGCAATGCCCTTCCCTTGATCGAGATATTGAAGACCAATATCGTCGACCGCAAAACCGGCGAGCGCATCGATGGCATCGTGGGGAATAATTTTTCCTCATACGTGCGGGATTATGACTTCAGCGTACTGCTGCTGGAGCACAACAAGGATCAGGCCAAGTTCAGCACGCCGGAAGATTTCGGCGATCTGCACGGCAAGCTTTTCAGGCTTTTTGTGAATTCCAGCACTTACAAGGAATATTTCAAGAAGCCGCCCGTCATCTGCCTGAGCGTATCGAGCAGCAAGGTCTACCACCGCACGGAAAACCAGCATCCGGTGCTGGGCGTTGAATACCTGCAGGACGAATATTCCCTGACCGATGAATATTTCAAGAAAATGGGCATGAAGGTTCGCTACTTCATGCCGCCGAACAGCGCCGCGCCCCTGGCCTTCTATTTCACGGGCGATCTGCTGGGCGACTACACCAATCTCGAGCTGATCGGCACCATCAGCACGATGGATACCTTCCAGAAGATCTATCGGCCCGAGATCTACAACGCGAATTCCGCGGCGGGGAAATCCTATCAGCCCAGCCTGAAGCACCAGGACTATTCGCTGACCCGCATCGTCTATGACCGAGAGGAACGCAGCCGGCTGGCTGTCGAGCAGGGACGGTTTGTCGAAGAGCACTTCATCAAGCCCTACCAATCGGTTCTTGCGCAGTGGTCCGCCACCGCCCGTTTTGATCAATAAAAAGCTACCAGGTCATTCATCGTGAAAAAACTGCTCCCCACTTCCACCGCCGGCAGCCTGCCCAAACCCTCCTGGCTGGCGCAACCCGAGACGCTCTGGTCGCCCTGGAAACTGCAGGACGAGGGCTTGCTCGAAGGCAAGCAAGACGCGCTGCGCCTGTCCCTGCAGGAACAGCAACACGCGGGCATCGACATCGTCAGCGATGGCGAACAGACGCGCCAGCACTTCGTGACCACCTTCATCGAGCACCTGGAAGGCGTTGATTTCGAGAATCGCAAGACGGTGCGGATCCGCGATCGCTATGACGCCAGCGTGCCCTCCGTCGTCGGCGCCGTGGCGCGCCGCAAGCCGGTCTTCGTCGAGGACGCCAAGTTCCTGCGCCAGCAGACCAGGCAGCCGATCAAATGGGCGCTGCCCGGTCCCATGACCATGATCGATACGCTGTATGACGATCACTACAAGAGCCGCGAAAAGCTGGCCTGGGAATTCGCCAAGATCCTGAATCAGGAAGCCAAGGAACTGGAAGCGGCCGGCGTCGACATCATCCAGTTCGACGAGCCCGCGTTCAATGTCTTCTTCGACGAGGTGAATGACTGGGGCGTGGCCACGCTGGAACGGGCCATCGAAGGCCTGAAGTGCGAGACGGCCGTCCACATCTGCTACGGCTATGGCATCAAGGCCAACACGGATTGGAAGAAGACGCTGGGCTCCGAATGGCGCCAGTATGAAGAGGCCTTCCCCAAGCTGCAGAAGTCCAGCATCGATATCGTTTCGCTGGAATGCCAGAATTCCCGCGTGCCGATGGATCTCATCGAGCTGATTCGCGGCAAGAAGGTGATGGTCGGGGCCATCGACGTGGCCACCAACACCATCGAAACGCCCGAGGAAGTCGCCAATACCCTGCGCAAGGCCTTGCAGTTCGTGGATGCCGACAAGCTCTATCCCTGCACCAACTGCGGCATGGCGCCCCTGCCCCGCGCCGTCGCGCGCGGCAAGCTGAGCGCGCTGAGCGCCGGCGCGGAAATCGTCCGCCAGGAACTCTCGAACTAAGCCTGGGGCAGAGCCTGCCACCGCATTCGTTTGCGGCGGCAGGCTCGCCGTCGAGCAGTCCGTCGTACTTCGCAGCTACCATGTCACTCCCCAGCACCGCCATCGAACCATTGCGCTTTCGCGAAGCGCTCGGACACTATGCGTCCGGCATCACGGTGGTTACATCGCACATCGCGGGCGAGCCGGTGGGTTTCACCTGCCAGTCGTTCTACAGCGTGTCGATGAACCCGCCGCTGGTGTCATTCAGCGTGATGTCCGGTTCGGCCAGCTATCCCAAGATCCGCCAGGCAGGCCGATTCGCGGTCAATATCCTGTCGGATGAGCAGGTCGATATTTCCAATCAGTTCGCCCGTCGCGGCACGGACAAGTGGCACGGCATCGAGTGGCGGGAATCGCCGCTGGGCAATCCGCTCATCGCCGGCAGCCTGCACTGGCTGGATTGCGACATCTACGCCGAACACGCCGCCGGCGATCACGTGATCGTCATCGGCGAGGTGAAGGCGCTGAACCTGCAGCAAACCGCCGCCACGCAGCCATTGCTGTATTTCAAAGGGCAGTACCGCAACATCGCCGCGCACTGCGAGGCTTGAGCGTGTGACCGCCGCCGCCCCATCCGCATGACGTTGCCAGGTATCGAATCGTCTTGAGCGCATTGAAGCAGGCGCTGGACGACGGGCGCTTTGTCTGCGTGTTGGAGATCATCCCCCAGCAGTCCCCCGCGCGCCTGGCGGGGCTCGGGCGGATCGTGCAGCGCGGACATCTGGCGGGCTGGCCCTTGCTGCCGGCCTTCGCCGATCGCGTCGGCGCGCATTCCGATCTGAGTCCGCTGGAAGGCGCGGGCGCGTTGGGCGATCCGGCCGCATCCCTGCTGCATTTTTCAGGCAAGGACCGCGAGCGCGCGGATCTGCTGCGTCAGATGGCGGCGATGAAGACCCGTGGCCTGAATCAATTGCTGCTGCTCAGCGGGGACCGCCTGCCGGGCCATGATCCCGGCGGGGCCGCCGTGCGTTATCTGGAGTCGGTGTCCGCGCTGCAGATCGCCCGCGAGCACGGACCGGACTGGCTGCTGGGCGCGGCGTTGAACCCGTTCAAGTACCGCGAGGAAGAAGGCGGCGCGCAGTATCTGAAGGCGCGGAAGAAGCTGCTGGCGGGCGCGGATTTCCTGACCCTGCAATTGGGTTTCGACGCCGCCAAGCATGTCGAGGCCCAGGCCTGGATGCGCGCGCAGCACGGCATGAAACCCATGCTGGCCTGCGTCATGAGCTTGACCGACAAGCGCGCCGCCGCGCTGCGGGCCGTGCCCGGCGTCGTCATCACCGACACCATGCGCGAGCTGTTGGCCAGGGAGCAGGACGTCTCCCAGGCCCTTGCGGCCAGGCGCGGCATCGAGCGCCTGGCCTTGCAGATCGTGGGCTTGCGGTTGATGGGCTATGCCGGCGCGCATGTGTCCGGGGTGCACACGCTGGACGAACTGCTGCTGCTGGAGCAGGCGCTCATCGCGCAACGGGATCGGATCACATCGCTGGCCGAATGGCTCGAACAATGGCATGCCAGCTGGCGGATGCCGGGGGCGCCGCAGGTAGGTTTCACCCCCGACGCCAGCGCATGGGAACTGGGGCGGTCCGACGTCACCGCCACCCGTCGGGAACGCCTTCGCTACGCGCTGTTCTCGACAATGCATCGCCAATTCTTCAGCCGCAAGGGATGGCTCGGCAAAGCCTTTGGCTGGAGCATGACGCGGCCGATCTGGCAGGCCGCCGTGGCGGCGCATGCGCTGCATGCCGTCGAACGCATGGTCAAGCGGCCGCTGGTCGGCTGCGATACCTGCGGCAGCTGCCGCCTGCAGGAGACGCTTTACGTCTGTCCCGAGACCTGCCCCAAGGGCCTGGCGAACGGTCCCTGTGGCGGTACCCGGCTCAATCGTTGCGAATTCGACGACCGGGAGTGCGTGCACAGCGTCAAATACCGGATCGCCAAATCGGCCGATCAATTGCCCGTGCTGGAACAGGTGCTGATTCCCTGCATCGAAGCGGCTGACAGGCACCGCAGCTCCTGGCCCGCATGGTTCACGCAGAGGCGCGAGGAAACGCGCGTCCGGCCGTCGGCTTGCGGCTCGCCGGAGCTGCCGCCGTAGAGGGATAATGGCGGCTCCCCGACGATCCTCCCGCTGCGCCGCCATCCATGAACGCTTCGTCCCGTTTCGCGACCCGTCATTTCGTAGCGCCCCAGGATGCGGAAACGCAGTTGGCGGATCGGCTGCCCATGCACATCCTTCTGCCATATCTGTTGGCCGCCATGTCGCTGGCGCTGGCCTACGGCGCGAGTTTCCTGCTGGCGGATGCGCTGGTCGCCGCCGGCTACGCGGCGTCCCGCGCCGGCACCGTCATCGGCGTCGGCATCGTGGCGACGCTGGTCGGCTCCGTCTTCGCCGGACGCTGGGCCGAGCGCATGGGCATCCTGCCCTTGATCGCCTGCGCGGCGGGCGCGATGGCCATGGCGATGGCCTGTTTCGCCTTGATGGGCGCAGGCGGCTTGCCGATGGCCTACGCGGGCGGCCTGCTGCTGGGCCTGGGGTGGGCCGTGTTCTACATGCTGGCGCCGATCCTGCTTATCCATTGCCTGAAACCGAACGCGCGCCTGGAGGCGCTGACCCTGCTGTCGGGATCGCAGATGCTGGGCATGGGGCTGGCCGCGCCGCTCGGCCATTTCCTGGCGCGGCAGTCCGGCAGGGTGTCCGCTGCTTTCGCGGCCTATGCCGCGTGCTGCGTGATCGCGGCGGGCTTTGCCTGGCTGCTGCGGCGCAGCCTGGCCCGCCAGCCGCAGTTGCCGCTCAAGACGGTGGCGCTGTCGCTGTCCGCCGTGGCCTGCGTGCTGCGCGCGAAGACCGTGCTGCCGGTCGCGCTGATGGGCATCGCCGCCTGCACCTTCGCCGGACTGTCGACCTTCCAAAGCCTCTATGCGCAGTCACGGGGACTGAGCGCCGACACGTTCTTCCTGACCTTCACCATCACCACCGTGCTGCTGCGCTTCACCGTCGCCTCATGGATCGGCAAGCTGCCATTGGGGCGCCTGGCCCTGGCCCTGTTTGCGATCACGCTGGGCGGCATCCTGCTGCTGGCCGTGAATGCAGGCAGCGCGCCGCTCTATGTCGCCGCCACCATCCTGTTCGCCACCGGATATGGCCTGACCTATTCCACGCTCAACGCCATGGCGGTCAATCTGGCCGACGGCCTGGGCATCTCCATTCCCGCCGCGTCGCAGGTGTTCACCCTGGGCTATTTCGCCGGCGCCTTCGGATTTCCGTATGTCGCGGGCAGCCTGATCGCGGCCTCGGGCATCGATGCCGCGCTGTGGATGATGCTGGGCCTGGTCGGATGCAATCTCGCCGTGGCCGCCGTCACGCCGGCATTCCGGTCCTATCGGCTGACGCGCGGCCGGCCTTGAGGAGAGGGCGCGGCGTTGCCGTCTCCAGGCGTCGCGCGTTTCCATAACATGTGAATAAGTCCATGGCCTGACAGCGCAGGCTGTGGCTTCCCGTCCGCAGTATGGCCATCGTCATGGCTACGTCATTCGTCCTGCCTAGACTGCCTAGCTTTTTCAGGTTGCATTCATGAAGCACGGCAGCAAGACCCCCTCCCAGACCCCAGTCATCACCGCGCAGCAAAGCGCCGACCTGCCCATCGCGCTCAACACCACGCGGCGCAGCCTGCTGCGCGCCGGCATCGGGGCGACCTTGCTGCCCATCGGCGGCAGCCTGTTGCTGGCGGGCTGCAACAGCAGCAGCGACGATGACGATGATGCGGTCCCGGCCAAGCCGCAACCGCAGCCGCAGCCCGCGCTCGCGTCGACCTTCGCCCTGGCGGTGCTGCCGGACACGCAGTTCTACTCGCGCTACGCCACCGATGCCGAGAACCAGCAGTTCATGCGCAAGTACGGCAGCGAGCCGTTCCAGGCCCAGACCCGCTGGGTGGCGCAGCATGCCGCCGCCCTGAACATCCCGTTCCTGGCGCACCTGGGCGACGTGGTCGACCAGCAGGGCAAGCCGGACCAGTGGAAGGTGGCCAGCGCCGCGATGAAGGTGCTGGAGGACGCCAAGGTGCCCTACTCCATCCTGGCGGGCAACCATGACGTGATCATGGATCGCGACTATGTGGACGAGAGCAGCCAGAAGAACGGGAAGGAAACCGACGAGCTGCGGGACCGGGCGCTCGAACCCTATCTGAAGAACTTCGGCCGCGACCGCGCGAAGCAGCAGGCCACGTTCGGCGGCCGCGATGCCAGCGGCTTCCACGAATACCATGTGTTCGAAGCCGAGGGGCAGAAGTTCATGGTGCTGTCGCTGTCGTGGCGCGTGTCGGACGCGGCGCTGGAATGGGCCAACCTGGTCATCCGCGCCAATCCCACGCTGCCCGTCATCCTGGTCAATCACCAGCTGCTGAACATCGACAAGGACGGCGTGTCGCCGCTGGAAGTGCCCTACGGCAAAATGCTGTGGGAAAAGCTGATCCGCAAGAACGACCAGATCTTCATGACGCTCAACGGCCACTACCACGGCGCGGCGCGGCTGACGAAGACCAATGACTTCGGCAATCCCGTCGAGGAGATGGTGGTCGACTACCAGATGGCCTACCAGGGCGGCAACGGCCTGATGCGCCTGTACGAATTCGACCTGACCCACAACGAGATCAAGGTCCTGTCCTTCTCGCCCTGGGTGCCGCAAAAACCCAAGGAAACGCTGAACGCCTTCGACCAGGCGGTGCTGACGGCGCCGAACGAGCAGTTCACCATCAAGATGGACTTCGCCCAGCGTTTCTCGGGCTTCAACAAGACCTTCAAGCCGGGCGCCGCCACGCGCGGCTCGCTGGTCGAGCAGGCGCGCGCGCTGATCCTGGCCAACTACACCGATCCGGCCACGATCGTGCAGAAGCCGGCGGTCGACTCCGAGGACTATCCCAAGGTCGCCAACACGCTGGCGCACTGGCGCTTCTTCGGCGGCGTTGCCGGGCAGCCCGTGAAGGTGGGCGAGACCGTGGCCGACGTGACGGGCGCGAACCCGATCCGCCGCGCGCCGCTGAACATCGATGGCGTGGCCGGGGCGCAGGAAGCCGATCTGGTGTGGTCGGGCGACCATCACTACCTGTCGGCCGCGCCCGGCTCGGTGCGCTTCCTGAACACGGACAAGAACACGGCCCGCATGAGCTATTTCACGACCGACGTGGCCGCGCCCATCAATCCGGCGACGGTGCCGTCGGGCTATACCGTCGAGGCCTTCCTCAAGATCGACAAGGACTGGACGGCGCAGAAGCACGCGTGGATGAACGTCATGACGCGCGACGGCAAGCGCGGCGACCTGGCCGGCTTCTCGGACGGCGATCCGGAATCGCCGCCGCTGCTGTTCGCGCTGTCCAGCCTGCGCGAAGTCCAGTGGGAAGTCGTGCCCGAAGTGTCGGGCACGCGCGGCGCCAAGACCAACTGGTCCGGCGAGATCATCGCCGACAAGTGGATGCACGTGGCCATCGTCAACGACGAGGTCACGCATGAAACCGTGCTGTACATCGAGGGCGCGCCGGTGCTGCGCAACGCCAGCAACGCGCCCGGCCTGGCCGCGCTGGCGGCCAACATGCCCTGGATCATCGGCGCGGGCTCATGGGATGGCCGACGCGCCGACGGCTTCTTCGGCAGCATCGGCGAGATCCGCATCGTGGGCAAGGCGCTCAAGCCGGCGCAGTGGCTGACGGCGCGCCGCGCCTAAGTCCGCAGGCCGGCCTGTTTCATCAGCGGCAGGATCCTGTCGCCGAAGAATTCCAGGTCCGGCTTGAAGTCGAAGAAGCTCAGCTGCAGGCCGTCGATGCCGGCCTGCCTGAGCCGCACGAACTGTTCGACGATCTGTTCGGGCGTGCCCATCACTTCGATATTGCCGCCGATGGCGCGGCGGCTGGGCGGGTCCACGCCCTCCCGGCCGCGCCAGGCATGGGCATCGCTCTTCAGGCTCTGGAAGCCGTCGGGCGTGCGGAAATCCTGCCTGGCGACGATGGCCTCGTAATAGGCGCGCGTCTCGCTCTCGGTCTCGCGGCTGATCACCATGGGATTGAGCAGCGTGCGCACGCGCCGGCCGACGCCGCGCGCGGCGGCCTTCACGCGTTCGGCGTGGGCGGGCAGGACCTCGATCGCGCTGGCGAAGTCCGACGCGCCCGGGCTGGTGATGAAGACCACGTCCGAATGGCGCGCCGCGTAGGCGATGCCCGCGTCCGAGCCGGTGGCGCTGACCAGCAATGGCCGCGCATAGCGCGGCTTGGGCGTGACATAGGCATCCTGCAGTTTCCATGACGAGCGGCCGCTGAAGGACAGCGGCTCGTCCTCGCGCCACAGCCGTTGCAGCACGTCGACGAACTCCGCCGCCAATTCATAGCGCCGGTCGTGCTCGATCTGTTCAGTGCCGAAGGCGCGGTGCTCGACTTCCCGGTGGCCCGTGACCACGTTGATGCCCCAGCGGCCGCCGGAGATATGGTCCAGCGTCGCGCCCCACTTGGCCAGGTGCAGCGGATGCAGCGGGCCGTAGAGCACGTGGATCGTCGAGATCAGCAGGATACGGCGGGTGATGGAGGTGAGCGCGGCGGTGGTCTGGAACGAGTCCAGCGCGTTGCCGTCGAACACGCCGCCATAGCCGCCCTTGGGCAGCCATTGCGACAGCGCGAACACCAGGTCGAAGCCCAGCGCTTCGGCCTTCAGCACCAGGTCGCGGTTGTACTCCCAGCGCCAGTCGGTGGTCCGCTCCAGCGTGGAGGCGCTCCAGCCGCCGGCCTGGATCGGCAGGAACAGGCCGAGCAGCATGGGTTGTCGCAGCGCCTGCGCGTAAGGGCTGGCGGGCAGGTCGGCGGGCGATGGATGATGCGCGATATCGGCGGCCGGATCGGCCGCGAGTAGTGTGCTCATGGAACCTCGGAAGTGCGCCTGCGGAGGGGAGAATCCTGCATTGTGGGCAGGCGCGCGCAGGCGCGTCAAAGAACCAATTCCGATTTGCTAAGGCGCTATTTCCACATGCGCAGCCATGCCGCGCACGCGTATCCGGATGCGGATATTTGCTCATGATGCATCAGTCGTAGCGATGAAGCAGCGGGCTTTCTAATATCGACGCTTTCCGTGGATACGTGGGACGCAAGGCGATGCAGAGCATTCAAGAGCAAGACAACACGGGCCGCGCGGTCCGGCTGCTGCGCCGGCTGGCGCTGGTCGCGGTGGCCGCGCTGGCGCTGCCGGCCTTGGGGCAGCCGGCGCCGCAGCGCGGGGGCACGCTGACCTGGATCATCACGCAGGAGCCCGCCGCGTTCGTGCCGCTGACCACGTCGGCCGGCGGCAGCACGGAACTGGGACCCAAGGTGATCGAGGGTTTGCTGGCCTATGATCGCGAGCTCAAGCCCGTCGCCCAGCTCGCCACCGCGTGGAACGTGTCGGCCGACGGCCTGCGCTACACCTTCACCTTGCGCAAGGGCGTCAAATGGCACGACGGCCAGCCCTTCACGTCCGCCGACGCGGCCTATTCAATCGCCACGCTCAAGACCGTGCATCCGCGCGGGCGAGTGACCTTCGCCAACGTCGGCGGCATCGACACGCCGGACGACAGCACGCTGGTGCTCAGGCTGGAGAAGCCCGCGCCCTACCTGCTGACGGCCCTGTCGGCGTCCGAATCGCCCATCGTGCCCAGGCACCTGTACGAGGGCAAGGACGTGGCCACCAATCCGCGCAACAACAGCCCGGTGGGCACGGGGCCGTTCATCTTCAAGGAATGGGTGCGCGGCAGCCATGTGCGGCTGGAGCGCAATCCGGACTATTGGGACGCGCCCAAGCCCTACCTGGACGCCGCCGTGGCCCGGTTCATTCCCGAGGCGGCGGCGCGCGCCGCGGCGCTGGAATCGGGCGAGGCGCAGCTGGCCAACAAGGCCATCTCGCTGTCGGACATCGACCGCTTCGAGAAGCTGAAGAACGTGGCGGTGGACGTGACGCCCTGGCCCTACGTGGGCGATCACCAGCAGATCTACTTCAACTTCGATTCCGAGCCGTTTCGCAAGCGCGAGGTGCGCCAGGCGGTGGCCCAGTCGCTGAACATCGACGTATTCGCGCGCACCGTGTGGTACGGGCGCGGCGTGGTGTCGGCCAGTCCCATCGGCAAGACGCTGACGCGTTTTCATGACGACGCCATCCGCCACTATCCGTATGACGTGAAGGCCGCCGAGGCCGCGCTGGACGCGGCCGGCTATCCGCGCAAGGCCGATGGCAAGCGCTTCAAGGTCCGGCTGCTCTACAACCCCTTCCAGGACCGTCGCGCCGCCGAGTTCGTGCGCCAGGCCCTGCTGCGCGTCGGCCTGGACGCCGAGCTGGAAAGCCTGGACTTCGCCACCTACGTGACGCGCGTCTACACCGACCGCGCTTTCGACATCACGCTGGAGAACCTGACCAACATGTTCGATCCCACGATCGGCGTGCAGCGGGTGTTCTGGTCGCGCAATTTCAAGATCGGCCTGCCGTTCTCCAACGCCTCGCACTACCAGAATCCCGAGGTCGACCGCCTGCTGGAGGCGGCTGCCGTGGAGCCGGACGAGGCGCGGCGGCGCCAGCTGTTCGGCGAGTTCCAGCGCGTCGTGCGCGAGGATGTCGCGTCCATCGAGCTGGGCGCCAATCCCAACGTCACCATCGTCGCCCGCAAGGTGCAGGCGTGGAACACCACGGCGGAAGGCACGCGCGGCAATTTCGCCGACGTGTACCTGGCCGGATCCTGAGCAAGGGGCGCATGGCATGAACCTGGCAAGCCGGGGCCGGCTGGCCCGCATCGCCGGCGTCCTGCGGCGCAACGCCTGGCAGGCCGTGCCCACGGTGATCGGCATCGTGGCGCTGAACTTCGTCCTGCTGGAGCTGGTGCCCGGCGACGCGGCGGACGTGATCGCCGCCGAATCCGGCAGCGCCACCGAGGAAGGCATGGCGCAGCTGCGGCGCCACTTCGGGCTGGACCTGCCGATGCTGGAGCGGCTGTGGCGCTACCTGACCGGCATCGCGCAGTTCGACCTGGGCATGTCGCCGCGCCACAACGCGCCGGTGGCGCAGCTGATCCTGGACCGGCTGGGCAACACGCTGCTGCTGATGGGCACGGCGCTGGGCATCGCCGTCTGCGCCGGCGTGCTGCTGGGCGTGCTGATGTCGGCGCGCGCCGGCAAGTGGCAGGACCGGCTGTTGTCCGTCGTCGCCTTGCTGCTGTATTCCACGCCCTCGTTCTGGCTGGGACTGATGGCCATCGTGCTGTTCTCGGTCAAGCTGGGCTGGCTGCCCACCGGCGGCAGCCACACGATAGGCGCGGGCCTGACGGGCTGGGCCGCGTTCGTCGACGGCGCGCGCCATCTGGTCCTGCCGGCCCTGGCCACGTCCGGCTTTTTCATCGCGATCTTCGCGCGCCTGACGCGCGCGTCCATGCTGGAGGTCAGCCGCCAGGACTATGTGCGGACCGCCGAGTCCAAGGGCCTGGGGCCGGGCGCGGTCACGTTCCGGCATGTGCTGCGCAACGCGCTGATCCCGGTCACGACGGTGGCGGGCATGCACTTCGGCGCGCTGCTGGGCGGCGCGACCGTGATCGAGACCGTGTTCAGCTGGCCCGGCCTGGGAAGGCTGGCGCTGGAATCGGTGCTGGCGCGCGACTACGCCGTGCTGCTGGGCATCCTGTTCCTGTCCTCGCTGCTGGTGATCGTGGCCAACATGCTGGTGGACCTGCTGCAGGCCTGGCTCGACCCGCGCATCCGGCTGCGCTGACCCAATGACCCCGCACAGGAGGGCCGACTGGCCATGACCTTGAAAGCCCTGTTGATTCCGACGCGCAAGCCCGCCCCGGCCCAGGCGGCCGATGCGGCCGGCCTGGCGGCGCGCGCATCGGCCTGGCGCGCTTTCCTGCGCAATCCCTCCGCCCTGGCTGGCGTGCTGCTGCTTATGGCCGTGGCCTTGTCGGCGGTGTTCGCCGGCGTGCTGTTCCCCGGCGATCCGCTGGACATGGTCGCGCAGCCGCTGCTCGGTCCCGGCCAGGATGCCGCTTTCTTCCTGGGCAGCGACTCGCTCGGCCGCGACGTGGCCGCCGGCCTGGCGCATGGCGCGCGCGTGTCGCTGGCCGTGGGCGCGGCCGCCGCTGGCATCAGCCTGGGCATCGGCGTGCTGGTCGGCGCGGCGGCCGGCTATTTCGGCGGCTGGCTGGACGATGTGCTGGTGCGCCTTACCGAGCTGGTGCAGACCATCCCGACCTTTTTGCTGGTCATCGTCATCGTGGCCATCGGCCAGCCGTCCGCGCGCATGATCGTGCTGGCCATCGGCGCGGCGTCCTGGCCCGTGATCGCGCGGCTGGTGCGCGCCGAGTTCCGCGCGCTGCGCGAGGCGGAGTTCGTGCAGGCCGCGCGCAGCCAGGGCTTCGGCGACGCCTGGATCATCTTCCGCGAGATCCTGCCCAATGCCCTGCCGCCGGTGGTGGTGACGAGTTCGGTGCTGGTGGCCACCGCGATCCTGATGGAGTCGGCCCTGTCCTTCCTGGGCATGGGCGATCCCAACGTGGTCAGCTGGGGCAGCATGATCGGCGAAGGACGCGAGCATCTGCGCACCGCCTGGTATCTGGCCGCCGCGCCCGGGGTCGCCATCATCCTGACCGTGCTGTCGCTCAATCTGGTGGGCGACGGCATCAACGACGCGTTCAATCCGCGCTTGAGAGGCCGCGCATGACCCCTGTGCCCCATCTTCCGCCCGCGCTGCTGGACGTGCGCGGCCTGGACGTCCGGTTCCGTGGCCGCGACGGCGGCCATCACGCCGTCAAGCAGCTGGATTTCACGCTGGGCCAGGGCGAGACGCTGGCGCTGGTGGGCGAATCGGGTTGCGGCAAATCGACCACCGCTCTGGCCCTGCTGCGCCTGCTGGCGCCGCAGGCCAGCATCGCCGGGGAAGTCCGCTTTCGCGGGCAGGACCTGGTCCGCCTGCCGTTGCCGCAGCTGCGCGCGATCCGGGGCGGCGAGATCTCGATGCTCTTCCAGGAGCCGATGACTTCGCTCAATCCGGTGCATACCGTGGGCGCGCAGATCGTCGAGTCGTTGCGCCTGCACCAGGGCCTGTCGCGCGAGGCCGCGCACCGGCGGGCGGTGGAGATGCTGGCGCTGGTGAAGATCCCGGAGCCGCAGCGCCGCATCGAGGACTATCCGCACAACCTGTCCGGCGGCCAGCGCCAGCGCGTCATGATCGCCATGGCCGTCGCCTGCCAGCCCCGGCTGCTGATCGCCGACGAGCCGACCACGGCGCTGGATGTCACCGTGCAGGCGCGCATCCTGGAGTTGCTGGACGAGCTGCGGCGCGAACTGTCCATGGGCCTCCTGCTCATCACGCACGACCTGGGCGTGGTGTCGCAATGGGCGGACCGGGTGCTGGTCATGCTGGACGGCGAGAAAGTCGAAGAGGCGTCCGCCGTGGAATTGCTGGCGCGGCCGCGCCATGCGTATACGCAGGGCCTGCTGGGCGCTTCGCTGCACGGGGGCAAGGCGCTGCACTACAGCAGCGCGCGCCTGCCCGAGGTCCGGCGCGCGCATGGCGGCGCGGCGGGACTGCAGGCGCAGGATGCCGTCCGGGTCCACACGCCCGCGCCGCGCGGCCCCACGCTGCTGTCGGTGCAGTCCCTGCGCACGACGTACCGCCGGCGCGACGGGGACCTGCTGCATGCGGTGGACGACGTATCGTTCGATATCGCGCGCGGCGAGACCCTGGGGCTGGTGGGCGAGTCCGGCTGCGGCAAGTCCACGCTGTCGCGCACGCTGCTCAGGCTGACCGACCCGGCATCCGGCCGCATCGTGCTGGACGGCGTGGACCTGGCGTCCCTGCGGCCGCGTCAGGTGCGGCCGTGGCGCAAGCGCATCCAGATGGTGTTCCAGGATCCGTATGCCTCGCTCAATCCCCGGCGCAGCGTGTACGACACGCTGGACGCGGCGCTGGCGCTGCATGGCGAACGCGACCGCCACGCCCGGCGCGCGCGCATCGCCGCCATGCTGGACCGGGTCGGGCTGCCGGCCTCGGCCGCCGGCCGCTACCCGCACGAGTTCTCCGGCGGACAGCGCCAGCGCATCGGCATCGCCCGCGCGCTGATCCTGCGCCCGGACCTGGTGGTGCTGGACGAGCCGGTGTCGGCGCTGGACGTATCCATTCAGGCCCAGATCCTGAACCTGCTGGTGGACCTGAAGCAGGACTTCGGCCTGTCGTACCTGTTCATCTCGCACGACCTGTCGGTGGTGCGCTACCTGTCGGACCGCGTCATCGTCATGCACCAGGGCAGGATCGTGGAGGAAGGGCTGCCGGACGAGATTTGGCGCGCGCCGCGTCATCCCTACACCCAGGCGCTGATCGCCGCCGCGCCCAGGCCGGGCTTGCGGCGGGGCGTGCAGGAACCGCCGCCGCGCAGCGCGCGCGCGGCATGAAAAATATCCCCCACGCCGCGCGCACTACGTGCGCTTGCTGTCCCCCCGAGGGGGGCGCTTTTCATCTTGAGGCGGCCCGGCAATGAAAAATGGCGCCGCGAGGCGCCATTTTGCTTTGTCAGCCACGCCGGCGGCGCATTGCCTGCGCCGCCGCACGTCAGTTCAGAACACCCGTCCCTGCTCGAACTCGGTGGTCGTGCCGTTCAGGTGATAGTCGCCCAGCACGCGCGCCTTGTGGCTCAACGGGTTGTGGCTGAAGATCGTGCGCAGGTTGCGCCAGTGCCGGTCCAGTTGCAAGGCGGACGAGGTGGCCGACGCGCCGCCGGCCTCGAACAGCTGCTGGCCGGCGTGCAGCGCGAGCTTGCTGACGATGAGCTGCGTCTTGGCCGTGGCCAGCCCGCCCTGCAGCACGATGGCCTGGGCGTCGGGCGCGCGCCGCCGGATGGCTTGCGCGCCGCGTTCCAGCTCGCGGGCCGTGTCGCGCACCAGCGCGTCGATGGCATGGCTGTGCGCCGCGATATCGCCGATGGCCTGCTGGATGAAGGGATCGTCGCGGGCCGCGTCCGCGCTGCTGTGCAGGGCCGCGCGGCCCTTGCTGCGCACGTAGTCCCGGGTTTCCCGCACCAGCGCGCGCACGATGCCGGCGGCCGTCGCCACCAGCACCAGCTGGCGCCAGGCGGAAATGTGATGGCTGGGCAATCCCAGTTCGCGCAGGGACACGCGCTGCAGTTCGGATTCCTCGACGCGGGCATCGTGCAGCAGCAGGCTGCCGCTGGCCGTCAGGCGCTGGCCGAAGCCGTCCCAGTCGTCCACGATCTCCAGGCCCGGGCGGTCCAGCGGCAGGATCACGGTGACGGGCTGGTCCTGCTCGTCGATGGCGGCGATATAGGCGTAGTCGGCGTACAGCGTGCCGGTCGAGTAGTACTTGCGGCCGTTCAGGCGGTAGTGGCCGTCCTGGCGCGTCAGCCGCGTGGTGATGAGGCCGGGCTTGGGCGTGCCTTGCTCCGTCGAGGCGCCGCCGAACAGCTTGCCGGCCAGGATGCGGCCGAACTGCTGCCGCACGTGTTCGTCCGCCGGCAGTACGCGCCACAGTGCCGACACGTTGTAGTGCAGGCGCAGCGCGTGCGGCACGTTGGAGTCGGCGGCGGCCAGCGTGATGATGGCCTCGGCCACGTCCTCCAGCGTGCCGTCCGGCCCGCCATGCTCGGCCGGCACCAGCAGCGCGCCCAGGCCCGACGCGCGCACGGCGTCGAAGGCGTCGAAGGGCAGGCGCCGCTCGCGTTCGCGCGCCACGGCGCCGGCGAGCAGGGCCTCGGCCTGGCCCGGCAGGCTGGCGAGGATATCGTCGCGGCGCCAGGCGGGGCGGCCCGCCGTCCTGTCCTGCGCGCTGGCCGAGGGGCGGTCTGTCGTCGATGTCGCGGTCATGCTGTCATTCCTCCGTTGCGGCGCGTGTGGCCGGTGCGGCGTAAGGCACGCGGCCTTCCACCGGGTGTCCGGGATCGGTGAAGCCGGGCGTGGACGGATGGCCGGCGGCCACCAGGCTGTCCACCAGCGCCTCGTCCTCGGCGGTGAAGACGTAGTCGAGCGCGTTGGCGTAGGACTCCCATTGCTCGATGGTGCGCGGGCCGGCGATGGCGCTGGTCACCAGCCGGTTGTTGAGCACCCAGCCCAGCGCGAACTGCACGGGATCGATGCCCTTGGTGTCGAGGTAGTCGCGGATGCGGCGGGCGATGCGCAGCGATTCCGGTCGCCACTCCGTTTCCAGCAGCCGCCTGTCCTGGCGCGCCGCGCGCGTGCCTTCGGCCGGCGGCTGGTCGGGGTCGTACTTGGCCGTGAGCACGCCGCGCGCCAGCGGGCTGTAGGACACCACGCCCACGCCATAGGCCGCCGCGGCCGGAAGCTGCTCGGCCTCGGCGCTGCGGTTGACGAGGTTGTACAGCGGCTGGCTGGCCACGGGCCGGTCGATGCCCTCGGCGTCGGCCAGGTGCGCCGCTTCGGCGATGCGCCACCCACGGAAATTCGACACGCCGAAATAGCGCAGCTTGCCGGCACGGACCAGGTCGCCGATGGCGCGCACGGCCTCGCCCAGCGGGGCGTTGAAGTCGGCGCGGTGGAAGTACAGGATGTCGAGGTAATCGGTGCCCAGCCGGCGCAGACTGCCTTCCACGGCCTGGATGATCCACTTGCGGGAGGTGCCCCGGTCGTTGGGGCCCTCGCCCAGCGGGTTGGCGAACTTGGTGGCCAGCACCCAGTCGTCGCGGTCGTGCCGGATGGCGCGGCCCACGACTTCCTCGGTGCGGCCCTTCTGGTAGACGTCGGCGGTGTCGATGAAGTTGACGCCCCGGGCCTTGGCCCGCGCGATGATCTCTTGGGAAGTGGGTTCGTCCGTGGGGCCGCCGAACATCATGGTGCCCAATGCCAGGCGGGATACTTTCAGGCCGCTGCGGCCCAGGTAGCGATAGCTCATGTTCTCAGGTCGGGAAGGATTTTGACGTGGTGTGCGCAACCCCTCGAGGCTAGGCAGCGAGGCCGCGCGCGTCAAAGACCGAGTGCTCATTAGCAATCTGCTCATTAGCAACCAACCCGGCGCATGTGGTCGTTGCCCCGCGAGCGTTGCCGCGCGAACGTTACCGCCGCAGCCGCTGCGGGAAATACAACAGCCGCGCATCCGCTTCTTGAGCAATGCCGCCATCGGGTCTTAGAATTGCGGCTTCCTCCTGGCGCTGCTGCTGGGGGTACCAGAGCCTTCCGGAACACGGAGGCATGTGTGTACCTGCAAGGTAGCAGCGAAAGTGAAGAACATTTCCCGACTTCAATCCGCCCTGAAACGTCAGGGCATCCTGGTGGAACGCCGGCATGGCGCGTACCACCTCAGCAATCAACACGCGCAGGCGTCCGTCCTGCTTCCCGAGGCCCTTCCGCTGGAAGAAAAGGCCGTGGACCAGCTATTGGCCTTCGCGTCGGTGCGCTCGCCCGACGCGCACCATGGCGTCTGCAAGGCCTGCGCCACGCCGGACTTCCATCCGGGCAGCGTGGCGCCGGTGGGCACCATCGTGGCCACGGACGCCGAATTCGTCATCCCCGCCGCCATCGGCACGGACATCAATTGCGGTATGCGCCTGCTGACCACCGGCCTGAAGCAGGCCGCCGTCGAGGCGCGCAAGCCGGAACTGCTGCGCGGGCTGACTCGCGTGCTGCTGGAGAACGGCCGCAACGTGCCGGTCCCCGGCCGCGCGTTCCGCGCCCTGTTCGATGACGGTCCGCAGGCCTTCATCGAGCGGCTGTCGTCCGAGGGCCTGTGGGCGCGCGCGGACCGCGATCAGCTGCAGGCCGAACTCGCGCAGTGCGTGAGCCTGGCCGATTTCGGCGGCGCGGCCCGCTACGCGCCGGAAGGCATGGTGGGCAGCCGCGAGACGATTCGCGATCCCGGCCTGGGCACACCCGGCGGCGGCAATCACTTCGTCGAGTTGCAGATCGTCGACGAGATCCTGGATCGGCACGCCGCCTACGCGGCGGGGCTGGTCAAGGGCGAGGTGGTCGTGATGATCCACACCGGCTCGCGCGACGTGGGCTTTCACGTCGGCAGCCGTTGGATGGACCGCGCGCGCGCCGCCTGGCCCAAGGGCCTGAAGCATCCGGACAGCAAGCTCTATGGGTTGGCCGGCGAACTGGCGGACGAGTACCTGACCGCCATGGGCACGGCGGCCCGATATGCCTGGGCCAACCGCATGGTGCTGGGCGAGATGGTCAGGCAGGAAATGGAGGCCGCCGTCGGCGGCCTGCGCGCCCGCCTGGTGGTCGACGTGCCACACAACGTGGTGCTGCGCGAGCAGGGGCTGAACATCCATCGCAAGGGTGCGACGCCGGCGCGCGCGGGCGACCTGGCGCTGATTCCCGGCTCCATGGGCGACTTCAGCTTCGTGGCCAGCGGCCTGGGTAATGCCGACTGGCTCTGGTCGTGCAGCCACGGCGCGGGCCGCAGCGTGCGGCGGCAGGCCGTGCGCCGCATGAAGCAGGAATCCGCGTCGGGCACCTGGCAGTGCGTGACCCTGCGCGAAGAGCGCAGGATCGAGGAGGCGCCGCAGGCCTACAAGCCGATCGGCCCCGTGCTGGAAGCGCAGGAGCAGGCGGGACTGATCCGATCCGTCGCGCGGCTGCGGCCGTGGGTGACGTTCAAGGCATGAGACAGGACGAAGGCGCGGCGGCCTACAGCGGCCGCTTGCGCGTCGGTATCTCTTCCACGTCGCTGCACACCGCCAGCACCTCGGCGGGCTGCTTGCTCAAGGTCAGGTACACGTGGCCGATGCCGCTGTCGAAGTAGGCCGATTCGAGCTTGCCCAGCACCACGCTGTCGCCGTTCTCGAACTGGATGCGGACCTTGCCGGCCAGCACCAGCACGAATTCCTGGCCAGGGTGGCGGATGTAGTCGTCGAATTCCACCACTTCGCGGGAAGTGATGGTGGCCCAGATCGGGATCATCTTCTTGCCCGGATACTCGCCCATGAGCAGGCGGTGGTGGTAGTTGGGCGTGATGTAGTCGCGCGCCTCGATCAGGCTGTTCTTCACATAGGTGGGCGCGACCTGCGCGGGCGAGGCGTCGCCGGGCATGAACAGGCGCGTCATGTCGATGCGCAGCGCGCGCGCCAGGGCGGCGAACTTCTCGTAGCTGAGCGCGATCTGGCCGAGTTCGGCCTTGGACAGCGTGGACACCGCGATGCCCGAGGCGCGCGACAGCGCCTGCAGGGTCATCTTCTGGGCCTTGCGCTCGGCGCGCAGGCGGGCGCCCATTTCTTCCTTGCCTACGATGGCGGGGGGAGCGGGTTTGGCAGCTGCCATGGGCGGTTGGGCGTATCAGGTTCTTGGGGCGGCCGGGCCCGCAGGCCCTGCCGCGTGTAAGCGGATTGTAGCGTCGCGGGGTTCGGTCTCCGGGGCCCGCCGCCCGTAGAGAGGGCGGCGGCCTTCGTTTACGCCTCGGGGCCCCGGCCCAGCACGCGGCCCGGATGCCGGCCGGTGAAGGCCTGCTCGCGCCAGACCGGCGCGCCGTTGACGTACACCGAATGGATGCCGGCGGCGCGTTCGGTGGGGCGCTCGAATGAGGCGGAATCGGCGATGCGGGCCGGATCGAACACCGTCAGGTCGGCGTAGCAGCCGGGCTGGACCTGGCCGCGTCCGGCCAGGCCGAACTTGGCGGCGGTCAGGCCGGTCATCTTCCAGACGGCGGTCTCCAGCGGGAACAGGCCCAGGTCGCGCGAGTAATGACCCAGCACGCGCGGGAAGGTGCCCCACAGGCGCGGATGCGGCCGCTCGTCATGCGGCAGGCCGTCGGAGCCAATCATGGTGGGCGGGAAGGACAGGATGCGCTGCACGTCGCCCTCGTCCATCATGAAATAGATGGCGCCGGCGGGCTGCAGTTCGTCGACCACGTCGTACTTGGACTTGCCGCGCTCGGCCGCCACCTCGTCCAGCTCGCGCCCGGTCAGTTCGGGGCAGGGCTTGCACCAGGTGATGATCACGCGGCCAGCCAGCAGCACGCGGTCTTTCTTGAGCATGGTGGAGCCGGCCACGTAGGGATAGGCGTCCAGCGACACGTCCTGCGCGGCCATGGCGCGCTCGATCAGCGCCAGCGTTTCCGTGGAGCGGCCGAAGTTGGGCTGGCCGGCCAGCTTGTGGTGCGAGATCACCACGGGCACGTCCAGCTCGCGGCCGATGCGGAAGGTCTCTTCCAGCGCCGGCACGATGTGCTCGCCCTCGTCGCGCATATGGGTGGCGTAGATGCCGCCGTGCGTGGCCAGCGGCCGGCAGACCTCGATGATCTCCCCGGTGGTGGCGTGGGCGGCGGGCGGGTAGAAGGTGCCGGTGGAGACGCCGATGGCGCCGCTGGCCATCGCTTCCTCGGCCAGCGCGCGCATGGCGTCGATCTCGGCCGGCGTGGCCGGGCGATGCAGGTCCGGCATGACGGCGGCGCGCAGCGTCGAGTGGCCGACCATGCAGGCGGCGTTGACGGCGGCGGGCGTGGCGCGCAGCGCGTCCAGGTAGTCGGCGAAGCGGGCGAACTGGTACGAGCCGCCCTCGTCCAGCAGGTCCAGCGGCGCCGGCGGCGCGGGATGCGCCAGCGGCGCCAGGCTGATGCCGCAGTTGCCGGTGACCACGGTGGTGACGCCCTGCGA